>OBLQ010000597.1_pt1 | contig 13868 bp, 10 predicted proteins | sample 1519881 | NCBI WGS metagenome assembly OBLQ01 (sample SAMN01911456, study PRJEB22533) | soil metagenome | biome: Soil | place: Malaysia | collected 2012-04-30 | depth DG_metagenome m | reverse complement strand
CAGAAGCGGAATGGGTGGTGGGCCAGGCCGCGGGCAAGGAAAAGTTTTCCGACAATCACCCTTCGCCGGACTACGTGGCGGGACTCATCCAGTTTGCCAACGGTGTTCGCGGCATTGTCGAGAGCGGCGACGGCGCACCCGATGTCCCGGAAGTAGACTACTGGTGGCGGAAGTGCCGGATTGGGGCCCAGGGTACGGAAGGTTTTGCCGAGGTCCTTACGGGCGGAGGCTGGCGCGCTATCACCAGGGACTCTGGCGGCGTGATTTCCGGCCCGGGCTGTATGGACTACGCGCACGACATGCCACCCTACATTCAGGAGATTGCCGACTGGCTGGATGATCCAAAGAAGATTCATTCCTGCAATGGCGAAAGCGCCTATAAAGGGTTTGAGATCATGATGGCCATTTGCCGGTCCGCCGTCGAGCGCGGCAAGATCAGGCTGCCGCTGGGCCCTGGAGAGCCGGAACTGGAAGCTTTGAAAAACGCCCTCCCTGGATAAATAACAACCTTTGAGGCACGTCCCGGCCCGTGGGAGAGTTCACCATAGTTCTCCCACGTGCCAACCCGCCTGAGGATTAAAATGAAAAGAGATTGGTTTCGGCGACCCGGACGCATCGGGTTAGGACGGCGTCCGTTAACGCTGCCGGGCTGCGGTGACCATGATTTTCTGAATGCGCAGGTGATTAATGTCATTCATGATGAGGGAAATTCTGGACCAGCCGCGGGCGTTGCTGCGGTGTTATAAGGCAGAGCACAAGCACGCGATTGAACTCAAGAAATTCGCCGAGCGGAAGGATTTCCGCATGATCCTCCTGGTCGCGCGTGGGACTTCTGACAACGCAGCGCTCTTCGGGCGTTACCTGCTGGAACTGACCACAGGCAAGCCCGTTTCTCTCTGCGCGCCTTCAGTTCACACGCTCTACCACGCCAGGCTGGACCTGCGGAAATCTCTGGTGATTGGTATTTCACAGTCCGGCGAGGGGACAGACATCAACGCCGTGCTCAAGGCGGCCCGCCGTCAGGGGGCCTTCACGGTTGGTATTACGAACGAGGCGAAATCAACCATGGCGGGTATTGTGGATGACGCTTTCTTCGTGCGCGCTGGCACCCAGCGCTCAGTTGCCGCCACAAAGACTTACACAGGCCAACTTCTGATGCTCTACATGCTGGCTGCTGCGCTCGGATCGCACGTCACGCTTGAGCGTGTAGGCGAAATTCCAAAGTGGGTTGGAAATTCGCTCCAGATCATTCCGGAGATTCGCCAGATCGTTGAGCGTTATCGTTTTATGCGGCAGTGCGTGGTGGTGGCCCGTGGCCTCAATTATGCCAACGCTTTTGAGCTTTCGCTTAAGCTGATGGAAACCTGCTACGTGGTTGCGGAAAGGTTTTCCGCCGCGGATTTCCTGCACGGTCCCATCGCTATGATTGAGAGCGATTTCCCGGTCATCCTGTTCGTCCCTCCAGGGAAGACCTATAGCGACATGAAGCGCCTGGCAGAGCGGGTGCGGAAGCTGCGGGCTGAGAGCCTGATTATTTCCGCCGAGGGCGTGAGACTGCCGGCACACAGCAACGCCATCCGGGTTCCCGCCTCAATCCCGGAAATCTACACTCCCATCCCATATATCGTTCCAGGGCAGCTCTTTGCCTGTCTCCTGGCAGAGTTGAAGGGTATCGACCCGGACAAGCCGCGCTCGCTCAAGATTGTTACACGGACGCTTTAGCTTTGAAGGCCCTGTCAGGTGGAGTTAAGTCGCCAGCTGGTTGGATGTCCACACTAGGCTTTCGGGATCTCCACTTCCGTCCCCCGGCGCTCGGCCGAAAGGTAGGCACTATAGAGTACCGCGATGCTGTCTGACGCCAGAGTGCCGTTTGCCAGCGGCTCTCGATTGTCGCGGAAGGCCTCAAGAAAGTCCTGGAACTCCTGCGGGTAACCATGCTGCCAATCTTCATCCGGCGCCGGATGGCTCCATCCCTGCTTGGTTGAAATCTTCTCCGTAACGTAAATGTCCTTGAAGAAATCTTCTTTGGGATTGAAGGTTGTGAGAGCGTCAATCGGATTCAGATTGCAACGGGTGCGGTGGTTGTTGGCAAAAACCTCAAGCCAGTTGTGGACGCCTCCCATGACCAGTTCGGAAGCAAAAATGTCGCCAACCGTACCGTCTTCGAAGGTGATGTGGATCTGTCCGTAGTCTTCGATATCGTCGTAGCCGGTGCGAATGATGCCCGCATCCCTGAAAGTTTTGAGCCGCGTAATCTCATGCGTGCGGGCTGAGACCGTAGCCGGTCGAATGGGCTCGCCGTCACGCGCCTTTCCTTCAACAGCCTTCAGATAGAGTGCCGTCGAGAGAGGATGACAGGCCTTACCAACAATCGAGCCACCGCCTGAAAATTTCCAGATGCCGTAGTAGGGAGAATGAGACCCACTGTGAGATTCGTCGCCAATCAGCCAGAGTATCTGCCCGCCGCTCCTCTCCAGAATCTCACGCTCCTTCTGGACGGATGGGGCATAGACCCAGTCCTCGGCATAGCCGATCAATTTTCCACTTTCTCCGGCGGCGTCCAGAATGCGGCGGCAACTTGCCATGGCCTCACGCAGCATGATTTCCTTGGAAAAGGTATTCCCGCGGAACACGGCGCCGTCCTTTTCGGGCGGGCCGTAATAGCCGGTGAAGGGTTTTTCGATGATCACGTGCTTGCCGCGATTCAGGGCTTCGACGGCAATGGTTTCGTGGCTCGATCCGGGCGTGCAGACGTCGATGACGTCGGAAGCGTCGCAAAGTTCTTCCAGGGTGTCGAAGGCCTTGACGCCGAAATCCTGCTCGAACTTCTTCCTTGAGGCGGGCGTATTGGAGATGACGCCGGTGACGGTGAGAGGTACTCCGTAAACTCTCTGAATTCCCTTCATGTGAAACCGCGCGGCGAAACCCGCTCCGGCAATACCAATTCGAATAGGATCTGTCATTTTAAGCTCCGCTTAAACTGGATTGATGATACCGACACTCTTCGGAGGCAGCCAACCGCAGGTGGATATCGAAGTGCATTCTACCATCCGTGACAGAATATCGGAGAGACATTTCGAAGGTCCCGGCTGAGAATGCGGGTTGCCTGGCCACATTCTGGCGAAAGCCTGAGTTGCGCGTTTCTATGGCGGGTTTCCGGCGATTCGAAATATAATTGCTTGATGCCGGACGTGCCAGGGGCGATTCCGGCGGGGATAAATATCCCGACAATCTTGCCTGCGTTACTTGCTGAAAGTTGCGTGCAAGTGTGGGCGTTCGAAGGGAACGGGGAACGCGCCCGTTGAAAAGCGGCCGCCTGCAGCCCTTATGGCTGGCGGCAGGACTGAAAAGGCCGTGCGAGTTTTTGAATGCCATTCTAGCGTATCGAGAGAGAGCGAGAGGGAAATTCGATGAGCATCTTGAGCTTTTTTAAGAGGATTGACAGGAACCGCTGGTTCGTTTGCCACAACTGCATGATGCACAACGATCATGACGCACTCAAATCAATTTTTTATTCTGATAGCCCACTGGTAAATGTCGTAGGTAGGCCTACCATGATTTGCCCACGCTGTAACGACGCCAATACGCGCTCCTTCCAGGAAATGAAAGAGGAAGGGGCGGAATCTTCCCTCTGGGGCCTTGAGCGCCTCGCCAGGAAACACCCACGCAGCAGGTTCATCGTGAAACCCGTCTCCCAGACAAATATTGTGAGTTAACCCGCAGTTGCACATTACAAGCTGGCTGTTATTAACGAGTGAGCAACGGGGAATTGCCGTCTCTGGTTTAGCACGCGGCGGAAAGCAATCTCAGGCGTGCTGATGGGCCGCGGCTACCATGGCGGTGATGCGGTTCTTGAGGTCCAGGAACATCATGTGGCTGATAATGAGGTGGGCATCCTCAACCTGCTGCATATTGCTGGAAGGAACAATGATAGGGCAATCCAGCAGGTCTTTCATTTTGCCCCCGCCAAATCCGCCCAGGCCGATCGTAGTTGCGCCTGCCCCACGGGCGTATCCAAGGGCTTTGAGAACGTTTGGGGAGTTTCCGCTCCCACTGATGGCAAGGGCCACATCGCCTGGCTGAAGGAAATTCTCGATCTGGCGCATGAAAACGTCGTCGTAGTGGGTGTCGTTGGCCCAGGCGGTTATGGTTGGCATGTTGTCGGTCACTGCCATTGCACGGAGGCGCCTGATGGTGGCCAACTCTTTAGGGCCGGGGAAGTGGGTGGCTTTGCTAATGTCGGCGACCAGGTGGGAGGCCAACGCGCCACTCCCGCCATTGCCAAATGTGAAGACCGTATGGTCGGCCTGGTAACATTCAAATAAAATGTCAGCCGCTCTTGAGACCTGCTGGAGCGGGAGATTATCCATAACTGTCTTGAGTTCCGCCAGATAAGCCGACAGGCTCATCGCTGTGTGCACCAATGTCCATTACCTCCTGCGGGGGCATTGCCACGGCCCCGACCAGAAGCCAGACGGGGGGCATCCCCAATGCCCCCAGCCAGCCCATTCACTCATTGTAGTCCATTTGTGCTTTCGGCTGCCCGCCGAGTGTGCTTCAGGCAAACTGGCTCATGTCAATTTCGGCGTCCCAGTGTTCACCTGAAGTCGCCAAGGACTCATAGCTGACTTCCTGGCCCGTATAAGCTGAGTGCCGGGCCATCATGCAGCTTAAGGCTGATTCCACGCCCTGCTCGGCCTGGTTATGGAATTTGCTGCTCAGGATGCTGTCCACAAAGGACATCTTTTTTTCCGGGTCTGCCTGTGCCAGATTGTCGGTGAAGACACCGGATGTCGAAAATCCCTGCGAAGCCCCTTGCGCGGTCGGCTGGTCGCCGCCCCACTTCCAGGCGTTCTCTCCGTAGATAGCAACCGGTCCCGAATAATGTGCCTCCGAAGCTCCCTTGGTACCGAAGAATCGCCAGCCCACTTCCCATGGATTGTTGCCGAATTGGGTGGAACCAAAAGTCAGACTGACGCCGTTGGGATACTTGAAAACCACACTGTAGTGGCCGGCAACTTCGCCTTTCTCGGGCCGGCCATTATGGGAGCATGACGCTGAAGCCATTACGGGGTGCGACTGGAGCACCCAGTTGCACACGTCAATCACGTGGATGTTCTGCTCCACGATGATGTCACCGGAGAGGATGCGCGAGTAGTACCAATTGCGGATAGTCCGTTCATCCGCAGTGGCGTTCGGCCAATCGGGCAGCTTCGGCCAGGTGGCGTAATAATGGCCTTCGCCGGAAACGATATCTCCCAGCGCGCCCGCGTGAATCCGCTTCACCTGCTCCACATAAGGAGGAGCGTTGCGGAGTTGGAACCCGATTTCCAGGCTCAGGCGCCCCTGTGCGCGGCGTGCGGAATCAAGCACCGAAATGCAACCGGTGGGGTCGACGGCCACGGGTTTTTCGCAGTAAACGTGCTTGCCTGCAGTTACAACCCCCGCCAGGTGCTGCGGGTGGAAGTACGCTGGTGTCGTGATAATAATTGCATCAACGTCCTTTGAGTTCGCGATCTCCTGGTAAGCGTTGGTGCCGCGGAACATCAGCCTGCGCTCGATTGCGGGGATTCCTTTTGCCTGCTGAAACTTGTCAAAGTGCGCTTTCGCCTTGTCCAGCTTGTCCTGGAACAGGTCTCCCAGCGCCACCAGTCGCGCTTTGCCCGTTTCCACTGTGTATTCAGCATCCGCCGTTCCGCGGCCTCCGCAACCCAGCAAACCAACCCGGATGGCAGAATTTGCCGCCGTTCCTCGCACCAGTTGCGGCGCCATGATCATAAAACCGGTCGCGGCCGCAGCTGTGCCAATAAATTCTCTTCGTCCTATTTTCTTACCGGAAATATCGCTCACTTTCCTATCCTCCTTTGAATGATTCATGCCTCAACTGCGGCTCTGATTATGCCTTCGGCTGATTGATGGTCATACCTTGATTCAGTTGCCGTGCCAGACCTGCCAAGCTATCACAACCGTCCCCGACTATGGAAGGGTTTACCTCGCCCGCCCCCGGAGATGGGGACTATTCGTCATGATCTCCATATTCTACAGTGTAAGGCAAAGGTCTTGACGGTTAAGCGGTCCGCGTTATAATTGGCGCTCATACCTTTCTGCTGGTCGTCATTCTTTTCGTGGTGTTTGCAAAATCAGGGTTGTCCTTCTGCAGTCCGGGTTTTCGAGTCCGGAATGCCTGGGGTAAACCCTGCGGGAAACTGCAGGGGGAACGGAGAATCTGTGATGAAACGTGTGCTTTATGTCTTGATGTTTGTATTTGCGATTGGCATGTTTGCGGGGCGGGGAGTCGCGCAGACTGACCAGCAGCCTGCCGTGGCGGCACAAGCGGCACCCAGTTCCCAGGCGGCCGTCGCTGATCGGCTGCAGAAACTGGAGTCTGCGGTGGCGGACGCGCAGAGTGCCGGGGACAATGCCTGGATGTTGGCTTGCGCGGCGCTGGTTCTGATGATGACCGGGCCGGGTCTGGCTCTGTTTTACGGCGGACTGGTGCGCAAGAAGAACGTTCTCGCCACTATGATGCAGAGTTTCTCGATGATGGCCCTGATTACTGTGATCTGGGCAGTCGTTGGCTTCAGCCTCTGTTTTGCACCGGGCACTTCGTTCATTGGCGGGCTGAGTCATCTGTTCTTGCACGGCGTGGGCAGCGCGCCCGATCCCACCTACGCGGGAACTATTCCGCTTGGGACCTACATGGTTTTCCAGTTGATGTTCGCCATCATCACGCCCGCGCTGATTTGCGGGGCTTTTGCCGAACGCATGAAGTTCAGCGCCATGGTCCTGTTTATGATTCTGTGGTCCATCATCGTATACGATCCGATGGCCCATATGGTGTGGGGCAAGGGTGGATTCCTGAACGCTGCACTCGGCGGCGCTTTCCCGACTCTCGACTTCGCGGGAGGAACGGTGGTGCACATCACGTCAGGCGTTTCGGCATTGGTTTGCGCACTTTACCTGGGGAAACGCGTTGGATATCCAACCGAGCCGATGCCCCCGCACAGCGTAGTGCTGAGCGTCATTGGGGCATGTCTGCTTTGGGTGGGATGGTTTGGATTCAATGCCGGCAGTGCACTGGCCGCGAACGGCCTCGCCACCAGCGCTTTTATTGCAACCGACTTTGGGGCGGCTGCGGCAGCCATCGGATGGGCCTTAGCGGAATGGATCCGCAATGGAAAGCCCAGCGTGCTGGGTGCGATTTCCGGCGCAGTCGCGGGCTTGGTGGCAATTACCCCGGCTTCTGGTTTTGTGGGGCCGATGTCAGCGCTGGTTATAGGGTTTGTCGCGGGAGTTTACTGCTATTGGATGGTCTCGAAGGTCAAGGCTCGCTTTGGCTATGACGATTCGCTCGACGCCTTTGGAGTTCATGGCGCCGGCGGAACAATCGGGGCGCTGTTGACTGGCGTATTCGCGAGCAGCGCCATTAATCCCATTTTTAAGGACGCGCAGGGCAAGGCACTGCCGGTTGGCATGATCGACGGAAACTCGGGACAGATTCTTAACCAGGTGGTGGGGGTGCTGATCGCCTGGGGACTGGCTATCGTTGGTACGCTGGTCATTCTGAAAGTTGTCGATATGGTTGTTGGTCTGCGCGTCCCCGAAGAGCACGAGATCCAGGGACTCGACCTGGCGCTGCACGGCGAGGAAGGATATACGTTTGAAGCTTAGGGATTACGAATGGCGTCAATCCTGAAGTATCGATCCAGCTCATCCTGAAAGCGGGGACAAAAACTTATGAAAAAGATTGAGGCGATTATTCAACCATCACGACTGGACCATGTAAAGACTGCACTGCACGAAATCGGCGTAGAAGGCATGACCGTCGTGGAAGTGCGGGGGCATGGAAGGCAGAAGGGGCACACGGAAGTCTATCGGGGCAGGGAATACAACGTTGACCTCTTGCCCAAAATGAAGATTGAAATGATCCTCCCGGATAATCTCGTCGATCCCACAGTTGCGGCCATCCTCGGTGCCGCCAAGACGGGTAAAATCGGCGACGGGAAGATCTTTATCTATCCCGTGGAGGAAGCTATCCGCATCCGCAACGAAGAACGCGGCGAAGCAGCGCTGTAGTCGACGAGCGTCCTTGGAATTCTTGTGCCTTTAGCGTTCCTTGCCTGGTGGCGGAAGTATTTCAAGCGATCCGTTGTGGACCACTGCAACTGTACGGTAGCCTTGGTTTCTACCAATGGCATGCGCTTCTGCGATGATTCCAGCGAAAACTGCAGAATATTCAGGTACGGTGGATGCAAAGTCTTGGATGAGCTTCCGGTCTTGCTGGTCGACCTCATTATAGTTCTTCCACGGCTGAACCTGATACGCGATGTCAAGATAGACTTTTCCAGCCACTGACAGCGGGCTTACATTAATAACCTGAAACCGGTGGGCACCGAGTTGCCATGTGAACGGTGGCTTCCCCTGGAACAAGGACGGCGGCGGTGTCCTCGAAAGGTGTTCACGGATGACTGACGCAATCCCGAATTCAAAAAATGGGCCGCGCTGCGCGAGTTGGAGCGCTGCATTCGAGAGTACGAAAGCATTAAAGGAATGGTGATGCGCGTACTCGCTCTGTGCAACTTTCCAGATGTCCCCCGTCGATTGGTTCGCTAGCGTCGATGCGCCTGCATTAAAGGAGTTAATTTTCCACACTCCGTCCACCGGAATAAGCCATGTTGTGAATGTCCAAGCATTGTTGCGTGCCTTGCCTTCTATGGTGACCCAGGCCTGCTTTGAAGACGGTTCTACTCGAAAGGAAACCCAATTCTCAGGTTCGGAAAGTGTACCGCAGACCATTTGACTACCCTGGGGTTTGCCCAAAACATCCGCCAAGTAGGTGTGTGAAATGGCTAGGTCTGCAAAAGGGGCGAATGGGTCAACTGCCATTCGCATGTAATACTCGAACTGATTTTTGCTTGTGGCTTTTTGCGCTTCAGTCGTAAGTGTTGGGTAAGCGATGCTGGGGTCGGAACCCAGGACCGCACGAACAAACAGCATCGCCGCGTTGTCGATTGCAGCAAGCCGTTCCTCAGGGATTTCCTTATCCTGTTTGCACGTGGAAACAGATGCGTTCAGGTTGAGTTGCATGGGGTTTGAAGGCTTCTCTTGATCCCCTGAAGCACTCTTGCTTTTAGCGGACGTCAGAAGAACGCTGAAGCTTGCGAGGATTAGTAAGAGAAAAACTACTGATTTCACGATTGAGTGTTTCTGCATGTCCAATGAAACCCCGGCTTCTAATTTGGAACCCTAGGAGACCAATATAGTAGCTGGAGAGTTCCACATCAAACCTAAGCTTGGCTTTTAACCAGTGTCATATAAATGCCCTCTTGCAGGAAAATAGACCACAATGGCGATTGATGCTGTAGGTGGTAAAATGCGGGCGGTTGGGCTAGAAAGCCGCACGATAAACTTAGCGACCGGCGTTTGGCAGGAGGTAAAAGTGCGAATTGAGCAACGCGGGCATGGTTTGTTTTCGCGGCCCTTTGGATTCTTAGCAATACGCACAGTAGGACGCGTCAGCGCCATGCTTCGATTCATCTTCCTCACGGCCACGCTTGCCGTAAGCGTTGTGTTCTCCGTTTCCGCAGATGGAGCGCAATCGCAAGTGGTTCTTGACCGTGGCGGCGCTACCGTGGTGCTGGAACCGTATGCTCCAAACATCATCCGGGTGAGCCTGAGCATGTCAAAGGAGCAGGCAACCGCACTGCCGGGATACGGTTTTGTCGCCGCACCTTCGAGTGATGGTTGGGCGCATGAGCAAACCAGTGAGGGTGATATCGCCCGGTCATCCAAGTTGGTGGTGACTGTTGACGCCATCCGCCCATGGAAGCCGCTGCCGACCCAGGTTGATATCAGCCGATTCTTTGGAGGCTCTGTTCCGGGGGTGCACATCACCATAGGCACGCCTGAAGGCAAGAAACTGCTGGAGATGACAGGCTGGTCAATGTCCGTGCCTAACCACAAGGACGGCAACGCCGGCATTCTCCATGAGCTTCGTCCTGGGGACACTCCCTTCTACCAGGTGGGAGCCACCTTCGTCTCCCCGGACGATGAGCATTACTATGGCCTGGGTCAGAACCAGGAAGGTTTCCTGGACCATCGCGGCCACACGGTGAACTGCTGGCAGAATTATACAGCGCCTGCCGCGCCCAGCGTCTGTGTGCCGTTTGTTGTGACCAACTATGGGTACGGAATGGTATGGGACAATCCCTCCAAAACAACCATTGAGCCGGGCTTCAACGGCCGAACCCGATGGATTTCCGAAGTGGGGAACCGCGTTTCGTTTTTTGTCATTGCCGGACGCACCACCGATGAAATCTACGGCGGCTACCGAATGCTGTCCGGGCCCACGCCGATGCTTCCGAAAGCAGCTTATGGTTTTATACAATGCAAGCAACGCTATAGCAGCCAGGACGAAGTTCTCGCCGTCGCCCAGGGCTATCGCAAGCGACACCTGCCTGCCGACATCATTGTAGTGGACTGGTTCTACTACACCAAAATGGGCCAGATGGATTTTGATCCGCGTTACTGGCCGGACCCGGCGGCGATGAACCGTGAGCTGCACAAGATGGGATTCCACAGCATGATCAGCGTGTGGCCGCGCTTCACTCCGGATTCCCGTTACTACGATTTCCTCCTCAAGAAAGGATGGTTCCTGCACCTGGCGGACGGGACACCCACCAACGGCCTGCCCTATGATCGTGCGGGATCCGACATCGACACCACTAACCCCGACGCAGCCCGGTGGTTCTGGGACATCATTCGCGACAATCTGCTCAGCAAAGGGTTCGATTACCTTTGGGCGGACGAAACCGAGCCCGACTTGCCGCCGAACGGCAGCTATTTCCACATTGGGCCGGGCACGCGCTATTTCAACGTCTATCCGCTGTTCCATACGGCGGCGCTCTATGACGGCTACCGGCGCGACCTCCATCATCGTGCCCTCATCCTTGCGCGCGACGCCTACCTTGGAACGCAGAAGAATGGAACGTTCTTCTGGTCTTCAGACATCTACCCGACCTGGGACACGCTCGAACGGCAAATCCCCACGGGACTCGACTTTACTGCTTCGGGCATGGCGTACTGGACCGACGACATAGGCGGCTGGGAATATCTGCCTTCCGTCCACCACCCGGCCCATCCTCCGCTGCTTGATCCTTCCGATGCCCGGGACAACGTGGGCGGCTACGACGACTATCCCGAACTTTACACGCGCTGGTTTGAATACGGCGCCTTCATGCCCATCTTCCGGACGCACGGTAGCCGTCGTGAGAATGAAGTCTGGTCCTACGGTAAGCAGGCCGAGCCGATCCTGGAGAAATATCTGAAGCTGCGCTACCGCCTGATGCCGTACATCTACTCGCTGGCGTACGATACTCATAAGACCGGAGCGCCTTACATGCGGGCGCTCTTTATGGACTTTCCCAACGACCCGAAAGCTGCCCAGCAGCGCTACGAATACATGTTCGGACCTGCCTTTCTGGTCGCACCTGTGTACAAGCAGGGGGAGACGACCCGCAAGGTCTACCTGCCGGCTGGCACGGACTGGTACAACTACTGGACGAATCAGCGCTTCCACGGCGGCCAGACGATTACGGTGGATGCGCCGATCGATATCCTGCCGCTGTTTGTGAGGGCCGGTTCCATCGTGCCTATGGGAACGCCAATCGAGAGCACTGACGAGGTGCAGAACATCGCGAAAGTGCGTGTTTACGCAGGCGCAGACGGGGACTTCACGCTTTACCAGGACGACGGCGAAACTTATGACTACGAGAAAGGCGACTACAAAACCACGCAACTCCACTGGGATGATGCAACACACCGCTTCACGCATCAGGGCGCTGCGGCATGGACAGGGCCGGATTCTGGCATCCTTGAGGTGATCGGAAGCAAGTGACATCCAGGTGGGCCATATTTGTGCTATCCGGCCACCTTGGCCTCGATGGCGCGCAGCATTTCGTCGTTCGTGGAAAACTTGAATTCTGGCAGGCCAAGCGATTGGGCCTGCTGGAGTTCAATCTGGCCCAGTAGGCTTATCTCCTCCTTGGTTACCGCTTCTATTCCTTTGCCACGAATTTCGCCAAGGATTTCCGCCGTTGTGGCTGATTCTTTCTGTGCGGCGCTTTCAAGATACTTCAGCACGTGTTCGACCCCGTGCTCGGCGTCAAAGCGGGCTTTGCCCACCAGACCTTCGCTGGCTTTCCGGGCCCATCCCACAACAAAAGTCCCGTCAACCACGCTCCCGGATGACGGATCGAAAACTTCATAGGCGGCACGGTCTGAATCCGCGGGATCGGAGTTGGTCACATAGCAGTTCTTCGCGTACGGCAGGCCCAGGCCCGGATCGGCGAGGTCGCCGATGGCGAAGATGAGCGTATCAAAATCCAGCAGAGTCTGGGTGTCAGTTGCCTTGGGGCGCGTGTTTTCACCGTCAAGGACCAGGATGTTTTCAACCAGACGCAGCCGCGCAATCCGGCCGTCCGCGCCAGGCTCAATCGCGACGGGTGAGGAGAGAAACCGGAAAGCCAGCTTCGATGCAGGGGGATTTTCCGGCTGGGATTTAACCCAGGGGAAGACCGTATCGGCAACATGGCTGACATCCTGGCCAACGGCCTTGCAGGCTTGCGAAACACGGCTGAGCTCGTCCTGGAAGACTTTGCGGTCGAGGAAGGCCTCAACCTCGTCAAACTCCTTGCGGTCAAACTTCACCTCAAAGGGACCGCGGCGCGCGATTACAGTGACTTCCTCAGGTTTTTCGCCAGGCTGGTCAATCAGCAGCCAGCGCGCGATATCCACCATAACATTGCCCATTCCCACGATGGCCACCCGACGGCCGGTGGAAAAATCCTGTGAGGCAAAAGGAGGCAGCAGGTTGTAGTAGTAAACAAAGTCCTTGGCCGAGTAGACGCCCCTGGCATCCTCGCCGGGAAGGCCGAGGTTCTTGGTTCCCTGCGCGCCCACCGCGAAAACGATGGCTGCGGGATTCCAGTCTTTCAGGCCCTCAATCGTCAGCCGTTCGTCAGATCGCACCCTTGCATTGCCGATGTAATCCACGTTGGGCATGGCAAGAATCTTGGCAAACTGCTTCCGCAGGCCGTTCTTCATGTGGAATTTCTGGGGGTAAATGCCATACTCGGCAAGGCCGCCGGGCTTGATGTCCCGGTTAAGAATCAGGACATGGTGGCCGGCTGTGGCGATCTTGCGCGCTGCAAATAGTCCAGCGGGGCCGGCGCCCACCACAAAAACAGTTGGTTGATCCATGAGTAACCTCTTTGCCTCTCAGCATATGTCTCCCACTCATGACTCGCCGCCCACCGGCCTTTGTGGGGCTTGTTTCCAAAACATGCACCACGATCTTCGGTGTTCCTACTTGAGATGAATTTTAGCAGATTCACTCTGATGTTCACAACCACCGCAGGGCTTTGCCTGACGCAGTGAGTCAGGTATGCAACTCCCAAAGGGCAGGGAAATGGCTACATAACGCAGGCGACGTTAAGCTGGATGTTCCCGGGTTCGTTTTGGGTTCGTTTTTTCCACAGCTACGTGTTTTCAACAACTTCTCCGCTTCGTTTTTGGGTTCGTTTGGGTTCGTTTTTGGGACATTTCCCTTTGTTTTCAACAACCTCTCGGGTTCGTTTTCAAAAAAAGGTATTCTTTTTGTCCCACAATTTGGATGCCAAATTCGTTGATGCAATTGTTTCAATAGGTTAGGTCGAATTTTTAAGTTGCTCCAGACCGTCAGCATCCGCCCCCCCACAGACAATAAAAAGACTACCATACTAGCCCACAAAAGTCAAGAAAAATCGGCGTGAGGGGTGATGTCAAGCTGCGTGTGTAAAAAGGCGGAGGGTGCGGTTTCGCCACTCCTG
>OBLQ010000596.1_pt1 | contig 13869 bp, 14 predicted proteins | sample 1519881 | NCBI WGS metagenome assembly OBLQ01 (sample SAMN01911456, study PRJEB22533) | soil metagenome | biome: Soil | place: Malaysia | collected 2012-04-30 | depth DG_metagenome m | reverse complement strand
TGACGCTGGACAATGAAGAGGGTGAGGTGGTTCGAATTCTGGGGACCCGCGGAACTATTGAGATTCAAGGACGCGGGCTTACAGTTTCATCGCAGGACGGAAAGGACCACTCGCCCTGTTACTATGCCTCCAGCTTTCCTCCCAAACTGCATGCGGAATATCTGAAACAGTGGGAAGCCGAACATCGAACCGCGCCAGGAACTGCGCAGCCGATTGAAGGCACCACCTACCACACTCCGCCCGGCTACAATGAAGATGCACAGCACCTTTGGAATTTCTTCCAGTCGGTCAAGACGCGGCGGCCGTCGGTGGAAGATCCGGTTTTCGGAAACAACACCGCCATCGGATGCCACCTTGCGAATTATTCCTACTTCCAGAAGACGGTGGCTGTGTGGGACGCAGCGGCCAAAACGATCAAAGGATTGTGAGTGGTTTACATCGGAACGGCATGGGCAGGTTGCTTCTTCAGCGGCCTGCCCGCGTCCGGCCTTCTAGTCATGAGCGCATGAGCCCGGCACAGCATGTCAAAGCCGGCTCGGTTGGTCTTTCCGCATCGGGGCGGAATAGAAAATCCCCAAAGAAACACGCCTCATAGCGCGGGCTCCGCAACGTGGAAATATGGGCCAGGAACCTACAGTCCGGCAACTGCTGGCGGACATCGCGCAGCACGACGAGGCGGCGCTGGCTCATCTCTACGACATTGCCGCGCCCGGCCTCTACGGGCTGATCACTGAAATCGTTTCTGACAGCGAGGCCGCGAAGGAGATCCTCAAGGGGGTTTTCGTCCGGCTGTGGCGGGACGCAAAGCGGGTCCATACGGGGGGCGGCAGCGTCAAAGTCTGGCTGGCGCTGGAGGCCCGAGCAAAGGCTGTTGACTGGCAGCGCGCGCAGGAAGGTTTGCGGACCACGGCCCATTCCCGTCTCCAAACGCTGACAAAATTGAATTCCTGGATGCCCCGGCCTGCTGATATTGAACAGGTGGAAAAGCGGCGCAACCTGCTGGAGAAGCTGGTTCGCCGCCTACCCGGGCCTCAGAGTGAACTGCTGGAGCTCGCGATTGTGAAAGGCTTTACAGAAACTGAAATAGCCCGGCAGGTTGAGCAGCCTCCGGGCCGGATTGAGCACGAGCTGCGCGCCGGACTGCGCTTTTTGCGGCACCGCCTGCGCGCTGTGATGGGAACATGGAGTGCCAATATCTAGACGACGTTTATGAACTGTTCCTGCTGGGCTTGCTGAAGCCGAAGGAGACGGCAGAGCTAAAGGAGCACCTTGAGCGTGGCTGCCCCTATTGCCTGGACCATCTCCGCGAGGCCGCCCAGTCCGTCTATTTCCTGCTCTCCGGATCGAAAAGCCGCAAGCCTCCGCAGCAGGTAAAATCCGAGATTCTGCGCGGCCTGCAACGGACATGAAAGACTTCCATGATCTTCTGATGAACACGGGCGTAACCGTAAAGCGTGGACAGGTAGCCGAAGTCAGGTGGTTGACGGACGAATAATGCAAGACTCTGGGCACAAAGCGGGCCTGCGGCGTGACCTGGGATTCCTCCACGCCACCTCGCTTGCCATCACCGACATGGTGGGCATCGGCCCGTTCATCACCATCCCGCTTTTTCTGGCAACGATGGGCGGCCCGCAGGCGATGCTGGGTTGGCTGGTTGGCGCCGCTCTGGCGTTTTGCGACGGCCTGGTGTGGGCGGAACTTGGCGCCGCAATGCCCAAAGCCGGGGGTAGCTACCACTACCTTCGGGAGGCTTTCGGGCCGAGGGGAGCAGGCCGCTGGCTTTCCTTCCTGGTGGTCTGGCAAATCATGTTCTCGGCTCCGCTCTCGGTGGCTAGCGGCAGCATCGGATTCGCCAACTATTTTCATTACCTTGTTCCCAGTATGACGCCGTGGGAAGTTCGCGTGTTTGCGTCCACCATTCCCCTGTTTCTCATCCTCCTGCTCTACCGGCGGATCCGCGCGGTCGGCAACCTTTCCGTCATAATGCTGAGCGGCGTGATGATCGGCTGCTTCTGGATCATCATCTCCGGGCTGCCGCACCTGAGCGGTTCACGCATTTTTGATTTTCCACCCGGTGCCTTCCATCTGAACATGATTTTCTGGGCCGGCCTCGGTCATGCCACGCTTTACGCGCTCTACGACTACTTCGGCTACTACAACGTTTGCTACCTGGCGGAGGAGATTCGCGAGCCGGGACGCATTATTCCACTGGCCATTCTGTTTTCCATCAGTGCTGTGGCCGTCGTCTATATCCTGATGAACACGTCAATTCTCAGCGTGATTCCCTGGCGCGAGGCGCAGCACAGCAACTTTATCGCTTCTGAATATATCCAGGAGCTCCATGGCCGGTTTGCCGGCCAATTGATGACCCTGCTGATGCTCTGGATCGCCTTCTCCTCCGCTTTCTCGCTGCTGCTGGGCTATTCGCGCATTCCTTACGCCGCCGCGGCCGATGGCAATTTCTTCAAGGTATTTGCCCGGCTGCATCACAAACACGATTTTCCCCATGTATCGCTCGTAACGCTGGGCGTGATCGCCGCGGGATTCAGCCTGCTGCGCTTGCCGGAAGTGATTGTCAGCCTGGTGGCCACCCGCGTGCTTCTGCAGTATCTGCCGCAGGCCGTCGGCTTCTTTGTCCTGCGCTTCAAACGGCCCGACATGGAACGGCCTTTCAAAATGTGGTTCTATCCACTCCCGGGCATCATTTCGCTATTTGGATGGCTTTACATCCTGTCGACTTCAGCGCGGGGAGCACTGCTGTTTGCGCTGGCGGTGTTCGCGCTCGGCTCGGTCGCGTATTTCTATCGCGCGCGGCGGAAGGGCGAGTGGCCGTTTCTCAAGGCCGGGAAGACCGAAGTCGAGTAGTGCCAATTCGCGATTTGCGCTCACGAGTAGGTCTGGACTTCTTCCGGCGCGTCCGGCTTCGTCCAGAGGATGATGGCTTGAGGAAGCGACCAGACCATGAAAAAAAGCAGCATGGTTAGGGCCACGAGCAGCCGGTGCGCAGTGGCATCATTCAGGTAGCCCAAGAACATTGAAGCGACAAAAAGAACGCAGGAGTAAACGATGACGAAACGGAAGGCCTGGTAATGTGCCTCGTTACGGATCGCAAGCTGACATTCATCGAGATCGTCCCGATCGCGCGGCTCCGGTGTCTGGCCGACTCGCGTCATCCCGCCAAACCCGCTTAGGGGCAGCGGAAGCTTCGCCAAATAAGAGAACAAAATAGGGACAACGCCGACGAACGGTGCGATAACGAGTAGGAGAAAGAAGCGACCTAATGACCCTGATTCGTGGACCCAGGACGGTCTAATCAGGATCGCAGCAGCGAATGCCACAACGATTGTGTACGTTGCCGTGACAAGCAGGCGACGTTTCTTCTGGGAAGCAATCGAGATGTCCCCCATCGTAGGCTGGTTTAACATGGCGTACCTCCTATCTTAATTTCGAGTTGCCGGCAGGAGGCGAATTGCGATTTCCGTAGACCTGTTCGCTCAGCGGTTGAAACGGCTTGCGGGAAAAGATGGCTTCGATCGGAAGGCCGAAGTATTCGCTGATGCGAAAGGCCAGTTCCAGGCTGGGCTTAAAATCGCCGCGCTCGATGTAGCCGATGGTCTGATAGCTGACCTGAAGAGCGTTTGCGAGAGCGTTGCGGCTTAGGCCACGCTCGGTGCGCAGGACGGCAATTCGGTTGTAGAGGGCTTGACCGTTTCTCGCGTCTGAGCCAGATGGTAATTCCATGTACATATTGTTGTACTAGTACAACAATATTGTCAAGTAACTTTTCTGTGGGCTCAGGAGATCTCACCATTCCCCTTGCCCCAAAATCCAGACCAAGAGGCTTTTTATGAGTCTGTCCTGCGCCGGACTGGCTGGACTCGGCTGGTTGATGGTTACGACTCACTGCGCCGGGCCACTAGAAACATCCCCTCGTTGTGGACAATCTCGATGTCGTCGCCCTGGATCTGCGGTGAAAAGCCTGCCTTATCGCCTTGCGCGGATTTTTCAATAAGCCTGCGGGCTTCCACGTAACGCTTGTCATCGGGCGGGTGGCCCGCGCGCAGCATCCACTGGTTAAACGAGCGCCGATGGCGCCTGAAAGACTGGGAGACAATCTCGAGCCCGAAGTTATCAAACATCTTTAAGAAGGTGGTCAACCTCAGCGACCGCGTATGGGAGGGGTCGCGGACCACTTCAATGCGGTTGTGTAGTTCGAATTTCTCGTCGCTTTCGGGTCCCAGCGTGTCATCTACAAAGATGCGCCCGTCCGGCTTCGTCACTCGCAGCATCTCCTGCAGAACAAGATCGGGTTTGGGTATGTGATGGAAGGCGTACTGACAGCTCACCAGGTCGAAGGCGGCGTCGGCATAAGGGATCGCTTCCCCTTCCGCGCAAATAAAGGCCGCATTCGGGACCTGCTTTTCCGCCTGGAACTGGCGCGAATACCGCAGCATCTCGGGCGTTAGGTCCATTCCAAACGCATAGCGAAGCTCGGGCGCCATGGCCATAACCAGTCCGCCCGGCCCGCAGGCCACATCCAGGAACAACATTTCGGGCTGTGGTTTGAGGAAACGGACCTTGTCTGCTATCACCTCGGGTGAGTCGCGCACGGCAAACTTTGAGAAAGCTTCCGCCGTGTTCGTAAATTGTTTTTGGACCGTTGCCTGATGTTTCTTTGACATAATCTTTCTTCGTCCCCGGATGCTCCCTCTTCCATTTCTGAATGTAATAGAATGCTCTTTCTTTGGGAAGTACTATCGGATTGTTCCGTAACCAGTCACCACAGGAAGCAAATTGTTCCCCACTGCTGGGAGGGCGGGATGGCGACGTTTGAATTTGGGGGCTTCTTTTTTACGCCCGGGAATGCAATTCTAAGAAGAGATTACTCTTCAGGGGGAGGCTCAAAATGTCACTTGGAAGCGGGGAACTAAAATCGGCGCTGCAGGGAATTGTAGGGTTTGGCGTGACGCCCTTTCGCGAAGACTTGAGCGTTGACATGGAGGCGCTGCGCCAGAATGCTACATTCCTGGCCGATCATTGCGAGGTGGTGGTGCCGCTGGCAGGAAATGGAGAAATTTATGCGCTCTCGCCTGAGGAGCACAAGGCAATCGGGCGGGCCGTAGTTGAGGAGGTCCATGGCCGCAGGCCGGTGCTGGTCGGCGTGGGATTCACCATGCCGATTGCCCGCGACCTGGCGCAAGCCGCGGAAGCCTACGGCGCCGACGGAGTTCTCGTGCTCCCTCCCTACTTTACGCACGCCAACGACGACGGCCTGTTCGAATACTACAGCTCCATCGCGCAGGCAACGAAGCTTGGCGTGATTCTATTTCAGACCCACGCCACCAATTTCAGACCTTCGCTGCTTCGCCGCCTGGCGAAGGTTCCCAACATTATCGGGATGAAAGACGAGCACGGCGATATGGACCAGTTCGTCCGCCAATGGGGAGCAGTGGGCGACAGGATGGCACTGCTTTGCGGCGTGGGGGAGATCCTCGCTCCCAGCTATTTCGCTCTGGGAGTCAAAGCGTTTACCAGCGGCATCGTCAACTTCATGCCGGGAACCTGCCGGAAGATTCTGGCGCACCTTAAGGCAGGAGAACTGGAGGCCGCTGCGCGCGTCATTGAGCAGGAGACGATGGCGGTATATGACCTTCGCGTCAAACGACCCGGCTACCGTACCTTGGTCATCAAGGAAGCCATGAACCTGTGCGGGCTGAACGCCGGGCGTGTCCGGCCGCCCCTGGCGGCGCTTCCCGAAGAAGACCGCCAGGAGTTGCGCTCCATACTCACGGGCCTCGGACTGCTGAAGGGCGAAGCCGCGCACAAATGAATGGCGCCTTCTGGCCCCAGTTCTTTCAGCCGCCGACAACGCCTTTGTCTGCTGCTTATAAGGACGGCGTCTTCCCCTGTGCTAAGAGCCTAATACGCTCCAAGTATCTTTGAGCGGAGCCCAATCTGAATGGGTGTAGACGAAATCCTTGAGCCTCGCTGCGTGTTGGTCCCCGCCGGTTACTTCCAGATGGGCTGCGCCACCGGCCGGGACGACGAGCAGCCGGTCCATCGGGTCTGGACTGATGCGTTTGAAATGGCGATCTTCCAGGTGCGGAACCGCGACTGGGTGGCGTTCATGGATGCCACGGGCCATCCTTCACCTCCCGAATGGCGGAATCCGGACTTTAGCCATCCTGACAAGCCGGTGGTAGCGGTAAACTGGGTGGAGGTGGACCAATACTGCCGCTGGCTGAGCCGCGTGAGCGGCCGGGAGTATCGCTTGCCGACGGAAGCCGAGTGGGAGAAAGCCGCGCGAGGCGGAAGTGATGGCGCATTGTATCCGTGGGGTGACGACCCACCGGACACCCATGGCGAATATGTTCGCCGCTGGACAGGGAAGGTCCCAGGCCCGCTGCCCGTAGGCGAGGGAACGCCTAACCCTTTTGGCCTTTATGACATCGGCGAAAACGTCCACGAATGGTGTGCCGACTGGTATTCAAAGGAATACTATGCGTGCTCGCCTGAACGCAATCCTGCAGGTCCAGTGTCAGGTGAGCGTCGGACTTCGCGTGGCGGCGCCTGGCGGCATCACATTAAGGCGAGCCGTTGCGCTGCCCGATCCAGCATTCCGCCTGACTTCCGGTACACGGACTACGGCTTTCGAGTTGTCCGCAACATCTCGTAAGCCCGGCTCGGGAAAGGAGATCTCCCATGCCTGAGTTACGCCATAACGTCCTCACGCGCGAATGGGTCATCATTGCCACTGAGCGGGCCAAGCGCCCGCACGAATTTGCGAGGAAAAACGACGGCAAAAGGGTGAACCCTCCATATGTCGAATCATGCCCTTTCTGCCCCGGCAACGAAGAGATGACTCCTCCATCGACCCTGGTGATTCCCGACAACGGTTCCTGGAAAGTCCGTGTGACGCCCAACAAGTTTGCGGCCCTATCTTACGACGGTGAGCGTCATCGGTCGTTTGAAGGGATTCGACGGACCGTGACTGGAGTGGGCGTCCATGAGGTAATCATCGAATCCCCGGACCACAGCAAATCGATCGCGCTGCTGGAAGATTCCCAGGTTGAAACGCTCATCGACGCTTACCTGGACCGTTTCAATTTTGCCTCCCAGGATCCAAGGGTGGAACAGGTAACCATCTTCAAGAACCATGGCCTGGCAGCAGGAACTTCACTTGAACATCCGCATTCCCAGATGATCGGATCCCCCGTGATCACCTCTCAGATTCGCGACCGGATGATCAACGCGCTGCGCCACTTTGATGAATTTGGGGAGTGCATTTTTTGCCGCGTGCTTGAAGTCGAGTTGCGGGAAAATGCGCGCGTTGTGATGGAAACCGGGCACTTTGTGACGTTCGTTCAGTTTGCCGCTCTCACTCCCTTTTCGATGTTGATCATGCCACGCCGCCACATGTCCTGCTTTTCGGAAATCAGCGACGCGGAGGCAGCGGACCTGGCTAGGATCCTGCGGCGCACGCTGGCCAAGCTCTATTACGGGCTCATGGACCCGGATTTCAACTACGCCATCCGGACTGCCCCCAGGGAAGCCTGCGGCGTGAAGTATTTTCACTGGTACCTCAGCATCATTCCACGGCTGACCAAGGTGGCGGGATTCGAGCTTGGCTCCGGCATGTTTATTAACACCTCGCTGCCGGAAGAAAACGCTTCGTTCCTGCGTGAAGTATCTGCCGGGTCGTCCGGGGCTTGAAAGCTGGTTATAGAAACTATCAGCTCAAAGGCGTATAAAGGCGAACGACACGCAACGATGGCAGAAAAGGTGAAGGGCCCGGCAATTTGCCGATGGGCTGTTAACGAAAAGGGAGGGTGATGAAAAGAAGAGAGTTCATGGGTTATCTGGCGGGAGGGTTGGCCGCTGCGACACTTGACGCGAAGCAACGCCCGGCTCCAGCCCGTTCACGCCCAATTTCCCATTCGGCTTACCTGTTAAGCCAGCGCATCGGGGTTTCATCCTGGAGCTTCCACAACAATTTCCCGGAGACCCGCGACAACGACTACAGCGGACCCGAAGAGACGTTCGCCCTGCTCGATTTCCCGCATATGGTTGCGGACCGCTACAGGGTCCATCATCTCGAGTTTGTTGCTCCACATTTTGCTTCCACCGAACGCGCCTACCTGGACGAACTGCGAAGCCAGTTGGTCCGAGCGCGTTCTTACCTGGTGAATCTTCCCATTGACATCGAGGAGATGTGGACAGAGGGTGGCTTGTCTGATCCGAACGAGTCTGTGCGCGGAACTGCGGTCGAGGCCGCGAAGAAATGGATTGATATTGCCGTGCATCTTCGTGCGCGGTCGGTCCGGTGCGATCCGGGGAAGATGGACGCGCAGAATCCGGCGCCCACCATCGATTCATACAGGAAGCTTGTCACATACGCCAGCCGAAAAGGCCTCCGTGTGATTGTGGAGAACCACGGCGGAGTTGGCTCTGACCACCCTGAAGATCTGGTTAAAGTCTTCAAAGGCGTGAACAGCAGCTTTCTTGGCGCGCTTCCGGACTTTGGGAACTTTCCCGATGCGGAGACCCGCGCTCGTGGGCTTTCGCTGCTTTTTCCTTATGCCCCAACTGTTTGCCACGCAAAAGGCCTGGAATTTGATGCCCAGGGAAACGAGACAAAATACAATTTCCCGCGCTGCGTTGAGATTGCGAAACGCCTGCGGTTCCGCGGCGTCTACTCAGTGGAATTCGAAGGGCCGGGGGATCCTTACCTTGGTGTTCAGAACGTCATCAATGAACTGTTGAAATCGGCATAGCCCCTCTTCTTTACTCGTAGCGAAGAGCTTCGACGGGATCAAGGTGCGACGCGCGGATGGCGGGCACAATCCCGCTCAAAACCCCCACCAATGTCAAAATCCCAGCGGAAAGCACCAGCGTGGCGAGCGATATGTGGAGATTAATATCGCCCTGCCCGGAAGTGTCTTTGAAGAGGGGTCCAAGGAGGGGTATCGTTCCGATGGCCGCCGATAGCAGGTAGGAAAGGACCATTCCAAGCAAGCCGCCCATTATGGTGATGGAGAGGGCTTCAGAAATAAACTGGGCCTGAATATGTCGCCGGCGCGCCCCCAGTGCCCGCCGCAGGCCGATCTCCCGCGTGCGTTCATCCACTGTAACCAGCATGATGTTCATCACACCGACTCCGCCGATTCCCAATGTGAGAGCGCCGATAAAGGTGAGGAGCACTTCCAGGCCGATCGTGAGGCCGTCAATGATGGGGCGAAGCTCTTCCGTCCCAAACATCATGAAGGCTTTCTTGTCGGTTGGGGAGAATTGCTGCCTCTCGGCGATGATCGCCAGCACTTGCTCCCTGGCTTTGGCCTCGAACTGCGGGGCTACAGGTTCAATAAGCATTACGTTCGCGTAACGCGTGTCCCACATGTCGCTCGCTGTTGCGTAGGGAATCCAGGCCGACTCATCGTCGCTGGTAAAATAGTTTGAAAGCTGGATCTTCCGGTTCATGGTCCCGATCACCATAAAGCGGACATTGCCGATCCTGACTGTTTGTCCAACTGCCGGCTGATTGGCAAAAAGCTTCTGGCGCAACTGGGCCCCCAGAAACACCACCCGGCGCCTTTCCGCCACGTCTTCCGGGTTGATCCACCGCCCGCTACTCGGAACTTCGCTCCGCATCTCTCCGTATTCCGGGCAAACCCCTCGAATAGCCGTATTGGCAAATCGACTGCCATATGAGATCGGCAGCCAACGCACCGTTTCACGGCAGGCATGCTTAACTAGTGTTGCCCGCCCCCGAACGAGCTCGATGTCTTCCTTTTCAAGACGGACTTGCTTGCCTGCGCGCTGGCCGCCCACTTGCTGGCTGGTCTGCGCCGGCCAGCAGATCACTACGCTTTTCCCAAAAGCTTCGAACCCTCTGAGCAGAACTCCGCGGAATCCTTTACCGTACGCGATCAGGATCGTCACCGCGACTATTCCCCACACGATTCCCAGCATGGTCAAACCGCTGCGCAGCGGTTGGCGGCGCAGGGAATCCCAAGCCTGGCCAAAGACCTCTCGGATCATGATCTCGCTCCGCTTCGTTGCTTCTCACATTGTTGCATTGCGGCTCGTCCGCCTTCCCGTCCCATGTTATCCTCCCGCTTCATACCGCAGTGACTCGATGGGGTCCACCGATGCCGCACGGTTTGCGGGGTAGAGCGCTGCAAGCAAAGCTACCGTCCCCAGCAGTGCGGTTGACAACACGCCGGACTGCCAGGTGGGCAGTAGCCCCGCAAAAAACTGAGGCTGTGGCAGCAGGTTCACCAGCCAGCAAATCCCATATGCCACACCCATTCCAAGGCCGCCACTTAAGAAAACGACGATCATTGTCTCGACGAAGAATTGCCGCAGGATGGTGCTGGATGGAGCTCCCACAGCCTTGCGGACCCCGATTTCGCGGGTGCGTTCACGCACGGCGACCAGCATGATGTTCATGACGCCAATCCCGCCCAGCAGCAGGCTCACCAGTCCCACCGCTCCCAGAAAGTACTTCATCCCGTCCGTCATCGTCCGGAACGCCCGGGCATTTTCCACGGTGTCCCAGATGGGAGCGGCTTCTTCGTCGCGCGGGTCAAAGCGGTGGATCAAAGCGAGGGAGCGTCGGACCTGGCTCTGGCAGGCTTCGTCGTCGGCAAACGAGCGTGGGGTCACAAGCAGATTGTCAATGGTATGCGGCTGAGCCGGAGGGATATCCGGGAAATCCTGCTCCATGGTGCTGAAGGGGACATAGACCTTGGATACGTCCATGCCATCGTAGCTGTTGTTCTGTTCCTTATGCTCCATAACACCGATTACGGTGTAGGGAATATCGTTCAGGAAGACTGTGCTTCCCACGGCCTCTCTCGATGCGAAAAGTTGTTTTGCCACATCGCTTCCCAGGAAGGCCACACGATGCGCGTTGTTCTGGTCGTTCCAATTGTAAAAGCGACCCTGCCCTACGGAGAGGCTGCGGATATAGGCAAAAGTTGGAAGCGAAGCCGTCACTTCAGGAGTAGAGCTGTTGTACTGGCTGCGAACGTTGACACTGGACCGGCGGAGTTCAGGCAAAACGTACTGGCAGGAGGGCGCCTGCGCTTTGACGACCTTGTAATCCGTATTCTGCCAATGAATGTCACGTCCCGCCCGCATGCCGCCGGCCTGCATGCTGGTGCGACCGGCAAAGACAATCATGATGTCTCTGCCGAAGGTTTCCATCTGTCTTTCCTGTCCCACGCGCAGCCCTTCACCCGCGGCCACCATCAGAATGATGGAGATGATTCCCCAGGCGATGCCGAACATGGTGAGGAACGTTCGGAGCTTGTGCGCCCACAGAGTTTCAATTGTGTCCAGAAACAGATCGCGAAAGGCCATAAGGATCCCCCGTGCATAACGATCAGGAGATCGAAAAGGCTGGCAGCGGCTATCGGCTATTGCAGAATGACCTGTTCACCCGGCTTCAGGCCGCTAGTGACTTCCGCATTGATCCCGTTCGAAATCCCAATCCGGATAGGAACTTCTTTCCAGCCCAATTTCGCTTCCTGTGCAGGTACGTGCGCAAAGGTCTTGTGATCTTTGTCATACACTACCGCAGTCTCAGGGATGAGAAGGACGTTGTGCTTTTCCTGCATGATCAATTCGGCGTTGGCGCTCATGTTGGCTTTGAGCTCGCCGGTGGGATTCTGTATGGAGACGCGCACCTCAAATGTAGTGACATTGTCTTTTTCCACACCCATGGGCGAAATCTTGGTCACCTTGCCGTCGAATATTTTCTTGGGAAACGATTCGACACGAATCCTGGCCGTTTGCCCGAGATAGACCTTTCCAATATCCGCCTGATCAACCCTCCCGAGTACGTAAACCGTGCTCATGTTTCCGACGGTAAAAAGCAGGGTGGCTTGAGAGCCCAGAACCAGAATTGAACTGACGGCATCGCCCACCTCAACATCACGGGAGAGAACGATGCCATTAATCGGGCTGACGATAGTCGAATTCTGCAAGTCTTCCTGGGCCTGGTCGAGCGATGCCTGGGCCTGTGACACCTGGGCCCGGGACCGTGCGATGTCGGCCTTGCTGACGGCAACGTTACGCCTGGCAGACATCTGCTTGTTGAGGCCTATCTCATATGCTTTCTTGGTCTCGTCAAGCGATGAATCGGGAATCAGCCCTTCGGCCGCAAGCTTGCGGTTACGATCGAGCGTCGCCTTGAGGAATGGGATATCGGGACCCTGGGCGTCGATGATGTTTCTCTCATAGATGGCCTGCGCCGATTGTACCGTAGCCTGCGCGGCCTCAAGATTAGCTTCTGCCTCTTTGACTCGGGCTCGCAGTTGTTCCTTGTCCAGTTCAAGCATCACCTGGCCTTCTGTGATCTGGTCGCCGTAGTCCACGAAGATTTTCTTTACCAGGCCGCTCGCTTTTGATTTGATTTCAACCTTGGCCAGGGGTTCCACCTTGCCGGTAGCCACGACAGATTGGGCGATGTCTCCCTGTTTGATCGTCGCCAGCTTCGAGGGATCGATGCTGGTATCCGGATGCAGCACGTTAGCCACTGCAAAGACGGAGACACCCAGCCCGATCACTGCTACCGTGATAAGGATCCACCGCCTGCGCCTGGAACTGCGATGATTGTTCGCCATTGGAGCCTTCCAATTTCCAGTTTTACCAAAATCTCTTCAATCACTATTACGCTGTGTCCTGCCGGGATGTTCCAAGGAGTTGCCGGCAAACCTGAGACGTTCAGGAATATAGGGGTTAAAAAGCTCACGGTACAATACGAAATCTGTGGCGCGAGGACTCTGAGTAACAGTGGTTAGTCTGGCATTGGCGTGTCGAACCAGAATGTACTATATTTCACTTCGCCCAAGCGAAGAAGGAGGTCACAGGATTGCGCGGACTGGTCGAAGTATTCTTTTCAACAACTTTGTAGGTGGAGGAAACGCACCTCGTGGGACGCAGGAGAGAAATCAATATGTCAAAAAAGCTTGATCGTCGTTCGTTCCTGGAGCGGACTACCGGATCACTGCTGGCAACTTCGATTTTTCCGGCCACCAGCCGAGCTGGCACCAGCCCCCTCCCCGGGGGAATAACGGAAGCGCAACTTGGAGGCGGATATTCGATCCTGACGCCAGGAGTGGTGGGGATATTTCCCAGGCCTCATGAGATGACCCAGTCGCCTGGTCATTTCTTCTTGAACGAAGAGACCACGATTGTCCTCCCCCGGGGGGCTTCAGAAAGCGACCTGCGTCTGGTGCAATTCCTGGTAGAGGAATTAAGCGACCAATATGGAGTCCAACCCAGGGTCCGGCACGAAAATGAGCTGCCCAAAGACGATCGCTTCATCATGATGGGATCGATCGGCAATCCGCTGGTTCGGGAGTATTGCCGCCGCAACCGGCCGGACGTGTCCGCTACTAGTCCTGGTCCCGAAGGTTATTTCCTGCAGGCAAATGATCGTGCAGTTGTGGTCGCCGGGTGCGACGATCGAGGAGCTTTCTACGGACTGCAGTCACTCCGGCAATTGATCTCGAAACAGGATGGGCAGCTTCAGATCAAGGGCGTCCAGGTGCGCGACTGGCCCGACAAGCCATTTCGGGGCATCTACCTTTACGTGCCTGGCCGCGACAACATCCCGATGTTTAAGCGCTTTGTCCGCGACTTCATGGCCCAGTACAAATTCAATACAGCAATTATCGAGATGAACGCCTGCATGCGTTTCGACAGCCAGCCGGAACTCAACGAAGGTTGGGTGGAGTTTACTCGCGACACCAATTACAGCCGTCGCAATTACCCGCCGGGTCCTTTGCACGACAGGGAACAGAATTCTTCCCATCAGGATTGCGGGGACGGAGCGTTTGTTGAAAAGGCTGAAGTAGCTGA
>OBLQ010000595.1_pt1 | contig 13895 bp, 9 predicted proteins | sample 1519881 | NCBI WGS metagenome assembly OBLQ01 (sample SAMN01911456, study PRJEB22533) | soil metagenome | biome: Soil | place: Malaysia | collected 2012-04-30 | depth DG_metagenome m | reverse complement strand
CATCTGATGGCTGGGGCGCCGGGAAACGCCGTGCGGTTCATCGGGCACGCGCACCAGAACGCTGTCGATTTTCTGCAGTTTCAGCGCTTCGTAATATTCCTCGGCCTGGGAAATCGGCGTGCGGTAGTCGGCTTCGCCGGTCATCAGCAGCGTGGGCGTCTTGACGTTCTTCACCAGCGAGATCACCGAACGCTTCATGTACTGCTCGGGGTATTCCCAGGGCATGCCGGGGAACCAGTACTTCACCACCAGCGCCGGGATATCGGCGGTCAGCGCGAAGCTGTACCAGTCGATTACGGGATAGAGCGAGGCGGCGGCCTTGAAACGCGTGGTGCGTCCGATCATCCAGCAGGTGAGCACGCCTCCGCCGCTGCCGCCGGTGACGAACAGGTTATCGGGATCGACGTAGCCTTTGGCCACCACCGCGTCCACCGATGAGTTAAGGTCGAAGAAATCGTCACCCGGATACGCATGGTGAATCAGATTGGCGAACTCTTCGCCGTAGCTGGTGCTTCCGCGCGGATTGGTGAACAGCACAACATAGCCGTGTGCCGCGTAAACCTGTTTTTCCACGTCGAAGCGGTCGCCGTAGTTGGCGAACGGCCCTCCATGAATCTGAATGATGAGAGGATACTTTTTCCCCGGGTTGAAATCCGGCGGCTTCATGATCCAACCCTGGATCTTGCGTTTGTCAACCGATGATTCCGCCCAGATTTCCTCTGCCTTCACCAGCTTGCGTTGCGCTATCAGATCGTGGTTCAGGTCGGTGAGGATTTTTGAATCCGGCTTGGAAAGGCCGGCGACCGCCACCGAATTGGGCATGTCGGAAAGCGTGTGCGTATAAGCGATGGCCCCGCTGCGGGCGACGCTGAACCCTCCGGCCGCGTGCTCGGCAAGCTGTTTGAGCTGGCCGGTGAGCGAATAGAACCCGATGCGCGTGTTGCCCTGGTCGTCATAGCGGAAGATCACGCCGCTGCCGTCGGGCGCCCAGTGCAGGTCGGCGGCGTCGCGGTCGAGCTTCGCGGAAAGATTGCGCACGCCTGAGCCGTCACGGTTCATCACATAGATGTGAGTGGTCTGGTGTCCCTGGTAGCGGTCGTCATAGCCGGTATAGGCGACAAGTTTTCCATCGGGCGAGACCGCCGGCCCGCCGTCGGGACCGCGCCGGTCGGTGAGCGCGCGGATCGCGCCGTCGTCGACCTTGATCTCGTAGATCTCGGTGTCAAACGGGTTCAGCTCAAAATCAGGATGCCGGTTTGCCGAAATCAACAGATATTTTGAATCGGGCGTCCACACGGCCGCGCTGGCGTTGATGCCCGCGCCTCCGAAGTGGTAGTTGCCTGAAGTGACCTGGCGCGGCGTTCCGCCCTCGGCGGAGACGACAAAGATGTGCGTGTAGCCGGGCTTGAGGTATCCGGCGGCGTTGAAGCGGTATACGGATTTATCGAACACCGTCGGCGGGTCGGCCCACTTCGCGCCCGAAGGAGCGCGCGGCAACTGCGCGACTTTGACGCCTTCTTCCGGCACAAAGGCGGCGAAGGAAATCTGCCGGCCGTCGGGCGACCACTCGATCCGAGATGGCGCCGATTGCAGGTTGGTGATGCGCGCGGTCTGGCCGGTATCCATCCAGCGGATGAAAATTTGCGGACGCCCCTCCTGATCGGAGATGTATGCAAGCCGCGTGCCGTCGGGCGACCAGCGCGGGCTTGTGTCGGAACGGTTCCCGGCAGTCAACGGACGGTGGTTGCTGCCGTCGGCGTTGATCGTCCACAGGTTCGAGTAGCGCCGGTCGCTCATGATGTCGGCAAACTGACGGACGTAAACGATGCGCTGCCCGTCAGGCGAGATCTGAGGATCGCTGGCTGTCTGAAGATTGAAGATGTCCTGCACGGTCAGGCCGCCGCGCTTTGTCTGCGCGGAGGAGATCATGGCCACGAGCATCACAATCACGATGAGCGGAACACGGAGTCGGGCGGTCCACATAATGGTTCTCCTAAGGAATGCGCTTTTGCGGAGAAGGGTAACACAGCCGATGCCGGCGATGGGCCGGCGCGCTGAACGCAACGTGGCCATTCAGGAAAAATTCATGACAACCCGTAGAGCCGTAGCTCCGCTACGGCTCACTGCCGGAGAGCTGGAAAGGACCCAGCCTTCATGAAGGATTGCTTTCTTTCTCTCCCTGTCCTCATTGCGCAAAAAAGTACCTGCTTAATAGCCAGCAGCCAGCAGCCTTCCGCGCCTCTCGCATCTATAATCGAGCCAATGAACTTCACCCAACTCCTTGAAGGCCTGGCGGCGCCTCACAGCGGCGGCACGACCGTTGTGGCCGGACTCGACTACGATTCGCGGCGCATCCAGCCCGGGTGGGTCTTTGTCGCCATGCGAGGGGAAAGCACTGACGGTAACCGCTATATCGAGGCCGCGCTGGAAAAGGGTGCGGTGGGTGTGATTTCCGATTCCACGGCGCAGAAGCCCCGGCCCGGCGTGGCGTGGGCGACCGTGCGGCATGGAAGGCAGGCGCTGGCGGTGGCAAGCGCGAATTTTTACGGGCGTCCAGCGGAAAAGTTGAAGATCACGGGCGTGACCGGCACCAACGGCAAGACCACGACCAGTTTCCTGGTGGAATCGATTCTCAATACATGCGGCCGCAAGTCCGCCCTGATCGGCACCATTGAATACCATGTCGCGGGCAAAACCCTGCCTGCGCCCCACACGACGCCCGAGGCGCTGGAGTTGAACCAGATTTTCTCGCAGTCCCGTTCCGCCGGGGCCACCGAGACGGTGATGGAGGTTTCTTCGCACGCGCTGGAGCAGGGCCGGGTGTACGGAATCCCCTATGATGTGGCGGTCTTTACCAACCTGACCCGCGACCATCTCGATTACCACAAAGACATGGAAAGCTATTTCGCCGCCAAGCGCATGCTGTTCGAAGGCTCCGGAGCGGGCGCGCCCAGGGTGGCGGTAGTCAACGCCGAAGACGAATATGGCAGCGCGCTGCTCGATGTCAGCCGCAAATCGAGCGAACAACTGATCGGTTACGGCATCAATAATGGAGATTTTCAGGCCGCCCGCATGGACCTTGGTCCACAGGGGACGGAGTTCGACCTGGTGACGCCGCACGGACGCGCGCGCATCACGTCGGCGCTGATCGGCAAAGTGAATGTGTATAACCTGCTGGCTGCTTCGGCGGCCGCCTTCGCCCGCGGATGTCCGCTGGAGCGGATCGCCGAGGCTGTTGGGCAGTTTCAGCAGGTGCCGGGACGCTTCGAGCGCGTTGATTGCGGCCAGCCGTTCACGGTCGTGGTGGATTACGCCCACACCGATGATGCGTTGCGAAACCTTACATCGATCGCCCGCGATTTCGCCGGGCGGCACGGCGGCAGTGGACGCGTGATTACGGTTTTTGGCTGCGGCGGCGACCGTGACCGCGCGAAGCGTCCGCTGATGGGTCGCGTCGCAGGCAATGGAAGCGATTTTGTGGTGCTGACTTCCGACAATCCGCGCAGCGAAGATCCGCAGGCGATCCTTGACGACGCGCTGGAAGGGCTCAGGACTGCGACCGCGCGCTACAGCGTCGATCCCGACCGGCGAAGAGCCATCGGCACGGCGCTGGCCGAAGCCCGGGCCGGCGACATTGTACTCATCGCGGGAAAAGGACACGAGAAATACCAGATTACGCGCGATGGTACATTCCCCTTCGATGATGTCCAGACAGCCCGGGAAGCGTTACAACAGATGGGGTACAGCAACGCCGGAGGAGTGCGATGAGATTGCCGCTATGGCGCGTGGCTGAGTTTTCGGGCGCCAGGGGTGAATTCGACCAGGAAACGTTGGCGACGGGCTTTTCCATCGACTCGCGCACCGTCAACCCCGGCGATCTGTTCATCGCCCTGAAAGGCGAGCGTTTTGATGGGCACGATTTCGTGAAGGCTGCGCTGGAATCCGGCTCCGTGGCGGCAGTTGTCCAGGCTGGAAGCGGTGTCGATGCTCCCGTCGAAAAGCTGCTGTTCGTCGATGACACCCTGAAGGCCCTGCAATCGCTGGGCGCGGCGGCCCGCCGGCTCTGGGGGAAGCCGCTGCTGGCCGTCACCGGCTCGGCTGGCAAAACCACGACCAAGGAAATCATCGCGCACCTGCTGAAGACGCGCTTCCGCGTCCTGAAAAGCTCGGGCAATCTGAATAACCATATCGGCCTTCCGCTGCAGTTGCTCCGCCTCGAACCAGAGCACGACCTGGGTGTGGTGGAGATGGGCATGAACCACCCCGGGGAGATCCGCGCGCTCGGCACGCTGGCCCACCATGACATGGCGGTGGTCACCTGCGTGGCCGCAGTGCATCTTGAAAATTTTGACAGCGTGGCGGACATCGCCCGCGCCAAGTACGAGATCATCGAGACCCTGCATCCGGGCGGCGTGGCCGTGCTGAACGCCGACGACGAGTATGTCTCGCAGTTCGGACGCGACTTCAAAGGCAAGGTTGTTACCTTCGGATTGAAACGCGCCGCCGATGTGAGCGCGCAGGAGATCGAGTTGCGGGGCGGAGAAGGCTCGACCTTCAACCTCGTAGTGGGCGGCGTGATCGAGCCGGTCACTCTGCCGCTGGTGGGCGAGCACAATATCAGCAACGCGCTGGCGGCTACGGCCGCCGCGCTGGAACGCGGCGTCTCACCCTGGGAGGCCGCGCAGGCGCTGGCCACAATCGAGCCGGCGGAAAAGCGCGGACAGATGCTGGAACTGGGCGGCGTGACTATCATCAATGACTGCTACAATTCCAACCCTCGCGCCCTCAATGCCATGATCGACACCCTGGCCAGCATGAAGGCCCAGCGCCGCATCCTGGTGGCGGGTGAAATGATGGAACTGGGGAAGATGTCGGAAAAGCTGCATCGCGAGTGTGGCCATCACGCCGCCGAAAAGAAGATCGATATCGTGATCGGCGTTCGCGGCATGGCCCGCGCCCTGGTGGAAGCCGCATCCGGTTCCGGCGCGCAGGCGCAGTACATGGAGATGCCGGAAGAAGCGGGCGAGCGGCTGGCGCGGGAACTGAGGCCCGGAGATGCGGTGTTGTTCAAAGCTTCCCGCAGCGTCAAACTGGAGCGGGCACTGGAAGTGGTGCAGCAGAAAATGGCGATTGCGCCGCGTTCGTAAGGCCGGAAGCGCACCGACACAGCGTGGCAGAGGAACAACCAAAAACCAATTAGCCGCGAATGAACACGAATTTTTTTGGGTGTGGTTGTCCTTCTGAAATTTGCGGGGAATTAAAGAGGATTTTCGGGCAAGGTAATCCAGAGGCGCCGGGAAAAGCAAAAAGAAATTTGCCGCCGATTTGCGGTGAACAGCACGGTTTTCCAGGTTGACCCAAATGGTAACCCGGCGTCTGCTTTGAGATGTAACAAGTTACGCCTCCACGGGATAATTTGATATCTTCTACGCAAGACCCTGCGCGGCGGCGCATCCACATTCTTTCACGGAGGCATATTGCTTTACTGGCTGCTCTACCAGCGTCTGTTTGTCCATTTCCCGCCGTTCCGCATTTTCCGTTATGTGACATTCCGCACGGCCTTTGCCAGCCTGACGGCGATGTTCATCGCCCTGATCATCGGTCCGTTCGTGGTGCGGCAGTTGCGGGAATTCCAGATCGGCCAGTACATTCGGGAAGAAGGACCCAAGGCGCACCAGAAGAAAGCAGGCACGCCGACCATGGGTGGCCTGCTCATCGGGATCTCCATCGTGGTGCCTACGCTCCTGTGGGCCGACCTTTCGAACCGGTTTATCTGGCTGGCGCTGTTTGCCACGATCGCCTTCGGCTCCATCGGCTTCGCCGACGACTATCTGAAGATCGTCAACAAACGCAATCTGGGCCTGACCGGACGCATGAAGCTGGTGTTGCAGTTTGCCGCTGCCGCGGTGATTGGCATCGTGCTGGTGTGGCTCACGGCCCGGCACCAGTATTCGACCCACCTGATTGTCCCGTTCATCAAGCAGTTCCGGCCCGACCTGGTCATCGAGGCCTTCAGGACGAGTCCCACGCTCTGGCCGCTGGCCTTTGCGCCCTTCGTGCTGTTCGTGATGCTGGTGATCGTCGGGTCGAGCAACGCCGTGAACCTGACCGACGGGCTTGACGGACTGGCCATCGGCTGCACCGTGATCGCCGCCGGGGCATTGACGGTGCTGACCTACCTGAGCGGCCACGCCAATTTCTCGGAGTACCTGGAGCTGCAGAGAATGCCCCAGGTGGCTGAACTGACGATCTTCTGCGGGGCCATGGTGGGGGCCAGTATCGGCTTTCTCTGGTACAACGCGCATCCCGCGGAAATATTCATGGGCGACGTGGGTTCGCTGGCGCTGGGCGGCGCCATCGGCACTGTTGCCGTGATCATCAAACAGGAACTGCTGCTGCCCTTTGTCGGCGGCGTGTTCGTGATCGAGGCGGCCTCGGTCATACTTCAGGTGGGTTCGTATAAGCTGCGGAAGAAACGCATTTTCAAGATGGCGCCCATTCATCATCATTTCGAGCTGGCGGGGTGGTCGGAATCGAAGATCATCATCCGGTTCTGGATCGCGGCGCTGGTGTTCGCGTTGTTCGCGTTGACCACCCTGAAGCTGCGTTAGAGGGATCGGAAAAGCTTTTCCTTCGTCCTGCGAAGAACCCCGGGGTTAGTAATAAAATAGTGCATACTCATGGACCTCAAAAACAAACGGGTGCTGGTGGTGGGGCTGGGCCGGTCGGGCGTAGCCGCGGCTTTTTTTCTGCAGAACCATGGGGCGCGAGTCACCGTTTCCGATTCCAAGCCTGAAGCCCAGTTGCAGGGCGAAATTCCCGCGCTGCTCGACCGCGGCATCTCGGTCGAGACCGGACGCCACGGCGAGCGCACCTTCCGCGACCAGGACCTGATTGTCGTCAGTCCGGGCGTCCCTTCCGACCAGCCGCAACTGGCGCAGGCGCGCCTGCTGGGCATTCCGGTCATCGGCGAAGTCGAGCTGGCCTTCCGGTTTCTTCAGGGCCGGGTCATCGCCATTACCGGTTCCAACGGCAAGACCACAACCACGACCCTGACCGGCGAGATCATGGCCGGCAGCGGCAAGAAGACCCTGGTGGGCGGCAACATCGGCACCCCGGTGATCGCGCTTGCGGGCCAGTCTTCTCCCGATAGCGTGGTGGTTCTCGAAATCTCCAGCTTCCAGCTTGAAACAGTCGAACAGTTCAGGCCATGGGTGGCCGCGGTCCTCAACATTACACCCGACCACCTTGACCGTCATCGCACCTTCCAGGCGTATGTCGACGCCAAGGCGCGCATCTTCGAAAACCAGCAGGCGTCCGATTACGCATTGCTCAACGCCGATGACGCCACCTGTGTGGGCCTGAAGGGCCGTTTTCGTTCGGCCGGATACTGGTTCAGCCGGCGGCAGCCGGTGGAAAACGGAACGTTTGTGCGGGAAGGCCAGATCGTCTTCCGCGCAGAAGGCCGCGAGACCGCGGTCATGCCGGTCAGCGATATCCGCCTGAAGGGCGCGCACAATCTGGAAAATGTGCTGGCGGCGGTGTGCATGGGAATGATCGCCGGATGCGATCCAGAGAGCGTGCGCGGCGCGGTGTCGGAATTTCAGGGCGTGGAACACCGCCTGGAACTGGTCGCCAGCATACGCCGGATCGAGTTCTACAACGACTCGAAAGCCACGAACGTTGACGCCACGATCAAGGCCCTGGAGTCATTCCCCGGCAATATCCATCTGATCCTGGGCGGAAAGGACAAGGGCAGCGATTATACGGTGCTCACGCCCCTGCTGCGCGAACGCGCCCGGGGCGTCTACCTGATCGGCGCGGCCGCGGAAAAGATCGGCGCGCAGGTACAGGGGGCGGCGCCCGTGAATTTCTGCGGCACACTGGATCGCGCCGTGCGCCAGGCGTTTGAAGCGGCGGCGCCGGGCGATGTAGTGCTGCTTGCCCCGGCCTGCGCCAGCTTCGACCAGTTCAACAGCTACGAACACCGCGGAAGGGTCTTCAAAGACCTGGTCGAGGCGCTGGCTACCCGCGCCGGACACGCAACCGCCGGAGACCGCGTGTAGTGGCCAAGCGCTTCGGCATCGACAGATTGCTGTTCGGATCGACGGTGCTGCTTGTTGTGGTGGGCGTGATCATGGTTTTCAGCGCTTCCGCGGTCCTGGCCACGGAGCGTTTCGGTTCTCCTTATTACTTCCTCACGCGGCAACTGGGCTGGGCCGTGGCCGGACTCGGGGCCATGGCGTTCACCATGAACTTCGATTACCGCCGCTGGAAAAACCCCGGCATCGTCTTCACCGTTCTGGGCGTGACCACGCTGCTGCTGGTGGCGGTCTTCTTCCTTGACCGCTCGCACAACACTCATCGCTGGATAAGGTTCGGCAGCTTGTTTTCTCTTCAACCCTCGGAGCTGGCCAAGCCTGCGATCATCCTGTTCCTGGCGTTCTTCCTTGAGGCGCGCGGCAAATCGCTTGACGACTGGCGGCACACGCTGCTGCCGGCCATCATGCCGGCGGCATTGTTTTCCGTGCTGATCGTCATGCAGCCCGACCTGGGCACCGCCATGGTGTGCCTGGGAGTCACCGCGGCAATTCTTTACCTGGCGGGACTGCGCTGGAAGTATTTCGCGTACTCGCTCGTCCCGATTCTTCCCGCGCTCTACTTTCTGCTGTTTCGAGTGGGCTGGCGGCGCGACCGGATGCTGGCGTATCTGAATCCATGGGCCGATCCGCAGGGCCGGGGGTTTCACATCATTCAATCGCTCATCGCCGTGGGCACCGGCGGAATGACCGGCGTGGGACTGATGGAAGGCAAGCAGAAGCTGTTCTACCTGCCCGAACCGCAGACCGACTTCATCTACGCCGTGGTCGCCGAAGAGATGGGACTGATTGGGGCGGTGTTCATTGCGACGCTGTTTTTCGTGCTCGCTTATCGCGGTTTCCGCGCCGCCCTGCGCGCTCGCGATAACTTCGCCCGCTACCTGGCCGCCGGCATCACAACGATGATCGTCCTGCAGGCGTTCTTCAATATGAGCGTGGTGCTGGCCCTGCTGCCGACCAAGGGCATCCCGTTGCCGTTTATCTCCTACGGAGGAACGTCGTTGTTCGTGATGCTGGCCAGTATGGGCGTGCTGCTGAATATTACGCAGCAGACGGATTAGATTGAAATAACCAATGCCGGTTGTTGAAGCAATCAACGCGCCGCCTACCGAGGGTGTTAAATACGCCGGCTCCAAGCTCCGCCTGATTCCACATATTCTTGAGATGGTGAAAAAGACCGGTGCGCGCAGCGTTCTCGACGGCTTTGCGGGCACCACACGCGTTTCCCAGGCGCTGGCGCATTCCGGATATGAAGTTGTGTGCAACGATTCGGCGATCTGGTCGGAAGTCTTCGGGACCTGTTATCTGCTGGCGAAGAAGCGGCCTGACGAGTATGCAGCGTTGATCGGCCATCTCAACGCGCTGCCTCCGGTTGACGGATGGTTTACGCTGCACTACGGCGGCAGTCCCCAGTCGAAACGCGGTCCCAAGCGTCCCTGGCAGGTCCAGAACACGCGCAAGCTGGATGCGATACGGGAAGAGATCGAACGGCTGGGACTCAGTTGGGAAGACAAATGTGTGGCCCTTGCCAGCCTGATTCTGGCGCTCGATCAGGTGGACAGCACTCTCGGGCACTATGCTTCGTATCTGCGCGAGTGGTCGCCACGGTCGTACCAGCCGTTGCGATTGAAGGTCCCGAAGGTCGTGAATTCCAATTCCAAAGACAGACACCAGGTGCATCGCTCCGACATCTTTGATCTGCTGCCGCGCGCGCGGGCCGACGTGGCTTATTACGATCCTCCTTACGGGTCGAACAATGAAAAGATGCCGCCTTCACGGGTACGATACGCGGCTTACTATCACCTTTGGACTTCAATCTGCCTGTATGACAGGCCGGCGCTGTTCGGGAAGGCGAACCGGCGGGCCGATACTTCCGACGGGATTGCGGCGTCGGCCTTTGAGGAATTTCGCCGTGACGCCGATGGGGAATTTCTGGCGGTGAAAGCCATCCGCCGGCTGCTGGAGGAGAGCACAGCGCCGCATGTCATTCTCTCGTACAGCTCCGGCGGCCGGGCCACGGCGTCGGAATTGCACGAAGCGATCCGCTCAAGCGGCAGGTTGCTGGAGACGCTCGAAATCGAATATCGCAGGAACGTCATGGCAGGCATGAAGTGGACGAATGAATGGCTGCGGGACGCCGAGGCGCCGAATCGGGAGTTTCTGTTCTTGATTGAAAGAAGGTAGGAAGCGAACCGGCCACAAGTTGTGCTTCCGCAGCGCGAGCACATAGGCGGATGCCAGGGTCGCGTGCCCGCCCAGGTCGTCCTCGACTTCGCGACACAGCGCCCCGCGCCTGTGACGGCTCAGATGCCTGAAAGTTGTGGGACAGAAGAGGTTCGCCCTTGAGTTTCGGGCTTTTCCCCGGCCAGGGTTCCTGCTTCCGGTCCTCTGGACTACTAACGACGAAAATCTTCACAGCCCGCGACGAATTTTCCCAGCGACAACCCCCCAAAAAAACCTCCGTGTCCTCTGTGTCCTCCGTGACCTCTGTGTTGAAGGTTTTGGCCTTTGGTTGCGGCCATGCCGCGCTGTGTTGTGCTTTTGGTTGCGTCCACGCCGCGCCGCGTCAAACTGTATACTTGTACTTTCATTTCACCAACCGAGGAACCTGACTGCTTCCCTATATCGAGCTTGGGCGATTTTCCATCGGGCCAATCCAGAGGATACCGACCTTTGGCCTGCTGATGATGCTGGCGTTCGTGACGGCCTTCTTCGTCCTGCAGGCCGAGATCCGGCGGCGCAACCTGGCGATTGATCCGCATACGGTCGTGACTACGCTGGCGCTGGCCGGAATCCTGGGAGCCAAGCTGTGGCACGTCATCGACACGCCCGAGGACCGTCTTACGTTCGATATTCTTTTCAGCCGGCAGGTCTTCCCGTGGTTTCAGCAGGGATTCGCATGGTTTGGCGGTCTGGCCGCCGGAATCGCGGCCCTCCTGCTGCTGGCGCGCAGGTTCCGCATCAGCATGCTGACCATGCTCGATGTTTCCAGCGCGCCCGCCGCCATTGGGTATGCGGTAGGCCGGATCGGCTGTCTCATCTCAGGCGACGGAGATTACGGACGCCCAACCTTGCTGCCGTGGGGCATGGCCTTCCCCAACGGGCTGGTTCCGACCACCAGCACGTGCGTGGAGTGGGGATGGCCGGCCGACTGCCGCGTCCATCCGACGCCGATCTATGAATTCGCCGCTGGAATGCTGATCTTCTGGTATCTGTGGCGGAGAGGCACGCGGTCTCTTCAGCATCCGCTGGCCGCCGGGGTGATTACCGGCGAATTTTTCATTCTGAGCGGACTGGCCCGCTTCCTTGTGGAATTTCTGCGCATCAATCCGCGCGTCATCCTGGGCATGAGCAATGCGCAGTTTACCGGCCTGGTGTCGATTGCTGCGGGTATCGCGATGCTGGTGATCGTCCGAAGGCGGTTCAGGCGCATTAATCCCGTGCATCGCGTGCTCAATCACGTGAACCAGCATGGCAATCCACCAAAGCCGGAATACCACAGGCCCACGCCTGAGTGCCCGCACCCTGAACGCTGGAGCATGTTTGACACCATGACTGCCGAAGTTGAAGTGCTGGAGTTCCTGAAATGCCTTATGACCACCATGAAGCCAAACCTGGTGGTGGAAACCGGAACATTCCTCGCCGTGAGCACGCTCTATATGGCTGAAGGGCTGAAACAGAACGGATCGGGCAAGATCATCACCTGCGAGCCGGACAAGGAAGTCTTCGCCAAAGCGAAAGAGAAGATCGACGCTTCCGGACTGAAAAAGTGGGTGGACTATCGCTGCGAGGAAAGCCTGAAGCTGAACGTAAACGGAACGATTGACGTGCTGTTTTGCGATTCCATGCCTGAGCTGCGCGAACCCGAGGTGCGTTACTTCCTGCCGAAAATCAACCCGAATGGGCTGATTCTCATGCACGATGCCAGTTCACATCTGAAGACCGTGCGGGAAGCCGCACTGCGCCTGGAAAAAGAAGGACTGATTTCCGTGGTCCTGCTGCCCACGCCACGCGGGCTGGTGATCGCGCAGAAGAGAGAAGGAAGGAACTAGCACGGCCTGGCGGAGCCAGAACCAAAAACCATTTAGCCGCGATTTAACACGAATGAACGCGAATTTTTTTGGGGTGTGGTTGTCTTCTGAAATTTGCGTGAAGGAAAAGTGGATTTTCGGAGTACAACGCTCTTCCGACACCACTGTAAGAAAAATTCCCGACGCATCTACTTCATCTTGTCCGCCCGGCCCAGGCATCCCGCCAGAAACGATCTCTCATCCAGCCGGTTCAGGCGTTTTGCCATGCCGGGTTTGAGCAGCTTGAAATGGCGGATGGTAAAGAGGTATTCCGCCACGAACCACAGCGGTTTCTCCGTAGTCATCCACTCCAGATGGTCGAAGCGGGACAGGTTCACCGGACGTGAAAAAGTGCGCAATGACCGTTCCCGCCGCATATTGAAATAGACCTCGAAATAACTCATGGCCAGTTCGCGCAGGCTGCGGTATACGGGCTCGCGATACCGGCAGCCGGTGTAATTGGACTTTGCTATGGCGCCCCAGTGTCCGCGCTCACGGTAAATTGCGACCACGTGGTCAGTGTCGGCTTCCGCTTCAAGATCAAAGACCAGCGCCGGATAGCCGATGACCCGGAGGGCCGCGGCCGCGAGCATGGCCCCTTCAAAGCAGTGGGCGGTGTTTTCGCGCAGCGCCACGCGCGGGGACCACCCGGTATCGGCCAGATGGTAGGGCATGGCGTCCAGAAATTTCTGAATGCCGTAGGGGTTCCTGAGGCTGCGCAGCCTGCGTAACTCTTTGGGGGTGAATCCGAAATTGTTGGAATTCATGAGTTTTTCTGGCCAGTATAAACGCTGGCAGGATAACCGCAACTCCGGCGCTTTGGCCATGAATCCGCACTCCCTTTTGCCGTGCGCCCCAGAGGTCCTTTCCGCTCCCGGTTGCGCAGATTGGCGGATCCGGCTTTGATTTTCGGACCTGTCCTCGCAGTTGGCCCATTTTGGGATGAAGTGTCACGCGCTCCGGTGACTCCCATCACAGTTTGAGGCTGATGCGCGTTGTAGATTGATGATGAGAGCCAGAAAAATATCGGAAGACCGAATTGAAACGCTCTTTCAGGGGAGAAAGGAGATACGGCAATGGCCAACATCATTCGCAGAGACCCGTTTTTCGAGCTGACTTCGCTGCGTGATCGCGTAAACCAGCTTTTCAACCAGGCTTTCGGCGGCTTCGAGGGGTTCCGGTTTGAGCAACCGCTCATGGAGACCGACTTCTTCCCGGCGGTCGACATCGCAGAAGACGAGCAGAACATCACAATGATGATGGAACTCCCGGGCGTGAAGATGGAAGATCTGAAGGTCACGTTCGAGAACAACATGCTGACCGTCAGCGGCGAACGGAAATTCAAGGAAGAGGAAAAGAAAGAGGACTATCACAGGATCGAGCGCAGGTACGGGAAATTCACCCGCTCCTTCACACTGCCGGTGGGCGTTGATCCGGATAGAGTGAATGCCGTACTGGAGAACGGCATCCTGAACATTACCCTTCCAAAAAAGGAAGAGTTCAAACCCAAACAGATCATGATCAACGTCAAGACCCCGGTGACCCCGGTCAAGGAAAAAGGCAAGGCCGCGTAAGCCATGCCCGCAACCGGAGCCGTGAAAAACAGCACGGCTCCGGGGCAAAATCATTTACCGCAAAGGCGCGAAGGGCACAGAGCGATTAAGGGCAAAATTGTTTTCTGAAGAGTGCCGCAGGTTTCCGCAGTAATCCATTCCTCAGTACAATA
>OBLQ010000594.1_pt1 | contig 13896 bp, 7 predicted proteins | sample 1519881 | NCBI WGS metagenome assembly OBLQ01 (sample SAMN01911456, study PRJEB22533) | soil metagenome | biome: Soil | place: Malaysia | collected 2012-04-30 | depth DG_metagenome m | reverse complement strand
AGGTGCCAGCGCGAACACGGGCCGTCGCAGCCCGATATATTCGTAGAGTTTTCCGGGCACCAACCCATCGTAGCGCGGATCGTCATGTTTGACGAGCAACAGGATGTGCGCGGAGCGTTCGGCCCGCAGCGTCTGCGGGTGCGGAAGCGGATCGAGAAAACGCACCACGTCCCCCAGATTGAGACGCTGCACCGACTGCTCGTTCTCGTCCTCGCGCGGCCCGATGAATTCCACCACGATATCGCCGCGCGCGGCCGAGTCCTGCGAGAGCACGCGCGCGAGCGCCTCGAGAAACGGCGTGGCGCTGCGGCGCTGCGTCAGCGTGCCCGCATGCACGATGCGCATGGGACCCGCCGCGGGACGGATGGCATCCAGCCCGGCGAGTTCTTCTCCCTCGTAACCGTTCGAGATGCGCGTCACGCGCGCGTGGTACATGTCACGCAGGCGCGCTTCGTGCCAGCGGGTGGTCACCACCACCTGCGCATCCGCACACACACGGCGCTCCATGCGGCGATGCAGCGCTGCGTGCACCGGCGTCGGCGTGTCCAGCAGGTACAGATTCATCCATGGATCCCGGAAGTCCGCCAGCCACGGGAGTCCGGTGCGACGATGCACGGCACGCCCCGCCAGGTGGGTCGACTCCGGGGGCGAGGTGGAATACACCGCGTCCACGGGATCCGACGCCGCCACCTGCAGGGCGGCGCTCACCGCAAACGGGTACCACCCCACGTAGGAATCCGGAACGAGGATCGCCGAGGCCGCCCGGCGCACCGCACTGAAGCCGCGCGACGAGCGCCGGTGTGAGGTTCGTCCGCGCCGGCCGCGCGCCAGCCACGCCTGTCCGCTCCACGTCTGCGTGCGAATCACCCGGCACTCGGGCGGCACGCGCTGCGCCAGACTTTCGTCCCGGATCCAGTACGCGTCGGCGTTCGGCGTCACCACGGTCGTGCGCCAGCCGTGGCCCGGAAGATGGCGCACAAAGGAGAGCGGGCGGTACACACCCCCACCCCCCATGGGCGGAAAAAACGGCACGAGCATGAGAAGGTGTTTCACGGCACGAACCACATCAGCGCGGGACCCACACCGCGGCGCGCCAGCACCGATCGTACGCGCTCGCGTTCCTCGCCACTCCACCCCCGTCCGCGCCGAGCCAGCTGCACGAAAATCAACGGCGCCACTACCGCGGCGAGCGCGGCCAGCACCAACGGCTGCCCGCTGTGCAACACCAGCCACGCGGGCAGGAATGACAGCAGCGCACAGGCCAGCGAACGCAGCAGTGTACCGAACGCGTTTGCCGTGCGCGGCCGTACCGTCGCCAGGCGCAGCGCAATCCCGAACTGGACCAGTGACGCCAGCAGTTGCGCCCACCCCGTGCCCGCAAGTCCGAGTGACGACGCCAGCGACACCATCAGCGCGATGTAAACGCAGGCCCACGCCAGGTCGCAGTAGAAAGCGGCGCGCACTCCGTCGAGCGCCTTCATGACGGCGGTGAGCGGTGCGGTCATGGCGGTCAGGGGAATCGACGCGGCCATGAGGATCAGGGTCGCGTGTGCGCCGAGGAACTGGCGTCCCGACGCGAGTTCAATCAACGGATTGGCGCAGGCCGCGATGGCGGCGGCGGCGAAGGCGCCCATCATGACGCTGGCTTTGAAGAAGGCGCGCGTCACCAGGTCCACCTCTTCCCCGCGTCCCTCGGCGCGGATGCGCGTGATTTCCGGCTGCAGGGTCAGCACCGGCACCGCGATGAAGCGATTGGCCAGCCGCACCACGCGCGACGCCACGTGAAAGAGCGACAGCACCTCGAGTGCAAGCACGTTGGAGAGAACCCAGCGGTCCACGTCGCTGAATGCGAGCGCCACGATACTCAACCCGACCGCGCCCGCCCAGTAGTGGGCGTACGACATGGTGGCCGGCCGGACTTCCCCGGGTTCGACGTCGCTGGCGAGACGCGCCGCGTACCATGGAATCGCGACCAGCACGGTCGCCGCGGAGGTGACGCCCACGATTTCGAACAGGTGGACGAGATCGAGCGACGCGCGATCGTGCCACATCCACCCCGCCTGAACCGCGAGCGCCAGCGTTTCCAGCAGCGTCTGCGAGCCAAAGCGGCGCAGGCCGTTGAATCCTCCGTACAGCACCAGCTTGAGCGCCACCGCGAGTGTCGTGATTGCAAACCACGTGATGAGCGGCCGCCCCATCTCCTGCGCGGGAATGTGGCTCAGGAATACGCCGCGCAGCGCCAGCATCACTCCCAGCATCAGCACGCACGCCGCGACGGTGGCGCCGATGGCAATGAAGCTGGCCCGGACCGCCACGCCGCGCTGCGCGCGCGCGGCGTGCTCGGGAAGAAAGCGCACCAGTGCCTGGGGAAATCCGTTGGCCGCCAGGATGGAAACCAGGAGCGAGAGGCCGCGCAACGAAGCAAACAGACCGAACAGCGCCAGCGGAAGATACGCGGCGAGAATCTTCATCTGCGCCAGGGTCAGCACCGTGGACACGGCGGTGGCGACCGCCAGCGAAACGGTGTTGCCCAGAAATCGGGAACGCGGAGGGGTCATGATGGTCGCGCGGCGCGGCGCAGAAAGGCGGCCACGCGCCCGCCCAGCCGGCGCCGGCGCAGCGTCCGGTAGGTGTACATCACGCCGCCCAGGGATTCCTTGTACTCGATCAACGAACGTTTTCCCAGACTTGCGCCCAGGTTGTAGGCCCGGTAGCCCGCGTCGCACGCGTCACGCATGCACACCGAATACAGCAATGTGCCCGCCTGCGTATCGCCGGCACGTGTCGACGTCATTCCGTACCACGCGATGACGTCCTCCTTATAGTAGAAGTTCAGGTGGCCGCCGACGACCACTCCCTGGTGCTCGGCCACATACAGACGCACACGGTCGCCGCCGCGTTCCACCAGAGCGAAGAACAGGGATTCGGGATGCCCCTGCCCGCTCTTCCAGTCGCGCAGGCGCTCCCGGTACACCTCCATGAAACGCGCCACGTCCTCCCGGCCGGCACCACGCCGCACCGTCACGCCGAGTTCTTCCGCGCGCCGCACGCGCCGGCGCCGCGGTTTGTCGAAGCGGTCGTGCCACACGCGATCGAACCCGCCGGAGATGTCAACGACGTGCGTCGACGACGGAAACACGTCCCAGCCGTCGGCGGCCAGCGCGTTGGCATGGTCGACACACCCCACCTCGATCACGCCGGGCGCGGCCAGTTGCGCGCGGAACTCCTGCATGAGCCCGGCGCACTCCACCGCATCGCCCACGGGCCCGCCGTAGGTTCCGAACGGAAGCGACCACAGCGCGCGCAGGAACCCGCGCCGGGTTTCGAAATACGGCAGGTACGCCACGGCGGTGCCGTTGCGGCGCGCGACCAGCACGCGCAGCGTCATGCGCGGATATGCCTCCGCCATCGCACCCAGCCAGATGCCGGTGTGGTAAAAGGTGGCGTTGGCCGAACGGTCTGCCAGCGCGTCGAGTTCAGGGATCCACGCGTCGAGCCGGTCGATGTCCATCACGCGCGCGCGTAGTGCGCCGCCACACGCGTCACGGCGTCCGCCACGTCGCGCACATCCGCGTCGCTCATCTCCGGGAAGATGGGCAGCGAAATGCAGCGCGCGTAGTAGGCGTCGGCACGCGGATAGGCGTCCCCATCGCGCAGGTAGGGTTGAAAGAAGGGATGGTGGTGCACGGGAATGAAGTGAACCGACGTGCCGATGCGTTCCGCGCGCAGCGCCTGAATGAATTCATCGCGCCCCACCGTGAGCCGGTCGAGGCGCAACTGAATGACGTACAGATGCCAGGTGTGCCAGTTGCCCGGGTATTCACGCGGCAGTTCCACGGCGTCGCATCCGACGAGCGCCGTACTCAGCGCCGCGGCCACGGCGCGGCGGCGTTCCAGCAGCCGGTCGATCTTGGCCAGCTGGCTCAAGCCGAGCGCCGCGTGCAGGTCGCTCAGGTTGCATTTGAAACCGGGGAGTTCCACCTGGTAGTACCACGAACCGCGGTCGGTGTACCGGGTCCAGCTGTCGCGCGACATGCCGTGGTATCCCAGCAGACGCAGGCGGCCGGCCAGCGCTTCGTCGGCCGTGGTGATCGCGCCCCCCTCGGCCGTGGTCAGGTTCTTGGTGGCGTAGAAACTGAATGCAGTCGCGTCCCCGAACCCGCCGATCAGACGTCCGTTGACGCGAGCGCCGAAGGAATGCGCCGCGTCTTCCACCACGTGCAGACCGCGGGCCCTGGCAATCTCCATGATGGCGTCGATGCGGCAGGCCTGCCCCGCGAAGTGCACGGGCAGAATGGCGCGCGTGCGCGCGGTGATGCGGCGCTCCACATCGGCGGGGTCGATGCCGAAGGTATCGGTTTCGATGTCGGCGAGCACCGGCGTGGCGCCGTTGTGGATGATGGCGTGTACGGTGGAGGCAAAGGTGATCGGTGAGGTGATGACCTCGTCGCCGGGTCCGATCCCGAGCGCGCGCAGGCACAGCAGCATGGCTTCGCTGCACGAACTGACCACGATGGTGTGGGGAGCGCCGAGGTACTCCCCGAGACGCTGTTCCAGCTCCACCGCCCGCGGCCCGGATGTCAGCCAGCCGGAACGCATGGCGTCCGTCACCGCCGCAATGTCCTCGTCGTCCACCACCGCGCGGAAGAACGGCAGCGGTTGTTCGCGTACCGGCGTTCCGCCCGCGATGGCGGGCAGGTCGTGACGGGGCCCACGGCTCATGCGATCAGGATTTCCTTTCGCGCGCGCGGCGGGACGCCACCGGCCGGGACGGAAATGCCGAATCCGGAATGACGCGCGCCAGCTCGGCGCGCACACCGTCGTCATCTCCCGCCGCGGCCAGCTTCTGCAGCGTCGACAGGACGGCGTCGAGGTCGAGTCCGTCGGGTACCCGCGACACTGCCCGCAGAATCTGTGAATGCGGCGACGGGACGGCCTCCTCGCCGTCGGCCACCAGGCTCTCGTGCAGCTTCTCGCCCGGGCGCAGACCGGTGTACTCGATCTTCACGTCCGTCCCCGGGCGCAGGCCGTGCAGCGCGATCAGATCGCGCGCCAGTTCCGCAATGCGAATGGGATCGCCCATCTTGAGAATGAAAATTTCTCCACCCTCTCCCATCAACGACGCCTGCACCACCAGCATGCACGCCTCCTTGATGGACATGAAGAAGCGGGTCGCGTCTTCGTGACTGACGGTGACGGGGCCGCCGGCGCGAATCTGGGTCACGAACAACGGCACCACACTGCCCCGGCTTGCAAGAACATTGCCGAAACGCACACTGATCAGGCGCGGATCGCCGGCGCGTCCCCGCGATGACATCAGGAATTCAGCCACGCGCTTGGTGGCCCCCATGACACCCTGGGGACAGGCGGCCTTGTCGGTGGAGAGCATGACCACGCGTGCCGTTCCCACGGCGCGCGCCGCGTCGATCACGTTGACGGTCCCCCCGATGTTGTTCTTTACCGCCTCGGACGGGAAGGCTTCCATGTAGTGCACGTGCTTGTGCGCCGCGGTGTGATAGACGATCTCGGGGCGGTACTCCTCGAACACGCGCGCCAGCGCGTCGCGGTCGCGCACGTCGATGATGACCGGCACCACGTCGCGCCCCGGCCGCGTTTCGCGCAGCTCACGCTCGATTTCGAATATCTGATTTTCGCCCCGCCCCAGCAGGATCAGGCGCCGGATGTCGAAGCGGCTGACCTGGCGGCAGATCTCGCTCCCGATGGAGCCGCCGGCGCCGGTTACCAGCACGGTGCGTCCCGCAAGGAACGCTTCGATCTCGCCCTCTTCGAACTCCACGGTTTCGCGCCCGAGCAGGTCCTCGGGGCGCACGTCGCGGATCTGTTCCAGATGCACGGGCCCCTTGATGATCTCCAGCAGGCCGGGCACGATCCGGTACGGAATCGACGCATCGCGGCACAGCGTTACAATGCGGCGCACGAATTCGCGCCCCGCCGACGGCACCGCGATCAGCACTTCATCCGCGTGTTCGCGCGCCACCACCGCGGGCAATTCCGCGGTCGCGCCCAGCACCCGGAATCCGTCCAGCGATGTTCCCGCGAGCGCCGCGTCGTCGTCGAGAAAACCGGCCACGAGATACTGGTCCGGAGCCCGATTGGCCACGTCGCGCGCCAGCATGCGGCCGGCTTCACCGGCCCCGACGATGATCAGACGCTTCAGCATGGAATTCAAAATCAGCGAATCAACGCAATGGACCGCTGCACCGAGCCGTGCTCTCCGATGATGCGGACGATGTACGTACCGGTGCTCGCCGAATACCCGTCTTTGGTGAGAAGATCCCACGCCACGTCGCTGTCCGCCTTCACGCTGCGCGAGTCCACCAGCTGCCCTTCCAGGTTGTATACCTCCACGCGCACGGGTCCGGTGAGATTTCCGATCTTGATGCCGGTGTGTCCCTTGGTCGTGTACACCGGGTTGGGATACACATAGACGCGCGAGAGGTCGGTGGGCTTCGAGGGCGCGGGAGAAAAATCGTATACCGAGATACCACCCAGCGTCCCCACATACAGAATGTCACGCGTCGCATCGATGGCCAGCGACTTGCAGTTGGCGTTGGCCAGCGGCACGATCGAATCGAGCGGGTAGCGCAGGTTCACCAGCTGAATGAACGACGCCACCGTCAGAAACGACTGAATATCGGTGAAGTCGTTGCGCGCGATGCGGTTCAGGCCGAGATCGGTCGCCACCCACAGATTCTCGTCATGATCGAGCAGAATGTCCTGCACGCTTCCGGGGAGAATGCCGGGGCCGATGCCGGTATACGGCAGGATGTCGTGCATATCGGCTTTGCGTCCGAAGGTGTAGAACAGGCCCGTCTTGGTCGCGATCCACATCAGGCCGTCGCTGCGCAGCTGAATGCGGCGAATATCGGCGCCGGCGGGAAGCTGATACTTCTCGCCTCCCACCTCCACGAACTGCGACCACCCGTCGGACGGATAGTTGGTGAGGTTGGCCCAGTCGAAGCCACCGTGCGTCCACAGGTACACGCCGCTGGTGAGAAACGCCACGTAGGTGTAGCTCGGCCCGTATGCGACGTCCACCACCGTCGCCCGCGGCATGCGCGGTTCCCGGGTGTTGTTCATCTGGAACCACGCTGTTTTGTCGCGGCTCAGAATGTTGATTCCCTGCCAGTTCGGCTGCGGCGGGGTCGCGTCCACCATGTCGATGTCGGAGAGGAACCAGCGGTTCCCCGCGGGATCTTCGGCGGCACGAATGGGACGCAGCGACCCGTAGCCGTCGCCACCGCCGGACCCCTCTGCGTGCCGCGTCCACACGTCGTTGGAATAGTTGGCGTCGCGCTGGTCGTCGAGTTCATCCAGCGGCTTGAAGGGCCCGGCCGAGCTCGACAGCGTCGAGAACCACTTTTCGCCCTGCGAGTCCGCCAGAAAGGCAATGTTCGCGAACTGGTTGGTGGGCCACTGGGCGCCCGGGATGGTGGGATTGTAGTTCACCCAGCTGCCGTCGGGCATCAGTTTGCCGACGTAGAACCGGGAGAACGACGCCCACAGGGATCCGTCGATGTCCTGGGCCAGGCGCAACACATCATTGGCGCCCGGTGCCCGGGGCCGCAGGTTGACCAGCTGTGTCCCGTCGTAGCGCATCAGGTTGGGACCGCGCTGATCGACCGCGTTCGCGGCGCCCACGTATACGTCGCCGCCGGGAAGCACGACCAGTCCCTTCATGTCCTGTCCCGCCTGGCCATTGCTCAACCCGTAGGGAAGCATGATCGCGTCCGCCGAATGCGTCGTCCACGACTTGCCGGTGCCGTTGTAGCGCATGAAGGTTCGTCCCGAACCGGCCCACATCTCGCTTCCGGTCCAGAATAACGAACGAACACGCAGCGATGTGAGGCCGACATCCGCGGCCTGGCCGAGGTCGGTCCACGTGCCCCCGGCCGGGTCGTAGCGCATGATTCCGGTGTTGGTACCGACCCACACGTTGGTGCCGTCCGTGCCCAGTACGTACGGTTCGCTCGGCGTGCCCGGCACCTTCGTGATGTTCCCCACCTTGTCCAGAATGGCAACGCCGCCCACCGACGCGGTATCGTCCACGGTCGCCATGAACACCTGGTCGCCCATCGGCAGCACGTCGACGACGTCGGATCCCGGCAATCCGTCGCGCTGAAAGTAACGCGCGGCGGCGAAATCGTTGCGGATCGTGCCCGCGCCGGGAGTGCCGCCGTACACGATCTGATCGCCCCACACCGCCACCGCGTTGATGGTGTTGCTGGCCAGTCCGTCGATCTGCTCGGAGAGAGCGCGGATCAGGGTCACGCTGCCGTTCTGGAGACGAATCTTGGCCACGCCGATGTCGGCCGTCCCGGTATAGATGTCGTTGCCACTGCCGAAAACCAGACAGGTGAGCGAGTTGGTCGGAAGTCCGTTGTCGTTGCGGTACTGTTCGAAGGTGCCGGTGGCCGTGTCGTACAGCAGCAACCCGCCGAACGTGGCCATGTACAGCGTCTGGTTGCGCAGCACGATCTCGTTGATCATGCTGGCATCAATGTGATTCGTCCAGCGCTGTGCATGCGCGGGAACCGCGGTCGCAAACATCGCAAGGCACACCATCCACCAGGACCTAGTTTGCATGTGGCGCCTCCCGCGGGTCATCGGTTGTGATCTCGAGCACGCGCTGGCGCCCGCGCAGCATGGATGCAAGCGTCTCGAGAAGAATCTTGGCGTCATTGGAAAGGGACCAGTTCTGCACGTAGGCGGTGTCCTGGACCAGCAGGTCGTCACGGCTGATGCGCGCGGGCCCGGAGCGCCAGTAACCGGTGACACCCGGGCGCATATCGAACCGGAATCGTCCCACGCGACCGACATGCTCGGCGTCCTCGGGACGCAGCGGGTACGGGCCTACCATACTCATCCTGCCGATGACAACCAACCAGAACAGGGGAAGATTCACGAAGTCGGACGGACCGTCGGACCGGCCACCGCCGGCCACCGGTACCACGAGGGGCCTGCCCTGCGCACCCAGCCGCGAAGTCACCACAAACGGCTTGCGGGCGCGCGCAAAAGCGTAGAGGGAGTATAGCACATACCCCGGAAGCGAGACCACGGCGAAGCCCGCGCCGAACACGAGGTCGAGGGCGCGTTTGGTGAGGCGTTCCAGCAGATAGCGCGTGTCGCGCGGATAGAAGATCACCGGACGGCCCTGCAGGCTGGATACCTGCGCCTGGTGAAACACCAGCCCCGCGTAGTCGGTCAGGACGGTCACGTCGATGACGCGGCGACGGCCCAGCGCGACCAGTTCCGCCAGCAGCACATCCCCCACCGCGCCCGGCAACACCACCACGTGATGAATGCGATAGCGCTCGACGATGCGCTCGATATTCTCGACCGGCCCCAGCGTGCCGGTGAGAATGCCCTCGCTCTCCCCCGCCGTGTCCACCACCCCCACCACGTCGAACCCCAGCGCGTCGTCGTTCATCAGTCGCGCCTCCACTTCGCGGGCGCGTTCGCGCGGCCCCACCACGCAGGCGCGCTTGAGGTCCACCTGATAGGACAGCAGGCGGCGGTGGACGCGGCGCACGCCGGTGCGCAGCAGGCCGTCGAAGAGAATCGCCGCCGGCACCATGAACGCCACCACCATGCGCGAGTAGGTGCGGATCTGGCTGAGGTAGGTGCTCGTCATCAGCAGCACCGCGCCGATGATGATCGCGCGCGCGATCGTGAACAGCTCGTCGACGGTGCGGGTTTCGCGGCGGATGCGGTACAGGCCCGAGAAGGCGAACGTGAACACGAACACCAGGTTCTCGAAGAACAGGAACTGGTGATACGCGCGCAGCGAAAAAATGGGATTGGTGAAGATATCCGACAGCAGCACGCGCAGGCCGTAGGCGGAAAAGAACGCCGCGTTGAATGCCACCAGGTCGAGCAGCAGGAACAGCGACACCTTGGCCACTTCACGGTAGCGCTTGGCGAAGTAGAAGGCCGCATTCCACTTCTCGTAGTAACGAAACAGGCTCACCAGGTGGGCGGCAAAGGACCGGTTGAGCACGGCCTGCGCGCTCTCGCGTTTGTAACCGTGCTCGATGACGGCGTCGGCCAGGTAGTAGACCTTCAGTCCTCGCTGCTTCATGCGATAGCACCAGTCGACGTCTTCGAAGTACAGGAAGAAGCGTTCGTCCATCATGCCCACGTTGTCCACGGCTTCGCGACGCACGAACATGGCCGCTCCCAGCACCCAGTCCACTTCACGCGTGGTGGCGTGGTCGAAATCCTGCATCAGGTGCTCGCGCACGGCGCGCGCGTTCTTGAGGATTCTGCCCAGCGGTGTGCGTCGCAGCAACAGAACGCGGAAGGTGTAGAAGCGCCGGCACGACAGCTGCACGGTGCCGTCGTGGAACACCAGTTTCGGGCCCACGATGCCCGCGTCCGGCGTCTTTTCCACGAACTCAATCAGACGGCGCAGGGTGCCGCGGCGCACCACCGTGTCGGGATTCAGAATGAGAAGAAAGCGGCCGCGCGCGCGCTGGATCCCCAGGTTGACGCCCTTGGAGTATCCCAGGTTTTCACGGCCGGCCACGAGCACCGCCCAGGGATAGCGTTCACGCACCACCTGCACGGAATCATCGGCGCTCGCGTTGTCCACCACGATCACTTCCGCCAGGCCCGAGGCACAATCCGCCGCGAGCGAGTCGAGACAGGCGCCGATTACCTTCGCGCTGTTGTAGGTGACGATGACAATGGAAACGGTCACGGAATCTTCTTCAGAATCGACGCCAGCCGGAGCTTCCACACCATGAACGCGGCCTCCCACACGATGCGCCGCGACATCTTGGACTGCCCCACCAGCCGGTCGGTGAAAATGATCGGCATCTCCACAATGCGATAGCGGCGCTTCCACACGTGGAAGTTCATCTCGATCTGGAACGAATAGCCGTCGCTGCGAATACGGTCCAGGGGCAGTGCCTCCATCACCTCGCGCCGGAAGCATTTGAACCCGCCGGTGGCGTCGTGCAGCGGCATCCCCGTCACCACGCGCGTGTACGAATTGGCGGTTACACTGAGAAACAGGCGCGAAAGCGGCCAGTTCACCACCGTGACGCCCTTCACATACCTCGATCCCACCACCAGGTCGGCGTTACGAATGCGTTCCAGGAACTGCGGAAGCACGCGCGGATCGTGCGAGAAGTCAGCGTCCATTTCGAAGATGAAGCGCGCGTCGGTGTTGGCGAGAACCCACTTGAATCCCGCGATGTAGGCCCCTCCCAGTCCCTGTTTGCCGGGACGGTGCAGCACGTGCACGCGTGGTTCACGGCCGCTCCATTCGTCGGCCAGCGCCCCGGTGCCGTCGGGGGAATTGTCATCGACAATCAGGACGTGCAGATCGACCGGCAGCGCCAGCAGCTCGCGCAGCAGGCGGTCGATGTTGTCACGCTCATTGTAGGTCGGGATTACGACGAGCGCTTCCATCGTGCACCTTTTCGCATCATCAGCGACGCACCGATCCAGAGCAGGAGCACCAGCCCGAAAGTGGTGATGGAGAGCGTCGCCCCCTCGCGCACCAGCGCCGCGTCGTAGCGGAATACCACCTCGTGATGTCCCGCCGGCAACGCCACCGCGCGCAGCACGTGATTGGCGCGCAGGATGTCCGCGGGCGCGCCGTCCACCGTGGCCTTCCAGTCCTTGTAGTAGACCTCGCTCACCACCAGGATTCCGGGACGATCCAGCGTGGTCGCGAAGGAACACTCGCGGTCCCCCAGTTTGACCACCTGCACGGTGGCGCTGGTGTCGCCGGGCGCCGGTTCAATGGACGGCTTGCGATCCAGCAGCACCGCGTGGCGCAGGTCGATTTCGCCGTTGGCCATCACCGCCATTTCTTCGTCCGGTTTTTCGACGCGATACTCCCCCGCAATCCACGCGCGCGGAAACACGTCACGATTCTCGTAGATGGCGCGCGCCTCCCCCTCGTAGTCGCGGCCCACCCACGCCGGACGCAACGCGGGAACGCCCGGAAGCTTCACCCCGCTGACGAGGTACTTCGCGTTCATCATGCTGGCCAGATCGAGGCGGCCCTGCTCCATGGAGAACTTGAGCGCGCGGATGAACTCCTCGTAGGCCTGAAGCTTGGCGGGGTGATATCCCCCCACGGAACCGATGCCGAACGCCATGAACCGGTTGGTGGCAAACAGTCCCTGCTGCTCGAAGGAAATGGCGCCGGGCACGTCATCCGGCTGGGGACCATCGATGGGCAGCACGCGGAAAGGCGGCGTCTGCTCCTTCAGGAACTCCACCATTTCATCCGAGGTCTTGAAGCGCTCTGTGTCCGCGCGATCGCGCAGGATGCGGTACCCCTCGTGGCCGAGGAACACCTCGGGGTGGAGGATGTAGCGGTCCACACGGTAGTAGTCGCACGCGGCCAGCACCAGGACGATCGCGGAAAGCGCGAGCGCGTTCATTCGCCGGCGCGAAAACGCAACCACCGCGGCGGCCGCGAGCACGAGGATCAATCCCAGTTCGAACAGGTCGCGCGCCAGAAACTGCCCCGCCAGATGCGCCACCATACGCTGCTGCCCGGGGTCGCGGGTGGCGTGCACGTTGTGCGCGGCGGCGGCGGCAAAGCCGTCCCCCGTCCAGTAACCGTGCGAGAGCACCGCGATCACGAAGACACCGCCCGCCGCCAGCAACGCGCGCATGGCCGGCGTCCGCAGACGCGCCGAATCGGCGCGCAGCACGGCGTCGAGACCGATTCCAAACAGAACCACCGTGGCCAGTTGCTGCACGATCAGAATCATCACCGGCACACGGAACTTGTTGAAGAACGGCATCAACTTGAACAGCGGCGTGTACAGCACGGGAAAGAAATTTCCGAACGATACCAGCGTGGCGAGCACCCACACCGTGATCAGAAACGCCACCCAGCGCCCGCGCACCGCCAGCACCGCCACCAGCGCCAGCGCAAAGATCACCACACCCAGATAGTTGGGATAATCGGTGAACGGCATGTGCCCCATGTAAAGTTCCTTGCCGAACCCGAACGAATGCGGCACCAGGAAGGTCAGCATTTCCGCGGGATGCAGGCTCCACATGGTGGCGTAGGAGAAGTCGAGGCCACCCTGCAGCGACGCCCCGCGGATGGAGTGCTTGGCGTAGTCGCTCACCGGCAGGTACAGGACCGCCGACATGGCCAGCGACAGCGCCACCACCAATACCAGCGCCAGCCAGGCACCGCCCACGTCCACGAGGGCGGCGCGTATCGGAGACGGGTTTGCCCCCGCCAGACGCGCGCGCGCGGCACCGGGAAGTGGCGACATATCGGCAGTGCGCCCGCGGGCGGCGTCGGTAACGCGCAGAACTCCGAAAAAGAACGCGTGCACGCCCACCAGCGCGTAGGTGTAGTACGAAATCTGCAGGTGTCCGCGCAGCATCGAGAGCCCGAGCGTCAGCGCCAGTGCGGCACCGTTGGTCACCATGCCCCTGCCCCGCCACAGGCGGTCCCAGAAATACAACGCGACCGGCAGATATGCGACCGCGCACGCCTGGCTGCCGTGACCGTTGGCTCCCACCGCGACCAGGTTCGGCATCCACATCATCAGCACGCCCGCGGGAAGCGCGGCGCTCATGCGCACTCCGCGGTCACGAAGCAGCAGGTAGGTGCCCAACCCGGTCAGGAAGGTGTGAAACAGCAACCAGGAGTACTCGGGAAAGAAGAGATAGCGAACCAGCAACCCCAGCACGAAGTTGACCGGGTACACGTACGGGATGAACGAGAGACTGCCGAAGCTAGGCATGCCCGAGAAGATGTAGGGATTCCAGAAGGGATAGCCCTCCTGCGCGAGCAGCTTCTTGCCCGCCTCGGCCAGGCTCATGGCCGACATGCTGTCGGGCGCAAAGAACACCTTCCCGCCGAAAATCAGATCGTAGATCGGA
>OBLQ010000593.1_pt1 | contig 13928 bp, 13 predicted proteins | sample 1519881 | NCBI WGS metagenome assembly OBLQ01 (sample SAMN01911456, study PRJEB22533) | soil metagenome | biome: Soil | place: Malaysia | collected 2012-04-30 | depth DG_metagenome m | reverse complement strand
GGCGGGCAAACTCGACCCGACCTCGCTCGGCGGCCTCACAGCCCCCGACGCAATCCTGGCTTGGCGATACTTCGCACGGTGGGGTCGGACGCCGCTCATCACGCCGCCGACCTTCAGCGACTAGCGAAGGACTTCTGCGGCGTCATTGCAGTGGTATCCTAGGTTCCCGTCGGGGCGTGGCTCAGCTTGGTAGAGCGCCACACTGGGGGTGTGGAGGCCGCGGGTTCAAATCCCGCCGCTCCGACCATTTCCGTTATCGCCCGAGCAGTCGTCGAACGCCGCCAGTCAATGCCCTGAGAGGCTTCGTCACCCTCCAAGAGAAACTGTGCTCGTAAGCCTGCTCGATGGCGGCCGCTCGCGCAGTCGCGGCTTCATAGTGGCCTTGCGTGACCTGGCCCCAGGAGACGAGGTCGTCGAAGTTCCGCCAAGGCTTCTCTTGTACGATCGCATCGGGAATGCCGTAATACAGAGTCTCTCCGAAAACGAACCGCTGAAACCCTCTCTCAAACGACTCGTACAGACGAACGTCGGACTCCTCGATCCCTGCAAGGCCATAGAGGTTCGATGCACGCCAGCCGTGTAGCATCGGTATTCGGAACGACTTCTCAAACCTGCTGAGAGACCGCCAAAGAACGTATCCCAACGGTACAGCGAAGTCGAACGTCCACTCGCAGTCGAACAGCCTGTAGTACGGATCGCTGCCCTCGGCCACGTGGATGTTCGAAAAATCCAAGTCTATGTTGGCCGGATTCAGACAGGGCAGAGCAGTCATATCAGATTCCTCGACCGCACCGAACACTTCCTGGAACCCCGGCGACGCCCACCAGTCGTCTACTGTCTTCACAGGGGCGGAAACCGTCTCAACGTAGCGCTTGACCTCCTTGCGGAAGCCTTCATCGTCCCCTCGTTTCAGGAACCCGGCGAGCACCGCCTGTAGCGACGGGCTTGTCTCCAGCCCGGTTATTGCCTCACCGCCATCGATCGTCGGTCGCAGAACTTTGATTCTTGGGTACGTCTCCTGCGTGCGCTGGCACTTTTCGGCCAGGCCTTGCAAGTGTGGCAACGCCCGCTCGTCAAGCGCCCTCTTCACCACGTGCGCACTCAAGCCGTCCTCCACGACCAGCGTCGCCATGCGGTACTCGGGTCGCCGATAACTATTGAACTTCGCCTTAAGGACCTTCACTGCCCTGCCTCCACGCTACATTCGAGCAAGAACGAGTTTGCGAAGAACGGGAACTGTCCCGCATCAACGATGCTATCGAGCGCCGCCGACTCATCGAAGAGGTGGAATCGGGCCTGGTGGAACTCTGGGTAGTGCATCTCAATATCGCCTCGGCCTGGCGGGGCCGAGTCGCTAAAGATCTGGATCGGCATCTTGTAGTCAGGCATCGGGTAGTAGCACTCTTCGACTCTGAAGCCTGCAAGTCGCACGACGTCGATAAGCGTCTTCCTGCTGAACGTACGCGCTTGCCTCCCCCGCTGATACCCCTCAATGCCGTCGAAGTGCAGGCTCGTGTGGTCTTCGGGCGCGCCCGCCCAGTACTTGAGCCCAAACCTGTTCTCGATCGCTACGAGCAACCGCCCTCCCGGCGCCAAAAACCTACGGATCGTTCGCAGGAACTCGAGGTAGGGGTTGAGCCCCTCCGTGTACTGGCCCGCATACTCGAGCACCCCGATCAGCGTGACCACGTCGTATCGTCGCTGGACCGAGACGTCCCCTAGGTTGCCCACGACGACGCGCAGGTTCTCGCAACTTTGGTGACGCGTCGCAAGGATCTCGGCCCGGCGCTTGGAAAGTTCCACCGCGACCACCGAGCCGGCGTTCTGACACAGCACGCCAGTCACCGCTCCGCACCCCGCACCCACCTCCAGCACGGATGCCGACCTGGAAACCGGATACCACGAAAGCAGGTTCTCCCTGACAGGTGAAAGGTGGTAGATCACGGGCCAGGAGTCGTCTTCGGCGATAGCCTCCTCGAACGTGAGGCCGCGTCGCACGAAGTCAAGGAGCGTGTTCTCGACGTCGCCGTCCGAATACCGGTCTTCGCCCCGGTAGGCGCCAAGGTCGATCTCTACAGCGCCGATGCGCGTTCCTTCTGGGGGAGCCATCTTTCCAAGAGCGAACGCCCCAGGCACGGGCCGACCGCCGCGAGGATTATATCGCCAATCGCCGACTTGGGCCCCGCAAACATGATCTCGCTGTTCGGGGGAACGTTGTGTAACTATTCGCCCTAAATACCGGTATCGTCAATTACAATAGTCACAAGGAACCTGCCATGCCGGAATACACCATAACCGTCAACGGCCAGCAAAGGAAGTTCTCGGCGGAGCCTGACATGCCGCTCCTCTGGGCACTTCGAGACCTGCTGGACCTTCCTGGAACCAAGTACGGCTGCGGCGTCGGAGGTTGCGGCGCCTGCACTGTGCTCCTCGATGGAAAGGAGGCGCGAAGTTGCCTCACGACCGTCGCCGAGGTTGGCAAAGCCAAAGTCACCACGATCGAGGGCGTCTCGCCCGACGGCTCGCACCCCGTCCAAAAGGCGTGGGTCGAGCACGACGTACCGCAGTGCGGGTACTGCCAGCCTGGCAAGATCATGACCGTTGTCGCACTCCTCGCAGGCAACAAGAACCCGACTGACAAGGACATCGACGATGCGCTCGGCCCCCACGTCTGCCGATGTGGGACGTACGAGCGCATGAGACAGGCCATTAAGGCCGCCGCCAGAGGTGCCAAGTGAGTACGACACAGATTTCCAGGAGGACGTTCCTCGGCCTCATCAGCGTCGGTGGTGCCAGCTTCGCGCTAGGCTGCTACCCCTCCTTCTCTTCGAGCGATGGAAAGGACGGCGTCGCACTTGAGCCGAACGCCTTCGTGCGCCTCGACCCCGACGGCACGGTGACGATCACGGTCACAAAGTCTGAGATGGGCCAAGGCATCAAGACGGGCCTGGCCATGATCGTTGCAGAACACATGGACTGCGACTGGTCGCGGGTCAGAGTCCTCCAAGCCGACGGCGATCGCAATAAGTACGGCCACCAGGGCACGGGCGGATCTTCGAGCACGCGCAGCATGCACCAGCAACTGGCACAGATGGGGGCCGCCGCGCGCTTCATGCTTATGAGTGCCGCCGCACAAGAGTGGGGCGTCGACCTCAAGGGATGCAGCACGGACAACGGGCACGTGTACCACGAGGCGAGTGGGAAGTCGAAGCCGTACGGCGACCTCGCCACGATCGCGGCGGGGCTCAACGTGCCAAGCGGCGATGTTCCGCTGAAGGACAAGAGCGAATACAGAATCATCGGCAAGCCGACCAGGCGCGTCGATACGCCTGACATCGTCACGGGCAAGGCGGTCTTCGCACAGGACGTCAAGGTTCCCGGCGCAACCGTCGGCGTGGTCTCGCGGGCCCCCGCATTTGGAGCCTCGCTCAGGTCGTTCGACGACTCTGCGGCGCGCAGGGTGCCGGGCGTCGTCGACGTCGTGCAGATCAGCAGCGGCGTCGCCGTTCTTGGTGAGAACACCTGGGCCGCCATCAAGGGTCGTGACGCGCTCAAAGTCGACTGGGATCTGGGCCCTAACGCATCGCTCGACACGGCCGAGATAAGAAGGCGTCTGTTGGACTCCGTCGGGGAGCACCCTGAGATGCCAGCAGGCTCCAAGGTCATTGAAGCGACCTATGACTACCCCTACCTCGCCCACTACACCATGGAGCCGATGAACTGCGTCGCTGACGTACGGTCAGACAGTTGCACGATCTGGGTCCCCTCGCAGTCGCCTGACCAGGTGCAGCAGTATGCGGCGGGAGTCGCGGGCGTACCTCAAAGCGCTGTGACGGTGCACTGCACCCTTCTCGGCGGCGGCTTTGGCCGACGGTCACAGATGGACTTCGTGCAGGACGCGGTCGAGGCATCGCGGAAGGCCAAGCGCCCCGTCAAGCTGCTCTATACGCGCGACGACGACATGCGCCATGACTTCTATCGACCAATGAGCCACCACGCTATGCGCGGCGCGCTCGACGCGAACGGGAAACCGGTCGGATTCAACCACCAGTTCATCTCCGTGCGAGGTAACTCGAGCAGGGCCGCTGGGGCGCGTGGCGTCCACATCCTGTACGACATTCCGGGCGCGACGATGATGATGGGCAGCGGTGCTTCGCCGATCTACGTCGGTGCATGGCGTTCCGTCAGCAACAGCCAGGTCAACCCGTCAATCGAAATGTTCATCGACGAGATGGCGCACGCTGCGGGCAAGGATCCGCTCCAGTTCCGGCGTGAGAACATCAGCGACAAACGGATGCTTAAGATCCTCGACCTTATCGAAGAGAAGTCCGGCTGGGGCAAGCCACTGCCAGCAGGCGTCTCGCGTGGGATCGCGCTCTACGATGGCTACGACGCGCGTACTGCGCACGTCGTAGAGGTCAGCGTTGAAGGCAGCAAGATCAAAGTGCACCGCGCTGTGATCTGCATCGACACGGGAACGACGATCAACCCGATGGCCGTCGAAATGCAACTGCAAGGCTCGTGCATTGACGGAATCTCGACTGCGCTGTTCGCAGAGGTCACCATCAAAAACGGCGGTGTCGTACAGCACGACCCGTTTGACTACGAGTGGATCCGCATGGATCAGGCCCCCAAGACCGAGGTCCACATCATCGAGAGCGGCGACGCGCCGTGCGGAATGGGCGAAACTGGCTACCCGTCTGCGCCCGCCGCGGTCGCCAACGCCGTGTTCGCCGCCACGGGCAAGCGCGTGCGCAAGTTCCCGATCAGACTCGACGAACTGGTCTAACGCATGCGAGAGGTCCTGCCGACGCTCAGGCAATGGCACGACGACGGTCGCCGGTTCGCCCTGGCGACCGTCGTTCGTACGCACGGATCTGCCCCACGCGAGGTCGGCTCGACCATGGGCGTGCGGGACGACGCGACCGTCTGTGGATCGGTCAGCGGCGGTTGTCTAGACTCCGCTGTCGTGGACGCGTGTCTGACTGCCATCAAGACCGGAGAGGCCAAGAGACTCTCGTTCCCACAAGAGGGTGACGACGTCACAGCCGTCAAACTGATGTGCGGGGGCGAGTCAGACGTCTGGATCGTGCCTAGAGTCGATCCCCAGGCTTGGGACGGCGTGAACGATCGCCTTGCGCAGGACGCTGGCTGTGTCCTCGCGACGCGGCTAGAGCCGTTCGCCCAGGCGGTCCGCGGAACAGACGAATCCGCCCATTGCTCCCCGCTGGACGCGGCGGCGGCCGACGCGTACCGGTCGCGAAGTAGTGCGCTTGTGGAGGTCGCCGGCGAAGAGTGGTTCATGCAGGTGCTCGCGCCGCGCCCTCGACTCGTGATCGTCGGCGCCGTACATATCTCGCGCGCCCTGGTCGCGTTTGCCAGACAACTGGGCTTTCAGACGGTCGTCATCGATCCGCGCACCGTGTTTGCGCAGTTCGAGATCCAGCCCGATTCACTGATCCATGACTGGCCACAAGACGCGTTCGAGTCCATGCCACTAGACCAGGACACGTACGCGGTCGCCCTGACGCACGACCCCAAGATCGACGACGTCGCGATCGAAGCGCTGCTCAAGTCGGACGTCGCCTACGTCGGTGCGTTAGGCAGCAGGACGACTCAAAATAAGCGCAAGGTTGCGCTGCGCGAGAAGGGCCTGACCGAAGAGCAACTCGCCAAGATCCACGGGCCGGTCGGTCTCGACATAGGCGCAGACAACCCCGAAGAGATCGCGCTTTCGGTGATGGCCGAGATCGTCAAGGTGCGCCGTGCCGGCGGTTAGCGCTGTCGTTCCTGCCGCAGGACTCTCTCGCCGCATGGGCGGTCCAAACAAACTCTTGCTTCCCTACGACGACACGACCGTCGTCAGCGCCGTCGTCAGAACCCTGCTCGACTGTGGCCTCGACGTGGTCGTCGTCACCGGCCGCGACGCAGATGACGTTAGAAGGGCCGTCGGCCCAGCGAGAACAATCCATAACCCCGACTTCGAAAAGGGACTCGGAACTTCGATCGCTGCGGGGGTGCGCGCCGTACCAGTGACCAACGCGGTTCTCATCGCCCTCGGCGATATGCCCGCGCTCAGGGAAGATGTCGTCAATGCCCTCGTCACACACGCTTCGTCGAGCAACATTGTAGTTCCGCGCTACATAGACGACCCTGACACCCCCGGCCATCCGGTGCTTTTCGGGTCAGCGTTCCGCCAGTCGCTCACAGACCTGCGAGGCGACAAGGGCGCAATGTCCGTGATCAAACAATACGCCTCAAGCGTCATGTCAGTCCCTGTTTCCGGCTCGCTACACGACATCGACGACCCGTCACACACTTAGCCTGAGAGGGATCGCCCGGTAGCGAACTTCCAGGGCAAGCCCAGGTGCGCGGCAACAGTCGCGCCGACGCACGACATTCCAACGACGTCACCGAGTCTCTGCGGGGCGACCGAGGGACCTGCCAAAGCGATCGGCACGTATTCGCGCGTATGGTCCGTGCTCTCGTCTGTCGGGTCGTTGCCGTGGTCCGCCGTCAGCAAGAGAAGATCGTTCGCGCGCAACAGTTCGAGCACGTGCGCGAGCGTCTTGTCGAACTCCTCCAGGCACTTTGCAAATCCTTGCGGGTTGCTGCGATGCCCGTACTTCATGTCCGTATCTTCAAAGTTCGCGAAGATGAACCGAGCGTCGCTCGCCAGCGCCTCGTCCAGCATCACCGCGTGCTCGTCGTTGCTTTGTGTTCGCCGCACCCTTCGAAAACCGCGCCCGTTGAACAGTTCCGGAACGACACCGATCCCGAAGACGTCGCCCACGTCGTCGACGAGGTTCGGAGGCGGTTCAAGCGGAAAGTCCTTGCGATGCTCTGTGCGCGTATATCCGCTTTTTTCATCGCCGACGAACGGCCTTGCGATAACGCGTTCGACGTTGTTCGGTGCCGCAAGTTGCGACCGCGCGGTGCGACAAATCGCGTAGAGTTCTTGGATGGGGACCACGTCCTGGTGGCACGCGATTTGGAACACGCTGTCGGCGCTTGTGTACACGATTGGCTTTCCCGTCTGAACGTGCAACGGCCCGAGCCGTTGGATGATCTCCGTCCCGCTCGCCGCGACGTTGCCGATCGTCTGTCGCCCGATCGCATCCTCGAACCTCTTGATCACTCTCGCCGGAAAGCCGTCTGGATAAGTTGGGAACGGCTCTTTCGTCTCGATCCCCATCATCTCCCAGTGCCCGGTCACCGAGTCCTTCCCCCTGCTCAGTTCTTGGAGCCGTCCAAACCTTGCGCCGCTCGCGGGGCCGATCCCGCACGCCGCCAAGAACCCGATCGACTCGAGGTGTGGTGCAGAAAACCCGCCGACCGCCTCCCAGACGTGCTTGACGGTAGAGGGCCCGTGTCCGTCTCCGAACTCCGCTGCGTCGGGCGCTGCACCCGCGCCGCAGCCGTCGAGGACGATCACGATGGCCCGTCTACCGTCTGAATCGTTCACCTATATAGGTTACTGCGGCGGAGCAGGATCGCCTGGGAGTTCGAGGTCGTCCCCTCCACCACCGCGCCGGACGCCGGAGCCGCCCTGCGGGGGCCCGCCCTGCGGTCCGCCACCGAAGCCACCTGGGCGCTCGGGGCCACCCGGCCCACCCATAGGAAGCATGCCGTGACCGACCACTTCGAGCGTGTTCTTGTTGACCTTGAACATCTGGTTGCCCATCAGGATGTAGAGGAACTGCTGGTCGACGACCATCGTCGCGTTGCCAGGGCCCATTCTTCGCAGAGCCTCGGGCGCCGCCAAGCCCTGCTGGCCGCCAAGGCGATCGTTACGGCGCTGGTCGAGCGGCGGAGGGGTCTGCTGGCCGCGTCGGTCCGTCTGCGGAGGCTGCTGGCCCGCGTCCTGGGCGTGCGCGACGCCGAAGGGCACCGCGACCGCCAACGACGCGATCCCGAGAGTCGCCAAAATCGTCGATTTCAAGTTGTTCTTCATACCGATCTCCATCGGAAGGGTTCCGATGGCCGGTAGGACGCACAGATCTTGGATTGGTTCACCGGCGGTAACCTCGGGCCGCCGTGAGTCCCTCTGCGGTCGCCGTCTACGTCCACGTCCCGTTCTGCCCGAGCAAGTGCGGCTATTGCGACTTTAACTCGTTCGCGATGTCGGGCGAGATCGTTCAGCGAACAGTAGACTCGACGGTCGCTGAGATCGCGCGATCTCCCTGGCGCGGTAGGCCAGCAAAGACGATCTTCTTCGGCGGGGGCACCCCGACCTTTCTCAGCGGTAAACAACTCACGTCAATCCTGAAGGCGGTCGCCGAAGCCCACCCACCGATCGAAAGGTCGGAGATTACGTCTGAGGCGAACCCCGGCACAGTCGACGCCGAAAAGTTCCACGCGGTGCGCGAGGCAGGCTTCAACCGCCTCAGCCTTGGCGCCCAGAGTTTCAACAACAGCGAACTGCTGCAACTCGGCAGGATCCATTGTGCGGACGAAGTAGCGAGGGCAGTGGGCACTGCGCGCGCAGCAGGCTTCACAAACATCAACCTAGACCTGATGTTTGCGCTGCCCGGTCAGTCAGAGCGCGGCTGGCGGTCCAACCTTGAGACGGCCATCGCGCTCCAGCCCGAGCACCTCAGCCTCTACTGCCTCACCATCGAACCGAACACGCGCTACTACCGCTACGAAAGGAGGGGCATGCTCGACCTCCCTGACGATGAGGCACAGGTCAAAATGTACGACCTAGCGTGCGAGATGGCCGCTCAAGCGGGCTACGCACAGTACGAGATCAGCAACTTCGCCAAACCCGACCGGCAGTGCGGGCACAACCTCTGCTACTGGCGTGGTGAGGAGTATCTCGCCTATGGCCCGGGCGCCGTCGGCTGCTACGAGACTGCCGAGGGAACTCGCAAAAGGTACACCGTCGTCAAGCACCCTCGCGCCTATTGCGAAGCGGTGGAAGCCGGGGCGGAGACCTGGTGCGAGACTGAGGACCTCGACCAGGACACGCTCGCTTTTGAACGCCTGATGCTCGGCCTGCGCTTGAACGAGGGCGTTCAGAAACAAGGCCTACGCCTTGACCAGAACGGTATCGAGAACGTTATACGTCGTGGTTGGCTGGAGGAGCGCAGTGATAGGTTCGCTCTAACCAAAGCAGGACGGCACTTCTGTAGCGAGGCCGTAACCCGCATTGCCGCTGTAAGTGTGGAAAACCCGCTATAAGACTTATGACAGATTCGTGTACATAGTGCTATAATGATTCCGTTGGAGAAACTGGCTCGGCCAGTAGTTCAAAGTTAAAGACCCCGCACGTTTGCGGGGTTTTTTTTGTAGACTCAGGCACCTATGCGCCTCAAGATGTGGACGCTCGACCTCGCGAGAGAGCAGTCCCCGACCCTCGACCATCTTCGCCAGTACGCCTCGCTGACCCAATCGGCAGGCTACGACGCCCTCGGCCTCTACCTGGAGCACCGCTTTGCCTATCCCTCCGCCCCCTGGGCGCACGGCCAGGGCTGCGTGGCACCCGAGGCGATCAGGGTGTTGCGCACGGAGTTCCCGGCGATCCAGATCGTGCCGTTCGTGAACCTGCTCGGCCACATGGAGGGGACGATCTACACGGAGGAGGGCAAGGCATTTGCGGAGCAGCGGTTCAAAGGGATGCAGGCTTGCCCGTGCAACGCTGCCTTCGTCGCGTTCGCAAAGGGGATCTTGGACGATGTTCTCGAGTCCTTCGACTCAGAACTCATCCACATTGGTGGAGACGAAACTTGGCAACTAGGTACGTGCGAAGAGTGCGCGAAGGTCGACAAGGCAGAACTCTACGGTCGTCACTTCGGCCCGCTGGCGCAACGAGTCGTCGACGCAGGGCACACGCCCGCCGTATGGGGCGACATGTTCGTCGATCATCCGGAGGCGCTTGACCACTTGCCGAAGGAGACCATCGTCTTTGACTGGCAGTACTTCAAGGGCGTCAAGGACACCGCGAGGCAGTTCACCGACAAAGGCTTCCGTGTCGTCGGGTGTCCCACGTTGCACGTCTACAACGCGCCGTGGTTCCACATCGAGAAGAGCGAGCAAAACGTGCGGCAAGTTTCACGCGACATAAAGGAACTTGGTCTGCACGGCGTCTGCCTCACGACCTGGGAGAGTGGCTTGCTAGGCGCTTACGACACTCTGTTCCCGGCAATCTCCGAAAGCGTGAAGGTGATGGACGATCCTGACACAGGAAGTTTTCTCGAAGCATACGGTCCGAGCAGTGAATGGGCTCGCCTCATGGGCGTCGAACTCGAAGGGTGCGGCGGCGTGTTCGCTTTCAGCGGACACCGCAACAAACTTAAGTCGCGCGCCTTGCTCTACTCCAACCCGTTCCTCGCGTGGATGCACCACGCCGAAGAACTCTGCGGAGAAAGGGGTGATCGTGCTCTTGCAGTTATCGAACAAGCGTCGCAGGTCGCCAAGGGCGAAGCCGAGAAAGGTGTCTGCACAGCCGTGCGAAGCATGATCGATTTTGTGCGCATCGCAGAAGAGGCGAGGCTGCTCTATGCGAGAAACGAGCCGGAGGCGGCCATAAACAGGCTCACCGCGACGCGAACGATATTCGACATGATGATGCGCATCGCCCGCCGCTCGCACGACCGCATCGGAGGTTCGCTCGCCGACGCAGAGCGGTGCAAGGCCGCGCTCGACCACGTCGACCGCGTTATCGTGCGACTGAGGAACTACGGCAGGCGACAACTCGGTTACCTGCCCGCGTGGGAGATCCTGACCCACCCGATGTTCGTCCCGCACGACCAGGCGTGCTGGTGGCTCGTCAACGGTTGGGGAAAGGAGTAGCCCTAAGCCTTCTTCGCTGTATTGATGCGGTTGATCGCGCGCTCAAGTTCTGCGGTCGCCTCTTCGGAAGTGACTCCTGTGTCCTCACCGCGCAGCGTGCGCCTCGCTTCTTCTAGTGCCCGTTCCGCTCGTGCGATATCGATCTCGGTCGCGCGCTCGGCGGTGTCTGCAAGAACGATCGCCGACTCGCCGCCGACCTCAAGAAAACCGCCGCTGATCGACACGTAGTGGCACTGCCCCGTACCGTCGATGTACTCGACGACGCCCGTCTTGAGCGCGACGATCGAGGGCTCGTGGCTCTTGAGGATCCCCATGTAGCCCATCTCTCCCGGCACGATGACGCTGTCCACCATGTCCTCGAACACGGTGCGGTCCGGCGCCACGACGGAGAGATTGATCTGGTTCGCCACGTCCTAACTTGCCTCGAGTTTCTTGGCCTTTTCGTGAACGTCGTCCAGACCGCCGCAGTAGAGGAACGCCTGCTCCGGCAGGTGATCGAGGTTGCCTGCGACCAGTTCCTTGAACGCGGCGACCGTCTCGTCCACCGTGACATAGCGGCCGGGGTTGCCCGTGAACTGCTCGGCGACGAAGTTCGGTTGCGACATGAAGCGCTCGATCTTGCGCGCACGTGCCACGACCAGTTTGTCGTCGTCCGAAAGTTCGTCGATACCGAGGATCGCGATAATGTCCTGCAGTTCCTTGTACCGCTGCAGGATCTGCTGCACGTGGCTGGCCACGCGGTAGTGCTCCTGACCGACGATGCGAGGGTCGAGGTTCTTCGAGGTCGAAGAAAGCGGGTCGACGGCTGGGTAAAGGCCCTTCGATGCGATCGACCGCTCCAGATAGACGTACGCGTCCAAGTGGCTGAACGTCGTCGCTGGAGCCGGGTCGGTCGGGTCGTCGGCAGGGACGTAGATCGCCTGCACCGACGTGACCGAGCCCTTGCTCGTCGAGGTGATGCGCTCTTGGAGGAAGCCCATCTCCGTCGCAAGCGTCGGCTGGTAGCCGACGGCCGAAGGCATGCGGCCGAGAAGCGCCGAGACCTCAGAGCCCGCCTGCACGAACCGGAAAATGTTGTCGATGAAGACCAGCACGTCCGTGCCGACCTCGTCGCGGAAGTGCTCCGCCATCGTCAGCGCGCTCAGGGCGACGCGAAGGCGCGCGCCCGGCGGCTCGTTCATCTGGCCGAAGACCATCGCGGTCTTGTCGAGCACCGCTTTCTCGACGCCGTCGACGTCCTTGAACTTCGTGTGCTGCATCTCCAACCAAAGGTCGTTCCCCTCGCGCGTGCGCTCACCGACCCCTGCGAACATCGACACACCGGAGGCCTCGACCGCGATGTTGCGGATGAGTTCCTGGATGAGGACCGTCTTGCCAAGGCCGGCACCGCCGAAGAGGCCGATCTTGCCTCCCTTGTTGAACGGCACCAGCAGGTCGACCACTTTGAGGCCAGTCTGAAGGACCTCGATCTTGACGCTCTGCTCAGTGAACGGTGGCGGCTGGCGGTGGATGCTCGCACGCTCGGTCACGTTCACCGGGCCGCGCTCGTCGATCGGGTCGCCCAAAAGGTTGAAGACTCGTCCCAGCGTGACGTCACCGACCGGCACCATGATCGGGCCGCCGGTGTCCTCGGCGGGCATCCCGCGCACGAGGCCGTCGGTGGTCGCCAGGGCGACCGTCCGCACGACGTCGTCGCCCAGGTGCTGGGCCACTTCGCAGGTGAGGTCGATCTTCCGGTCCGCGTCCTTGATCTTGATCGCGTTGTTGATCTCAGGCAGGCTGTCCGTGCTGAAACGCACGTCGACGACGGGGCCTGTAACTTGTACGACTGTGCCAACGTTCGGCATGGCTAAATCTGGTTCCTCCAAGGGCCGGGCTAAGGCCCGAAAACCAGCGGCCATTCTACCTGCGTAAGTTCCCTGGTCTGGGACGCTTTCCCGGCACTTTGGCCCGTGCCACCAGGCCCACCTGACAGCCTCCGGCTCAACCCTTTCGGCCCACCTTCTGTATAATGTTAGGGTTCGATACCGGGCTCCGACCACAAACGAGGCTGAACTTGAAACGATTCTTCCGCTGGCTCAAGGCGCTCTTCAACAGGACGATGGACAATCTGGAAGATCCAGACGTGATGCTGGACCAGGCCCGTCGCGACATGCAGGAGGCGCTCGTCCAGAACCGCGAAAAAGCGGTCCAGGCGATCACACAAAAGAACCGCCTTCAACAGATGCTCGACGAGCAGACCAAAAAGTCGGCTCAACTCGAGTCGCAGGCATCCATGGCGCTCCAGCAGGGCAACCGCGACCTCGCCAGGTCGTTCCTGAGGGAAAAGGCGAACACTGACGCCACAGTTGCGACCCTCAAGAGCACGCTCGCGCAGGCTGTGGAGACCGTAGAGGCCGTCAAGGCCGCGATCAAGCGTCAAGAGAGCGAAGTTCGCAAGAAGACGGCCGAGGCGCTCGCCATGAAGGCGCAGTGGAAGCAGGCCCAGATCCAGTCATCGATCAGCAAGGCGCTCGAGGGCCTCACTTTCGAGAACGAGTACGAAGGTTCCTTCGCCGCCATCAAAGACCGTATTCAGGACAAGCAGGCCGAGGCAGCCGCAAGGTCAGAGATGATGTCCGGCTCCCTCCAGGGCAAGATGATGCACATGGAGGATCAGGCGATGGACTACGCCGCCGAGGCAGAACTGCAGAAACTGGAGCAGAAGTTGGGGCTCGCCACACCAGGCGAAGTTGCCCAAAAAGATCCGGCAGCAAAAGTCGACGACATCGACTCCGAACTGGAAAAACTCGAAGACCGGCTCAAGAATCAGTAGCCCTCAGATCTTGAGCGGCGAGCCCGCAAGCGCCTTCACGAACGGGTACCTGTCGCCGACATCCTCGACACTCGTGTGTGCGCCCTTCGCATCGACCGTGTACGGACTGCCCGTTAGCGGATCAAGGACCGAAGAGAACAGCGCGTCCTGACCGGCCGCCTTCATCGCGCTCAGCCGGAACTGCGCCTCTTGCGAGTCCGCGACGTACGCCGATTGCACAAGATTGGACCACGAAGTTCGCTCGCGGTGCAACAGCGCCAGTCCGACGGGGTTCTCAGTCGTGTTGATCCTTTGCGTCAGCCCTTGGATGTCAGCGACG
>OBLQ010000592.1_pt1 | contig 13933 bp, 8 predicted proteins | sample 1519881 | NCBI WGS metagenome assembly OBLQ01 (sample SAMN01911456, study PRJEB22533) | soil metagenome | biome: Soil | place: Malaysia | collected 2012-04-30 | depth DG_metagenome m | reverse complement strand
CCCTGATACTCTTCCTCACCGGAGTCGTAAAGAGGAGGAACCCTGGATGAAGCATTCGCGCAGGGATTTTATCAAGATCAGCAGCAGCGCACTGGGAGCGATGGCTGTCCCCTCTGAAGCAGTGAAGGCGTACTCGCAGGAGACTGCAACGATTGTTGAGACGGACACTTCCGGCGGATCAGTGACCGTCAGCCCGACGGAAGGCGTGGCCGGTGAGCATGGGACCTGGACGGTGACTTATCGAGTGGGGCCGAACGGAATAAAACAATACGGTGGGGTCCGGGTCCAGTTGCCGGATTCCTGGCACGCCGGGATCCGCAACTCGGCGAATCGTCTTCAGTCGTCGAACCCTCGTGGGGAAAACTATATATCGTCGCGATGTTCCCTTGTGGGTGTTCACCTGCGGACAAGTGTTGAGGACGAACCCAGCGGAGAGTTGGTGAAATCGCCACGCCGAGGCCTGGATGGACGCCTGGAACGGTATATCTACGTGGTCCGCGTCTGGATAACAAAAGGCGAATTGCAGGAAGGCGATACTCTGTCCGTGATTTACGGTGACACGTCAAGGGGCAGCAAGGGCATGCGGGCCAGCATCATTCGCACGCGGCCAGAACCCATTCTGCTGGCGGTTGATTCCAGTGGACCCCGATCGCCCCACGCTCGTCTGCCATGCGGGTCCTCCGATGGAACTGATGTTGTGGGGGCCGTCGACGCTGGTGGCGGGAAAAGAGGCGGAACTGAAACTGGCAGTGGTTGACTTCAATGCTAACCCGGCGCCGGTAGATGGCGAGGTGAGCCTTCGCCTTACGAAGGGCAAGGCCAGGCTTCCATCGCGAGTGCCATTCCAATCGAACGACGGTTGGACGACGGTCCGCTTTGTCCCTACCGAACCCGGAATTGTGCGGATTAGAGCCTTGCTGACTCTGAAAGGAGACGACGCCCGAAACAGGCAATTGGTGCCGCCCGGGAATGAATCGGGCACGGTCTCAGCAACGCAGGGAGGATTCCGCGCTTACGGAAATCCCATGAAAGTTTACGACCTGGAACCGAAGATGAAAGTCTACTGGGGCGATCTTCACTCCCATTCGCATTACAGTTGGGATGGAGTGGGCGATGACAATTTTCGATACGCCCGGTACGTTTCGGGGCTGGACTTTTACGCCATGACGGACCACAGCATGCCTTCGAAGGGGAAATTCACACAGGGGCTCGGACCCCACGTCTGGGAGGAATACACGGCCAAGACGGACAAGTATTATGAGCCTGGGGAATTCGTCACGCTACATGCTTATGAGGCTTCTTTTGGTGCTCCCTACGGGCACCACAATGTTTTCTTCCGCGACAAGCCGGGGCCGCTTCTGGTTCCCGGGGACGTTACGTTGCCGGAGTTGTGGAATGCGCTGACTGCCGGAGAGGCGTTGACTATCCCCCATCATACGGGCAAGTTTCCTCATCCTGTCTTCTGGTTTCCTCATAATGACGAGATCGACCGCAACATCGAAATCTATTCGGGGCATGGCTTGAGTGAGGCTTATAACCCTCGCGGGCCGCTCTCGTTTGAGCGAAGCCAGTTTACAAGTGACAGCAAGTCCGTGCGCGGGCCTCAATACGCGCAGGATGCCTGGATGCAAGGTCTGCGGCTCAGCACCATCGCTGCAACCGATGATCATCGGGCCCATCCGGCCCAGCCTCATTTCGGACGCGCAGCAGTGACAGCCATGGGCCTGACGCGCGGGGGGATCTTTGACGGATTGTACCATCGCCGTACCTATGGAACGACGGGGGTCAAAATCCTGTTGGATTTCAGCATCAACGGCGAGCCGATGGGAGGGATGGTTACAGCCAGTGGCGCACCGCGTCTTGAAATCGAGGCGCACGGAACCGACGAGATCGAGTTTGTGGAGGTCCTGCGCTATTGCAAATCTGACGGCGCCTTTATCCTAACCCACACGCTATTTCCCGAAAGCGCCGACTACACCTGGAGCCAGGCGGATGCGACGTTCAAGGAAGATTCCGTCTATTACGTTCGGCTGCGGCAGGTGCGGCTGGTCCGCACCCGTGTCGCCATGGCATGGTCCAGTCCCATCTGGGTGAAGCGCGCCTGAATTTTTCAGGGAAGACAGGAAGGAAGTGATTATTCTAGTGAGGTCCAAATGAATCGGCGACGTTTCTTAAAAACTGGTGTGCGTTATTCCGGGATGATCGGCGCGTGGGGCTGGATGGGCGGGCGTACCGCCGGCCTCGTCGCGCAGAGTGCTACCCAGACTGCTATCAATGATGTCGGCGCCATTGACTTGAAAGACGCAGCTGTATTGGCGCCGGAAAACCTTTCACAGCGGGAACAGAAGGCCGCGCAGTTACTGGTTGAAGAAGTTGAAAAGCGCACCGGATTACGCTGGCCGATAGCTCATCGGTTGGAACCTGGCGCCCACCCCACCATTGTCGTGGGTTCTGATCAGGCACTGAAACAGAAAGGAACCGCGCTGCCTCGTGAGTTGCTCTCAGAGGGCAAGATACTTTCCAGTCCTGAGGGCTATCGTCTACGCACAACGAACAGCTCAGGCTCGACACTGGTGATGGTATCGGGTGCCGGGGAACGGGGGACCTTATTCGGGGTTGGAGGGTTGTTGCGCAGCCTTCGAATGTCAAAACGGCAAGTCAGCCTCGGAGGACAACTGGATATTGCCACTTCACCAAAGTACAAGCTGCGTGGCCACCAGTTGGGCTATCGTCCCAAGACCAACGCTTACGACGCCTGGAGCGTTCCGATGTGGGAGCAATATTTTCGCGACCTGGCGGTGTTCGGAACAAACGCTGTTGAACTTATCCCTCCGCGCTCTGACGATCAACCCGATAGTCCCCATTTTCCGCTTCCTCCCATGCAGATGATGGTTGAGATGTCTCGTCTGGCAGACGAATATGGGCTGGACGTCTGGATCTGGTATCCGGCCATGGACAAAGACTATTCGAACCCGGAAACGGTGGAGTTTGCGATTCGCGAATGGGGCGAAGTCTTTAAGGCCCTGCCGCGTGTTGATGCAGTGATGGTGCCGGGAGGCGATCCGGGTCATACCGAGCCGAAACACATGATGGCCCTGCTGGAAAAACAGACACAGAACCTGCGCCGTTTTCATCCGCGAGCAGAGATGTGGATGTCGCCTCAGTCGTTCGATGAGGCCTGGATGAAGGAATTCTTCGAAATCGTCGATCGACAACCGGCCTGGCTTTCAGGCGTGGTGTACGGACCGCAAATGCGCATCGATGTCTCCACACTGCGCCAGAGGCTTCCGGAACGTTATTCGATCCGGCTATATCCCGACATTACTCACAGCGTGGAGTGCCAGTTTCCGGTACCGGATTGGGACCTGGCTTACGCTTTGACGGAAGGGCGTGAAGTGATCAATCCCAGGCCGCTCGATTATGCCGATATCTTCCATGTTCAGGCGCCGCATTCTATCGGGTTCCTTTCCTACTCGGAGGGCTGCAACGACGACGTTAATAAGACTCTGTGGAGTTCGCTTGGCTGGGACCCCGAACGGCCAATCGTCGAGATCCTGCGTGAGTACAGCGGCTACTTCATTTCAGATCGTTTGCGTGATCATTTCGCCCAGGGCATTTTGAGTCTCCAGGAGAACTGGAGAGGTCCTCTGCTGTCGAATGAAAAAGTGAGTACGACGCTCGCACAATTCCAGGATATGGAGGGGAGTGCCACACCGGCTGAACTGGAAAATTGGCGCTTCCAGATGGGCCTTTATCGTGCCTATTACGACGCCTTTGTCCGGAAGCGATTGGTTACTGAAACCCATGCGGAGGAACGGGCCATGGCGGTGCTTGGTGAGATTCGGCGTGTGGGCGCGGGGCCGAACCCGCTGGACGTGGGGGCAAGGAGAATCAAGCCGACGAGTGATGTTGACCTCCCAGTGTTGCTCGATCGTGCGGAAAAGTGTCTGAACGAGCCGCTCACCGATTTCTCTGCGCAGGACCTGAGGACGCGCATCCTTGAACTTGGCGAGGCGTTGTTCCAAAGCATTCATATGCAACTGGCTGTGGAACGCTATCAGGCCGAGGCAGTGTCGCGAGCAGCCAATCTGGACACACTAGACGCGCCGCTCAACAACGCGCCCTGGTTGAAGCAGCAATTCGACGAAATTCGCAAGCTGACGTCTTATAACGCGCAGTACCAAGCAATCCTCGAAATCCTGGATCGAACCGATCCCGGCCCAGGTGGATTCTATGACAACCTCGGTGACCTGTCGCGCCAGCCACACCTCGTTCGGGGGCCCGGAGCAAAAAGTGACCCCGAGTTCCGGCATTCGGCGCTGGCCGGGCACGGCTATCCGGAATGGTCGAAAGCTCCGGTACCCACCGCATGGAAGTGCTGGGCGGAATCGTTGTTCGATGCTTCGCTCCAGATGCAGTACCAGGGGCTTGATCCCGGCGCACAGTATAAGGTCAGGGTCGTCTACAGCGGCGACGCGCCGCAACTGAAGATCCGGCTCGATTGCAATGGGAACTATCCCATCCATCCGCTGATCAAAAAGCCCTGGCCACCCAAGCCGCAGGAGTTCGACGTTCCGCGGGAAGCGACTGCGACCGGAAACCTCACGCTGACGTGGCATCGAGAATCAGGACTAGGCCACAATGGGCGCGGTTGCCAGGTCGCCGAAGTCTGGCTCATGAAGAAATGACTCCTTAATCAAAATCAGAGACTCATTTCGCTGATCAACCAAAAATTCACGCAGAAACATACCGTTAAGAAAATGTTTCGAAACATGAGGCCGGTCGCATCGTCATCCAGGAGGCCTTCGGGACACCCAGGTAAATGATCAATGACCGATATAAGTGGTAGGTGGTTGGGATCCTCTGGTGCATCTCCTTTTTCAACTATGCTGACCGCTGATGTTGCAAACGCCTGCCGCCGAGGTGTAACTTGCGAAGAGACAGATTCACTATTCAAGGCATGGTCTATGGAACGAACAAACCGTATTGGCCGTCGCCAATTCATTAAAGTTGCCGGAGCGGCGACAGGAGTTTCACTGTTCCCGGGTTCGCTGCGTAGGGGTTTTCCACAAGACCTCGTCGTTGAGGCCGACGGGCAGCTCGGATACACCGACAGCAGAGAAGTGGTTTCCTGGAAAGTACAGCCGTTCCCGATGCAGCAAGTCCGCTTGCTGGACGGACCGTTCAAGCAGGGAATGGAAATTAACGCGGGCTATCTGCGAACCTTGCCGAATGATCGGCTGCTGCACATGTTCCGGGTAACAGCCGGACTTCCTTCAACTGCCGAACCACTGGGCGGGAAGGAAAGACCGACCTGCGAGTTGCGCGGACATTTTTCGGGAGGCCATTATCTTTCCGCCTGCGCACTCACCTATGCCAGCACGGGGGATGATCGACTCAGGCAGAAAGCTGGCGAGCTCGTGAAGGAATTGGCCGCGTGCCAGGACGCCCATAGGAACGGTTACTTGAGCGCGTTTCCGGAGGAGTTCTTTGACAGGTTGCGTGAAGGGAAGCAGGTTTGGGCTCCTTTCTACACGCTCCACAAAATCATGGCTGGCCACCTTGATATGTACCTTCATTGTGGCAATACACAGGCGCTGGAGACGGTGGAAAAGATGGCCGCGTGGGTCGGACGCTGGGTGGGTCCCCTGAGCGACTCCCGCATGCAGCGCATCCTTGAAGTCGAACAGGGCGGCATCCTCGAGACCCTACTGAATCTTTACGCTGTGACTGGCAAACATGAATATCTCCGTACGGCAGAACGATTCGAACACCACGATTTCTCCGATCCGCTGGCTTCATTTCGCGATGAACTAACGGGCTTGCACGCCAACACCAATATCCCAAAAGCTATCGGGGCGGCACGCCAGTATGAAGTTACCGGCGACACACGTTATCGCGACATCGCGACATTCTTCTGGCAAGAGATTATTCGCCGGCGCAGCTTTTGTACCGGAGGAACCAGCACCAATGAGCGCTGGCTTTCTCCCGCCGGTGACGTTGGTGATGAAATTGGTCAGAGGAGCGAAGAATGCTGCTGCGGCTACAACATGCTGAAGCTGACCCGTCACGTTTTTGGATGGACAGCGTCAGCTCACGCAATGGATTACTATGAGCGGACGCTCTTTAACAGCCGCCTTGGTACTCAGGACGCTGACGGCATGAAAGGGTATTTCCTTGCGGTTGGCCGAGGGTGGTGGAAATATTACAACACTCCCTTTGATTCTTTCTGGTGCTGCACCGGGACGGGCGCTGAGGAATTTGCGAAATTCAATGACACCATTTATTTTCATGATGACGATGGCCTTTACGTGAATCTCTTTATCGCATCGGAACTCGACTGGCCTGAGAAGGCAATCCGGTTACGACAGAACACAAGGTTTCCTGAAGAGGACACGATTGTCTTCACGATCGAATCGAACCGGCCGACGCAGATGTCTATCAGGATTCGTGTTCCCTACTGGGCCACCGATGGCGGCGCTCTGACGCTCAACGGCCGGCGCCTTCAGGTGTTTGCAAGTCCTGGCAGTTACGTTGCAGTCGAGCGCGCATGGAAGGACGGAGACCGACTTGAGGTCAGGTTGCCAATGACTTTGCACGCAGCTCCTGCTGACGGCGACGGCAGACAACAGGCCATGATGTATGGACCACTTGTTCTGGCGGGAAGTCTGGGCGATATAGATTTGACTCATGATATGACCTACCTGCGCTATAGCTCCGACCCTCCACGGCGCCCGTATGGGGTCCCAGAAATTATGCCGGTTTCTGGTGATCCAACGGGCTGGGTCCGCCCGGTCAGCGGCCGGCCTTTGAGGTTTCAAACTGTTGCGCAGGCAAAGAACTATGACATGGTACCTCTCTACCAGATTTCAGGCGAAAGGTATGTTGTTTATTGGAAGCTTGGCAAGCAGGGCATGTCACCTGGAGATCGTCGCAGTGGCGCACATTGAGGAAGGGGATCGAAATGACGGCATCCAGCTTTCCCCGGTTGCCCTTGAAATCCTGATTGATTATGATAGGCGACGCCATTTTGGGTTCGCGGCTGCGAGGTTTCCCCCGATGACAGTGTGTGAAACCTGTTTGGGCAGTCTCGCGGTCCTTCTCTTTCCATAAAATGGACGAATGCCCTGACCAGAGTGGATTATGCCGATGAAGAAAACTGAGATAACAAGTCTTAAGACGCACCTCTTTTCCTTGCCTGTCCCGGTAAAGCGTTCCGATGCAATCCAGTCGTTTACTGCGATGGAATTGTTGGTTGCCGAGCTTTGGACTTCCGAAGGTCTCAACGGGGTTGGCTACGGTTACACCATCGGGACGGGCGGACGGGCAGCAAAAGCGTTTCTCGACACAGAGTTGGTGCCGTTACTGAAAGGTGAGGATTGCGAATCGCATGAACTCATTTGGGGAAAAATGACCGCCGCGACGCGGGCCTCAAGTGGAGGTCCTGTTTCGAGCGTTGCGAGGGCTGCGATCGACGTTGCTGTATGGGACATTAAAGCCAAAGCCCATGACGTTCCGCTCTACAGACTGCTCGGGGGCTCACGCGACCGTGTACCGGCCTACGACACGGAAGGCGGATGGCTGCATGTGCCATTAGAGGAGTTGGTCCGCAACGCACACATGGCTGTTGAGAAAGGCTTTCACGGTGTGAAGGTTAAAGTCGGCAAGGAAGACGCCACCGAGGATGTTTCACGGCTTGAGGCAGTTCGGTCTGCGATTGGCCCAAAGGCCAAAATTATGGCCGATGCGAATCAGTGCTGGACACCCTCGGAAGCGATCCGTCGGGCTCGGCTGTTTGAGCCCTTTGACCTTTACTGGCTCGAAGAGCCGATAGCGGCTACCAACGTTGACGGGCACCGCGAACTCAAAACACATACTTGCATCCCGATTGCGGTCGGCGAGACTCTCTATTCCAAAGAGTCCTTTGCTGAATACATCCGATGTGATGCTGCCGGCATCCTGCAACCTGATGTTGCCCGGGTGGGAGGCATCACAGAGTGGATGAAGATCGCCGCTATGGCTGAAGCTTTCCAGATGCCGGTTGCACCGCACTTCCTGATGGAGATTCAGCTTCACCTTGCTGCCGCAATTCCCAACGGCCTTTTTGTTGAATATATTCCGCAACTCGCGCCGTATCTGGAGCAAGAATTTGCACTTGACGATGGATACCTTGTTGCGCCTGCACGGCCGGGACATGGCATCCTGTTTGCCTGGGACAAGCTTGAGCCATATCGTGTATAGGGAAGAGTTTGCGGATATGGACAAAACTTCGCGCCCTATGGGTAGGGGGGCAGAACTGGTCGGCACGTAAAAGGTTCAATGAACAGCCGCCCTTTTTAGTAGGGGAAGTGAAATTCGCTTGGTTAGCAGCAACTCAAGCGGGGCATTTAGAGCTCTCATACAATCTCACCAGCAAGAGGAGACCTCAAGCGTGGTCATGGTTAAAAGGAATTAATCCACCGCTCGTAACATCTTTTGATGAGCGAAGCAAGATCGTTCCATTGGCCCCGAAGGCCGAAGTGGATTTCCAGATTTCCAGTGGGGTGAAAGTTGTACGTGTGGGCGGAAGCATCGGCGAAGGCGCAGGCTTCACTACCAATGAAACATTTCAATAGTGTTCGCGTTAAGTCGAATTGGGCCAGGGCCGGATTCCCGTCATCGGCGGAGCCATTCCCGACACAACCGATGAGGCCGTCAAGCTTGGGTTGGCAGCCAGGAAGGCCGGGGTCAAAGCCCTCGAAATTACCTCTCCTCAGAGGTCTTCATGCCGGCTTTGGTGGCGAGGATCACCTCGTCCCGACGACCCGAAACCGCCTGGCCAAAGATTTGTTCCGATCGGCGCTAATTAAATACGCTGGCAGTCTCGGAGAAGTTGATCCCTTCGTAAAGACTTCGTTCGACCATCTGAAGTGCAGTGAGCTCGTCGGCTTGGTCCCGAATGTCATTGTTCCCAGCGCGATTCTCGAAAATTTCAAGGCGGGTTCTTCCGAGCGTACGGAATTCCATACCGCACTTGGTGCGAACCTCAGCGGATTTCTTGCATCTGTTGGAACCATTACCTGACCGCCATTTTGTTACGATTTGCATTTCTTCTCCTTTTGTCAAAAACGCTGGTACTCGTCCGGTTTTTCTCTCGCACCAGACTGAGTGCAGGTGAAATCAGTGAGCGGCGTGTAATCGAGTGCACCGTCGAATCACACTAAAACCCAGCCTCCAATCGTTGGTCTTTCTGCCACGAGTAGGAGTCCGGAAGGTGTTGCTAAGTCTAATTACTGCCAACCCCGGCGATATCTTTGAAATTGTCCTTTCAGGTCACCTCGATTCTTATGAGCCAAATGAAACCGAGCTATATTTACCACAATTTAATAGAATTGAAAATTATCATTGACTCGAGTCCGTATTTGCGGGATTATGTTCGCCAACCTAGCTGATTGAAAATCACGCCCGCGCACCGGTACGCGTGATTCGTGCTACGGATGAGGAAATGATATGCACCGACAGTCTCCATATTGGAGTTTCACGTTATCGATTTCGATCCTTTCCCTTACGGATCATGATAGAAAAAGCTTCAATTATACCCTTGGCGGCTTACCAGTTAATTGCGACCAGGTAGGATCACGCAGAACCTGGCCCCGAGAAAAGTCCGTAACTCTGGAATCCAGACAAGCATGAACCGGCGAGAACTTTTTCAAACGGCAGCGGCTGGTATGGCAATGGGCTTGCGAGCGTCCGTAACAGGACGGGCGCAGTCCGGCCGACGCAACAGTCCCAATCTGCTTTTTCTAATTTGCGATCAGCAGCGGGCTGACACACTTCGCGTCTATGGAAATCAGGTAGACATTGCCCCCAACCTTAACTATCTCGCAGACCGGAGTGTTGTTTTCAAAGAATACTATGTCACCCAGCCGCTCTGTACGCCGTCGCGAGGCTGTCTGCTCAGCGGACTTTATCCACACACGCACGGGGCTACCAACAATAACATTCCCATCCGGCCCGCTGTTCCACTACTCCCACAGATGATGAAACATGGCGATTACACAACCGCTTACTATGGCAAGTGGCATCTTGGGAATGAGATCTGCAAGCAGCGTGGGTTTGATTATTTTGAAAGCACCGAGGACGGCTATAACAAATACAACACGGGTTCATGCGGGGGCAGGCAACACTCGGGCTACTACAATTTTCTGGACAGGCATGGTGCCATGCCGAAAGATGGGCACTTGACGCGCGAGTTTGCGAACGAACTGCCGAAAGAGTTGTCCAAGCCGGCTTATCTTGCTGAAAAGGCGAAAGATTTTCTCAGCAAACACGGGAAGAAGCCGTGGATCATGTATGTCAGTTTTCTCGATCCGCACACTCCATACCACAGCGTCAACGACCACCTTTATAATCCCGCGTCGATGCCGGTGCCGGAAACCTTCTCGGGGAAGCCTGATCCGACCGAGCTCGACCGGTACAAAGCCATCCGGCAATTACTGCTCCGGGGCTACCACGACTATCAGGGCATGATTGCGTCGCCAGAAGCCTTGCAGAAAGTCCAGGCGCATTACTGGGGAAAAGTCACGCTTGTAGATGAAATGATTGGCCGCATCTTGAAGCGATTGGAAGACCTGCGCCTGACGGCCAATACCATCATCGTATTTACATCCGACCACGGTGCGATGATGGGAGACCACCGGTTGATGTTTAAATCCGTTATGTTCAAACAGGCCGTCAAGGCGCCAATGCTGCTGAGAGTTCCCTGGCTGTCGGGGAAACCACTTCGTGTCGAGCCCCCCGTTTCTGAAGTGGATCTTGTGCCAACCCTTCTTGAACTGATGTCTCAGCCTTTACCGCGGCACCTCCAGGGGCAAAGTTGGAGGCCCTACATGGCCGGGGACAACACATTCCCCGAACGTGATGTGATGATTGAGTTTAATGGCCCACCGTGGCCATACAAAGACAAGTTCACGCAGGCGCTCCGCACCATCTTGACAGTGGACGGTTGGAAAATGACCTTGGAAGCGGGGGGAGGGGGCGAGCTATACAATCTGGCAAGCGACCCGGACGAGAGGGTGAATCTCTTCTACCAACAGGGATCACTTCCCACGATTCGCGAGCTCACCCGTAGGATCAATCTTTGGCAGAAATCCACCGGTGACCAGTTCATTTCCTTTGATTCTGAAAGATGGAGACAACGCAGGGACACATACATAGAGCAAGGACTGCTGAGTACGACAGCGTAGTCAAGGCAGATTACGTATTATCAATCCGGGAGTTAGAAAGAAGTCTGCCGGGCCCAGGAATCAGGTCGAAGGTTGCGCGTTTGAAACACCCATGATGTTGACTCAGGAGGGATGACGCTCAAGATGAGAACAATTTTCAGGTTGTTAAAACTGGTTGCCATGAACGGGGTTGTGATCCTTCTCTGTGGCGGCATGTCAGCTGTGATTAGCCAAAGTTCCGTGAAAGCTGGAGGGCCGTCCGAGCCGATTCGCTATGTGGGGAATGCACATGTGACTGCTGAGCTTACAGACGGAGGCCTGCCCTGGGCTGTGGGGGTTCAGAGCTACCAGGTGTTACGGGCAACACGCCTGTATCCGGAGCTCTCAGACGGACAGGGGTGGACGTTCCACCATGCTCCGGCGCTTGCCTACTGGAAAGGAAAATTCTACGCGGAGTTCATCGCCTCGCCGGTGCAGGAAAACGGACTTCCGACCAATGTGATGATGTCAACCTCAGCCGATGGCCGCAACTGGAACATGCCGGAAGTCGTTTTTCCGCAATGGAACAGCTATGAAGACCCCGGGCACCCCGTCCGTTCGCAACTCCATCAACGCATGGGATTCTACGTGGCGCCGAACGGCAGGTTGTTGGTGATCTCGCACTACGGGCTGTGGGACAACGAACACAACCATATTTTTGGTGGGCCGGGCCACGTAGTGCGAGAGGTTCATCAAGACGGCACTCTGGGCCCCGTTTACTTTGTGAGGTACGGGAAGGGATGGAATGCTTCGAACACACCTTTTCCGAACTATAAGGAGTCAAAAGAGGCGAGTTTCGTGGAGGCGTGCGATTCCCTGCTGGCAAACCCGTTTGTGACGGATCAGTGGTATGAACTGGAAAAGGGTTATCCCCCCGACGCGTACATCAAGATCGCCGGCTCCTACCATGCGGATACAAGCAGCAGCCAGGCGGATGAGCACCGCAAAGCGTTGTCCTTTTACAAACGGAAGGACGGAGCTGAGGTAGGCCTCTGGAAAATGGCATGGACGGCTATCAGCACCGACAACGGGAAGACTTGGACTCCACTGGTTCGCGCCCCTGGATTCGCTACCACCTTTGCAAAGATCTGGGGACAGCGGACGTCAGATGGCCGGTACGCAATTGCCTATGATCCGCAGGACCATCGCCCTGGCTACCGATGGCCACTGGCAGTGGTGACCAGCAACGATGGCATCACCTTTAGCCATCTCCTGGTTGTCAACGGTGAGGTCCCCTTTCGACGATACCCCGGGCTCGACGCCGATCCTGGGCCAGAGTACGTGCGCGGTATCGCTGAAGGGAACCCGCAACCATCGGATGGCGCCCTGTGGCTGGTGTATTCGATGGACAAAGAGGACATCTGGGTAAGCCGGGTTCCGGTGCCGATCCGGGGGAGCGTAGCCCACGCGGTCCACGATTCTTTCAATAACCTGACACCCGGCGGGGTTGTGACAGACTGGAACATCTACAGTCCCAGGTGGGCTCCAGTGGAGGTAGCGAACTTTCCCAGCAATCAAAATAAGAGCCTGGAGCTGAAAGACGGTGATCCGTACGATTACGCGCGGGCGGTGCGCGTTCTTCCTGCCCTCAAGAAGGGAGAGATTGGATTCAAGGTATTGGCGCGGCAGATAAATGGGGAACTGGATGTTGAACTTGAAAGTGCCGAAGGTCGGCGACCTGTGCGGATCACGCTGGCATCGAATGGGCAGCTTGAAATTGCCAACGGCACGAATACGGCGAAAGCTGGGAGCTATACGGCTGGGAAATGGCTTACCTTCAAAATTGATTTCGACGCCACGAGCCGGAAATATACGGTTTCCGTCGATGGGAGGCCGGTTTTGCAGAACGCACCCTTTGCGGAGCCCGCGCAGTCTCTTCAGCGGATTTCCTTCCGCACTGGACCCTATCGTACACTCTGCCCTATTTGCATCAAGCAGAGGAAAGACTTTTTCTTTGGACATGTCGATCCTGAAACAGATCGCCCGCTCAAAAAGCCGGCGAGCTACTATCTGGACGACGTGTGGTCACGGAGCAGATGAACAAGACGAACGGGCCTGGCGCTTGATCACGGCCCCGGGTGATGAAGATTCTTGGAGGATACCAACTAATCTTTTAAATCCCAATTCACACTGTGGAAGGTCTGACCATGAAGTGTTTTATCTTGTCTGTCGTGGCGGTTTCAATCACTCTGCTTGCCACGTTCGCCAATCTTGCTCAAGAACGCCAAGCGGCCAAAGCAACGAACGAACCCGAATTCACCAACTCGATCGGAATGAAGATGATTCGTGTCCCGGCCGGCAAGTTCCACATGGGCAACCTCCAACCGCGAACCAATTACAAACCGGGTGACTTTCTGGCCCGTGCCCACTATGACGAGCGGCCGCCGCATGAAGTGACCATCTTGAGACCCTTCTACATGTCCGAAACTGAAGTTACCGCCAGTCAGTTTCAGGCTTTTCAAATGTCTTACGAGAATGAGGGACGTTTTCCCCCTTCTGCCAGCGGAATGAGTTGGTACGATGCGGTGCGCTTCACACGTTGGCTCAGCCGCAAGGAACACCGCAATTATCGCCTCCCGACTGAGGCGGAGTGGGAGTACGGGTGCCGGGCGGGATCGACCATGCCGTTTTCGTCCGGGAACCAGCCGTTGCCTGCCAGCAAGGCGAACCCTTGGGGACTTAAGGACATG
>OBLQ010000591.1_pt1 | contig 13937 bp, 12 predicted proteins | sample 1519881 | NCBI WGS metagenome assembly OBLQ01 (sample SAMN01911456, study PRJEB22533) | soil metagenome | biome: Soil | place: Malaysia | collected 2012-04-30 | depth DG_metagenome m | reverse complement strand
CGCGGTCGGCATCGTCGACAACATCATCATGAACGCGCTCGACAGCAAGACGAGCGACATCCACCTCCAGCCCGAGCGCAACCAACTCAGGATCCGCTACCGCCAGGACGGCGTCCTGCACGAGACCGGTGCGCTTCCGCCAGAGCAGGCCAGCAACGTCATCGCCCGCCTCAAACTCGCCGCGATGATGAGGATCGACGAGACCCGAGAGCCGCAGGACGGACGCATCGACATGGAGTACGAGGGACGCCGCCTCTCCGCCCGTGCATCGTGCGTGCCCAGCCTCAACGGCGAGAAGTTCGTCATGAGGCTCCTCGACCCACAGTCGATGAAGGTCGAACTCCAGGGCCTCGGAATGCCAGAAGAAGTCCGCAAGCACTGGGAGCAGGCCATCCAGATACCCTACGGCCTCATCCTCGTCACCGGGCCCACCGGCTCCGGTAAGACGTCGACGCTCTATGCCTCGCTCAACCTGCTCGACAGCGTGCAGCGCAACATCGTCACAGTCGAGGACCCAATCGAATACGAGTTCGACGAGAACATAGCCCAGGTACAGGTCACCGAGAAGATGACCTTCCCTCGGGTCATGCGATCCTTCCTCCGCCAAGACCCCGACATCATGATGGTCGGTGAAATGCGCGACCCCGAGTCGCTCGCCATCGGTATCCAGGCGGGCCTCACGGGCCACCTCGTCCTCACGACACTCCACACCAACAACGCGATGGAGACGATCGGACGCATGTTCGACATGGGCGCAGAGCCCTACCTCGTCGGAGGCGTCATCACCGCGATCATGGCGCAGAGGCTCGTCAGGACCGTCTGCTCCAAGTGCGCCGCGCCCGCGCGCTACACGCGCGAGGAACTCGAGATGGTCGGTATTACTGCGCAGGACATGCCCAACGCGAAACTCATGCAAGGCGCAGGATGTGACACGTGCAAGGGCACGGGCTACAAGGGCCGCGTCGGCATCTTCGAACTCATCATCGGCACGCGCGAATTCAAGCAGGCAGTCGCGCAGAACCTCGACTACAAGCAGATGCTGGAAGTCGTCAAGAAGCAGGGCTTCCGAACGATGCTCGAGGACGGCAAGTCCAAGGTGCTCCAAGGACGCACCTCGCCCGACGAAGTCATCAAGGCCGTGTTCACCCAGGCGCTCGAGTGAAACGGAAATTCTTACTCATCGCCGTCATCGGAACGCTGCTACTCGGCAGCGTGACGGTCATGTACTCCGCGACCGGCGACAGCTGCAGCGACGCCGCCAACCTCCAGGCCGAGAGGAAGGAGGCCAGAAGAGTCGGTCTCCCCACGACGATGGACGAGGTCGTCGTCGGCTCGATCGACGACTCAAGGAACGCAGCACCGCTCATCGTAGAAGCCGCAAGCCTATTGGAGAGCGAGCCCGCCATCGCGCTCGACAAACTGACCCAGGCATCGCGGATGCCCAGTTGCGACTTCGACTGGAAAAAGGCGCAGAAGCCCGACTTTTGGAAGCACATCAGGTTCCAGGACTGCATCCATGCGTTACTAGCCTCCGCCACCAAGAAGTTCGAGGGTGGCGACTCTGGCGGGGGGAGGCGGACCCTCTTGGTCGCCCACAATCTGATCAATCTCGTTTCGACCTATCCCACGCAGGAGGCGCTCAAGCAGTCCGTCCTCGCCGAACGTGCTCTCTACGGCCGCATGGGGGGCCTCATGGTCGAGAGCCCCAAAGACATGCTGCTGCTCCCCGCCGTCCAGGCCGAGACCATCACCCCAAGATCGACCAAAGTCATCCTTAACGCACTGCGCGACTTCGTCGCGGCGGGCAACGAGTCGGGCAGGTCGAAGAGCGCGGGGCCCGTCCAGGCCTTTGCCACGATGTTCAACAAGCGCACTTACCCGCTCGACCCTTGGGGCCCCGCCTCTGTCGAGGCGACCCCCCTCGCCGGTGCAAGAGACCTCATGCAGGCACTGGATGAAGACTCGGACTGGATCCGCGTGCGGTCGACGATCGACAAGTTTGCGGACAAGTGGATGGCAGACAAGAGACAGAGCGCGTACACCCTGCGGCAGGCGGCACCGTCTCTGCAAGTACTAGCACGCCTGCTCGCCGAAAACGAGGCTGCGCGCCGCGTCCTCTTCGTCGCGGCTGCGGCCTTCCGCTACAAAGCCGACAACCAACAGTTCCCAAAGGAGTCGCCCGTCATCGGCACCACGTCCTCAGACCCGTTCACCAGCGAGCCGCTGCACTACCAACAGGTCGGACTCGGTTTCGAAGTCCACTCGGTCGGCGCAGACGGCCTCGACAGCGGCGGTTCGGTCCGTGAGGGCATGACGATCGATCGAGACGTCAGTTTCTACTTCAAGGGCGACGCAAAGACCTAGCACGGGGCCTTGATATACTGCTTGCGAGGGGGGTTCGGACGAAGAAGGACGTTATGGCGAAAAAAGTAATCCTGGCGTCGGTGATCGTTCTGGCGGTGGTCGGTGCGGTCGTGCTCTTCCTCGTGCGCGGAAAGCAGCAGAAAGATCAGATCCGCGAACAGGCGTACGCCAAGAGCATCCAGGCGATCGAGAGCCTCGGCTATACGATCGATCCGCAGGTGTTGAAAAAGAGGCTCGCCATCCCTGCCGCCGACAACGCCGCCCCGATCTACCGCGCCGTGGCCAAAGAGTTCGAGTCAGGCGGCAAAGTAGACGGGGCCTGGACCGCCGGTCGCGATAGAGCGGCGGTTCTCGCAACACTTGACAGTCAAGAGCCCGAGATCTACAAGACGCTCACAAAGGCAACAACAAAGGACCGCTGCGACCTCGGATGGGACTGGAGCCTCGGTCCGCAGATGCATGTGCCGGAGATTACGTGGATGAAGAGGATGGCCGCGTACTGCACCTACCTTGCGATTGCAGACGCGCGGCGGAACGACCTTGACTCAGCGCTCGAAAGACTGCTCGTCGCTGACCGCATCGGACGGCACATCGCACAAGAACCCATTTCGATAGCCAACCTTGAGGAGTACTCGAACAGGACGATCCTCCTTGACATCGCGACTAAGATCGTAAGCAGTCGTCCTGTCGACCAGAAGTCCGTGGACTTTCTGAGGCGCCTGGCCGATTCCGTACAGGACCTGACCCCCACCCTCGGCAGCATAGAGTTCGAGGTGCTGGACGGCTACCTCGCGCTGCACGACTACGCTCTCGAGGACATCTACTCTGCATCAAGCGGGCAGGGCGCCCCGTCCACACACAAGAAAGACTTTGACCCCGTTCCAAGACAAATCGCGATCACACTGCTTCTCAACAGGATGGCCGAACTGCACAAGATCTGGTCGACAAAGGCGACGGGAGTAGAGATCGGTGCGCTCGTCCTGGACTTCGACGACAAGATTCAGTTCGACACGACTCCCGGTGCGGATCTTGTCAGAGTCATGCTACCGCCCTTCTCCGGCGCATACCGCTCCTACGCTTGGGCCTCCTCTTCGACCGATATGCTCCAATATGTCGGCACGCTTCTAGGGCAGTACGTCTCGAGCAACGGGAAGATCGACGCCAGCAGTCCCCCCACAGACTCCTACACAGGAAAGCCCTTTGTCGTCACGCACGTCAAGAACACGCTCAAGGTCTACTCCCTCGGCCAAAACGGAACGGACGATGGCGGACCGAGGAAGCCTGGCTACAACTCGCCGATTGGGGGTAACGACGACTTCGGGTTCTTAATCACCCTCAACAAATGAGCCGCGCTCAGCCCATGTTCTGAACCGCGGCGACGACGTCCTCGGGCTTCGGAATGCACTCGATCTCGAGGTTCCGTGCATAAGGCATCGGCACATTGAGCCCGCCGACACGCCCGACCGGAGCGTCGAGGTCGTCGAAGCACTCTTCGCCGATCCGAGCCGCGATCTCCGCGCCGAAACCGCCGTTGCGCCAGTCCTCGTAGCACACCATCGCGCGGTTCGTCTTGGCGATCGACTTTCCGATCGTCTCCATGTCGAGCGGAAGAAGCGAGCGCACGTCTACGACCTCCGCGCTCACACCCTGCTCGTCCAGCAACTCAGCCGCAGCGAGGCACTCTTGCGTCATTCGGCTATAAGCGACCAGCGAAACGTCCTTGCCCTCGCGCAGGATCTGCGCCTTGCCAAATTCGACCGAAAAGTCTGTCCCTACCGGCACGTCGCCCTTCACGCCATAGAGCATCGGGTTCTCTGTGAACACCACCGGGTTGTCGTCCCTGATAGCCGTCTTCAGCATTCCATAGGCGTCAACCGCGGTCGACGGCGCGACCACCTTGAGCCCCGGCACGTGCGCATACCAGCCCTCCACGCTGTGCGAGTGCTGCGCGCTCAACTGCTTCGCGGCACCGCCCGGCCCGCGCACGACGAGCGGAACCGTCGCCTGGCCGCCGGTCATGTAGTGGATCTTGGCGGCGTGGTTGATGATCTGGTCCATCGCGAGGATCGAGAACGACATCGTCATCATCTCGACCACGGGCCGCAGGCCCGCCATCGCCGCTCCGATCGCCATCCCAGTGAAGGCCGGCTCCGTGATCGGAGTGTCCACGATGCGACGCTCTCCGTACTTCTCAAAGAGTCCTTGAGTGACGCGGAATGTGCCCTGATACCTGCCGATGTCCTCGCCGATGACGAACACGTTGTCGTCGCGGTCCAGTTCTTCGATGAGCGCCGTCCGCAGCGCGTCGCGATAGGTCATGTCGGCCATCTTAGTGTCCCTTCTCCGGTTCCATGTTGTTGTAGACGTGGCTGTAGACCTCGTCCGCGTCCGGGAACGGCGAGGCGTCCGCCTTCTCGTAGATGTCGTCGACCCAGTTCACCGTCTCCTCGTCGATCGCCTCCATCGTCTCGCGCGTCATAAACTTGTTCTCGATCAGATAGTTCTCAAGTTTGGCGATCGGGTCGCGCTTCATCGCCTCCTCTTCCTCCTCCTTGCTGCGATACAGTTGTCGGTCGTTGTCTGCCGCGCCATGGCCGTGGAACCGATAGTTCATCACCTCGACCAGGTACGGCTTCTGGTTCTTGCGCACCCAGTCGACGATCCTGTGCGCGTCCGCCTGAACTTGCACGACGTCCATCCCGTCCATCCGCTCGCTCTTGATGTCGAACGGCGCACCGCGGTGGTAGAGCCGTGTGTCGGCCGCGTGGTACTCCAGCCGCGTCCCCATCGCAAACTCGTTGTTCTCGATGATGAAGATCACCGGCAGGTCCCACAGTCCGCACATGTTCATCGTCTCGTAGAACACGCCCGCGTTCGCCGCACCGTCACCGAGATAGCACAGCGTCACCCTGTCCTCGCCGCGATACTTCGCGGCAAACGCCAGCCCCCCTCCGAGCGACGTGTGCCCGCCGACGATCCCCCACCCGCCGAAGAGCCCGCGCTCGATGTCGTAGAGGTTCATCGACCCGCCCTTGCCACCGCTGAGCCCACCGCTTCGGCCCATGATCTCGGACATCACCTTCACTGGGTCCGAGCCCATGAGAAGCGGCTGCGGGTGGTCCCGGTAAGCGCAGATCACGTAGTCGTAACCGACCTGGATCGCATCGCTCCAACCGACCGCCGTCGCCTCCATGCCGATGTACACGTGCATGTATCCGCCGACCTTGCCGTGCCGATAAGCGACCTCGCACTTCTCCTCGAAGTGGCGGATCTTCAGCATCTGTCGGTAGAACTGCTCCGCCTTCGCCTTGGAGATCTGGGGAGTCGCGCTGCTGGATGGTTTTGCCTTTGCCACGTTAAGTCCTGCCTGTGTTTGGTGGGATTTGCCCAAGACTCGCCGTCGCGCCGTTGCGCCGATGAGGTTCCAGTATACCGAGGGCACCCCCTCGGCCTATGAGCCTGAACCGGCCCGCAGCCACTCGAACGAGCGCTCGAACAGAGTCCGCGTATTGAACCCGTAGACCTCGTTCAACGCCTCGTCGACCTGACCGAGCCCCTTCGCGCTCAGCAGGAGGTCCCTCAGGAACGAGTTGTTCGCGAACCCCCGCATCAGCCGCCCGAGCCCTCGCGTCCCGTGCTCCTGCGCCAGATAGGTGCCGATCACCGCCGACTGCTGGTAACCAAGCCACACGATCCGCCACTCTCGCTCGTCCTCCCTGTTGCGACCGAAAGAGGCGTCCAATACCTCCGGGTCGAGCCACTGCGCACTCCCTTTGGCAAGCGCGGACCACGCGCGACGGTCCGCCCCACCGCCGATCGCCATCGCGACCGCCTCGTCCAGCCACAACGGACAACGCCCCTGCGAAAGGTTGAGGTTGACCACGTGCGCGTATTCGTGGTGTACGACGTGCTGCAGATCGTCGTGGTCGCGCAGCGAACTGTGCGGAATGCAGATCTTGTCGTACGGGTACTTGTCGACGCAGTACCCTTGTCGTCCCGGCATCCACGGCACGTTCGCCTCCGCAGCCATCACGGTCAAGAGCGTCTCCGGCCCGTGTTCGAAACCCATCCTTGTAGCGACCGCGTCGCAGCCCTCGATGACGCGCTCCGTCAGCCGCTCCAACGGCTCCACCATCTCGCCTGGGATCACTTCGATCTTCAGCCACTCGTTGACGTCGTTGATCTCGCCGTTCACGCGAGTCATCGTCTCCCCTTCGATCGTCCGGTATCCGACCAGGCCGTGCCCGCGCGATCCTGCACCAAGTTCCTTCGCGCCCGCGAACGCCTGCTCGAGCCGGTCCCAGTAGTAGTCCTTGTAGACGGCGCGCCACGCCGCAGGTTCTCCTGCGGCACCGTATCTACCGGTCTGCCCGGCCCTGCGACGCCACCTGCGCACCCTCCCCTATTCCCTCCTGACGAACAGCCCGTTCGTGTCCGAGGTCCACTGACCGTCAGGTGTCAGGACTTCAAGCGTGAGTTGCTGTGCACCGCCCGACTCGAACATTCCAACCTCGACCGGGTATGCGCCTGCGGCCAGCCGCACCGCACCCTCGCGTTGGACGTAGCCGTGCAGACCATCGTTGTCGATGACCTTGGCACCCGCGATCTTGAGGTACGAACCGTCGTCGCTGCCCAGACGGAACCGATACACGCCGTCCACCGGTGCAACGAACAGGCCCGTGTACCGCAGAGCAAAGTAGTCGTCCCGCGTCCTCGGCGAGACGTCCACGACCGTCGCAATCGCCGACTTGACCGGCCGCAGATCCGTGAAGTCAGGCACCGTCTGCCAGTCGCCCTCATACACGTCTACACGAAGCCCGCTCGGAAGCGAATCGACCTTTTCCGGCTTGGCCTGCACGCACTCCACCTTCGTCACGTCGCCGACCGTCCCCTTCGCCGAGACCAGCGCGAACGAGACCGTCTCGCTCTTTGTCACCGTCAGCGGCCCCTCGTACTCCGCGGACTCTTCGGTCGGCACCGTACCGTCGGTCGTGTAACGCAGCGTGAACGGCACGGAAACGGCACGGGGAGCCTCAACGTGGTATCCGCGCCGAGACTTGCGCAGAATCGCTGAACACCGCCGCCGTGTAGTCGACGTCGGGCGCGGGGATCTGGTAACTGACGTCCATCGCGTCGAGCCGCGCGAACTGCCGCATCATTCGGCTAGAAAAACTGTCCCAGTCGCGGCGGTCGTCGTTCGTCCACAGGTCTTCGGCGGTCGCTAGCATGCGCGGGAACACCATGTACTCCGCACGCTGCTCTGTGGGGATGAACTCCGTCCAGACGTTCGCCTGTCCGCCCAGAACGTGCTTGGCCTCCTCCGGCGTGAGACTCTGCGGCGTCGGCTCCCAACCGTAAACGTGCTTGGTCGATGTCGTCGCATAGGAGTAGTCGAAGTAGCAGTGGCTCGTCGGCGACATGACGACGTCGTGACCTGCCTGTGCGGCCGCGATCCCCCCGTCCTCGCCGCGCCAAGACATCACCGTCGCCTCAGGCGCGAGCCCGCCCTCAAGGATCTCGTCCCAACCGACCAACTTCCGGTCGTGCGCGATCAGGAACTTCTCGATCCTCCTCACAAAGTAACTCTGCAGTTCGTTCTCGTCCTTCAGCCCCTCAGCCTTCATCCTCGCCTGGCAACTTGCGCAGTTTTGCCAGTGCTCCTTCCCTACCTCGTCGCCGCCGATATGGATGTACTTTGACGGGAACAGGTCCATCGTCTCCGTCAGCACGTCCTCCAAGAAAGTAAAGGTCGACTCTTTGCCAGGACAGAAGACGTCCGTGTTCGATCCCCCCGCCTCCGGGAAAGGCGTGACACCGTCGCATCCGAGTTCCGGATACGAGACGAGCGCAGCCAGGTTGTGGCCGGGCATCTCGATCTCCGGCACGATGTTCACATGGCGCTTCGCCGCATATGCGACGATGTCCCGGATCTGGTCTTTCGTGTAGAAACCACCGTACGTCTTGTCGGCGCCGTCCTTTCCCACAAACCGCAGGTCGCCGTAACTCCATGGCTTTCCCGTGTCCACGCGCCACGCGCCGACAGAAGTAAGCATCGGATACTTGTCAACTTGCATCCGCCAACCACCGTCGTCCACCAGGTGCCAGTGGAAGGTGTTCATCTTGTTCATCGCGATGAAGTCGATGTACTTCTTGATGAACGACACCGGGAAGAAGTGCCGGCTGACGTCCAGGTGCATCCCTCGCCACGAATAGCGCGGCGCGTCACTGATCCGCACGGCAGGCACGACCCACTTCGTGCCCCGCGCGGGCCTCTCCGACTCGATCTCCGCTGGTAGTAGTTGTCGCAGCGTCTGGATAGCATAGAAGAGCCCCGCGTCCGAACTGTACGAGACCACCATGTCCCTGTCTTGCGCGAACAGCCGGTAGCCCTCAGTCGGCAGGTCGCTCACCTGTTCCAGCGTGATGACCGGCGTGCGATTGTCGCGCGGCGCGCTCCGCACGACCTTGGGAGCCTCCCCCGTGCACTTCTTCACAAGGTCGATTAGGAATGAGACCGACGGCTCGTCCGTCTTCTCCAACACCACCGTGCCCCTCTTGATCTCGAACGCCGTCCCACCCAGCATCTCCAGGCTCTGCGGGCGTGGGACGATGGCTGGCTCCTGTGTCTGCGAGGTCGTCAGGGCCAACGTAAGGAGCAGTACGGACATGGACTGATTCTGGCACACGCGTTTTGCGATAATCCCCGCACGCTCCGTCGACTCGGCCCGTCGCTCCACGCTGTCCGGGCGCGGCTAGGGATAGAATCACAACGTGGCAAGAAAGCCGACTCTGAGCCCGTCGAAACTCACGACGTACCTGGCCTGCCCGGACAAGTACAAATGGACGTACGTCGACGAGCGCGGCAAGTGGTACCTCCGCTCGAAGTCGTACTACAGTTTCGGCACCAGCCTACACAGCGTCCTGCAACGCTTCCACGACGAGGGCGACAAGGGCGTGACGACAGTCCACCAGGCCGTCGCCGTGCTAGAAGAGAACTGGATCGAAGCCGGCTACGCGAGCCAGGACGACATGATGCAGGCGATGGCCGAGGGCAAGGAGATCGTCGAGAACTACATCGAGAACTTCAAAGCACAGCCGGTCACGGCCAAGACCCTCTACATCGAAAAACTCCTGCGCGTCGACCTCGGCCCGTTCGTCCTCATCGGGCGCATCGACCGCGTCGACGAGCACGACGATGGCTCGCTCGAGATCGTCGACTACAAATCGGGCAGGCAGGATGTCAGCGCGGAGGACGTCTCAGGCGACCTCGCCATGAACTGCTACGGCCTCCTGCTCTCCTCAAAGCACCCCGGCGTCGCCGTCTCGGCGAGTATCGTCGCACTACGCTCAGGAGAAAAGGCCACCGTGGTCTTCGATAAAGATGAACTGGAGCACTTCCGACAAGACCTCGTCGTGCTCGGTGAAGAAGTGCTAGAACGCGACTACGATTCGCTCGTCCCGGTCGGCAAGCCGCTCTGCAAAGAGTGCGACTTCCTCCCGCTCTGCAGAAAGCACCCCGACTACGTGCCGTTCAGCGGTTAGGGCCTGCCGGGAAGCCAACCGACGTTGCTCTCGTCGAGCGTTTGCGTCGCCGCCTCCTTCAGTTGGTCCAGATCGACGTTGTCCATCGCTGAGAGCATCGTCTCCTCCCGCAGCGAACCAGACCCCACCATCTCCAAATAGCCGCGCCACGCACAGTGGTCCGAGAGCGAACGCCCCATCGGGCCGTTCGGGCCCAGCCAGATCGGTGAGTCCGGGAGGGTGCGCTCGAACGCCGCGCGCGCCATAGCCTTGGCCCGCACGAGCGTCTCGTCCGTCCAGGTCTTCACGTCTTCGCCCAACGCTTCCTTCATCTGCGTCGAGTACTTCGCCTCGCCGTTCTCCGTCTTACGCACCATCAGGAACGTCGGACGCCACCCGTCGCGCGTCGGCCAGAGCACCGCGCCCTGCAAGTACGAGAGCCCCAACTTGTTGCGCAGGACGCGCGTCATCGAACTGTCCCTTCCGACTCCCAGCGCAAAGACGCTGAGCAAGCGCGCCGCACTCAGTTGGCTCGCCGGCGTCATCGACTTCGCCTGTAGATAGAACGCCGAGACACCACCGGGGACCGAAAGCCGCGGGCTCGGCCCAGTGTCGAACCGCAAAGGGCCAGGGTCAGGATTAGGCTTCCACGCCGAAAACCGATAGTCCATCTCCTTCTTCGCCGCACCAGGGTCGAAAACGCCACCGACGACGATGTTGATGTTTGCGGGCCGGAACGTGTGCTCCCAAAGCCTCTGCACGTCGCCCTGCCGCAGTTTGTCGTACGTGTAGTCGATACCCACCAGCGCGCTGACCCACGCCGACTGTTCCTCGGACTCGAGTTGAGACATCACCTTCTCGATGTCCTCTTCGCGCAGACCGGGCCGCGTCAGCATCGCATAGAGGAACTGTCCCGCCAGCGAAAGCCCACCCTTCGGCACGACCAGTTCCAGCCGCATAAAGTCAGGCATCACCGTCACGCTCGGCGGAATCCCCGCCTGCGAGCCGTAGTCGCGGATCGTGAAAGGCGTGTACTCGACCGTCCCAAGCAACAGCAACCGGCCCAGCACCTGCCACGCCGTCGCTTCGCGTGCCGACATCTGCGCGGGCGCCTTGATGTTCGCCTGAACGACGATGTACGGCGCGCTTGGCTCCACCAGTTCGAGCACTCGGACCGGCGAGTCCTGCATCGCCACAGCGGCCGCGAGGAGCGCGATCATCGAGCCCCTCCGACGCGCACGCTGTTGGCAGTAAGAAACTTGTTCAGCGCCGCAGCGAAGTCCGACCTGGTGATCTCCGTCGCGCGCTCCCTTATGTCCTGCAGACGGAAGTACTTCTCAAAGGTCATCATCTGCCCGTACATCCGCGCCTTCTCGCGCTCGCTCCGGTCCGCTGTGTCGAGCCACTGCAACAGCGTCGCCCGACCGTTTCCATAGAGCCGTGCACCCTGCATCTTGATCGTGTTGTCCGTATCGTCGACGTCCTTGCGCCGTTGATAGACGACACTGACAAGTCCCCCGTTCGGCGTCGGCGTGTAGACAGCCTGGGCGCCGGGCGTCTCGCCGGCGAGAGCGAAGGCCGCGGCGATCACCGCAAGTGTGTCCTGCTTCCCAAATGAACCGACGTAGACCCCGACGCCGGAACCAGCCACCCCCGGCGCAAACCCCTCCTTGGTCTGCTCGACCGGCTTTCGCGGAACCATCGCCGGCTCCCCGTCGCCTTCGATCGAGCCGAACACCTCCGCAATGACCGTGCTCGCCTTGATCACATCCACGTTGCCCACCACGACGACAGTCATCGCCTTCGGCTGGAACAGTTCCTTGTGTACCTCCTGGATCCGCTCTGGAGTCACCTTCTCGATGTCCGCAACGACTCCGACAGGGTCGGAGACGCCGGCGCCGAACCCCTGGTCCCACAGAGCCGCGCTGATGCGCGAAGCGCGCGACCGAACTGCGTCCTCCTGCGCGATGACCCCCGCCTCGCGCTTGATCTCGTCTGCCGTCACCACGGGCGGCTTCATCACCTCCCGCATCGCATGAACCGCGTAGTCGAGTTGGTCGGAAGGGCCCTCGATCTCAAACCGGATCCCGTCGCGCAAAGTGTCGGCCGAGAGGTACATCCCGCGAAGTTCCAACTGCTTGCTCAAGTCGCCGTCCGGCCCTCTGGCCACCAGGTGCTCGAGCAGGTGGTGCTCTCCGCGCTGTCCCTCCGCCTCGGGCGCGCCGCCGGTCGCTACAAAGAGGTGAAGCAAAAACCCCGTCTCCTTCTTCGACTCTTACGAACACGCCGACCCCGTTGGGCAGCGTCACCTTCCGCTGGATGGCGTCCTGGGTGGGAACGGTGGCGAGGACGGCGACAAGGATGCCGAGCACGCTCATAGGTTACTTTGGACGCGCCTTCCCGCCGGGCCGTTTCACCAGAGTCAGCCTAGCCTGTCAATCGAGAGACGAACCCCCGATCCACCGAATCCTGAAACCAAGAGGAGCGTCGCCGCCCACCACGAACCAAAGCGCTGAAGGCGCGGAAGTACCCTAGCCCGGGGCAACGCCCCGGGTTCCGACGCCGACCATGGGTGCGAAGCCCTGTAAGGGCGGCACACGACCCCGACCAGCGTCACCGAAGATAACTCGCGCCGTTGATGTCGATCGCGACACCGCTTAGGTAAGAAGCCTCGTCGCTCAACAGGTATGCGGCCGCACCTGCAACGTCCTCAGGCGTCGCCATCCGGCCAAGCGGGATCGTCGAGAGGATCTCTGGCAGCCGCTTGTCCATGTCCTTGCGCACCATCGCCGTCTCGACCCAGCCCGGCGCGATCGCGAAGTGCTGGATGTTGGCGTCGGCCGTCTCGACAGCCAAAGCCCGCGTCAAGTTGAGCAAAGCCGCCTTGCTCGCAGAGTAAGCGCTCGCCCCAGCCTCACCCCTGTGCGCGACCCGGCTGACGATGTTGAGCACCTTCCCTCCTCCCCGCTCCGCAAAGTGCCGACAAGCGCGGAAAGTCATACGCCGCGGCGAGTGCCAGTTCACACGGAACGTGTCCTCGAACTCCTGCTCGACCTCCGCCTCGTCGTCGGTGAGAAACTTCGTCGAACGGTAGACGCCAGCGTTGTTCACCAGCGCGTCCAAACCGTGGTCGCCCGCGACCTTCTCCACCAGCGCAACAGCCTTCTCGGAATCATACAAATCCGCCTGATAGACCCCTAGCAAAGTCCCTCCCCCTTGGGGGAGGCTAGGAGGGGGTGACCCTGCCCCCTCAATCGCCTCCGCCGTTTCCCGCGCCGCAGCCTCGTTCGCGGAATAGTGCACCGCCACGTTCCAACCGTCGCGCGCTAAGCGGAGGGCGATAGCCCGCCCGATCCCACGGGAGGAGCCAGTGACGAGGACGTTCTTAGTCGGCATCGACGCTTAGTTTGACCCACAACGCCTGGCTCCGTCAGGCATCCAAGAAACCAGGTTCAATTGAACCTAAGGGGTAAAATGCACTTTAATATGCCGATCAGTGGGAAGAGGAGCCCGTTTCAAACAGCCGATCTCAACAAGGTGCCCGAGGACAACGGCGTCTTTCAGTTGCTCAGCAGCGGAAAAACGATCTACTTCGGATACGCCGATGAGGCCGGGCTGAAAAGCAAGATCCGGGAGCACTACACGGGCAAGCACGGCTCCTGCACCAAGATCGCCACAGGCTTCAAGTACGAGGTGCACGAAGACCCTCAGGCGCGCTGTGAGCAACTTCTCAAGGAGTACGAGAAGAAGTTCGGCATCGTCCCCCGCTGCAACCTCTCCGACTAGCAGTCGACGACGAGCGTCACGGGCCCGTCGTTCGTCATCACAACCTTCATGTCGGCGCCGTACACCCCCGTCTCCGTCCTGACTCCAAGCGCGCGCAGCGCCTCCACAAACCGCTGAAAGAGCACTTCCCCACGCTCGTATGGCGCCGCAGCCACGAAACTCGGCCGCCTCTGCGTGGCGTCTCCGTAGACCGTGAAGTTCGAGACAGCCAACACCCCCGCCTCCTCTGCCCCCTCTCCCCTCCGGGGGAGAGGGGGTTGGGGGTG
>OBLQ010000590.1_pt1 | contig 13941 bp, 10 predicted proteins | sample 1519881 | NCBI WGS metagenome assembly OBLQ01 (sample SAMN01911456, study PRJEB22533) | soil metagenome | biome: Soil | place: Malaysia | collected 2012-04-30 | depth DG_metagenome m | reverse complement strand
TTCGCAAGCACAAAGAGTATCTCTTCAACTGCGTCGCAACTTATTACAAGGACCCCCTGGTCCTCGACCATGGCAAGGGACAGTACCTTTGCGACGTGGACGGAAAGCAGTACCTTGACTTCCTGGGCGGCATCGTGACCATCAGCGTGGGCCACGCCAATGAAAAGGTGACGTCGAAAATCAAAGCCCAGATCGACCGCCTGCAGCACGCCTCCACGTTGTTCCCTTCCGAGCCCATCGTTGCGCTGGCTGAAAAGATGGCGCAAATTGCGCCCGGCAAGCTGCAGAAGAGTTATTTCACCAACAGCGGCTCTGAAGCGAACGAGGTGGCTGTGCTGACGGCCCGCATGCACACGGGCAATTACGACATCCTGGCGTTGCGTCACGGCTACAGCGGGCACACGCAGTTGGCGAAATCCCTCACGGGGCTCGGCACATGGCGCAAGGCTGGCATCGTGCCTTTCGGCATCATTCACGCACCCGGACCGTACTGCTATCGCTGCCCCTACGGGCTCAGCTATCCGAGTTGCGATTTACATTGCGCGAAGGATGTGGAAGAAGTGATCAAGACATCCACTGGCGGCGTCGTGGCCGGGCTGCTGGCTGAAACCATCCAGGGCCTGGGCGGCGTGGTGGTTCCGCCGCCGGGATACTTTAAGATCGTCGCCAACATCGTGCGGAATTACGGCGGGCTTTTCATTTCCGACGAAGTGCAGACGGGCTTTGGGCGCACCGGCAAGCGCTGGTTCGGTATTGAGCACTGGGAAGTGGAACCCGACATGATGACCTGCGCCAAAGGCATGGCCAACGGAGTTCCCATCGGCTGTACGATCACACGGCAGGAAATTGCCGACAGCTACAAGGGCCTCACCATCTCGACCTTTGGCGGCAATCCCGTCACCTCCGTGGCCGCCAAGGCGACCATCGACCTGATTGAAGAAGACCGGCTGATGGATAACGCCGAGACGACAGGTAAACGCTTCCGTGAAGGGCTTGATGCTCTGGAGGAGAAGCATGCCTCGATCGGCGACGTTCGCGGCATGGGATTGATGCTGGGCGTCGAACTGGTGAAAGACCGCAAGACCAAGGAACCAGCCAGCGACCTGGCCAACAAAGTCCTGGAGCGCGCCCGTAGCAATGGCCTGGTGATCGGCAAAGGCGGCCTTTACGCCAACGTCCTGCGCATGTCGCCGCCGCTCAACATCCCCGCGTCCGACATTGACCAGGCGGTCTCCATTCTGGACAAGAGCCTGGAAGAAGCGGCAAAGGGATAATAGCTAATGTCCTGAGTTTCAAACTCGCCGCATGATCTCGAACGTCATTCCGAACGAAGTGAGGAATCTGCTTGTGAGCGGGCAAATGAAGGCAAAGCAGATTCCTCGGGCCGATCGAGAACATCGACCCTCGGAATGACGGCGGCGTGCAAAGGCTCAGAAAAGAGGGAGCAAGGGATGAAGTACCGGGAACTGGGAAGAACGGGATGGAAAGTTTCAGAAATCAGCTTTGGCGCATGGGCCATCGGCTCCATGTGGGGAAACGTGGATGAAAAGGAATCCATGGCGGCGCTCCACAAGGCGCTCGATGTGGGCATCAACTTTTTCGACACGGCTGACGTTTACGGCGACGGCCGCAGCGAGCGCCTGCTGGGGCGGCTCCGCAAAGAGCGAAAGGAAACCTTTTACATCGCCACCAAGGCCGGCAAAAAATTGCAGCCGGAAACTCCTGAAGGTTACAACCGTGAGAACCTGACCCGCTTTGTGGAAGACAGCCTGCGCAACCTGCAGATGGATTGCGTGAACATCGTCCAGCTCCACTGCCCGCCCAACAAGGTCTATTACACGCCTGAGACTTTTGAGGCGCTGGAGGGGCTGGTGAAAGCCGGGAAGATCCGCCACTATGCGGTCAGCGTCCGCACCTGCGAAGAAGGCCTCATGGCGCTGGAATATCCGGGCATCCAGAGCGTCCAGATCATTTTCAACATGTTCCGGCTGCGCCCCGCGGAACTGTTTTTCCCTGAAGCCAGGCGGCGGCGTGTTGGCATCCTGGCCCGTGTGCCGCTGGCCAGCGGCATGCTGACCGGCCGTATGACCCGCGAAACCACCTTCACCAGGGACGACCATCGCAACTTCAATCGTGAAGGCGCGATGTTCGACAAGGGTGAGACCTTCTCGGGCGTGAACTACGAACTGGGCCTCGAAATCGTCGACCAGCTGCGCCCCCTGGCTCCCGCGGGCGCCACCATGGCGCAGCTTGCCCTGCGCTGGATCCTGATGTTTGACGCCGTCACCTGCGCCATTCCGGGCGGCAAACGGCCCTCGCAGGTGGAAGACAACGCGCGCGCGTCTGACCTGCCGCGGCTCAGCGAAGCGGTGATGCAAGAAGTTCGAGAGCTTTACGATACGCGCCTGCGCGCGCAGGTCCACCAGCGCTGGTAGGGACCCCAGTCTCCACGTGGCGTCCGGACGAGCAACCCGCTGCCGTGTCCGTGCCTGCCGCGATTCAAAAAAATCCTTTGCGTTCCGATCCCACCTCCGTTACACAGGTTAATCACAACGGTGGCACGGCACGGGTACGCTCCGTGAGGATGATGCGGCATGATGGACATCCGCTCGAGATTACGCGATTGGTCACTTGACAGAAGCCTGGCGCGGAACGTGGCCTCGCTCTACGGGGTGCAGTTTGCTAGCTACCTCCTGCCGCTCATCACCATTCCATACCTGACGCGTGTGCTGGGCCCCGCGACCTGGGGACTGGTGGCCTTTGCACAGGCCTTCGGGGCGTACGCCGGCATCGGCATCGAGTATGGATTTCACCTCTCCGCCACTCGAGCGGTGGCAAAAAATCGCGATTCAACAAGCGAACTCGCAAACCTGGTGGCCGGCGTGATGGGGGCAAAGCTGCTGCTGGCGGCCGGAGCCGTGGTCGTGGCGCTTCTCCTCGAATCGCTGGTTCCCCTTTTCCGCCAGAATCCCGTCTTTCTCTGGGCGGCCGTGTTCTGGGCCGTCGCGCAATCGTTCAGCATGCTGTGGTACTACCAGGGCTTTGAGAGGATGCGGCTTGTCGCGGTGTTGGACGTCCTGGGGAGGGCGGCGGCAACGGCGGCGATTTTCATCCTCATCCATCACCCCGGGGACGGATGGAAAGTCCTGGTGCTGCAAGGGAGCGGTTCGCTGCTGTCTGTTGTTGTGGCCACAGCACTTGTCTACCAGGAAATTCCCATCAAACTGCCATCCTGGCGGCTTGTCCGCGACGCGCTCCGTATGGGTTGGAGCATGTTCCTCTTTCGCAGCTCAATGAGCCTGAGTGGTGCAGGCAACTCTTTTATCCTGGGCCTGTTTGCCTCCCCCACTGCCGTGGGATTTTATGCAGGCGCCGAAAGGCTTGCCCGGGCGCTGATGGGATTGCTCGTCCCTCTCCACCAGAGCCTTTATCCGCGACTGAGCCACCTGGTGCAGCACGACCGGCCTGCGGCAAAACGCCTGGCACGCTCGAGCATGTTCCTTATGAGTTCTCTGGGGGCCGTATTGAGTCTTGCTGCATTTCTGGGAGCGCCCTGGGCCGTGCCGCTGATTCTCGGAAAGAGTTTTGTGGCCTCGGTCCCGGTGCTCGAAATCATGGCGGCATTGCCGTTGCTCGACGCCCTTGGAACCATGTTTGGAGTGCTGTGGATGGTGCCGCTGGGATTGGACCGGCAATTCAACCGGGCGGTAATCGCAGGAAGCGCGCTCAACCTTGTTCTGGCCGTGTTTTTCGCGCCCCGGTTTGCGGAGCTTGGCATGGCAGCAGCCGTGCTGGCTACAGAAGTTTTCGTGGTGCTCGCGCTTTACCTCACGCTTCGCCGCAGGAAACTCACCCCTCTGGGACCCACGCCAATTGAACAGCCATGAAGCTGGCTGCCAGTTCCGCCCCTGACCCCACTGGCGTCAGGCTGCGGCCAGAAAGTAGTGAGCGGCGGCCAAACCAGTCTGAAACTGTACCGGAAATGCCGTACCAAGACTGCCCCGGAGGCCAGTGGGATTCTTAGGCTGGGCCGAATGGCATCATTCTGAGATTTTTTCTTTATAAACCGTCCAGTCGTCCCTATTATTGGAATTCCAGACTGGTTAATAAATCATTCTAATTAAGTAAGATAGCTTCAATTACAGGGATTCCAAGGAATGTTGTTGGACACAATACATCCAGAATTTCTAACTTGACTACGAGGATTTGTTTTGCCAAAATGACCACCTTGTAGTTGGGATTTCAGAGCAAAGATTGGATGATTGGGTGGGGAGGCCCATTAGGCCAGTCGGTTTTCCACCTCGCGGCGTAGTACGCCTTGCCGCCTTCAGGTGGGTGGATCGCCGGGATTCACGCAGAAAAACCTGGCAAGACATAATGACAAAACTCAAGTAAGCAAGGAGAAGCACAAGATGATCGAGCAAACCCTCGCTGGCTTCTCTCGTAGGTTGCGAAAACACGGCAAGCCGTGTTTGAAAGTTTGCCTCCTATCTCCCCATCCGTTGGTTCTAAGTGAATTCACGAAAATTCTGGCCAACTTGTCCTACCGGGTGAAAGCCAAGCACATTGATTCCCGTTTAACAACTGATTTCCACCGATTAGCGATTCCAAAGTGCCCTCTCTATGTGGTTGACGCCTGTGTGCCCACCTCCGCAGCTCTTCTGGTTTCGGAAATCATGGACCGCCATCCGGCTGCGAAAGTCGTTGCTATTTCCGAAGTATTTGACGAAGCCAACGCCTTTCCCCTGCTGCGGCTGGGAACCAAGGGACTGCTGACGTATTCCGAGGCCCCCACGGAGCTGGGCGGTGCGCTCGAAGCCCTGGCTGAGGGCAGCTACGCGGTGCCTCGCGTTCTTCTTTCTCATTTTGTCGAATCGATTCTTCCGAGCTCGCGCAACCGGACCATGATCAGCAACTCCGTGGGACTGAGCCGGCGCGAACGGGAAGTCCTTCAGGCGGTGCTGGATAATCTCTCCAACAAGGAAATCGCGGGCCAGTTGAACATATCCGAACGCACGGCAAAGTTCCATGTTTCAAACCTGCTGGCGAAGTTTGGCGTTCAACGGCGCGCGGACCTGATTCTCATGTCGTTTAGCGGGACTGTCCTGGGTGCGGCATCTCACCAACATAGCACTCTGCAGGCTTGACACAAACCCGGCTGTACGAACAGCCAGCCATCAAAATAGATCATTCAATTATCTGTGCGGAAACTGTACCCGTGCGTACAGGATGCAGAAATTCCACTTTTCATGGTACGCAATTCTACGGATAATAGCGACGGTCCGGTGACGCCCGCCCGGACGATTGAACACGCATGCCCGGATACTACCACGCACTCGGTGTTGCGGGACGCTGCATGGTCGGTATCGCCGCCGGCCTAGTCGGCCTCGTGGCGTGCTTCTGCGCGGAGAACCCGAAGTCCGGGCCGCGGGCGGTAGCCCGCGGTGCTGTCTTCATTCTTTCATCCCTGCTTCTGTATACAGCCGCCGCGGTCATGGGCGCGCACCTGACGCTCGGGATTGCGGAAAGCAGCCATCTTGGCAGGAGCATAAACGCGCTGCGCGCCGCCTCCGTGCTTGGCGGCCTCGCGGGCGTATGGATTGCCGCGATGGCGGCGCAGTTCGCCGGGAACGGCGTGCGCCTCGCGCAGGGAAAGAAGCCCTTGCCGGTCCGGTGGATCCGCCAGATACGTAAGAGCCGACGCCGGAAGTGACACCGATGCTCAAATCCTCTCCTGCGGCAGGGGCGCCACCAGCAATCACGCGCTCAGGGTTTCAGACGCTTTAATGTTCTTGGGACGTCCGGCCCACCAGAAATAGGGGCGCGCCGCTTTCTTCAGCAGGCTCAACTTGAGGTCGTAGAGTTTCGTGGCAAAGCTTGAATCCGCCAGGTATCGGGTGTCGCCCGGCTGGACAATCAGGCTGACCTCGATGTTCGGCGTCACGTCCATGGGAATGCCGTGCTTCCGGCACGCCTCATAGAGGTGACGGTAGACCACGATCATGTCTTCATAAGGAGGCGAGGGCCAGCGTTCCATGTCGGAGCCGATGGTGGGACGGAAAATACAGACTGTCGGGAAGGCCCCCATTCCGGCAATCATGTCGATTGCAGCCAGCGTGTCTTTGATGGGCTCGATGCCGGCGATGATTTCACCGGAGCAGGCGCCCTTCCCCAGTTTCTTTGAGGTGTATTCGAGCGCCCGGAAGAACGTCTTCTGCCCGATCAGCTTCTCCTTGCCCGGACAGATCTTGGCGAAAAACTCGGGGTTCTGGAACTCGTAGCAGAAACTGAAATGGTCGGCGCCCAAGTCGATCAGGCGGTCGTACTTCCAGAGGTCGCGGGTGGGCGTCAACTGCACCCCGATCAATCCGCCTACGCGCGACTTAACGGCCTTCACGTAAGGCGCGGCACGGTCCAGGTCACGGTTGGTCTGGTAACCGGAGTTGAAATGAAAGAACGTTACGCCCGACTCCTCTTTTGCCGTCCGGGTCACCTCCACAACATCTTCCAGATCTTTCAACTCCACTTCGTTCACGCCCACGTTCAGCCCCGTGGTGCAGAACTTGCAGTTCAGCGCAGGTGAGTGATACCAGAAGCCACAGGAATTTGAAATATAGATTCCGAGATAGGTCCCCTGCAGGACGCCAATGCGCTGCATCTGCGTGCCGCGTGATGTGGTGCGAGTGTACCAGGGGACTTCCGGCGAAAGCCGGACCGGGTAATTGAATCCCTGCCGGTTGTCAATGATTTCAAAGTTGTCGCCCTCCCGCACAATCCGGTAGCAGGATTTGTGCGCAAACTCTTCTTCAACGGGGATATTCACCCATATATCCTTGAGGGGGCCCGGAATGATCACCTCCAGGCCGCTGCCCAGGCCTGCGCGAGTTCGCACCAGCGGCCGCCCCACCTCGCCCAGCGTGCAGGAGTCGTCCACGCGGATGCCTTTGCAGAACAGGTCAATCTCCAGTTCGCAGGGGTTCAGCGGTTGGGTGGGCACAAAAGTCTCCTGCGCGCGCGCAGGGTCTTCAACGTATGGCACGGCCTCGCGATTGTATTCCTTGGATTTAATATTCGTTGCCATGGCGGACCCCTTGTTTAAGCTCTTGCTGTCGCAGCCCCCTGCTCCAATAATATCTCCGAACCCCATCACCAACTGCTGTGACCAATGTCACACGCGCCTGTGATGATCCCCTACTGCATTATTTAAAGATTCGCCGCATCGAGATTGAAGGCTTCAGATAGTGTGGCTCCAGAGGCAAGACGCCGCAACTTGACAAGTTGATTGAGGCGCTACCTGCGTCGATTGGCGATTTCAAACGGTTGACTTCACAATTCAGTTCGGAGATGATTGCCGTTCACCATGTCCTGAAACTTACATTCGCAGAAAATCCACGCCATGAAGCCTCCACTTGAAAAAACGAATCGTCCCTCGCGCCGGACCTTCCTGCAAACCGCGCTGGGAGCTTTGGCGGCCGAGCACGCCGCCCCTGCTTTGGGTGAAGATCCGAGGCCACAAGGCCCGGCGCCCGCCCGCGAAACGCACCTCAGCGCACTGCCACAGTTCCTCCGGCCTGACCCGTTTGGCGGCATTGTCCGCGCGGATAAGAACGCTGCGCCCGCCGCCGACGGCTTCCAGAAAGGCAACAGCCTTACTCTCGAATGCGCGCGTGGCGGCTACGCCTCTTTTCATCTGATTGTTCAAACCGCCCGGCCCGGTGATTACAGCCTCGATCTGCGGTTGAACGACCGCGCCGGCAAGATTCAGCTTGATCTGTTCCGAGAGTGGTTTCACCCCCTTCGCTCCGGCGAGTATTACCCCGACGCCCTGGTTCCGGTGCGCGCGCCTTACCGGTCCGAGCTTCCCGACCCTGACAACAAGATCGCCAACCAGATTGCCCAGGCCTTCTGGGCAGACATCTGGGTTTCGCCGGACGCCGCGCCTGGCGAATATTCCGGCAGGGCCACGCTTGAAGCCGACGGCAAACGCCGCACGCTCACGATTCATCTGAAAGTCCTGCCCGCAGTCATCCCCACCGATGATGTCGTAGCCATGGACCACAACTCTTACGACGACTCCTGGATCGCCGCGCAATTTCCGGCTCGCGTTCGGGCCACCAGTGGAAATTTCTATGAGAGCGACGAACTCTTCCGCCTGATCCATTCCTATCACCGGATTTTTTATGAGCATCATGGCGTTTTCCATCAGCTCGGTTACGGGCACGCGGGCCGAGTTACTCCGGAATTTGCCCCGGCGCTTGAAGGCGAAGGACGCAAGAGGCGCGTCGTCAGCTGGAATTTGTATGACCGTCACTACGGGCCACTGATGGATGGATCTGCCTTCGCACAGACGCGCCGCGGCCCCAGGCCCATTCCCTTCGTCTATCTGCCCATCAATCCTGAATGGCCCGCCTCCTGGCTTTGGTGGGGCGAGCCCGGCTACGAAGCCGAATTCGTCAACGTGGTTGGCGAAATGGAGAAGCACTTCCGCGAGAAGGGTTGGACGAAAACGAACCTCGAAGTGTTCTTCAACCACAAGAAGCGCTACATGGGCTTCTCGTGGGACGGTGACGAGGTGCGCTATCCGAAAGACCTCAGCTATTTCAAGGAATACGGCCGCCTTCTGAAGAAGGCGCTGCCCGCAGACACGCCCGTCCGATTTGTTTTTCGCGCCGACGTCAGTTGGGACATGGAGCAGCAGTTCAGGGAGCTCAACGGCGTTGTCAACATGTGGACCTGCGGCGGCGGGATTCTGAGCTGGTACAAGGGCGCGCCGAAAATGCTGCGCGACCGCGGCGACATTGTCTGGTATTACGGCGGCCCGCCGCCAGTGAGCCGGCCGTCATCCGCCATCACGGAACTCGCTCTGCGAGCATGGGTGTGGGACGGCATGGGCTTTGTGCACTGGCTGGCCGTGAGCCCCGGTGGGGATCCCTGGTTCAAGTTTACGGGCGGCGGCACCACGCTGGTCTACTCGGGTGAACGGTTCGGCCTGCAGGATCCCATTCCGAGCGTCCGGCTCAAAATCCAGCGCAACGCCGTGCAGGAACTGACGCTGCTCGACAGCTTCAAATCGCGGCACGGTCTGGAAAAGTTGAAAGCCGGGGCAACCGGGCGGTTCAACAGCTCAACCCCGGACGCATGGTGGAACCCGCGGCCGGCGATTGCTGACAAGCCGCCTTATGAATGGACGAATTCGCAGATGAACGCCGCGGAGGAACCCACCCGCAAGCTCTTCGCGAACCTCGACGCCGCAGCCTGGAGCCGCGTCCGGGAATACGCCATGCAGCTTGCGCGTGAAAACACATGACTGAGAATCAACCCAACAGCCCGGAGCAGGTTGAGCAGGAACTCGACCACATTGCGCGCGTCGCCGGTGTGATGCTGGACGGGGAGGCCTGCCGCCGGATTGTCACACCCCGCGCGCTTGAATACATGTTCAAGATTGACCCGCATGACCGCTTCCTGGCCGGCGACAACTACGACGTGAACGACATTGAGTTCAACGCCGTCAAGAAGGTCCTTATTCGCCTCTCGCGCCTGGCGCCCTTCGCCTGCGACGTCAACCTCTGGATGCCCATCCCCGGCCATCCGGACAAGGTCCAGGTGGTGATCCGCAATGCGCATGAATTGAGCCAGTTCTGGATTTTCGGCGCTATTGTTCAGGAGATGTTTCCACCCATGCGGACAGTGCTCGAAACCGGCAAGCGCGCTACGGTGAAGCAACGGCCCGGCATGATTTCCGTCCTCGGTCCGGTCTTTGACAGCCTGGGCGAGGTGGCGGGTCTGGTCGAAGTCGTTGCCCATTCCACGCCTCCCGCTCACGAAGAAGAGATGTGATTCGGAGGCATTCGCGGGCAGGGTGCTGAGGAATGCTTCGGATCCTGTCATTCCGAGTCTGCTCCCCCTCACCTTGTGAACTGCCCTCGAAATGACGGACGAGAAGTTTTTTCAGCAATGTTCCGAACATTTGCCGCCGCCGATGCGTATTCCTTTAATGAAGGTTCGTTAACGCGGAGGAAATCATGAAAACCAAGAGATTAGGCTTGCTGTTGATCGCCCTGGTGGCGCTCAGCGTTGCGGCGTACGCCGATTCGCGGATTGAAAAGACGCTGCCGCTCGCGCCGGGCGGGAAATTTGTGCTCCAGGCAGACGCGGGAAGCGTTATGGTGACAGGCTCGAGCGCCTCGGGTGCCAAGATCGTCATCACCTCCAACCGTGACGACTTGGAGTCGTTGTTCAACTTCGATTTCAATTCAAGCGATGGCCTGGCCCAGGTTACAGCGAGAAAGAAGGGCTTCCAATGGTTCTCAAACGTCAACCTGCACTTTGAAGTCACCGTGCCGTCCCAGACAGGCGTCAGCGCCAAAACCAGCGGGGGATCGATTAAGGTTTCCTCGCTCCAGGGCGAGCAGGACTTGCGCACATCAGGAGGCTCGATTGAAGCCACCGAGGTTCGCGGTCATGTTGCGGCACAAACGTCGGGAGGATCCATCAATGTCCGGGGAGTCACAGGCGACGCCGATCTGGGAACCTCGGGCGGCGGCATCACCGTGAATTCTTTGACCGGCTCACTGAAGGCCGGAACCAGCGGCGGGCCGATCCGCATCGAGGGCGTAACGGGCCGCGCGGTCGCTCACACTTCGGGAGGCTCGATTCACGCAGCATTCGCAAAGGGCAACAACCAGGGAGGGGACCTTTCAACCTCCGGCGGCTCGATCCTGGCCAGCCTCGATCCTGCGGCAAATCTCGATATTGACGCTTCGACTTCCGGAGGCTCGGTCTCAACCGACTTGCCCCTGCGCGTTCAGGGCACGATATCGCATTCAAAGTTGCACGGCACTCTCGGCTCGGGCGGACCAACGCTTCAATTGCGCACCAGCGGCGGCTCCATTCAAATTGCGTCCAACTGAACCGTACATACCGGGGTGCGCAACCATGCCCTGTTGATGCCTGCGCCGGCGGCGGCACTGTTCCCTACAATTCCGCTTGCTTGCTCCCAAGCTAGGGCCGATACTTGTATCAAGAGATGTTTCAGGAGAACTAAGAAAGGTCTGGCGACCTCGTCCAGGGCGACCTGGGCATGCTGTTCCTGGAGACCCTGTCTCGCGGCCGCGCCCACGGCCATGCCCATCCCGGATCCCTCCACCAGAAGATCGAAATCTTTCTACGAGTTCAATAGCGCGTACTCAATTCTGTGCTTCACCAGGTGGAATCCTGCCTGCCGGATGATAGCGGTCGCGTGTACCGTGCAGACGTTGTAAGGAGGGCGCATGCTCTCGGAAATGTGGACGTTTCATTTTCTGGAGACGCTCTGGCAGGACCTTCGTTACGGCCTGGGCCAGTTTCGCCGCAACCCGGGGTTCACCATTGTGGCCGTTCTCACCCTCGCGCTGGGCATTGGCGCTATGACGGTAATGTTCAGTGTGGTCGAAGGCGCCGTGCTCAACCCCTTCCCATATGCCGACAGTCATCGCCTGGCGGTCGTGGTGATTCGATATGAGGCCTATGGCCCGGATTACTATTGGGGATGGTACCCCGTGCAGGAATTCCGCGAGTTCCGCAAACAGGTCCGTTCATTTGATCAGGTAATCGGTCTCAGGCACGACCAGTTCGTGCTGACCGGCAGCGATGTGCCGCTGGCTCTCGACGGGGTTAAGATAACCGGCAACACTTTCCAGATGCTCGGAATGCCGCCCTTGATGGGCCGGACGTTCACTCCTGCCGATGCTGAGCCCGGAGCGCCGCCCGTGGTGGTCTTGCGGCATAAGGCGTGGCAAAGCAAGTTCGGGGGCGACCCACAGATCGTCGGGCGAACGCTGGTGTTGAATGGCCAGCCGACCACAGTGATCGGCGTGATGCCGCCGCGCTTCAGCCTGGGCGGTGGGGAAATGTGGCTTCCCGAGAGTTTTGCCGGCGGCAAGCCCGGAGAGGAAGAGTGGGATATCTCGACAGTGGGGCATCTGAAACCGGGGGTTTCGGTCGAACAGGCCGCGGCAGAAGTGGCGGTCCTCTTCAAGGGTTATGCCGAGCACTACCCGAAACTCCATCCAGAGAGAACCACTTTCAGTGCTGAACTGCTTGCCAATGCCGCCGTGGGGCGTGCGCCCCACCGGATCTTTTACATCCTTCTGGGAGCGGTGGGTCTGCTCCTGGTGATCGCCTGCCTCAACGTCGCCAACCTGCTTCTGGCGCGTGCCAACGCCCGCGAGACGGAGATTGCCATTCGGGCGTCGCTGGGTGCGGGTCGGCTCCGTTTGCTGCGCCAATTCATGGTGGAGAGCTTGCTGCTGGCCGTGGGTGGGGCTCTGCTCGGCTGCCTGTTTGCCTGGCTGGGGCTGAAAGCGGCGATGGCCATCATTCCGTGGTGGGAAATGCCAACTGAAGCAGCAATTCGCCTCAACGGGCCGGTGCTGCTGTTCGCAGTCGCCCTGGCGCTGGCCAGCACCTTGTTGTTCGGTCTGGCGCCGGCGCTGCACGCCCTTCGGAGGGACCTGCAGGGAGATCTCAGGTCCGGCCGGCAGGGCACCGGCGACGGCCGCGGCAAAAGCCGGCTGCGGAACGTGCTGGTGGTGAGCGAGGTCGCGCTTTCTCTGGTACTGCTGACCGGAGCTGGCGTGCTCATGCGCAGTTTTTTTGCCATCCGCAACGTTAATCTCGGCTATGACCCGGCCAACGTACTCCTCTCACGCATCCGTTTGCCGGACTTCAGGTACAAGACCGCTGAAAAAAGAAACCTGTTCAGCACGGAACTCTTGAGCCGACTGCGATCCATGCCCGGGGTGGCTTCGGCAGCGACGGTGATGCCCCCGCCGGTATGGGCAGGCATGGACATGGGCATCGAAATTCCGGGGAAACCCAGCCAGGAAAAGCAGCGCGCGCAATTGCACCTCGCAAGCGACGGATTCACGGAGACCCTGCGGATTCCCCTGCTCAACGGGCGCACCATTTCCGAAGAAGATTTCAAGCTGGCCCGGAAGGTAGCCGTCATCAACCAGACTTTTGCCAGGAGGCACTTCTCAGGCCAGAACCCGCTGGGCCGCCAAGTCAGCATGCAGGAGATGGCCAACCCGCCATTCTCGGTGAATTCTCCGACGTTCGAAATCGTAGGTGTCACGGGCGACATCCAGGACAATGGTCCCGGAGAGCCATCACAGCCGGCAATGTACATTCCTTACACAGTCGCAGGTACACCACTGACATTCTGCCTTTTGCGTACGGCGGCAGCGCCGGAACTCCTGCTGAATCCGCTGCGGCGCGAAGTCGCCTCCATTGACAGTGAACTGCCGCTGGAGGGTCAATCGCTGGAGAGCATCCTTGACGAAAACTGGTTCACCGAACCCCGCTTTGTGGCCACGTTGATGTCCGTGTTCGCCGCGCTGGGCCTGGCGCTGGTGTTGATCGGAGTCTACAGCGTTCTCTCCTATGCAGTCACGCGGCGGACGCACGAGATCGGAATCCGCATGGCGATGGGAGCGGAAGCCGGCGACGTGCGCCGCATGGTGATGCTGTGGGGATTGCGCTGGCTGGCCATTGGCATCGGCATTGGCGTGCCGGCGAGTATCGGCCTGGCGAAGGTTCTCCAAAACCGCATCTGGGGGCTCAAGTCCGCCGACCCGCTCACGCTGGTCGCTGTTTCTCTCGCACTGATTGCCGTGGGTCTCGCCTCCTGCTACATTCCCGCTCGCCGGGCAACCAAAGTTGAGCCCATGGTGGCGCTTCGCTATGAGTAGCGGCGCGCTTCCCGCACCATTGGCGATTGGTGATTTGTGATTCGTGATTGAGTGATTGAAACCAATTATGAATTATGAGTTCTGAATTATGGATGTGGACGGGCTCAGGGATGGACCAAGCCAGAGAGCAAGTCTGTTTCATCCTTCATAATTCATCACTGCTGTCCGGTCATTGAATTTTGAATTTTGCCTAAGTTGCATGGAAATATGA
>OBLQ010000589.1_pt1 | contig 13942 bp, 16 predicted proteins | sample 1519881 | NCBI WGS metagenome assembly OBLQ01 (sample SAMN01911456, study PRJEB22533) | soil metagenome | biome: Soil | place: Malaysia | collected 2012-04-30 | depth DG_metagenome m | reverse complement strand
GCCTCGCCGATCCGGCTCGGGCGCTCCGATGGACGGCGCGCGGCGACGGCCCCCGCCGACAGGAGAAGCGGACGCGGCCGGCCCTAGGGGGGGCGCCGGCCCGCATTGAACCGCGATCTCGCGGCGGCTAAGGTCCGCCCCAATTTCGAGGCCGTCACTCCCGTCGGCCCCCATTTCCGTTTCCCGCGTTTCAGCGCCGCCCGACCGGCCCCAGGAGCCAAGCGATGAAGGTCCTCGTCCCCGTCAAGCGCGTGATCGATTTCAACGTGAAGGTCCGGGTCAAATCTGACCAGACAGGCGTCGATCTCGCCAATGTCAAAATGTCGATGAACCCGTTCGATGAGATCGCTGTCGAAGAGGCGGTTCGTCTCAAGGAGGCGGGCGTTGCGACGGAAATCGTCGCCGTCTCGATCGGGCCCGACAAGGCGCAGGACCAGCTTCGCCAGGCGCTCGCCATGGGCGCCGATCGCGCAATCCTCATCAAGACGGACGCCGCGGTCGAACCGCTGGCCGTTGCAAAGCTCTTGAAAGCGGTCGCCGCGGAAGAAAAGCCCGAACTCGTCATTTGTGGCAAGCAGGCGATCGACGATGACTCCAATCAGACCGGCCAGATGCTCGCCGCGCTGCTCGGCTGGCCGCAGGGGACCTTCGCTTCGAAGATCGAAAAGCAAGGCGACAAGCTCAATGTGACGCGCGAGGTCGACGGCGGGCTTGAAACGGTTTCGCTGAAATTGCCGGCGGTCGTGACCACGGATTTGCGTCTCAACGAGCCGCGCTACGCTTCGCTTCCCAATATCATGAAAGCAAAGAAGAAGCCGCTCGACGTGAAGGAGCCGGCCGCGCTCGGCGTCGACGTCGCGCCGCGACTTAAAGTGCTGAAAATGACTGAACCGCCGAAGCGCCAGGGCGGCGTAAAAGTCGCCTCGGTCGCCGAACTTGTCGGCAAGCTGAAAGAAGCGGGGGTTATCTGATGGCGATCCTTGTTATTGCAGATCACGACAACAAGACCCTTTCGGATGCGACCGAGAAAACCGTTTCGGCCGCGCAGAAAATCGGCGGCGATATCGACATTCTGGTCGCGGGTTCGAACTGCCGGGCAGTCGCCGATGCCGCGTCGAAGATCGCGGGCGTGAGGAAGATCGTGCTCGCCGACGCCCCTTATTACGGAAATCAGCTCGCCGAGCCGCTCGCCGCGCTTATCGTCTCCCTCGCCGGCAGGTATGACGCTTTGCTGAAAAGCGCGACGACGACCGGCAAGAACGTCATGCCGCGCGTCGCCGCCCTGCTCGATGTGATGCAGATTTCGGAAATCATCGATATCCTGGCGCCCGATACGTTCGTGCGGCCGATCTACGCCGGGAACGCTATCGAGACGGTGCAGTCGACCGACAAGAAGAAAGTCATTACAGTCCGCGCGACCGCCTTCAAGCCCGCCGGGAAAGGCGGTTCGGCGACGGTCGAGGATGCAAAGCCCGCCGCCGATCCGGGCCTGTCGACATTCGTGCGTGCGGAGCTGACGAAATCGGAGCGCCCCGAACTAACCGCCGCGAAAATCGTCATATCCGGGGGACGCGCCCTCGGCTCTCATGAGAATTTCGAGAAATATATCTTCCCCGTCGCCGACAAACTTGGCGCCGCGGTCGGCGCCTCGCGCGCGGCGGTCGACGCCGGATACGTGCCAAATGATTACCAGGTCGGCCAGACCGGCAAGATCGTCGCGCCGGAGCTATACGTCGCCGTCGGGATTTCCGGCGCCATCCAGCATCTCGCCGGCATGAAGGACTCGAAGATCATCGTCGCCATCAACAAAGACGAAGAGGCGCCGATCTTCCAGATCGCCGATTACGGACTGGTCGCCGACCTTTTCAAGGCGCTGCCGGGGCTTGCCGCGGCGCTCGGCTGACCGACCCCCACATCGACATTTGCATCGCAAATGTCAGTCTAGCGGGCGCCGTCGCCGACGAGATCGCGCGCCTTCAAAAATCCGCGCGCGCCCTGTACCAGCCCTAAACGGCCGTAAAGCCTTGCTTTTCCGCCTTGCCGCGGTGCAATATCCCTATACGAAAGACGGGAGCGGCTAATGGCGGAGATCAAATCCGTCGGCGTCGTCGGCGCCGGCCAGATGGGCAATGGCATCGCCCATGTCCTTGCGCTCGCTGGGTACAAAGTGCTCCTCCATGACGTCGCACCCGAGAGGATCGCAGCCGCGACCGACATCATCAGAAAGAATCTCGCCCGGCAGGCGTCGAAGGGGGCGATCAAGGAGGCCGACGCCGAACGCGCGCTCGCCGCGATTTCCCCGGCCGCCTCGCTTGAGGCGCTGGCGGATTGCGACCTCGTTATCGAGTCAGCGACGGAAAATCAGGCGATCAAAAAGAAGATCTTCTCAGACCTCTCGAAGCTCATGAAGAAAAACGCCCTGATGGCGACGAACACCTCGTCGATCTCCATCACCGGGCTTGCCGCGACGACCGATCGACCTGATCGGTTCATCGGTCTGCATTTCATGAATCCGGTCCCCATAATGCAGCTCGTCGAGGTAATCCGCGGGATCGCGACGAGCCGGGAGACCTTTGAAACCGCCAAATCGATCATCGCGAAGCTCGGCAAGACGATAGCCGTTTCGGAGGACTTTCCCGCCTTTATCGTCAACCGGATCCTGATGCCGATGATCAACGAGGCGATCTACACGCTTTACGAAGGCGTCGGCACGGTGGAGGCGATTGATACCGGGCTGAAGCTCGGCGCCAATCATCCGATGGGCCCACTCGAGCTTGCCGATTTCATCGGCCTCGATACCTGTCTTGCTATTATGCAGGTGCTCTATGAGGGCCTCGCGGACTCGAAATATCGGCCGTGCCCGCTTCTCGTGAAATATGTCGAAGCCGGCTGGCTCGGCCGAAAAACGGGTCGCGGCTTTTACGACTATTCGGGCCCTACGCCGCAGCCGACGCGCTGAGGATCTAGATTGCACGACAATAAAAAAGGGCGGCCCGAACGGCCGCCCTTCTTCTTTATGTTTATGTTGAGTGCTCCGCTTACTGAGGTTGCGCAGGCGCAGGCGTTTGCTGAGCCGGAGCGGCGGCGCCCTCATTCGTCGAGGCGGCGCCAGACGTCGCTCCAGAAGGCTGATCTTCTTGCTCGCCCGAGCTGTCGGCAGGCGCGGCATCCGAGCTTGCGGGCGGCGGCGCGTCGCAATTCGTCTTGTTCTGAATATCTTGGAGCTCTTTGAGCTGAGCGATCATGGCGTCGCAGTTTGCGCCACCCTGCAAGCGACAGACCTGCGCTTGCGTTGCGAGGCGCTGAATCTGATCGCGGCGCGCGTCGGCATTCTGCTGGCACTCGATTTTGCGCTGCAACTTTTCGGTTGCGAAGATGGCGTCGATATATTCGATCCACTGCCTCGCCTGACGGGCCGAGTCTTTGTAGTTCGCGGCCTTGACGAAGGCCTCGCGCGCGCGCCTCAGGATGGAGTCATCATTCGGGCCGGCCTGACTGAACCTCGCCGTGCCGAGCAGCAACCAGGCGTCGCCAGTCTTGCGGTCGTCCATGCCGCCTTTCTTGAGAGCTTCACGCAGCGCTTTCTCCGATGCGGTATATTGTTCGTCGGCGAGAAGCACTTGGCCGAGACGGTAAGAAAGTTCGCCCTTCGTCGACAGTTTCGAGGCCTCCTCGAGGACAGGAATCGCGCGCTTGTGTTCGCGCGCCTGGCTCCAAAGCTGGGACAGCAAGGTCAGATTTTTCTCGTTCCGCTTGACGACGCCGGCGTTCATTTCCTGCTCGAGGACCTTGGCGCCGCGATACGGATTATCGAAATAAGAATAGTATTGGACGAGCGTGATAATCTCATTTTCCGATTTCAACAGTCCGGCCCGATAAGCGACTTCAAGAACCGCAAAGGCGTCGGAGTCTTTGCCTTGAATGGAATAGAGCGACGAAAGCTGCGTCCAATACCCCTTCTGATTCGGCCAGTAATTGATCATCTTTTCCAGAAGCGCGGCGCGCTTCGAATTTTCTCCGAGCTCGGAATAGACCGAATTCAATAGGTCGTAATTGCTCTTCTTAGGTTCGGACAAGCAGGCGACGCTCTGTTCGGCCGGCTGGAGTGCGGCGCGGAAATTTGCGGGGGTAATAAGCGTGTAGGCGGCGCCCATAAGATAATAGGCGTTGCAATCGACCTTTTCCCCCGCCGCCGTCGCTTGCGCGATCCACTCCTTTAGCCCGTTGATCGCCGTCTGGTATTGCTCCAACGAGAAATAGAGCTGCGCAATATAATAGCGCAGCTGGTTGTTCTGCTCCTCGGGCAAGGCTTTCGTTTGCAGCGCCGCCTGGAAATCGGCGAGCGCCCCGCGAATGTCGTTCAAATTGTATTTGATGTTGCCGCGAAAAGAATAGGTTTGCGCTTTTTCATAGGGTCTCATTCTTTCGCCGCGTTCGGTGAGCAATTTGTCGAGAATAGCGAGAGCGCCCTTCCAATCCGGCGGCGTCTGCTGGCTTGCGTCATAGGCGGCGGTCAACGCCTTGCCGACCTCAGGGCTGACGGTTTGAGAGGCTTTGCTCGGCTGTTGCTCCTCGTTACCCTTTTTCTGCGCGAATGCGGGCTCGTTCGCCGAGCCGACCAAGCCGGCGCAGGTCGCCGCCAGCAAAAATAGCAAGCCGGCAATAGATGCGCGCTTATTTTTCATGTCGCCTCGACCGATCATGACCAACCCATTCCTACCCAAAAGCACGGCGTGGTCGCCAACCTTCTCACTGCTTATCGCTCGTCAACCGGAAGGAGATCGGCTGCGTCACGCCGTGACGCCATTCAGCCTTGTTGTCGACAATCTTTGGCTGATATTTCCAGCGCTCGACAGAGCGCATCGCAGCGCGATCGAGGCAATGATTTGACGATTCGATCACTTTGATATTCGCAGTCTGGCCGTCCGGCGTCACATCGAACTGAACGACGACCGTCTCTTCGTCTTTCGCCGTCGTCTTGCAGTTATCAGGATACTCAGGCGGAATGCGCACGAGCGGCTGAGCGTCACGATCCGGGTTGAAGCCGGCGCCGACCTTGAGATTCGCGTCAATTTGCGGAATCGCGGCCTTGACGCCATCCAGCGCCGGGCGGTTCGACGGATCATTCACGGCCGGCGGCGGCGGGGGGGGCGTATCGAGCGTCGGCCGCTTGAAGTCCTTGTTCGCGTTGGCGATGTCCGTGTCTTTGAGCTGCGCCGTGATGTTAATGCTGATATCGCCCGTATCTTTTGCAAGCCGTGGGTCCTGCTTGATGAGGTAGGCCATAGCGAGGAATAGCGCGACGGTGACAAGGGCCGCGCCAGGCAAGCCGAATATCAAACGCGCGAAGGATCCCATTTCAATATCTCCTTTAGGCCCTGTCCAGCGTCGAAACGGCTACGTCCGAAATGCCGGCCTCGCGAATCTGATCGACTACCTCAACCAGAAAACGCGTGTCGGCGTCCTTATCGACCTGAACGACTGCGGTCCCCTTCGGATTTTCCGCATGCAATTGCTCAACCGTGGCGCGCACAGCGTCTACATCAATATTCTTCTTATCAATCCAAACCTTGTTGTCGGCCGTAATTGCGACCAGGATCGTGGCGAACTTCCGTGTCGTCGCCGTCTGCGCTTCGGGCCGGTCGACAGTCACGCCCGGCTCCCTGACGAAAGTCGACGTCACGATAAAGAAGATGAGCATGATGAACGTAATGTCCATCAGCGGCGTGATGTTGATGTCGTCTTCAGAGCTTGACTCCGACTTATATTTGCTCTTCGCCATGATGCCATTCGCCTGCCAATTCTTCGCGCCGACCTTGCGCCGCCCGTACCTGGAGTCCCGCCCCTACGTCTTCTGCAGCGCGAGTTGGACGGCGTTCGCATGCCCCGCGCGCGCCTGGTCCATGACCGTCACCGCGATGCCCGCCTTCGCGTCCGGAGCGGCGCTGACAACGACGACGCCCTTCGGTTCACGCGCCATAAATTCCTCGACGACTGCTTTCGTCGACAGGGGATCGATGACGCGAACATTGTTGACCCGCACAAAACCGTCCTTTTGAATCGCCAACAGCAACGCCGGCGGCGGCGCGCATTCCGGGCATTTCGGCGTATCTTGCGGCGTATTGACGTCGATGCCCTTTTCGCGCGTGAAGGTCGCCGTCACGATGAAGAAGATCAGCATGATGAACACGATATCCATCAGCGGCGTCACGTTGACGTCCGAAGCGCTATCTGCCGAAGCTGAAATACGTCTGCGCATTAAAGATCGCCCCGGTCGAGTTCGTCGGCAAGCTTCGACTGATGACTGGCGACGAAGCGGTCGAACCAATAGGTGAACATGACGCCCGACACGGAAGTGAACAGTCCGGCCATCGTCGGGATTGTGGCGCGCGAAATGCCCGACGCCATCAGCCTTGCGTTGCTTGAACCGGTGATCGCCATGATGTCGAACACGAACACCATGCCCGTCACCGTGCCAAGGAGGCCGAGCAGAGGCGTAACGGCGACCAGGATCTTGATCACCGAGTTGAAACGCGCGGCCTCTTGCTTTGCTTCAGAGAGAAGCCGCATGCGATAGGCGTGGCCATACCAAGACCCGTGATCGGGCCACGCATCCCACGCGCGCTTCGTCCTGCGGATGACGCTGTCCGCCGCCGTCGTCCAAAACATCAGGCGCTCCAGGATGAAGCCCCACATGATGAAGGTGAGGACCATGATCGCGACGAGCACCGGACCGCCCTGCGCCAGAAATGTCTGGAGCGACTCGTAAGCGGTGCGCGGATTGAAATATTCCAACATTTGGAAGTCCTTCCAAAGGGCGGAGGACTACCGGCGTACGCCGGCGGTCTCCGCAACCACGCCCGCTGCTTGCTCCTCGAGAATCTGGATGATGTTGTTCGCCGCGCCGGAGGTGAATGCATAGAGCAGCACCAACGGAATGGCCGTGACCAGGCCAATAACCGTCGTCATCAAAGCGACGGAAATACCGTTCGCCATGATTTTCGGATCGCCAGTGCCGAACAGAGTGATCGCCTGGAAGGTGATCACCATGCCGACGACCGTGCCGAGCAGGCCGAGCAGCGGGGCGATGGTTGAAATGATCCGAATGAGGTTGAGGCCGCCTTCGAGCTTCGGCACTTCCCGAAGGATGGCGTCGTCAAGCGCGAGCTGCACCGATTCCGGATCTTTCCTCTCCACCGCTTCATAGGCGAGCATGACGCGTCCGAGCGGGTTCGATTTCGACGGTTTTTGCCTGCGCATCTGGGCGCGCACCGCGCCCGCCGTCGAAGCAAGCGAGAACCATTTGATGACGCCCCAGACAAAAGCGAGAACGCCGAGCGCGATCGTGAGATAGCCGATCGAGCCGCCCTGACTGATGCGCTCCTTAAGGCTCGGCTCCTCGACGATGAGGCCGAGCAGCGTGCCGAGCGACGGATCGATTACGCCGCGCAAAACCGTCGCCCTTATAATTTGCGACCCGTCTTGCTGCGTCGCGCACCGCGCCGGTCGGCTGGCGCGCGAGGAACCCGAGCTGGTTCTGCTCGGTATTGTAAACGAGATACCGGCCCTCGGAGAACGCGTCGAACGGCCCGATCCGGGTAATCTCTTTCGAGACGCTCGTGCCGTCAGGCTGAGCGACATTCGCCGTAAACGTTGCGACTTTGCCTTGCTCGACGATCTGCTGAATCATCGTCTCCCACAGAAAACGCAGCTGATCTTCGGTCGGCAATGTGTCCGTCTGCGCGATCTGTTGGAGTTCTTTGTCGCGACCCGGATATTCGGCGCTGATCACCGATTTCTGAAGCTGCGTCGTCAAGTCGGCTGCCGCAGAACGGGCCGCTCCGAACAATTCCTGGAACTGGCCCTGCTTTTCGGCGAGGTCTTGATCGAGCTTGTCGATCCTGTCCTGGTTCGCCTTCATGACGCCTTCGAGGCGCGTCGATTCTGCGGCGGCGGCGGCGACCTGCGCCTTCACCTGATTGAGCTGCGCCTGCTGATTATTGCGGTCCTGCAGGAAGCGTTGTTCGCGCGCTTTGTTCTCGGCGGACGCCTCGCTTCGCTCTTTACGAACCGCCGCAAGGATCTGATCGAGCGTGAGCTGCGGCGCCGCGGGCTGCTGAGCGGCCGGCTGCGCCGGCTTTGATGACGAGTCCTGCGCGAGCGCTGACGACGCGGCGAAAGCGGCGACGCCGGCGAAGAGCGAAATACCTGCAAGCTTGACGAATTTCATGACTGGATTTCCTTCAACTGTTCGCCGCTATTGCGCTGCATTCGCGCTGGCCTCGACGGGGGCCGGAACCGGGACCGGCAGAAGGCCGGGGGCCGTCTGCTGCTTGGCCATTCTAAGGCCGAGCCGGACGTCGGGGAGATAAGACTTCGGCAGGTCGACCCAGCCGTTCTGATTCTTGTCCCAGATTTTCAATACCGAATCATCGCCGGTTTTGAAGATCAGCGCGATGCGCCCGACGCGCAGGAATTCGCCCGAGCGCTCTGCGCCATTGTCGACAATCGTGCCCGTATAGGCGCCGATCGTGCGGCCAAATTCGTTCTCGATCTGATACGCCTCGACGATAAGGCGATAACGCTGCGCGACCGAAACATTGGGGTTGTCCATTTCGCTCTTCAGTCGCGCAACGCGCTGCTGACGGTCAGCGAGATTGAACGGCAGGTCAGCGGAAATGAGCTGGCCGAGGGCCCCAAGCATGTCTTCCATCAAGGGCAGCATGGCGCGCTGAAGCACGCCGACATTTTCTATGTCGGTTTGGATCCTGATGATCGACGCCTCTTGCGAGTCGATATTGCGCTGCAATGAAGCGTTATAGCGCTTCGCCGCCTCGAGCTGCTTCAGATTCGCCCGATAATCGTTCAGCAGAGTTACGGTTTGATCGTCGAGCTGATCGATCCGTTGCTGCGAGGCCTTGCCCTCGCTGGCAGTCGCCCGGCTTTCATCCAGCGAAGTCGAGAACTGCGCGAAAGCTGGCGCGCCGAGAGCGACCATGATCGCCGCGGCTGACCCCAACAAGCTTACTCTTTTCATCATTGCCTCACCCAACGGTTTGCTTCGGCTGTTAATCTTCGGCTCTGCGCCGAACGGTGATCGCGCATCACTGCGCGTGTTTCAGAATCCCAATTTTCGGGGCGGCGCCCCATTCCCCGCGCTCGCGACGCAAAATTTGGACCGGATAGCGCGCCCCAATCAACTTCCCCCAAATGCGGATGATTGGCCGAATTGCCCCGAATTGCAATCAGCGCCTCCGCTGACGCGCATCCGAGAGAAAGCGCCATCCCGCGACTTCTTCTATAGCCCCCTCGCCAGCACGCGCCCCTGTCTTGCGTATGGCAAGTCAACGTTAGTGTGTAACAAGCAATTTTACCGAACGCAATATGGGCGGCGCGGCCTGAATGCTGGATGTTCGCTTCCGAGAGCGCCAATCGCCAGACGAACGATTCTCAGCGCCGCGCGAGGAATGTCCTCCGCTCTCGGATATGGCTGGGGCGCCAGGATTCGAACCTGGGATGGCGGGACCAAAACCCGCTGCCTTACCGCTTGGCTACGCCCCAAGCGGAGCGGCCTGATAGCGCCTAAACCGTTCACGCGCAACGATTTCACGGCTGATGCCGAACGTATTTCCAAAGGCGCGAGGCTCGCTCATTGCCAGGCCTGCGCGCCGGCGCTATAGGGGCCCGCCGCGAGCGACGGAGTGTAGCTCAGCCTGGTAGAGCACTGTCTTCGGGAGGCAGGGGCCGCGTGTTCGAATCACGCCACTCCGACCATCGCGACGCGTTCACCAAGATTTTATCGCTTCAAAGGCTCGAACAGGCGGACGGCGGCGCATCCTGCCGGCGCGGTGTGGAGCCGCGCGCCCCGCAGTCATCGACAAGCGCCTCGGCGACGCCCTAGCATCACGCATCATGATAAACGCGCACCCCCTGATTCTTGCGGCCGCACTAATCGCGCTCGCCTCTTGCGCGAAGCCTGCGACGCCGGCGCCAATTGTCGCCGCAGAACGCGCCTTCGCCGCCGAGGGCTATCAGCGCGGCGTCAAGGCGTCATTCCTTGCAACCACCGCCGACGATGCGATCATGTTTGCGCCAGGACCTGTCGGCGCCCGCGAGACGCTCCTGGCGATGCCCGACAGTGATCCGGATGCGGCGCGCGGCCATTTGAATTGGTGGCCGCGTTGGGCGGGAATCGCCCGTTCCGGCGATCTCGGTTTCACGACCGGCCCCTACGCCGTCGACGGCAAGCGGCGCGGCTACTATTTCACGGTCTGGAAGAAGCAGCCGAACGGCGCGTGGAAATGGGTGCTCGATGCAGGCGTCGGCGCTGATCCGTCTGCGGACGAAGGCGCCGATTCGGAGCCATCCTTTCTTCCGCTCGGCGCGCGCGGCGCAGAGACCGCAAACGCGGCGATGAATGAAGTGCGCGAGAACGAGGCCGCGCTGGCGCGCGCCGCGGCGATCGATCTCTTGGGTGCATATTCCGATTTTCTCGCGGACGATGCGCGGCTTCATGATGACGGCGCCGCTCCGGCGCTCTCAGCCGAGGCGCGCGCGGCCGCGCTTAAAGCCCGCGCTTCTGCGATAACCTTTTCCTATTTGGGCGGGGGCGCATCGCAGGGCGGCGATCTCGCCTGGACTTACGGAAGCGCAATTTGGACTGCCGAGGGCCTCGACAAGAGCGGCTGGTATGTCCGGGTCTGGCAGAAGCAGAGCGATGGCTGGCGGGTCATTTTCGACGAACTGATCCCGGCGTCGGCGTGACGGCTGGCGCGGTCCGCCGCCATGGACTAGCGTCGCCGAATGAAACCAAAAATCTTCGATATGGGCCTTCGAGGCGCCGCCCTTTGCGCTGCGATTATCGCCTTTGGCTGCGCGCCGCGAACTGGACGATCCACCGACGTTGCCGATCTCATTTTCACGGGCGGGACGATTTATACGGGAGTCGACGCCGCGCCGAACGCCGATGAGATCGCCGTCAAGGGCGATCGCATCCTAGCCCTCGGGGCGAAGGCCGACATTGATCGGTTTGTCGGTCCGCATACGGAGATCGTCGATCTCAAGGGCGCCGTCCTCTATCCCGGTTTCACGGATGCGCACGCCCACCTCCTCGGCATCGGCATGCGCGAGTTGACGCTCAATCTGGAAGGCACGGATTCGGTCGCTGAGCTCGTCAAGATCGTTTCCGAAGAAGCCGCGAAGTCAAAACCGGGCGACCTTATTTATGGGCGCGGTTGGATCGAGACGGGCTGGCCTGAACATCGCTTCCCGTCGCGCGACGACCTCGACCCCGTCAGTCCCGACAATCCTGTGATGCTGGAGCGCGCCGACGGACACGCGCTCGTCGCGAATTCGGCGGCGATGAAAGCGGCGGGCGTCGACGATAAGACGCCTGATCCGGACGGCGGGCGAATCGAGCGGGATCAGAACGGGCGCGCGACCGGCATGTTTATCGATAATGCTATGGACCTCTTGTCGGCGATTGCGGCCCAGCCGACCGAAGCGCAGAAGGAGAAGGCCTTCGCTGCCGGGGCGAGCGTTTATGCGAGCGAGGGCTGGACCGGCCTTCACAATATGTCGGTCGATCTCAATGACGTGCCGATCATTGAAAAGCTCGCTGAGGCGGGCGACGTGCCGATCCGCGTTTACAACGCGCTCGACAAGGAGGGGCTCGACTGGCTTGTCAAAAACGCACCGCATACGGACAAGACGGGCCGCGTCATCACGCGCGCGCTGAAACTTTATGCTGATGGCGCGCTCGGCTCGCGCGGCGCAGCGCTGATGGCGCCCTATTCCGACCAGCCGGAGACTTCCGGCCTTCTTCGACTTCATCATGACGAGGCCGAAGACGTGCTGCGGCGCGCTCTGAAAGCCGGCGTGCAGGTCTGCACGCATGCGATCGGCGATCGCGGCAATCACCTGATGCTCGACTGGTATGAAGAGGCGTTCAAAGCGACGCCGCCCGCCGAGCGCAAGGTCGCCGAGCCGCGCTGGCGGATTGAACACGCGCAGATATTGTCACCGGACGACATTCCGCGCTTCGCCAAGCTCGGCGTCATCCCTTCCATGCAGCCGAGCCACGCGATCGACGACTTTTTCTTTGCGCCCGATCGGCTCGGGCCCGATCGTCTCGCCGGCGCCTATGCGTGGCAGAGCCTCATCGATGCGGGTTCGATCGTCCCAGGCGGCTCCGACGCGCCGGTCGAACGCGGCGATCCGCGAATCGAGTTCTACGCCGCGGTCGCAAGGAAAAGTCTCAAGGGTTATAGCGACGCCAACTGGCATCCCGAGCAGAAAGTGACGCGCGAGGAAGCGCTCAAAATGTTCACGCTCTGGCCCGCTTACGCATCCTTCCGCGAAACCGAGCTCGGCTCGATCGAGCCCGGCAAACTCGCCGACTTCACCGTCTTCTCCGACGACCTCCTGAAAATTCCCGAGGCCGAAATATTGAAAGTAAAGCCGATGATGACGGTCGTCGGCGGGAAGATCATCTATCGCGCTGATGCGCGCATGAGGGAGAATAAGTAGAAGCGGCCGGCCCGGCTTGAGTCGGGGCTTTCCCGGCTGCGATTACTCCCGAATCAGAACAATTTTACATGTTCGGTTAACGGAGCAGGCAGATTCCGTTAACCATTATTTCCGACAGTCCGCGTTCCTTGAAAAGGAGTCGCACGATGACCGACAAGGCCAGCTACATCCTGATCCGGCCGCTCGATAATGAGGAGGGCTTCCTCGCCTATGCGATCGGCCTCGATGGTTGCGTCGTCGAAGGCAAGACGGAAGAAGAAACGCTCGCCAACATTAAGGCGGCGATCGCCGAATGGCGCCGGCCCGACCTGCGATTCGCCGGCGCGGCCTAGTTTACGTTGCAAATAGTTGGCGTAGATCCGCGAAGGATTTGAATTCGAGGGCGTTGCCCGCCGGGTCGCGGACGAAGAATGTGCGCTGCTCGCCTGGCTCGCCCTTGAAGCGCGTGTTCGGCGCGATGATGAAATGGCCCCCGGCCTTCTCAAGGCGCGCGGCGAGCCGTTCCCAGGCCGCCCCATCCAGCACAATCCCGAAATGCCGAACGGGCACGTCATGGCCGTCGACCGCATTGGTCGAATTCGCGGAGCGCTCTTCAGGCGCCAAATGAGCGACAAGCTGATGGCCGAAAAAATCGAAGTCGATCCATTCCGCTGAGCGCCGCCCGCGCGGACAACCCAGCAGCTCGCCGTAAAAGGCTTCCGCCGCGGCAAGGTCGTCAACGGGAATCGCCAGATGGAAAGGGCGCAAATCGCTCATATGATGGCGTCCGCTATAGCGCGGGCTGACCCGCCGGCGCGATCGCTATTTTGCCAGCCCGCCGCGGCGATGGGGAGACAAATGACGCCCGACAAATTTCGCAAGCTCGCCGAGGGCTATTGGGTCGCGCCGCAGCTCGCGCCAAGCGATATCGCCGATGCAGCGGCGATGGGCGTCGCGCTCGTCATCAATAACCGTCCCGACAACGAAGAATCCGGTCAGCCGACGGGCGTCGCCATTGAAGCGGCGGCGCGCGCCGCCGGGCTGGGCTACAGGGCGATCCCAATTTCGGGCCCGCCCGGCGAGGCTGATGTCGACGCCCTCGCCGCCGCTGTCGACGCCGCCAAAGGCGCGATTCTCGCCTATTGCCGCTCGGGGACGCGCTCCACCGTGCTGCGCGCGCTCCTCCTCGCCCGGCGCGGCGCGCCGATCAACGCAATCATCGAGGAAGCGGCGGCGGCGGGCTACGACCTCGCGGGGCTTCGCCCACGGCTCGAGGCGCTCTCGCGGCGCTAAAAATGTATAATTAGTCGGGCGCTCTCGGCGGCCGTCGGGATGACGACGGTTTCGGTCAGCGTCACCCCGCATCGCAGCGGCGCGAGGTCGCGCCCGTCTTTATCGGCGCACCGCCATTCCTCTACACCGACGGCCTCGAAAG
>OBLQ010000588.1_pt1 | contig 13957 bp, 16 predicted proteins | sample 1519881 | NCBI WGS metagenome assembly OBLQ01 (sample SAMN01911456, study PRJEB22533) | soil metagenome | biome: Soil | place: Malaysia | collected 2012-04-30 | depth DG_metagenome m | reverse complement strand
TCGAATATGTATTGCCGGTGCGCAGCCACGCGCATCTGCGCGTGTACGCCGCCAGCGGCGCGCTGGTGCGCACACTGGTCAACGACGTGCGACCGGAAGGCGCAAGCCATATCACCTGGGACGGCCGCGACGACACCGGCGTACCGGTGGCGTCGGGGGTGTATCTGCTGCGCATGGACGCGGGCGGCGAAACCCGCAGCCATAAGATGATTTTGCTCAAGTAGCCGTCCGTCCGGGCGGGGTCCGGGACGCGGGGTTCTCACCCACGTACCGGGCCTTGCCCCACACCCCCGTCCCCCTTACTCTCAGCAACTCGCCCCAACTCTCCCTTGCCCGCCCCCGAACGCGCGGGGCATGGGCATTGCAGTTTCCTCTATTGCTAATAGTGTGTGCACGGCTACGGCCGCCGATTTCCATGACGCGAACCATCATCCATATCGTGCTCGGAGTGTTGCTCTGGGTGGTGTTCGGTTTCTACTGGCACCTCGTCATGCAGCAACCCATCACGGGTCAGACCCGTCACGCGCTCATCATCGTGGGCACGGTGGTGGCGGCGATCACGGTATTCGACTGGTTCTGGATTTTTCACAACCTGCGCATCGCGCGCCGCACACGGCGGCGTGCACGCCGTGTGGAACCGCCTGTTCCGTCGGTCGATTTTCTGGGACGCGTGTTTACGGCCCAGGACGACATGCTGCGCCGCGCGCGTTACATCGAAGTGACCGTGGTGGAACTGGCCGACGAGCACCGTTCCACCGGGCACAAACTGTTTCGTGTCCGTGATGCGGTGCCCGAGGACTGAACGCGATGTTCGACCTGATCGCCATACTCGAAGCCATCGAAGGCAGCCGGTTGTACCTGCTTTCGCTGTCGTTCTTCGCGTGGTATCCGCTGGTGTCCAGCGGCGTGCTGGTGCTGGTTGCGCTCACGTATTACCTCCGCCGTGAACGCCGCGGCGACATCCAGCCCGGAGTGGACCCGGAGTACACGCCGCGCGCGTCGGTGCTGATCGCCGCCTACAACGAGGCCGAGCATATTCAGGACACCATCCGCGGGTTGCTGGCGCTCGATTATCCCAACTACGAGATCGTGGTGATCGACGATGGCAGCACAGACGCGACGGCGCGACGGGTGCTACCCTTTGTGCGCGAAGGCAAGGTGCGGTTGATCCGCAAGCTCGTGAACGAGGGCAAGGCCATGGCGCTGAATGACGGCTTCCGTTGCGCCACCGGCGAGATCTTCCTGGTCATGGACGCCGACGCCATTCCCGACCCGCAGATCCTGCGCGTGATCGTTCCGCATTTCAAATCGCCGCGTGTGGGAGCAGTGACGGGCAACCCGCGCGTGTTCAATCGCGATACCCTGCTGTGCAAGCTGCAGGCAATCGAGTTCACCGCCATCATCAGCCTGCAGCGCCGCTCGCAGCGAGTGTGGGGACGCATTCTCACCATGAGCGGCGTGGTGGGTGCATTCCACCGCAGCGCCATGCTCGATGCCGGTCTCTACAGCCCCGACATGGCCACCGAAGATATCGATCTCTCGTGGAAGCTGCAGCTCAGGCACTGGGACATCCGCTATGAACCGCGCGCGGTGGTGTGGATGCGCGTGCCGGAAACATTCCGCGGCCTGTGGCGGCAACGGCAGCGCTGGGCGCGCGGACTGGCGCAGGTGCTGCGGCGTCACGGCATGGAAGCGACGGCGTGGGAACATCGCCGTCTGTGGCCGCTGGTGGTGGAGTCGTGGCTGTCGATTGCGTGGGCGTACTGCTTCATCGTGCTCACCTCGTTATGGATCTTCTGCTACGCGATGGGCTACCCGCCCGTGGGTGCGTCACCGATTCCCAACTGGTGGGGCATGTTGATCGGCACCATGTGCCTCGCGCAGTTGCTGACGGGCGTGCTGCTGGACCGGCGCTACGACCGTCGCATTCCGCTGTACTACTTCACCGCGGTGTTCTACCCGCTGCTGTACTGGATCATGATGGCGGTCGTGACGTCGATCGCCACGCCGGGCGCGGTGCTGCGCCGCCCGGCGGACGGCCCGGTACGCTGGAAGCCGGTGAGGGGCGAATGAGAAGTAACTTCGCGCATTCGCGGGTCCTGTCACCGTCCACCCCCGGATGGGTCCATTTCGCTGTGCGCGCGGGACGGGCATCACCCGACTCGCTCAGGGTCCTCGCCCGGGCAACGGCCATTTGCAGCGGGCTGCGGATTCGCTCGCTGGGTGACGCCCGAATCCCGCGCTCTCTCGCGATGGCCTCGTCCAGGACACATCGGTCGCGCGCCGGGTTCCCCGTTGGCGCATTCGTCACTCTCATTCTTCTGGGAGTGGGAGGAGGTTGGAATGCGCCGGCTGTCGCGGCTACGTCACTCACCGCCGACGCGGCGCTCGACAGTGCGCGCACGGCGGCGGCGCAGGACCGGCACCACGATGCCATTCGCTGGTATCACCGCGCCATCGCCGCCGATTCGTCGCTGGCGCCGGAACTGACGCTGGAGCTGGGTCATCAGTACACGTGGGCGGACCAGCCGGACAGCGCCGTGACCATGTACCGCCGGTATCTCGCCGCGCATCCGGGCGACATCGACGCGGAAATCGGACTGGGGCGCGCACTGGCGTGGTCGGGACATTACAAAGAATCCCTGGCCACCTATCGTGCCGCACTCCCGCACGCCGGCGACCGCCGCAACGAAGTGCGCGACGCCATTGCGCGCGTGGAAAGCTGGCAGGATGACCACGAGGCCGCGCGCCGCGACTACGAGGCGGTGTTGCACGACGATCCGCACGATCTCGACGCGGCCATCGGTCGCGCGCAGGTGGCCAACTGGTCGGGACGCCATCGCGAGGCGGTGGCGCTGTACTCGCAGATTCTCGCGGACCACCCCGGCAACGCCGACGCCCAGGAGGGGCTGGCGGCCGCCCAGTACTGGCTGGGACGCACGGACCTGGCGCGGGCGACGCTCGCCGATGCGAAACCAACCCCGTCCGCACGGGCGTTCTCGAATGACGTCGAGCGCTCAGTAGCGCCGGACGCGTCGTACTCCTACGAACAGAACAAAGACAGCGACGACATCAAGCGGCGCACCCATACCGTCGATGCCGGTATCTGGGTCGACGATCTCACGCGCGTGGGCGGCGAATACGGACACGCAACCTACACCCAGGCACAACGCCCCGACGTCTCGCGCAACTGGCTGGCGGCGGTGCTGCGGCGGCGCTTCAACGAGACCTGGGTGGCCAACGCCGCCGTGGGCTGGCAGTGGAATTCGTACGATGCGTCGGCGTTGCGTCCGCAACCGTACTGGCAGGACAGCTTCAACCTGTTCACCATCGACGGTTATGCCACCTTCACGCCACGCGACTGGATGCGCTGGGATTTCAGTCTGTATCGCGGCTCGCTGACCAATCCCGACGCGATCTATCGCGGTATCACGCTCACACAGTTCTCGGCCGGACTCGACTGGCGCCTGCGCTCGAACCTGCTCAATACCACATCGGCCGACGTGACGTTCTACAACGACGCCAACACGCGCACCGGATTCAACGAGCGTCTGGCGTGGCAACCGCTATGGCGGATGCCGGTGGGCGTCAACCATCGCTTCACGTCGACGACGGGATTCGGTTACTTCGGCTTCTCGAAGACCGACCCGGACAACGGCTACTACGACCCGCGCCAGTACCTGAGCGTCTACGAAGAAGTGGCCCTCGACATGACGTTCACGAAACGCGCGCGCGGCCACGTGGCCGGCCGCCTGGGGCTGGAGCGCGAGAACGGCGGCGACTGGTTCGACGTGGGGCGCATCGACATATCGGGAACTTTCACCGTGCACCCGCGCGTGTCACTCACTGCGGGTTATTACAACTCCAACTCGCGACTCGATTCGCGTGAGGGATATGCAGCGAACGGTTTCTACATCAACCTGGACTACGTCCACCACGACTGACGCGCGCGCGCTCACACTGCGCGACGCGTGGGTGGGTGCGGTGGTCGCCATCGTGGCCGCCGCGTTGCTGACCGTGGCCATCGGCGCCATGGTGACCGCGGACGTGAGCCCGGGCCGGCATACCACCGATGACGGATCGGTGGTGGCGGCGGGCGGCGTCTATCGCTCCGCCGACCGCGTGCCCATTCTCTGCTACCACTATGTGCGCCCGCCGGGCGGGCCGCTGCAGCTGGTGCGCGTGTTCGGCTACGTGGTGCTGAGCCTGCCGCTGATGGACGACTCCGAACTGTGGAAGGTGACCCGGCGCGGGTTCGAACAGCAGATGAAGTACCTGGTCACGCGTGGATACCACACCGTCACGCTGGATGAGGTTCACGAATGGGAGATGGGGCGGCGCAACCTGCCCGCAAAATCCGTGGTGCTCACCTTCGACGACGGCGAAGAGAGCGCCTACGACTATGTCTATCCCGTGCTCGAGAAGTACGGGCTCAAGGCCACCATGTTCGTGGTGACGTCGCGCGTCGGCACGCGGTGGAACGGCATGCAGTGTGTCGACTGGAAACAGCTGCGCGAAATGCAGCGCAGCGGTCTGGTGGACATCGAATCCCACACCCACGACCTGCATTACAAGGTGGGCGCGGGCAGCCAGCCGTGTCCGGTCTATCTCGCGCAGGCTGACGACCCCACCCAGCGCGCGGGTGAATACCGGACCATCTTCGAAGATCTGTCGCGTTCGCGCGTGACCATCGAAAAGCAGATCGGACGCACACCGCACTTCCTGGCGTGGCCCTACGGATTCGGCAACGCCGCGGTGGACCAGCTGGCAATCGATGCCGGGTTCACGCGCACACTTTCCCTGCGCGCCCGCCCCAACCGGCCGGTTGGAATCGGCGGCCGCATCCTCGCGGCCGACACCGAACGCTTCGAAATGCCCCGCTATACCGTCACCGCCCGCACTTCGTTGCGCGACTTCCACGCCATGCTCGACGGCACCTTCGATCCCACGCGTTGAACCGCTCCACCGGCCGGCCGGTGGCACATTCCTTGCCTGCTACGCCCCCGTCATCTACGCGCGCCATGCGCCGGGGGGAAGATTTTTCATGTCGAACACGATTCCGCAGCCGAACACCGATGCCGCCTCCATGGGTGGCGTGCAGGTTCGCATCAATCGCAGCTCCTATATGAACTGGTCACTGCTGGTGATCGTGGTTCTGCTGATCGCCATCAGCCTGGCGTCCGTTCTCCCTCCCGTACTGAGCAGCCGGATATCCGAATTCTGGATCTTCTCCAAGCCGCAGATGCTGGTGATCGCGGGCCTCACACTGGCGCTGCTGCTGCTGGCCGGACTGGCGCACCAGATGCGCTATCTGAAGGCATTGCGCGCGCAGTTCGCGGCGATTCAACAGCAGGAACGCGAACAGGCGGAGCGGCACACCGCGCGCCTCTACGCCCTCTTGAACATGGGCCGCGTGATGGTCTCACAGAGCGATCTTCAGACCGTTTTCGATTCGATTACCAAACTGTGCTGCGAGGCGTTCGGCTGCGACCAGTCGTCGCTGATGATTCTCGACAAGGATGCCGAGGTCCTGGAGGTCCGGGCGGCGAGCGGCAAGGATATTCCGGAGGGCATGCTGGGTGCGCGCCAGCCCGTGGGCCGCGGTATTTCCGGCTGGGTGGCACAGAGGCGTGAACCGTTGCTGCTGACACCCATGCAGACTCCGATTCCCGGCCTCGAGTTCAAGAAGAAGGACGTGATCGCCGCCATGGTGGTCCCCGTCATTCTGCGCGACGAACTGGTGGGCGTACTCAACGTCAGTGCGCGCTCCAGTCACGTCGAGTTCAACAGCGACGATCTGCGCGCCATGCAGGCCTTCGCGGAAAATGTCGGTGCGGCGGTGCGCCACGCGGAACACGCGGAATGGATGCGTGCCACCATTCGCAAGTTGCAGGAGCAGAAAGAACGCGGCGCACACGGCGCCGCCCATCCGGTCACGCCGTCCGCCGGCGGAACCGACGGCGCGGCCTAGTACAGGCTCTGATTCCAGCCCCCGTCCACCCGCATGGTCACTCCCGTGACGTAGCTCGCGCGTTCCGATCCCAGAAACGCAACCACGGCGGCCAGTTCTTCCGGGCGTCCCAGCCGTTGCGCGGGAATCACGCGCTCCCAATCCGCGAACACATCATCCATTTCCCGGCTCTGCGTGGTGGCGGTGTGTTCCGCCAGTTCGTCCAGACGCTCGGTGCGGGCGTACCCGGTCGCGATGTTGTTCACGGTGATGCCCTCGCGCGCGAGATCGTTGGCGAGGGTGCGCGCATACCCCACCACACCCAGGCGCAGCGTGTTCGAGATCACGAGACTCGACCGGGGCTGCTTCACCGTAAGCGAGAGCAGGTTGACGATCCGTCCCCACGCGTTGCGACGCATGTGGGGCACCGCCGCCTTCATCATGGCGATGGGCGCCATCATGGTGGCGTCGATGTTGGCGCGCAATGTCTCCATGGAGACCTGATCGAACGATCCCGGCGGTGGTCCGCCGCAATTGGTGACGAGAATATCCAGCCGCCCCAGTACCGACGCGGACTCATCCACGAAGCGCCGGCACTCGTCGTCACTCGAGAGATCGACCGTCATGGCATGCACGCGCGCGCCAGGCACCGCCGCCAGCAACTGTTTCTCGGCATCGCGAATATTGCTTTGGTTGTGCGAGCAGATAGCCACCGCCGCACCCTCACGCGCGAATTCGAGTGCACACGCAAACCCCAGTCCCTTGCTGGATGCCGCGATGACAGCCATGCGTCCCTTGACTCCCAAGTCCATGTGGTTTCTCCTTGTTCCCGGTAATTGCTCCCGCCGCATCGGGCCCGGCGTCGCCGTGGACAATCGCCTCCGCGATCGGTTATACTCTTTTCACGGACGATCCCAAGAGAAAGCCGCGTCCGTCCGCAGCTTCATGCAGATGCCGCGGCCCGATGACAGGTTCTGTCTCCCAGGAGTAGACACCCCAATGAGCTTCATCCGCGACGCCAAGAGCCGCTTGTCCATTTTTGGTGAGCTCTGGGCATTCATGAAAGTCCGCAAGAAGTGGTGGCTTGGCCCCATCATGATTTTCTTGCTGCTGCTCGGCGTGCTGATCATCTTCACGGAAGGATCCGCGCTGGCACCATTCATCTACGCTTTGTTCTAGGTCCGCTGCGAGGCAGTGCGCCAGGGTCCACGGGCGGCGACTTCGGTCGTCGCCCGTTTGGTTTTTCAGTACTCGATGCCGCGCTGGGCGTAGATCCCGCGGTGAAACGGGTGCTTGATCTCACGCATCTCCGTGACGAGGTCGGCAAGATCGATCAGATCGGGATGCGCGTCCCGTCCCGTAAGAATGATGTGCATGTCGGCCGGCTTCTTGCGCAGTGCGTCGATCACCACGCGAATGTCCAGATAGCCGTACGCAATGGCGTTGTTGATCTCATCGAAGATGAGCAGATCGTGCTCGTTTTTCTCGATGGCCTCGCGGCATGAGTCCCATGTCTTCCCCGCAACCGCGATGTCCCGGTCGCGGTCCTTCGTCTCCCATGTGAAGCCCTCGCCCATGGGAACGATTTCGAAGCCCAGCTGCTTCGCCGCGTGCAGCTCACCGTAATCCCACGACCCCTTGATGAACTGGATCATCTTCACCTTGAAGCCGACACCGACGGCGCGAAACGCAGTGCCCAGCGCGGCCGTGGTCTTGCCCTTGCCGTTACCGGTGTTGACGATGATGAGGCCTTGCCGCCGGCCTTTGGGATTCTTCTTCTCGGTGAAACTCATGGGAGAGCCTGTATTCAGGGTTGTATCGCGGAACAGCGAGTCCTAAAATAGCACTGCTACGCCACGCGCACAAGCGCGCCCTGGCGCGCACGATTTTCGCCATGCGCACCGTCTACCTGGACAACAACGCAACCACCGCGGTGATTCCGGCCGTGTTCGAGGCCATGCGGCCGTTCTACACCGAACACTACGGCAACCCGTCGAGCGGACATCACCTGGGCGATCAGCCCGCCTCCGCCGTGCGCGCTGCCCGTTCGCGCATTGCCGCGTTTCTGGGCTGCGCCGATACCGAGATCATCTTCACCGGCGGCGGCACCGAGGCGGACAACCTTGCGATTCGCGGCATTGTCGAAGCAGCGCGCGGCAAGCGCCATATCATTACTTCCGCGGTGGAACATTCGGCGGTGCTCAATCCCGTGAGGCAGCTGGAGTCGAAGGGCTACCGCGTGACCGTGCTGGGTGTGGACCACGACGGACACGTGGATCTGGACGCGCTGCGCAACGCTCTCGACGACGAGACCGCGCTGGTGTCCGTGATGTTTGCCAACAACGAGACCGGCGTCATGCATCCCATTGCCGAGATCGCGCAGCTCGCGCACGCGCGCGGGGTTCCCCTGCACATCGACGCCGTTCAGGGCGTGGGCAAGGTGCCGGTTCGCATCGATGAGCTGGGTGCGGATCTGGTGTCGCTCTCCGCGCACAAGTTTCATGGACCGAAGGGCGTGGGCGCGCTGGTGGTGAAGAAGGGGACGCGCTGGATGCCCACGTTTCTGGGAGGCAGCCAGGAGCGCGGGCGCCGGCCCGGCACCGAGAACGTGGCGGGCATCGTGGCCATGGCCGCCGCGTGCGACTACGCGCAGAATCATTTCAGGCATTACGACACGGTGGTGCGGGCGCTGCGTGACCGCTTTGAGTCCAACCTGTCGGCGTCGATTCCGGATGTGTTCGTCAACGGCCAGGCCAGCAACCGGATTCCCAACACATCCAACATGGGATTTCCCGGACTGGATGCTCACGCCCTGCTGGTGCGTCTCGACGAGGTGGGCATCTGCGCGTCGGCGGGTTCGGCCTGCCATTCCGGGGCCACCACGCCCTCCCACGTCCTGGTCGCGATGGGCCTCACGCCGGCCGAGGCAACCTGTTGTATCCGCTTTTCTCTCAGTACGATGACCACGGACGAGGACATCGCCTACTGTACCGATCAGATCCCCCGAATCGTCCAGCAGATGCGCCGCAATTTCATCTCCGCTTAATCCTGCATTCACATCCCGCGCGTAAAGTTTGCGCGTCGTCGGACCACAGTCAGGCCATTTTATGGATTTGATCCGGCGGCGCGGGTACAGCGTGTTGACCGAACCATCAATCCAGCCCGCGTCTCCGGATCGCAAAGATTCCCTCCGCGGGCACTCCAGGGGCCCGCACTGAACCGCGAAATCCAGAGCCCACCTTCCCAGGCACCATGAAGGCCTTTCCTGCCGGAAAGGCCTTTGTTTTTTGGATCGCGAAAATTGCCGGGCGGAACTTATCCCGTGCGACTCCCGATCAGGCGCAGGATGCGCGCGGCCAGTTGATCCGTGGATGCGCGCGCGTCGAGCACCAGTGTCGCGTGTTCGCGCGTGGGATGAATGTGCTGGTCGTACATGGGACGCACGGTGCGCTCGTATTGATAGATCACCGCCGTCCGTGAACGCCCGCGCTCGCGTGTGTCGCGTTCGATGCGACGCTCCAGGCACACGGCGTGATCGAGAGAAAGAAACACCGACGTCGTGAACAGCTTGCGCAGCTCCGGCCAGTACAGCGCATAGATTCCCTCCACGATGACGCTGGGCAGGGGTGGTACGGTGCGGCGTACGGGCGCGCGTTCGTGGGTGCGGTAATCGTAGATGGGCTGCTGGATGGGGACGCCCGCCATCAGCTGTTTCAGCTGGTCGACCGCAAGGTGATGCTCGAATGCGCCGGGCACATCGACATTGATATTCTCTTCGGGAACCCCGCGCTGGTCTTTGTAATAGGAGTCGAGCGCCATGACCACGGCGCCCCCGGGAATGGTCTGCGCGAGCACGTTGGCGAGCGTGGTCTTGCCCGAGCCCGAGGGACCGGCAATCGCCACGACGGTGGTGCAGGGGGCCGACTGCATGGCGCAATCCTACCACGTGTGATAGCATGGGCCCATGTCGATGCACGGTTCGGCATCGGGCGGGCGTGGCCCGGTGTTTTCCCGGTGGGGAGAAGGACATCTCTCTGGCGGGAACCGTCGTATCCGGCTGGCAACCGCGCTCCTCGCCATCGTCCTCGTGATCCTGATCGGATTCGGGCTCTCGCGGGGACGCCGCGTGGCCCAGTGGGCGCCCCTGTCCGTGGTCAGTACGCACGAGCCCCTGCAGGAGCTGCCGTTGCGCGTGGCCCACGGCGAAGAGCCCGTCGAGCCGGCCCATACCTACGATGCGGTGCTCGATCTCAGGTCGATCAAGCGCATTGTGTTGGGCATCGATCTCGACTACGTCCCCAAGGGGCTCGATCACTATGACGCGGTCCTGCGCGCTTCGGGCGGCGCCGAACGCTTCCGCAGCCGCATCGACAACGACTATTTCCGCGAGGGGCGCTGCATGCTGCGCCTGTTCGCAAAACGCTTCCCCGCGGGGGACTACACCCTCGATATCGAGGGGTTCGACCCCGGCTCGAGCGACGGACGTATTGTGGCATCATCCTGGTTTCAAATACTGCGCTGATCACCATGAAAACACTTTCCATCGGCCATAGTCCCGACGCGGACGACGCCTTCATGTTCTACGGACTCGCTTCCGAGCGCGTCCGCATCGAGGGATACACCATCGATCACGTGATGGAAGACATCGAGACGCTCAACCGGCGCGCGCGCCGCGGCGAGCTCGACGTCACCGCCATCTCCGCCGCCGCCTACCCCGAGGTGGCGCATCTCTACCGCATCATGTCGTGCGGCGCATCGGTCGGGCGCAAGTACGGCCCCATTGTGCTGGCGCGCGAACCGCTTCCTCTGGAAGCGCTGGCGGGGCGGCGCATCGCCGTGCCCGGCGCCCAGACCACGGCGTACCTGCTGCTGCGCCTCTACGTGCCCGCTGCCTTCACGCCCGTGATGATGGACTTCGACCACGTGATGGAAGCGGTCGCCAGCGGCGAAACCGACGCGGGTGTGATCATCCACGAAGGCCAGCTCACCTGGCAGACCACGGGGCTGCACCGCATCCTCGACCTCGGTGAAGCCTGGATGGAAGACACCGCGCTGCCCATCCCGCTGGGCCTCGACGTGATCCGCCGCGGTCTCGACGACGCGCTCATGACGCGCGTTGCCTCCGCACTCAAAGAAAGCATCGTGCTGGCGCGCACCGATGAGGACGCGGCCGTCGACTACGCCATGCAGTTCGGCCGCGGGCTCGACCGGAAAACCTGCCAGGAGTTCGTGCGCATGTACGTGAACGCGGACACGGTCGACATGGGCGACGAGGGCGCCCGGGCGCTGGCCGCTCTCTATGGCCGGGCCCGGGACCGGGGCATTCTTCACGCCACCCCCAACCTGGATATCCTTCAGGTCTAACTAACTGTATCTATTTTCGTTAGCCATTCCCGGCAAAGATTTCCCATTGCCGAAATGATATCATATTGATATGCTATTGCTATCTTTGTCTCCCAGGAGGAATTTCCCATGGTCACACATGAGATCGAACGTAAGGCACTCAACGGTTGGTTCATGATCACGCTGCTGCTGCTGGCCGGTATCGCGCTGGGTGTCGCTCTCAAGGAAATCGTCCACGCCCCATTCCTCAACATGCTGGCGCTGGTCGCGTGGGTGTTGGCCGTGCTGGTGTGGGCCATCATGCTGGGCGGCTTCTTCACGCTGCAGCCCAACATGGCCGCCGCGCTCACGTTGTTTGGCAAGTACACCGGCACCGTCAAGGAGAACGGGTTCCACTGGGCCAATCCGTTTCTCCAGAAAGCCAAGGTGTCGCTGCGCGCGCGCAATCTCAACAACGAACGAATCAAAGTGAACGATTCGCGCGGCAATCCCATTGAGATTGCGGCCGTGATCGTGTGGCGCGTGACCGACACCGCTCAGGCTCTCTATGACGTCGATGAGTTCGTGCACTACGTGAGTGTGCAGAGCGAGTCGGCGCTGCGCCATCTCGCGAGTGCGTATCCCTACGACACCACTGAAGACGGCCAGCTTTCGCTGCGCGGCAGTATGGATGAAGTATCCGCAACGCTCACCAAGGAGCTGCAGGAGCGCGTCAGCAAGTCGGGCGTGAAGATCGAAGAGGCGCGGCTCTCGCACCTGGCGTACGCGCCCGAAATCGCGTCTGCCATGCTGCAGCGCCAGCAGGCCGAAGCCATCGTGGCGGCGCGCAGTCGCATCGTGGATGGCGCCGTGGGCATGGTGGAGATGGCCCTGCAGCGCCTCGACGCCAGCAGTGCGGTGCAACTCGATGACGAGAAGCGCGCCGCGATGGTGAGCAATCTGCTGGTGGTGCTGTGCGGCGACCGCTCGGCGCAGCCCGTCGTCAACACCGGAACGCTGTACCAGTAGGAGTATCGTGGCTGACCGGAAATCATTTCTCATCCGCTTGCCCGCGGAAGTGCTCGATGAGCTCAACCGCTGGGCCAAGGATGATCTGCGCAGTCTGAACGGTCAGATCGAATTCCTCCTGCGCGACGCGCTGCGCAAACGTCGCGGGAAGGATCTCCGGCCGCCCGGCGACGAAAAGCCGGCGTAAGAAAGTGAGGCCCGGTCAACGCGAGATGACCGGGCCTCTTCGTCTCGAAAACCGCGAGCCCTACTTCAGTTTTACCAGCTTCTGCATCAGCGAGCTCTGACCGGCCTCGAGCCGGGCAAAATAGACACCCGCCGCGACCGCGTATCCGTGAACGTCGCGCATGTCCCAGGTCCCATCCACGGTCCCAATATGCGACGAACCGGCGGATGGATACCGCGCTGGATGTCGGCGGAATCTTGCCGTTCGTCCTGATTCGGGGGCGCGGGGCGGGGGACCGGGAACGGGCTAGAACACGTGGGGATGGGTGCGCGCCGAATCCATGGCGTGGCGTGTGCGGCGGGCAGCGTCTTCGATGTGGTTGATGGTGAAATCCTTCGAGAACACCTCGGAACCCACGCCCACCGCCACCGCACCCGCCTGGACGTAGTCCACGATGGTGTCGGCGGTGATGCCGTTGGTGGGAACCAGCGGAATCCCGGGGAGCGGCCCGCGCACGGCGCGGATGTAGGCCGCGCCGCCCAGGCATGCGGCCGGGAATACCTTGATCAGGCGCGCGCCATGGCGGTGCGCGGCCAGAATCTCCGTGGGGGTGGACGTACCGGGGACCGCCAGCAGTCCCAGGCGATGGGCCTCGTCGACCACGTCGGGATCGAAAACCGGAGAGAGCACAAAGCGGCCGCCGGCGTTGGCAACGTCGCGCACATCCTTCACGGTGAGCACGGTGCCGCCTCCGGGAATCGCCAGCCCATCGCGGCCGAAATGCGCGATCGCATCAATCGCCCCCGGCGTGGTGAGCGTGATCTCCAGCACCTTGAGGCCGCCGCGCAGGGCGGCTTCGCAGGCTTCGACAAGCGGTGTGTCGGCCCCCAGGCGCACACAAAGAAACACACCGTCCGCGAGCACATCGCGGACGGTGCGTTCTATCGATTCGTTTGCGTTCATGCAGAATGAACGGCTCTACCCGTTCGCCTGTTTCTCCGCGGCCTTCTTGAGCTTGTCGTTGGCATAGATGGCAACTTCGACGCGGCGGTTGGCGGCCCGGCCATCCGCGGTGCTGTTGTCCGCGACGGGCTGCGACTCACCGTACCCCATGGTGGTGAAGCGCGTCTCCATCACTTTCTGGCCGGCCAGGTAGTTGGCCACCGACTGCGCACGCAGCCTGGACAGCTCGAGGTTCCACTCCTCGCTGCCGGTGGAATCGGTGTGGCCTTCCAGCAGGATGTTGGTGTCGGGATACTTGTTCAGAATCCCGGCCAGTTTGGTGAGATTGTCACGGCTGGCCTGCTTGAGCTCGGCCTTGTTCACGTCGAAGAGAATGCCCGAATCGAACGTGATCTTGATGCCCTCGCCGATGCGCTCGATCTTGGCGCCTTCGAGGTCGCGCTGCATCTCCGCCGCCTGCTTGTCCATGTAGTTGCCGATAACTGCGCCCGCCGCGCCACCCACGGCTGCGCCGATGATGGCGCCCA
>OBLQ010000586.1_pt1 | contig 13967 bp, 20 predicted proteins | sample 1519881 | NCBI WGS metagenome assembly OBLQ01 (sample SAMN01911456, study PRJEB22533) | soil metagenome | biome: Soil | place: Malaysia | collected 2012-04-30 | depth DG_metagenome m | reverse complement strand
TGAGTGACTCCATGCCGTGTGGCATGGTTGTTCCGCGGGCGCGTGAGACAAAGCCTCCTCTCCCCTTACCTGGGGAGAGGATAGAGGTGAGGGGCAACAATCACAGTCATTTCCCCAAACCCGAGCGGCCTCGGGACAGCCATACGACTGGCGCTGACGGGTTCTCGGGATCGTAGATCCCGATGAAGTCGGGACAACCCGCCGGATTGTCCCGACGGGTGGCCCGGTCTGACTCGCAGAGCAGCCTGGAATCAGTAGAGGCGCAGTAGAATGGAGACAAGGTGAATTGGCAACTGTACTCTAAGAGGGTTCTACTGTTGGCAGTCTTGCTCGCGGTTACCGGCGTCGCGGACTGCGAAATACGGCTCCACGGCGTCTTCACCCTCCTCTACTTCATGCCGGATGTAGCGGTCTGCGGTGCTAGCTTCATTGGCTTCTACTATTTGGGTGCCTTTGAAGCAGACCTCGCGAGATCACAGGACGAAAACCAGTAGGCCCGGTGCCCCGGTCTGACTCGCAGCGCGGCGCCCTAGAATCTATGCAGTCGCAGAGTGTTCGGCTCGATGTGGTTCAGTCTTGCCCAAGCAGTCGAGCAAAATAGCTCGCTCACCTTCCGTCTCATTCGCAGACCGAAGATGACGCACACCGATACCATCGCGCCCATCACCAAAGGCATCCCCCAGGCGAGTCCTCCAATTAGGATCCCGAGTGTGGTCGACAAGACTAAGGCTACTCCCAAGAAAAGTCCGCCCTTGCCGGAAACCGCGATGTACTTGGCCCGCTCATCGTCTGTCATGTGAGCCTTGATCTCGCGTACAGTCGGCGATTCGAACGGCGACCACGTCAACCATCTACTGTTCATCGTTTGCCCGCTCCTAACTCTCGCCCATGGCTAATTATACAGGTCTTCTTCATCGTGGATCATTTCGGCGGGCGGGTGGCCGGGCTGAGTGACTCCATGCCGTGTGGCATGGTTGTTCCGCGGGCGCGTGAGACAAAGCCCTCCCAAACCCGAGCGTCCTCGGGACAGCCATGCAACTGGCGCGGACGGGTTCTCGGGATCGTAGATCCCGATGAAGTCGGGACAACCCGCCGGATTGTCCCGGTTCGTTAGGACTAACCAGCGGGACCGGTTGGGCGCTCGCGGGTGCGTCGAAAACGGCTGAACTTGACATGCGTTGACGTTCGTGTTATGCTCCAGAAAGAAGGTGATTCCATGCTATCTGTGTTAGTGACCGCTCTCGCTCTGGTGCAGAGCGAGGGGCCAAGACTAAACCCAGCGTTCATCAAAACCCCAGAACAGTTTACGAAGGTGTGGGCGAAGGGCGAGAAAGACTCCAAGAAGAAGTCGAACCTGAACAACACCCTCAACAGAATGAGGAGAACCATCGGAACATACCGCAGGAGCGTCTTGGGTGACAGTGAGGGCACGAGCTTCGTCTATTACATTCCGCCAGAAATTCTGCCCTATGTCGACGCGTTCAACTCTGCACACGAGTACGCCCCGGCGGAAAAGGTTGACGAACTCAAGGCGAAGGCCATTCCGACCTCAGCCCAGCGGTTCGACACCGTCTATTTCTACACGACAATAACCCTCATGCCGCAGTTCGCGGGCGGCTACGGGAGGATCAGCCGGTACGCGAATCCCGACGACCTGAAGGACGTTAAGGTTGTATTGCGAGTCGGCAAGAACAAGATTCTGCAACCGATCGGTGGCCATCCCGGCAACCTGCTCCAGAGTAGCGGTAGCGCCACCAGTGCCTACGAGCTACCCCAGTATACGTACAGCAAGACGAACTCTTCAGCGTCCGGCAGCGCATACGGCTCAGGTGGCTACGCCTATGGAACCGCAACCGGGACTTCAACCACTGTCACGACGTACCACGAATACCACGAAGAAGGTTACGATTGGTACCACGGTGAATTCTTTGTTGGCTTCAAGATCATCGACAAGGACGGCAAGCCGCTGATCACTGACAAAGACAAGGATATGACCCTGCTTGTAATCTATGGGAATTCGGAGCGACAAGCGAAGTACAAACTCTCCGATCTCATGAACCCTTACAGGTAGGTGCTTCGGGCTGAGACAGGAGGCGGATAGTAGACACCATGAAACTCATTGCGATAGCCGTCCCAGCGGGCTTCGCGTGGTTCTTCACGATCCGGTGGATGTCGGCCTGGATACCCGTGCCGCTCGCACTCCTTGTCTGTATGCTCCTCACCGGTGCTCTGTACTCCGTTCTGTGCCGCACGGCGAGTGGCCCGGTCTGACCCGCCGCGCGTCGTGCGATCCTAGGACGCGACAATATCGACTTGTACCGATCCGCGCTACGGCGGACAATGCACACAAGACGAGGCGCCGCCAACGACCGTTCGGCAAAGGGTTCGGCACGTGGCGGAGAGAAGACGGAATACCCTTCTTCGAGAGCCAAACAAGAACAGTCCTGGGGAACCGCCAGGGCAGGTGAAGCGAGGCTCGGCTTCTGAACCAGTTCGTATCTATGGTCGTAGTTTACGAAGACGCTTCGTCCCAGCCTAGTCGCGCAAGCGAAGGGCCTGACCGGAAGGAAACCCGCGGTCAGAGAGTCTGACTCGAAAGACGGAAGGAAACCTTGTAAACACAAGGTTCCCTTCCTCTTTTTTCTGTGAGCGGTCCTGTGCGGCCCGGAATGCAGACTCGGCAACACGGCACCGTGCGGGTTTCCCTATTTCTTGCGGCGGCGCAAGAACGGAACCAGCCCCAGACCGAGCACCAGCATCGATGCCGGCTCGGGGACCGGAGTCGCAGTGAACGAAAGGACGTCGCCCGTATACGTGTTGTCCGTCTCGCTCGTTCCTCGTATCTGCGGATCGCCAGCCAGCATCGTATAGTCGAAGTGCATGTAGTCGGAGGATGCGAACAGATAGACGCCGTTCGCGCCCAAGAGTAGGTTCTCCAGACCCAGAGTGTCGCCCGCGACGTTGTATTCCTGCAGCCCCGACCCCGTGATGCTTGCGACATCCAGGAAATTGAAGTAGACCTGGTTGAGCGTCTCGCCGGGATCGTAAATGCCGTTGCCGTTCGTGTCAACGACGTCGTAGAGGTACCAAAAGTGCCTTGCCACCACCGAGTCGTCAGCATTGGCCATGGCTTGGACCGTCTTGCCATTGACGTTCCAGTTCACCGTACTCATCTGGACCGGGGTGTCACCGATCTGCACCGAAAAGAACCCTTGCAGCGCGCCAGTCGCCTGGTTCTGCGCGGGGTCTGGGGCAAAGGATTGGTGGCCCGATGCCGTGAGTGTCACGTTGTATCCGATCGTCGTGCCCGCGTATCCACTGTCGCTTGATGAAGTGTGAGTGCCGTTCACGTCGAGCAGCGTCGTGTGAACGTCAGTTACCGTGAGTTGCGACAGGGCGATCGCTGGTACAGCGAGCAGAATAATCTCTCCAAAGACTCGAAATAGTTTCATGTTCAGTTCCTCATGGCGATGTAACCATCGCCAACTGAAACCAGCCTACCCACCGTTCCTTTCCTGCTCGTGCACCGGAAATCAACACCAGTAGTATTGCGGGCTCGCTTGCGCGTGGCACGTTCTGACTCCCAGAGCAGACCGGGATCAACGATCCCACAATTCACAGCCGCGTTCTGCCGAGGTAACGTAGGAACGGCGTGTACGCTGCTGGACTTCCGGTTCTGCTGTTCTTCATCCTCGCCATTTGGGGCCTCAAGGATGGGGAAGTCACATGGCTGCAGGTCGGAATCGCCTTCCTGATCCTCGTCGTCTCCTTCGTTGCGGTCGTGTTACTTACACCCAACCCCATTCCCCTCGCAGTACCAGCCGTCATCATCGACATCTGGCTCCTCTACAAACTCGATATCCTCAGTGCACCGGTTCATTAAAGACTGCCGTCACGTTGCGTACACTACATGTCGTAATTGGTCGAATCCTTCCCTCTGCTGCACGATCCGCCCGAATCCAGTCAACTTGAAACCTGGTTTCATCGATTCCCAGTCGTCGGATGGCTGTTCGCCTACCAGCGGCAGTTGCAAACAGAAAAGGCGCTGGTCGATCAGGCCGTTTCGCGCGGGCCGGTGCCTGACTCGGCCTGGGCCAACTACACTTACGACGAGTCGGTCAGACAAACAATCGAGCAAATCGTGATCGACTACGCCTATCCCAAGGGGAGCACGTTCCACCCGCTCGATCCGGTCGAACTGATGTTCGTATTGCGGTACGGCGACCTCAACGAGGTCGAGATAGTCGAGGAAATTGAAAAGCGGCTTCGCTTCAAGATGGATGACTCTTTGATCGCCAAATTGGTCAAAGAGCGCACGACCTTCATCGACTTCATTCGGATCATCGAAAACAACCAGCGTACGCTCGACTCGTAGCCAGCAAGGCGTCCTTGCAAATTTTCGGCCACGTCCAAACCACAGAGGCTACTGCCCGCGCTTCGCCCTCGCGACTGCCTCGTCCAGTTCGAAGACCGCTTCCGACCTGTGCATCAACAGCGCCCAGATTCCGGCGGCGATGCTGGCGGCCCACAACGCGAGCCCGATGATCAGCGACTTGGTGCTCGTCGAGTTGTTCAAGTCGCCACCGAGGATCGCGACCCGCGGATCCACGGGATCGAAGATGACCTCGACCACGCTGTGGAACGGGTGCGACTCGTACGCGCTCCGCGTCACGTAGAACTTCTGCCGGGTCGTATAGTTCGACGGGTGGTACGAGACCTCCAAATAATACGACCGCGAAGAACTTCCGTCTGAGTCCGTGTCCGTTTCGATCCCGGCGACCTGCACGATGCCGTGTACGTGCACGCCTCGGCTGGCGAGGATGTCCTCCGTCTTATGCTGGGACACAGACCCGACGAGAGGGAGCAACCCGCCGATCGCGAGGAAGATCGCTATCGCTATGAGTTGCGGCTTGCGCACGCATTAATTATCCGCCACCTTGCTCGGAATCGTTTGCGGTGCCGCTCCCAGTCTCGGATCCCCTGGCAAAACCGATCCAGCAACCTGCCACCGCTTCAGCACGTTAATCCGGGCAGCATGAACTTTCTCTCTAGCACGCGCTTCCTCGCCTCCTATTCCGGCCTCCTGACCCTCTCGTTCATCGGAACCGTCGTCTACGGCGCCGGGAGGCTGCACGACCAGACGTTCAACACGGTGACGGCCCGACGTATCAACATCGTCGAGCCGGACGGCACTGTCCGGCTCACGATCTCCAACCGCGCCGATTTCCCGGGAGCGTGGAACCGCGGCAAGGAGCAGCCGAGGCCCGACCGCCGAGACGCCGCCGGAATGCTGTTCATGAGCGAAGAGGGAACGGAGCAGGGAGGATTGATCTGGGGCGCTGAGCAACTGAAGGACGGCAGGATCGAGAACCACGTCCACCTGAGCATGGACCAGTACGAGGAGAACCAGGTCTTTGCGATCGACGCCGGACAGAGCGGCAACCGAAAGTTTTCACAGATCACGCTCATCGATCAAGGCGACTACCCGATCGACGAAAAGCGCCAGGCCAACGATAGAATCAACAAACTTCCCAAGGAAGAACAAGACAAGGCATGGCAAGCGTTCTTCGCTTCCCACCGCCATGACGTCAGGCGTCTGGTTCTCGGTCGTGCGCCGGACCAGGCGGTGGGACTGACACTGAGCGACGGGTCGGGGGCGGCGCGGCTAGTCGTCAAAGTCAGACCGGACGGTAGCCCGGTCATCGAGTTTCTCGACCGGTCCGGCAAGGTCACGAAGGAGATTTCAGGCGAATAGGCGACCGCGAACAAAGGACCCCGGCACGCAACCCGGCGCCTCTGCGCGCACTACCTTAAGACATGGCCATGAGAAGATACCGGTTCAGGCGCGGGGTGCGAACAGTCGCCGCAGTCGCGGCGGGCGGGATCCTGGCGCTGATATTCATCAAGATGCTGATGCCGCTGGTCGCCACGCTGGCCGTCGCTGCGCTCATCGTTTGGCTCATCGTCTACGCCCTCAAGTCGTAGCGCCCTCGTAGCCTCGACGCCAGGGCGAAAGGCACAGCCTGCCTGCGCCGATGCGCGTAAGTAAGAGATGGAGGCCGAAGGAAAGGACCTCTAGGCCCAGCCCTTCGGGCAGTCACATGTTGGAAGCCCAACGAATGCTCATGGTGATGGCCTGCGAAGTCCACTCCGACGAAGTCGTGAGTGCCCTGGAGTCAGCCGGAATCCAGGACTGGTCAGTCACCAACTGTTCCCAGGCGAGCCGTTCCGGCCAACTCGCCATCGACCCGCCCCGCAGTTACACCGCCGGCCGTGTACTGCTTGCGACAGGAAGCGCCGACCAGGTCTCGCGTGCGGTCTCGCTCGTCTCGCAGGCCGTTTCGGCGGATGAGGTCTGCAAGAACTGCCGTATGTACACCTGGGACGTCCAGTCCGTCTCGCTTGGCGCACTGGTAGCCGACCCGGTCTGCGGCATGATGGTCGAGCCTGCAAACGCACTTTCGCTCTCCCATAGCGGGCGCGAATACTGGTTCTGCTGTGAAGACTGCAGGAACAGTTTCAAAAACGACCCAGGTGCCTATATGCACGGCACTCAGTCGCGGCGAGCGGAGTAAATTAAGACAAGAAGCCGGCGCGAACCCGGCAAAGAGGAAACGTTATGACTTTGAAGAAGAACAGGATTCTGATCGCCGTGCTCGCGACCGTCGCCGCAATCGCCATCGCCGGCTGTGCCAAACAGGCCGCGCCGACAGGCGGCACAAGCGCCTCGGGCGAAAAGCCCGCCGAGACGGCCCTCGTCGACTTTACGAACGACAAGGGCCAGTTGGTCTGCCCGGTCACAGGCGAGGAAATCGCCGATAAGTCCAAGGCCGTGGGACACGAGGACTACAACGGCAAGACCTACTACTTCTGCTGCACCAAGTGCCCGCCGCTTTTCCACGCCGATCCGGCCAAGTATGAAGACGGAAAGGCCATGCCGGCGGAAGGCTCAATGGATCACGACAACGACGATATGGGTGGCACGAGCAAGACGGACGACGACAGCAGCACGACTAAGAGCGGCGCCTAGCCCGCCTGAGTTCTCGTCACATATTTGGAGAACGCCCCGATTTCTCGGGGCGTTTTCTGTTGCTTGCTTTCGTAGTGCGCTTTGGACGTGGAGCCAGTCGTATTGTTTGCTTCCTACTGCACGGCAGGAAGGAAGAAACTCCCCGTGTCGAGCGCCGTCGACTGTCCGAGCGCGATCGCCGAGAAAGCGCTGCCGAAACTGTCGAACGCCAGGTACTGCCCCTGGACCGCCGGGAGGCCCGTCGCCCCAGGATCGTTCCAAGTCCCGAACATCACGATGCACGGCGAGGGCGGATATCGCTCCGATCCGGGCGCGGCCATCACGTCGCCGAACGGCGCGACCAGTCCTTGTTCCTGCACCGCCGGGAGACCGACCGTCCCTTGCATCGACAGCGGCACCTGGACAGCGGGAAGAGAGAGACTGAAGTCGCCAGATAGTGCGCTCGTCAGGGAGTCTTCGGTGACGAACTGGCTGATCGTCCCCTGGAGAGGCGTAAACGTCTCAATGCTGTTCGAAAGGAGGTAGCCGGACCAGTCACCGTTCAGGTTCGGTGCGCCAGGGTTTGCCCAGTTGGGGCCGCCCTGCATCTGCTCGAACACGTCGAACCCGAAGTCGTAAGAGCCGTCCCAATCGACGATGAGTTGCTCGAAACTTCCGACGCGCACAGAGCCGTCGCCCATCGCCCTCAGCCTGCCGGCGAAATAAATGCGCGATCCGTCGGCGAAGCCGACACCCGAAACGCCTCCGTTTGGACCGATCAGGCCGACGACTGAGAATTGAGACGGGCCCGAGTTCCGGGTTATCGTGATCGAACCGTCGAACGTGCCGTGCTGGACGGCCGGTAACGACAGCGAGAAGACGTCGGGTGGCCCAGGGTTGATGGCGGAGTCGGAATAGCCGCGCCAGAGCCCGAGATCTTCGCTCTGAGCGGCGGCGGCGGTTGCGAGGAGCGCCAGCGCGGCAACGCACGCGCCGGCCAAAGAGTTTCTAATGGTCGCGTACATAGTGTCCTCGATCGGGCGCGCTCGCTCTCCGCGGGACACACCCGCTGCTTGGCAGTCTATATCGATTGAGATAGCCATATGGCTGGCAAATTTGCCAGGGCGGTCGATGTCGTGTGAATAAGTCCCTGGGTCGACGCACGAGCGCGGACCACCCAGGGACTTATCCGTTCTGACCGCCTTCTTCTTCGACGAACCGCTTCAAGGCGTCGAGCCGAGTGTCCCAGCGTCGCTCCATCTCCTCGATGAAGATCCGCGCCGACTCCAGCCTCTCCGCGTCTAGCCGGACTGCGACCTCTCGCCCGTGCGGCTCTAGCCGCACCACGCCGCTGTCGGCCAGCACCTGCAGGTGCTTGCGCGCGCCCTGGCGGGTAATGCCCAGCCCCTCTGAAACGACCGAGATGGTCGCGGCCTCCCGTCGGGTCAGCCGCTGAACCATCTCGAGCCGCACCGGGTCGCCGAGGGCCCTGAAGACCTCTGCGACAGCCATTACGCCTGCTCGACGAACTTGACGAGTTCCGCCAGTTCCGAGTCCCAGCCCGCGTTGTTCTCCCGCAGCGCCGACTCGTAGACTTCGGGCGGCAGGGAAGAGAACCCGCTCTCCAGCATCGTCAGTCGCGTTCCGTCTCCTTCCTCCTCCAGTCTGAACTCGACCAGAGTGTTGGGAACGGAGAGCACGTCCTCCATCGTCGTCCCAGATGCGCCAGGCACCCAGCGGAAGGCGAAGTACCCGTACGGGTCGCCTCCGACCACGTGCACTCGGCACGAGCCGCACTCGTCGAAGTGCCAGGTGCTGTCCTCGCCAGCCTTGATCTGGCCCTCGATCCGGTCAGGGAACCACTTGCACAGTTCGTTCTTGTCGGAAACCGCTTTGTAGACCCGCTCGATCGGGGCCTTTAGCGTCAGTACTCGTTCAATCGTATCTTTGATCATGGTGCTCATAATGCAACCTCACAGTTGCATTATACGGTCATCTTGCCATAAAAGCAACCTTTCTGTTGCTTTTTTCGAAAAAACCTCGCGCAGGTTCAAAAACGGCCGGACTTCGCGGTTCTAGTCGTCCTGGTACCCATAGCATACGCAGCGGTCAGCGGTACGGATACGGCAGTTCGTCCATGAACTCGCGATCCTGCTCGCGTCGCGCCTTCTCGTCGTCGATCGCTAGGCACAGGGCCTCCGTAGCGCGCGACTTCGCGTCTTCTCGCTCCTCCGCCAGCGCTTTGAGGATGTCGCTGACCCGCTCGAGCAGAGCGAGGAACTCCCTGTGTACCTCCTTCGCCGACTTCGTGCCGCGAGGGACGAACAACTTGATCGCCGTCTCCTGCAGCAGCCCTCTCGGGCGGTCGCCGGTCGCCTGCGAAGGGATCGCCTCGAACCACTTTGGTTCTCCGGTGAAGGGCACGTAGAACGCGACGACACTCGTCTTGGGCATGGTCGCCGAAGCGGTCGCCGCACCGAAACCATAGACCGGCCTGGACTCAGTGTGCGCCATCTCCGTGCTCTTGGTGATTCCGACTGGATCCAGTCTTGGCAGATCCGGCAGGTGAGCCTTGAAGAGCCGGTCTGCAACGTCGCTCGTCGTGCCGTCGACAAGTTCGGCGTCGGTCAGCACTGCCACGGCGTCGACCGCGGCCTGCACCTGCTCCTGGAGCCTGCTGCGGAACGAGAAACTGTCAAAGAGCGCGTTCATTGGCCCTCACTTCCTAGGAGGCACAGACGCGTGCCCGGGGTGCGGGTTTGATAGGACCTGCCCAAGCCGCAGTCCAGAAAAACGACGACTTGCGGACGCTCCTGAAAGAGTGTAAAGAAAGGTCGTCATGAACCAAGAAGACAAAGTCCTCCACCAGATCAAGACTGGGGACACCGTCCTCTTGAGAGGAGGCGGAGTCCCCATGACGGTGATACGCACCTACGCCGACGCTGACGGTGTGCCGATGGCCGAGACGGAGTACTGGGACGGCGAGCGCAACCGCAGATCGACGGTCCGATGCGACGCCCTCGTACTTAGCCCGGCTTACGTCGAAGAAGACTGAGCCCCTGCATATCCGTACGCCCGGAGCGGTGACGGTGCCAAGTCCGCTACACTCATCGCGAGTGTTCGCGCGAACGCTCGCGAGAAGACTCAAATGAAAGACCCCTCCGTTATCGTCCTCGTCCGCTTCAAGTCCGAACTGAGCATCGAAGAAATATGGAGGGTCGCAGAGGAGCGCGCGCCCCAGTTTCGCGCGTTCGGCGGACTCACGCAGAAGTACTACCTGCAAGACCCGCAGTCGGGCGAGATCGCCGGCCTCTACCTCTGGAGTTCGAAAGAGGACTTCCTAGCGTTCCAAGAGACGGAACTGAAGAAGACCATCCCGCTCGCCTACAAGGTCGTTGGCCAGCCGCGTGTCGAGGTCTACGACGTCGTATTCCCTCTGCGAGACTAATCGACCCTATTTCAGCGTTCCCAGGTGGGTGTGCTTGAAGCCGTCGGCGTACTTAAGCCCAAAGCCGAGCGCGCGGTCGAAGAACAAGTGCCCCATCATTACACTGCCTGCGACCTGCATCTCGAGCACGCCGGCAAGCGAGCCAACGACAAAGACGACCACTGCGACGGCCAGGTGGTGCAGCAGGTTGTACGTCAGCGCGCCGACCTTCGGCCCTGCTAGATAGCCGGCCATCCCTATGTCCGGCGCCAGGAACAGCGCCGCGAACCACCACCACGGCGCGCCGAGCAGGGAGTACGGATAAACCGCGAGCGCAAACCCGCCAAGGTGTTCGAGAAGTACCGTCAGTTTCATCGTGCTGCCCGGAAGTTAGATTCTGGCCGCGCAGCGCGATGAAACGTGTGACGTGCTTATCCGCCCTTGACCGCAAGCGAGCCGATCGGCAGATCGTTAAGGACGCGCCACGCGTCGATCGCGCGCGGCAGGAACGTGTCCAAAGTCGCGTTTGGGTCGTCGAGCGCTTCCTGCACGAGTGGTCGTAGCGCGAGCGCGTACCAATGGAACCGCATGTACGAATCTGTGCCCAGTTGCTTACCTTGCTTGACGTCATAGAGTGCCTCGTCGCGGAGGGGATCGACGCGGCCAGAGTCGTGCAATAGCCCCGGTGCGATCGCATACGCGATCCCTTCATTCAAAGTCTCTTCGTCCAACCCGTCCACGCCTTTGACAACCTCATTCAGCCTGTCTTTCTTTGGATTGATAAACGCGTGGAAGCACTCGTGCAGCAAGATCGGGAACATGTCGGTCTTGGGAGGAATCTCCAATGAAATGACTCCGCCGTTGAATCCACCTCCGCGCGAGTTGTCGTCCGGGTCGGGGATGAGAAACACTGGCACGTCGATGCTCTTCGTGCCGAAGAGACGTCCGGCCTTTGCGGCGAACGACGCAAGATCCTCCTTCTTGTCCCTGAGTTTGGCCAGGAACGCATCGCCGGCGTCCTTCAGTTCCTCCGTCAGTTTGTCGATCCCTGGTGCAAAGTGCAGCAGGACTTTCCGCTCGGTGTCAGCCTCGCTCTGCGTCAGACGTCCCGCCGAGACAGCGTCAGAAAGCGCCTGGTCGAGATCAGCCGACACGTACAACGACTGCTCGAGCCCGCCGCCCCAGCCCTTCCTCTTGCGCACCTCGGAGTACTCTGCGAGCAACTGGCGGTCTTCGTCGCTATATGGTCCGTAAGTCTTGGTCCACCAGCGGCCGTACTGCTTGTGGCAGTACTGGCTCCACTCCGACATCTGGTCGACGACATGGAAGAGGTTTGCCGTCCTGGAGCCGACATGGACCTCGAACTTGATTCCTCCGGCCTGGACGGTCTCGACGGTGTCGGCTGCCGCGAACGCGGCGATTGCGAGGGCGGCGACAAGTGCGCCAAGCCTGGTGTATATCTTTCTATCGCGCAAGAACTGCATGGTTCGTCCTTTCTTTTTGTCGAATCGACGCTCTCCCATCCAACCACCTAATACTTGACCATGCCCGCCCGAGTGCCACTAAATGAAAGGGCCCGCCCGGCGAAGCCGAGGCGGGCAGTTGAGAGAGAGTGGTTTGGATGTCAGAACGTAATGTCGAAGAACGAGTCGATGGCGACCGTCTGGCCGCTTGAATCGAACACCTGGAAGTTGCACATCGGCTTGAACGCTGCCTCTCGGACCTTCTGGACCGCTGGCAACAGCAGGCCGATCAAGACGCCTTCGTTGTTCGGCGCGACAGCAAGTTCGTTACCGTCCATGTCGAAGAGCCGCATGACCGGCTGCCCATTGGCGTTGATGTCATAGAAGATGTCGAAGAAGGAGTCGCCGGCCGTCCTCGGAGCGACGATGTCGAACATGAGGTTGCCATGGATGTCCTGGATGCGCACCTTTGCCGCGCGGATCTTCTGGACCGCAGGCAGCAGGAGGCCGATACGCACTGATCCGCCACGCTTGAGAGTGATGTCCCCGCTCGCCGCTGTGGGCACCGGCTCGCTGTTCTGTTGTGCTGTCGCCTCGCCTGCATAGAGACCCCAGACTGCGACGATGGCGATGACGATCGCGACGAGGGCGCCAGCCCGACCAAAAGACTTTGTCTTGTTACTCATTGTTGTAACTCCTGCGGCTCCCATATAGGCGGAAAAGCCACATATTCCGCACATACTACACAAGCCATCCAACGAATGTCCAGGCTTGCGGCATAACCCGGTGAAAATGCGGGGGATATGGCGTCAACTCAGGTTCAGCCGCCCGTGGTCGCGCCACCAGGCTTATATCCGGGAAGATCGCTCAGCGTTATCGTGTAAGGAACTTTCCTTCCGGAGGTCAGCACCACCACGTAGGTCGTGGGCTTATCGACCGTCAGGATGCCAAACCGGTCGTTTGGCCCGACGTCCGTCAGGCTCAGGTCGAGGTTGTTCCCGGCCTCATCGATGACCGAGACTGAATAGTCAAACCCGGCCGACTTCCAATGGATGTAGAGCGGCCTGTTTGGCTCGGCGGTGAACTGCCACACTTCGGCGCGCCCGCTCGAAAAGTCTCCGCGCGCAGGCGACTTGCGAGTGATCGTCTTCGCGCTGTATTGGTTGCGCTCCAATGAATAGGTGCCGCTGCCACCGCCACCTATTGAAGTCATTTGGACAAGATAGTGACCGGGTGTTCGAGCGATCAAGTTCCAGGAGAACGCAAGTTCGTCTGGTGCGGCATTGTGCCATGCGACAGTCGACAATTCGGGGTCATAGACTCTCATCAGACCCGCGAACCCGGAGGTATTGGCGGAAAGCGTCATCACGTCCCCCGCCTTCGCGTCGAATGTCCAATAGTCCGCGTTCCCGATCTTGAGCGTGCCTGACTTTGGCTGGCCCGTCGTGAGTTGAGATACCGGATCAAAGACCTTCACCGAGTAAGGAGCGTCACTGGGGCCGGATCCTTCGACCGCCAACCAGACTGTTGCGTCGCGCGCTGCGACGAAGGCCTCGACACGGCCGTCTCGTGCGCGTCCTAGCAACGGTCTGACCGCAGCGGTCTCCGGTATTTCGTCCGGCTTCGGCTCGCGAGGGAAGAACGGATTTCGCTTACCGTCCGCCACCGGCTGTGCGATCGAGAACTCAGTTACGTCGGGCATTTCGGAATAAGCGATCTTGCTGTTTGGAGAACTGCTGCCAAGTTCGACTCTCAAGAGGTCTCCCTTCTTCACATGGAACTGAAAGACCTCGGGAGTGCTGCCGTAGGCCGTTGCCTGTAATCCGGCTGCTCCGTTTTGAAGTTCCTTTGAGCGGTAAGACTTGCTCCAGGCGTGCACCACCGTGTCGTTGCCGTAGTTTATTTCCGCCATGACGTAGTAGTCCCCGTCGACAGGCGCCATGACTGCGTCTTCGAACACGTCGCTTAGAGGGGAGATCAAGTCGGCGCCCGGGAGGCCGATGGGCGAAACAATTGATCCAAGCCCAACCCACACGTGGTGACCGCTGAGCATGGCTCCTGCCGCGAC
>OBLQ010000585.1_pt1 | contig 13968 bp, 13 predicted proteins | sample 1519881 | NCBI WGS metagenome assembly OBLQ01 (sample SAMN01911456, study PRJEB22533) | soil metagenome | biome: Soil | place: Malaysia | collected 2012-04-30 | depth DG_metagenome m | reverse complement strand
ACCGCCCGCGACATCGCGCCACCGGGAAAGGACGACCGCACGGGCGCCGGCCTGGCTGACGCCTACATGGCGGTCAAGCAAGCGCAGGCGCTGGCCGGCAACTAAGACGAAAATGCCCCTTCTCAAATGTGAGAAGGGGCCCTCGAATTTGATTACTGGCGCTAACTTGCGTCGCGCTTGACGAAGTCCTCGATCGAGACGGTCGTGTAGCCGTCGTCGGTGTGCCGGATGGCGTACTTGGTCGGGTACCAGCCGGCCACGGCGTAGGCCTTCGGAAGCGGGATCTCGGCCTCGACCGTCTCGCCGCTGGCGAGGAAGTCGCGAGTGATCATCGGCTCCCAGAACGTCACCTTGCCGTCGTAGCAGCCATAGATGAACGCGTACTTGAACAGCATCGGGTCGTTCTTGGCGATCTCGGGCGCGGTCGGGTCGACGAGGTGGTTGCCCATCTTGCCGACGGCGAACTGCATGTCCTTGTAGTTCGGGCCGACGTACTTCGGGTCGACCGGCTTGATCGCCTTCGTAAAGCAATCCTCGCTGACGAGGAAGCCCTTGGGGCCGAGTCCGATCGCGTCGACGTCGCTCTCAGGAGTCATGTAGAAGTGGAAGTCGAAGTGCGGGACCGACCAGCCCTTCGGCGGGTGGCCCATCGGGTTCCAGTTCATCTCGATGAACTTGTAGGGGATGTCCTTCAAGTTGCCGGGGATGTCGAACCGTGCCATGTAGTCGCCGAGCGTCTCCATGAACGGCGGGTTCTTGGTCATGTCGACGTCCACTTTGCCGTTGCCATTCAGGTCGAACCAGTCGCCTTTCATGTTCAGATCCTTCGGCATGTTGTCGAGCGCAGAGGTCTTGAACTTGACGCCGATGGCTTTCGGGTTGCCGTTCTCGTCGACGTCGGAATAGGCGGTGACTTCGGCTGTGCCGACGTTCTTTGGGGAAGACTCCACGAGCGTTGTCTTCGGCGCTTCGGGAGTTGTAGAGGGGGTCTGTTCGGCTGTTTTTTGCCCTCCGGAGCAACCGACGACTGCGAGTGCTGCGATTGACGCAGCAAGTAGGGGAGTGTATTTACCCATAGACTTCAATCCAATGCCCTATAGGGCGCAATCTACAAATCTTACTCTGCGGCTTGCTCTTAGGCTGAGACCCTGAGGCACCAGATCGACCAAAAAGCCCCTCCACCGTCTCGGGAGGAGGGGCTCTGCGTTAACGCGCTACTGTCCGCCGCCGCCGGAGTTTGTCGACTTGTCCCAGAAGGTTTCTTCAAAGCCCAGGTCGAAGTCTACGCGGTAGTCGATCCTCTCAAAGTTGAGCGAGAGCGTCTCGACCGGCTGTCCAGACCCTGCGTCGGCGCTCGTCTGGTAGCTCGTGATATAGACGTTTTTCATCGTGATGGTAGCGAGCGGTTTGCCGTCGGACGCTTTGATGAGTTGGATGTCTACGCTTGGAAGGGATTTTCCCTGAGCGCACGCGAGAAAGATCGTCGGCGAGCCCTTTTCGGTCGGCTTGCTGACGACCAACTCCGAAATGGAAGGAGGGCTCGTCCGTCCGCTCTTCGACGGTTCGTGGCCCTCTCCGAACTGGTACGAGAAGATGTCCATCCAGTCCCTGTGCCGGGGGTCAGTGGCTTCGCCTTTGATGTCACCAAGTTTCATAAATGCAGGCATAGTTCTTTTCCTCGATAGTAATCGTCGTGTCTCAGCCGGGGTAGACGGCCTCGACTCCTGTCAGCATCGCCACGGAAGATCCTCCGATGACGATAATGGCGTCGCCGTCATACGCGGCTACGTGGTCGTATCGTGGCTGGGCCAACGGCCTGGTGCTCGTCCAACTGTTGGTGCCGGGGTCGTAGATCTCGATCGAAGCGGTCGGTTGGGACGAGATCCCGCCGACGACCGCAACGCGGCCGTCCTTGAGCGAGACCGCCGCGTGTCGCGCCCTAGGGATCGACATCGGTGCGGCCACTGAGGTCTTCCCGGTGTAGGAGTCGTACACGACGGCGCTACAAAGCGCGCTTGGCGTATCTGTGTCCGAGAACTGTCGGTCATAGCCGCCTGTCACAAGCACCCGCCCATCGCCGAGAGCGGCCGCGGCGGCCATGTAGCGCATGATTGGCGCGGTGCTCGTCGTTTGAGCCTGCTGAATTGGCCGTAATCCTCTCGCCGAAGCGAAGCGCGCCGACGTGCCGGCCATGATGGCGGCTGCGGCCGCACCCCGCATCAGATCGCGCCTGGAAATCTGCGCCTGAGCGGGCTGTGTCTGCGGAGTCTTCTCCATAGTCATTGCCTCCGGGCCGATCTTATCCTGTTTGCTACAGAGATGCCGTCCTGCCAAGGGAGTTTCGGTATTTATACGGGTAGTCGTCCATTGGTGCGCGTATACTTGCGGCGATGCCAAAACGGACGATCAGCGGCCCAGCGGCCACGGTCGCCTCCGTCGGTGCCGTGCTCGCCCTTTTGGGCGTGCTCGTGCTTTTCGCCGTCCCCGCCGCAAAGCAGTTGGACGTCCGCGTCGCGCAGCACAACGACGAGAAGCCGGGCACGGTGCGCCAGCACAAGATCGAGGTCAGCGGTACTGTCCTGATCGTCCTCGGCCTGGGGATGGTCGGTACGGGCTGGCTGATGGAGAGGCGCAGGGGCCGAAAGGGCCGAAAATAGGTGCCCGTCCCTAACGGCCTGTATGCTTAAGAGCCTATGCGCTTCACGGTTATCGTACTTTTGGCCGCCCTCGTGGGCCTGTACGGCTGCAAGGCAGACCAGGCGAGCGCGAAGTCGGACGAGGACGGCGCCAGGGCCGCTCTGGAAAAGATCGATGCGATCAAGATGCCCGCGCTCGGCGCCGGCACGCAAGAAGACTATCAGCGCGCGTACTACGAGGCTTGGAAGCAGAAGGCACCCCTCGTCATAGCGTTTGCAAAGGCGCACCCCGACCACCTGCGCACGCCCGCACTGATGAACGAGTATTGGCAGAGCCTGATGTCCACCGACATGACTGCGCGGGACTGTGACAACGCCATCAAGGAGATCGAACAGGAGACGCAAGGCACGACCAACGCGATGGTCAGACGGCACGGCGCCTTTTGGGAGACCTACTACGCGGGCTACAGGGACAGGAACGACCCGAAACTCATCCTCAAGCACGCAGACGACTTTGCGAACCAGTACCCCGACGACACCCGTGCGGCCGCGCTCTACAGCCTCGTCACCGCGTCGGAGAACATCGACGATGCGACCCAAGCGACCGTCTATCACAAACTCGTCGACGACTACCCGCAAACGCCTGAGGGGAAGTACGCACAGACGATCGTGCGGCTGCTCCCCAGCCTCAACAAGAGGTTCGACTTCGCGTTCAAAGATTTCACGACCGGAAAACGAATCACGACCGACAGCCTCAAAGGCAAGGTCGTCGTGGTCGACTTCTGGGCGACCTGGTGCAACCCGTGCATCGCCGAACTGCCCCACATGAAGGACGTCTACAAAAAGTACAAGTCGAAAGGCGTCCAGTTCATCGGCGTGAGTTTCGACAGACCGGAGGAGCAGGGCGGCCGCGCCGACCTGCAGAAGTTCCTCAAGGAGTACGACGTCGAGTGGCCGCAGTTCTACATGAACGACGACACAGATCTTGCTTCTAAGCACGGGATCGAGACCATTCCGACGGTCTTCATCCTTGATAAGAACGGGGTCGTCCGCTCGGTGGACGGTTATCGCGTGCTCGAACGCACTCTGGACGACCTCCTCGCCGGCTAGCCGAGGTCTTCGGGTCTTGGCGGAGGCGTCGTTTCCTCCCTGGGCGGTTGTTGACTACCGATCGTCTCACCGTAGCCCTGACCGCGCGGATAGGGGGAGTACGGGGTCTGTGTCATCGGCGGCGTGAACCCGACGTAGCGGCTGTAGAGGAGGGTCGGTCCGATGAAGCGGAACGGAATTGTGACGACCATGCCGATATAGCAGGCAAGGGCTCCTAGACCGGAAATGATCCCAACGACGAAGAAGAAGACGCCGGCCATCAGCCACTCCGACTTCAGCATCTCCCAACTTTCAGCGACGCACTCAGTCGCGCGCTTCCCGGTGTCGACCTTGATCGGGAGCACGAACATCATTAGCGCGGACGTGACGTAGGCACCGATCAAGCAAGCGAAGACGCCGAGGAACGCAACGAGCCCGGCCAGGATGACGGCTGCGAGGTATCCGAGCGGATCCTTGAAACCGATCCACAGGTCGCTCGACTGCGCCGGCTTTCCCCGCGCAAGGTTGAGCGTGAACTGCACGATTCCTGGATAAAGGAGCGCAGTGAACAACCCACCGGCGATCTGCAAGAGTAACTGCAGGCCCAGAACTCCCCATTGGATTCCCAATCCAGTCTCAAAAGCCCGGCCATTGAGGAGCGGTATGAGCCCTACAATCACTGAAGGCAGCACCGCAATGAACATCAGCGATCCAGGGATGATGTAGGTCTGCCAATTGGCGAAGAGCATGTTGAACCCTTCGGATATGACTGAAAAGTCGACCTCGCGCCTCGGAGGCCTCTGAGGCGCAGACATTTGCGGTGGCGTCGTGTAGGCCATCGTCTTCCTTGTGGAGGAAGATACCCGCTAGTCGAAAAGGTCTGTCTTCTGTTTCGGCTTGGTAGCCGTCTGTTTCTGCAGTTCGTCCTCGTCCACGAGAACGGCGATCGAGGCGACCTTGTCGCCGTCCTGCAGATCGATCAGTTTGACGCCCTGCGCCACCCTTCCGACCAGGCGGATGTCCTTGACCTTCATGCGGATGCCCTTGCCGTTCGCGGTCAGCACGAGCAGCTTGTCCTTGTCTCCGACCATGCGCGAACCGACGATCTTTCCGGTCTTAGCCGTGCAGTTCATCGTCAGGATGCCGCTCCCGCCTCGGCCCTGGACTCGGTACTCACTGATCTTGGTGCGTTTGCCGTAGCCGTGCTCGCCGACGACAAGCAGCGTCGCTTCATCGTCCGCGATGTCCGCGCTAACGATATGGTCGCCCTTCTTGAGCCGGATCGCCCGTACACCGCCGGCGGTCCTCGACCGTGCGGTCACGTCGGACTCTTTGAACCGGATCGACTGGCCGTTGTGGGTGACGACGATCACCTCGTCGTTGCCCTCCGACTTCACGACCCACCCGAGTTCATCGCCCTCCTCGATGTCGAACGCGATCAGCCCGTTGCTCCTCAGGTTCTGGTACCTGTCGAGCGCGGTCCGCTTGATCTCGCCGAACTTCGTGATCATCGTCAGGAACCCTTTGCCCTTGTGGTCCTTTAGATTGATCGTCGCCGTCACCCTCTCGTCGCCTTCGATCGCGATGTAGTTGATGACCGGCATGCCCTTCGCGTACCTGCTCGATTCCGGAATGTCGTACGCGCGAAGTTTGTACGCCTTGCCCCTGTCCGTGAAGAACAGGATGTAGTCGTGCGTGTTGACCTGGAAGACGTTGTCCGGTTCGTCTTCCGCTTTCATCACGTTCTTCATTCCCTTGCCGCCGCGCTTCTGCTGGCGATAGGCGTCGGTGGAGATGCGTTTGATATAGCCGTCGCGGCTGATCGAGATGATCGCCTCCTCTTCGGGGATCAGGTCCTCTTCGCTGAAGTCACCTGCCTCGCGCGGAATGATCTTGGTGCGCCGCTCGTCGCCGTGCTTGTCGCGCAACTGCTCGATCTCGGCCTGCAAGACGGACTTCAGCCTTGCGGGGCTGCTCAGGATGTCCATCAGGTCCTGCGCCTTTCGCAGAGCCTCCTTGTAGGTGTTCTCCAGTTCGTCCTGCGCGAGTTGCGTCAAGCGCCGCAGAGGCATGCTCAACACAGCGTTGGCCTGTGAGGGCGACATGTCGAACTTCCGTACGAGGTTTTGTAGCGCCTCGCCCGCGTCTTTGCTCGCGCGGATCGTCTTGATGACTTCGTCCAGGAACCGCCGTGCTATCTGGTAGCCCTCGTTGAGGTGGATCTCCTCCAGGGCTCGCATCAGTTCGTACCACGTGCGCCGTTCGATGACCTCGGTCCGGTGGCGCAGGTACTCGTCGAGCACGGTCAGCAGTGGAGACACGCGCGGAGCGCCGTCGATGAGCGAAAGCATGATCGCACCGAAGGTCGTGCGCAGTTGCGTCTTCTTGAGCAGATAGTTCAGCGCCTTGTTCGGGTTGACGTCGCGCCGCAGGTCCACCTGGATGCGCATGCCCAGTTTGTCGCTGTAGTCCTGGACGTCGGTGATGCCGTCGAACTTCTTCGTCTTGGCGATCTCTGCAATCGACCGGACCAGGTTGGTCTTGTTGACCTGGTACGGGATCTCCGTGATAACGATCGCGGTCTTGCCGCTCTCGATCGGCTCGATCATCGTCTTCGCCTGCATGATGATAGAGCCGCGGCCCGACTCGTACGCGTCGCGGATCCCCTTCTTGCCCATGATGAGCCCATAGGTGGGGAAGTCGGGCCCCGGCATGTGCTCCATGATGTCGTCGAGGCTGCACTTAGGGTTGTCCAGTCTGTGCAGCGCCGCGTTGCAGACCTCAGTCAGGTTGTGCGGCGGCAGCGACGTCGCCATTCCGACGGCGATCCCCTGGCCTCCGTTGCAGAGCAGGTTCGGAAAGAGGCTGGGCAGGACCGTCGGCTCGTTGATCGTCTGCAGGTAGTTCGGCATCCAGTCGACCGTCTCGCGGTCGAGGTCGCCGAGCATCTCCATCGCGAGCGCCGTCAGTCGGCACTCCGTGTAGCGCATCGCTGCAGGCGAATCGCCGTCGATCGAGCCGAAGTTCCCCTGGCCGTCCACTAGCGGGTAACGCATCGAGAACGACTGCGCCATGCGGACCAGCGTCGGATAGACGACCTCGTTGCCGTGCGGGTGGAAGTCCGCGGTCGTGTCGCCGGTGACCTTCGCGCACTTCGTCGTCGGGTTGCTCGGCGTCAGGTTGAGCCTGTGCATCGCGTACAGGATTCGCCGTTGCACGGGCTTGAGGCCGTCGCGCACGTCGGGCAGCGCGCGGGCGATGATGACCGACATCGCATAGTTGACATAACTCCGCGACAACTCCTCCTCAATGTCGACGATCTGAATGTTGCTATCTTCTTCTGGCACGGCTTAATCCTGGGCTCGAATACAAGACGGGACACCCGTCTCTCAGGCCTTGATTTTACCGCCGATTTAGGTTCAAAAAGGGCCTTTTCCGGGCCGAATTCCGGTCTGTTTCGCACAGAAATCCGATATGCTCCCCCAGACGTCCAAAAACATGCTCCTCAGACCCTACGCGATCGTCGTCGACGGCAGGCTCGAGCACGGCCTCGAGGCCCTCTTTGACGACGAAGGGCGCCTCAAAGAACTTCGTCCGCACACCGGAAACTCGGAGCCCTTCGTGCTTTCTGCGGCGTTCATTAACGCGCATTCGCACCTCGAATATCGTGGACTCATGGGAGAGATACCGGAGACTGACTACCACAGTTGGATCTTGGCGATCACCGCAAAGAAAGTCGCGCAGTCGGAAGCGCGCGTCCGAGAGGACTGTCTCCTTGCGGCCGCGGAAAACCGTGCGACAGGAGTTGCGTTCATAGCCGAGCACTCCGACCGGCCGTACTCGGGCGAAGCGATGACCAAGAACGGCTTGGACGGAGTCATCTTTCAAGAACTCATCACGATCGCGGACAGGGAAGACACTGCACAAAGGCTGGAGTTTGTCACGCAGAACCTTCTGAAAACGACGAGCGAGTTTAGTGGCGAGGTCCACATCAACCCGCACGCTCCGTGGACGGTCGACACGCAGTCGCTGAAGAACCTGGCGGCCATCGGCGGCAAGGTCAGCATCCATGTCGCAGAGTCCGTCTATGAGAACGAACTCTTCCTGCACGGCAAGGGCCCCCTCGCGACGGTCTGCAAGGAGTTCGGGATGCAACTCCCGACCGGCCAGCGGGTCGTCGGCTATCTCAAGGACTGCGGACTGCTACGGAAGGACGTACAGTTCGTCCACGTCTGCGACATATCTGGTGAAGAGGCTGAAGTGATCGCGCGCGCAGGGGTCGCCGTCGCGCACTGTCCGCGTTCCAACGAGGCTCTCAACTGTCCTCGCGCCCCCGTCCGAGACATGCTGGATGCGGGCGTCCTCGTTGGTCTCGGCCTCGATTCCGCCGCGAGCAGCGGCCCGATCGACATGTTCGCCGAAATGCGCGCCGCCCTGCGCGTCTCGCGCGAGCGCGGAACTCCCGTTACTCCCGAAGAGGTCTGGCGTATGGCAACCTCGATGGGTGCGCAGAGCCTCGGTCTCGGCGAGTGGGACGTCGCGCCGGGGAGTGACGCCCCGATGATCAAGATTCACATACAGGACGCAGAGGACATCGAAGAACTCATGGCGCTCGCCTCTCCAGAGAAGACCGAATGGCTGAAGGACGAGATTCCGAACTGAGCGCTCTGTGGCGCGTCGTACGCTCCATCCCCGAGGGTCGCGTCGCGAGTTATGGCGCTGTCGGCCGCGCGCTTCCGAACTACGCGAGCGGCTACTTCGTCGGTAAGTGGATGGCGGGCTGCCCCGACGACGGCACTCCATGGTGGCGCGTCGTGAACGCGAAGGGCGAACTCCCGATCCACAAGCGCGACCCGCGCATGGCGCTCGACCAGCGCGCCCGGCTCGAGGCCGAGGGTGTACCGTTCGACGGCGACGTCATCGCCAAGGACGCCTTCTGGGATCCAGCGTCGCTCTTCTAGTCGTGCGACGCGTCGGGTAGCACTTCCTCGTAGGCTTCCGCCATCTCGTCCTCTTCGGGCCGGATCTCCGGGAACCGCGTCTGGAGCACCCTCGCAACCACGGCGTCGCCCGTAATGTTCACCACCGTTCGCATCATGTCGAGCGGCCTGTCGATCGCCCACAGGATCTGCATCTTGGACGTCGGAACTCCAGCCGCTGAGAGAACGATCGTCATGGTTACTAGACCAGCCGAAGGGATTCCCGCCGCACCGACTGCGGCGACCACAGACGTGATCGCGACAATGATCTGTCCGGGCACCCCGAGCCCCATGCCGAAGGCTTGCGCGAAAAAGAGCACAGCGACCGCCTCGAACAGCGCAGTCCCGTCCATGTTGAGTGTCGCGCCTACAGGCAGCACAAAGTTGCTGATGCGCTTGCTGACGTTCATCTTGTCGACGCACTTCATCGTGACGGGCAAGGTCGCGCTCGAACTGTTCGTGCCGAACGCAGTCGCAAAGGCTGGCCCCATGTGCTTCATGAATTGGAACGGACTGTACTTTGCCAATGCTGAGACCGCTATTTGCAGCACGATGAAGTGGATCAACAGCCCGCCCGTGACTGTCACGGCGAACCACGCGAGGCTGGAGAGAAGCGTGCCGAGGAACGCCACGTCCTGGGTGCCGATCGTGTGCGCGATGAGAGCGCCGACGCCGAAAGGCGCCATCTTCATCACCCAGCCGACGATCACGTAAACGATGTCGTTGAGGCCTTCAAAGAAGTTGTAGACGGGGGCGACGCGCCGCTTGCCCATCTGGAGCATCGCCAGCGCCATCAGAATCACAAAGAAAAGGATGCCGACCACGTCCATGTTCGCGATCGCCTGGAACGGGTTTGTAGGGATCGTCTTTAGGATTAGTTGCGATGCGCTTGCGGTCGTCGCAGCCGCCTCCGCGCCGGGGAAGTGCAAGCCCTTTCCGGGCTTGATGATGTTGACCAGCGTTACACCGATGGTCACCGCAACGAGCATCGACGCGATGTACCACGCAGCCGCGGCCCCGCCCAGACGGCCCAGTTTCTTGATGTCGCTCAGGCTCGCGATGCCGATCAGCACCGTCGCAATGATCAGCGGTATGACCAGCATCTTGAGCAGTCGGAGGAAGACCTGTCCGATGACGTAGATGACCTCTGTCGGCCAGGGCCGGACCGTGACCTCTTTGCGCTCTTTCAGTTGGACCGCGTAGAAGAACTCGTTGGAACCTGTGTTGAGAGTCGTCGGCAGGTTTTCGAAACTCTCGCCGGCGATATCGAGCGGCTTCGTGAACTTCGGTTCGAGTTTGTTCTTGGGATCGAGGTTCTTGACGAAGACCGGGGTCAGCGGGCCCTCGCCTTCTGGGATCGTGATCTCCGCCTGCGACTCGTTGCCATAGGTGGCGATCAGCGTGTCCCCTGGCTGCACGCCGACCGGGAGGTTGCGCAGCATCAGAAGGCCGAACGCTATCCCGATGACTATCCCCAATAAGACTTTTAGTCCAAACCGTTTGTCTTCCATAACGGCACCCGCCCTATCCTACCAGCCCGTCTCAGGCCTCGGCATAGCGTTTTTCGAGTTGTTTCCAGCCCCCAGATTCGATGGCCGCCCTGATCTCCCGCATCAACCGGGCGTAGAACGCCAGGTTATGCAGCGTGGCGATCCGGGCGGCCAGAGGCTCGTCTGTCTTGAAGAGGTGCCGCACGTACGCGGCGCTGTACCGCTCGGTCTGCGGGAACACCGAGCCCTCGTCAAAGGGGCCGAAGTGTTCCGCCCACTCCTTGCCCGCTGCGTTCACCCTGCCGCGCATCGTGTAGATGCTGTGGTGCCTCGCCATGCGCGTCGGCAGCACGCAGTCGAACATGTCCACACCGTGCGACACCGCGTGGATGATGTCCGAGGGGTGCCCGACGCCCATCAGATAGCGCGGCTTCTCCTTCGGCAGTTTCGGCGTCGTGTACTCCACCACCGGCCTTTGCAGTTCGGTGCTTTCGCCGACGCTCACGCCTCCGATCGCCACGCCGTCGAAGTCGAGCGAGGAGACGTACTCTGCGCTCTCCGCACGCAGGTCTTCGTGCACGCCGCCCTGCACGATCCCGAAGACGGACTGCCCGCGCCGTCTCGCCGCGATGTTTCGCGGCGCCCACAGGTGCGTCCGCCGCATCGCCTCCGCGACTTCGTCGCGCGTGGCAGGGAAGGCAGGGCACACGTCGAGCGCAATCGAGACGTCGACTCCAAATTGCGCCTGGATCTCGATCGATCTCTCCGGCGAGAGAAAGATCTCGTTCCCGTCGATGTGGCTCTGGAATGTCACCCCTGCGTCGGTCACCTTGCGAGACTTCGCCAAGCTCATCACCTGAAAGCCGCCGGAGTCCGTGAGGATCGCACCCTTCCACGACATGAACTCGTGCAGGCCTCCCGCCTTCTCGATCAGTTCTGCGCCCGGCCTCTGCGATAGGTGGTACGTGTTGCTGAGCACCAGTTCGAAGCCCAGCGCCTCCAAGTCTTCGCTACCGAGCGTCTTCACCGCGCCATAGGTGCCGACGGGCATGAAGCACGGCGTCTCGACCGTCCCGTGCGCCGTGTGCAGGCGTCCACGCCTCGCGCCCGTGACCGCGCACTCGCCTAGCAGTTCGAAGCGCACTCTGTCCATCGCAGGCACTCACTCTACCAAACACCGCCATTTCACTCCCCTCCCCCTTGGGGGAGGGCTAGGGAGGGGGTGCGGCCAGCGAAACCTGGGCCCGGAGGGCGATCTCACCCCCGCTGGTACCATAGTGCCCCACGCCATGCCCCAGAGCCTGCCGACAGTCGTGATCGTCGGCCGTCCGAACGTCGGAAAGTCCACCCTTTTCAACCGTATCGCCGGCCGCAGGATCGCTGTCGTCCAGGACCAGCCCGGCGTCACCCGAGACCGGCTTTACGCCGAGTGCTCGCACAAGGGCCGCAGGTTCCAACTCGTCGATACCGGGGGCCTGCTCTTCGGCGACGACGACCCCCTTATCGAGCAGATCAAGGTGCAGGCCGAGGTCGCAATGAGCGAGGCCGACGTCGTCCTCTTTATGACCGATGCGAGCGAGGGCGCCGTGCCGGGCGATTGGGACCTCGCCGAAAGGCTGAGAGGGTTCGAAAAGCCGGTCTATCTTCTTCCGAACAAGGCCGACAACGAGGAGCGCGAAAGGGAGGCCAACGAGTTTTGGGCGCTCGGCGTCGGCGAGGTCGTTCCGGTGAGTGCGGTCCACGGGACCAACGTAACAGAACTGCTCGACCGTGTCGTCGAAGGGTTTCCCAAAGACCTTGGGGAGATGCCGGACGACACGATCAAACTCGCGATCGTCGGTCGCCCCAACGTCGGCAAGTCGTCGATGCTCAACGCACTCATTGGCGAAAACCGTGCGATCGTCAGCGACCTCCCTGGCACGACGCGCGACGCCATCGACACGCAGATCGTGCACAAGGGCCAGGCCTACCGCCTGATCGATACCGCCGGGATACGTAGGCGAGGCAAGATCCAGGGGAGCATCGAGTACTACATGGTGCTCCGGGCGACCAAGGCGCTCGAACGCGCGGACTGCGCGCTGCTTGTCGTCGACGGAGTCGAAGGGCTCACCGACGGAGACAAGCGCGTCGCCAAGGCCGCGCACGACCTCGGCAAACCGTGCGTCATCTCAGTCAACAAGTGGGATCTGCGCGAACCGCCCGATGGCAACCTCGGCAAGAGTTCGCCGATCAAGAAGGACTTCCTCCGAATCCTCCGTGAGGAGGCGCCCGAGGTCGGCTACGCCATCGTTCGTTTCACCAGCGCCAAAGAGCAAAAGGGTCTCGACGGCGTCATGAAGGCCGTCACGACCGCGGTCGAGAACTGGAACTTCCGCGCGCCGACCGGGGCGCTCAACCGGATCGTGCAGGACGCGGTGTTCGAAAAGCCGCTGACCAGAAAGGGCAGGCTCGCAAAGGTCTATTACGTGACGCAGCCGGAGACCCGCCCTCCGACGCTGATCCTCTTCTGCAACGACCCCGACCTCTTCCACTTCTCCTATCTGCGCTATATCGAGAACCAGGTGCGCAAGACCTATCCGCTCGAAGGGACGCCCCTCAGGGTCGTCGCGAGGCAGAGTTCCAGGCGGGACGCCTGACGCCGTCCGAGCGGCCCCGAGCGGTAAAATCAGCCTCGGCACCAGCCAAATCTGACTATGAACGTAGAAGACGCCTCGCCAGAAGAGACAATGGGAAAGAAGAAGCCTGAAGAGCCAACGCCGGAGCAGCAAAAGATCGCCGAACTCGAGGCTCGCTGTGCCGCGCTCCAGGACCAGATGGTGCGTTCGATGGCCGAGGCGCAGAACATCCAGCGTCGGATGCGCGAGCAGTTCGCCGAAGACGTCCGTTTTGCCGCCCGACCGCTCGTCGAAGCGCTGCTCCCTGTCCTCGACAACTTCGAGCGCTCGATAGCCTCGCTCGAGCAGGGGGCGAGTGCCGAGAGCGTCCTGGAGGGCGTCCGGGCGATCGAGCGACAGTTGCGACAGGCGCTAGCGAAAGCCCAGGTGGAGCGGATCGAGGCGACGGGCAAGAAGTTCGACCCCGACGTCCACGAGGCGGTCAGCGCGATCGAGTCGCAGGAGCACGAGCCGGACACGGTCGCGGCAGAGATCGAGCCCGGCTATAAGATGCACGGACGCGTCGTCCGTCCTGCGCGCGTCCAGGTCACAAAGAAGTCGTGAGCCGCATACACTTTGGAACCGACGGCGTGCGCGGCGTCGCCAACGAGAAGTTGACGCCGGAGTTCGCCTTCTCGCTCGGTCGTGCGACCGGCGAGTGGATGCTCGCCAACAAGATTCGTCCCCGCGTCGTCATGGGTCGCGACACGAGAAAGAGCGGCGCGATGATCGGCGCTGCGCTCGGTTCGGGACTCTGCAGCACAGGTGTCGACGTCGTGGCGGTCGGCGTCGTCCCGACGGGCTGCGTCAGTTTCCTCGCGCGGACCGGCGAGTACGGCGTCGGTGCGGTCATCTCGGCGAGCCACAACCCCGCACCTGACAACGGCATCAAACTCATGGGCCACGACGGCTGCAAACTGCCCGACTCGTCCGAGGAGCAGATAGAAGCGCTCCTCGCCACCGAGGGCCCCAGGCCGACGGGCGACGGAGTTGGACTACTTGTCACCGAGCGGCACGAAATCGAGCGCTACGTCGACTTTCTGACGGCGCTCGTTCCGGAAAGGCTCGAAGGACTCAAGGTGGCCGTCGACGCTGCCCACGGCGCAGCGTTCGAACTCGG
>OBLQ010000584.1_pt1 | contig 14003 bp, 11 predicted proteins | sample 1519881 | NCBI WGS metagenome assembly OBLQ01 (sample SAMN01911456, study PRJEB22533) | soil metagenome | biome: Soil | place: Malaysia | collected 2012-04-30 | depth DG_metagenome m | reverse complement strand
CAGTAGCCGACCGAAAGCCCCCAGACGCCGCCGCTGGTTCCGACGTCGAGAAAATCGATCCCCGCGTCCTTAAGCTTTTCGGCGCGCTCGACAGAATCTTTGTAATGCGAATTCCCGCCGTCAACGAGGAGATCCCCGGGTGAAAGACAGGAGCGCAGTTCATCGATCGTTTTCGCCGCCGCCTCTCCGGCGGGAACCATCATCCAGACGGCACGAGGTTTTTCCAGCTTTTCGACGAGAACCTGCAGAGTCGCCGCGCCGAAAAAACCGTCGTTGAGCTGCCGGGAGACCTCCCGTACAGCTTCCGGGTTCCTGTCGTAACCGACGACGGCGTGCCCACCTTCGGCGAGGCGCCGCGCCATGTTGGCGCCCATCCGTCCGAGTCCGATCAGTCCCATTTGCATGTAGAAACCTCCCGCACCAGATCGATCATCGTGACGGCGGACGCGGCCACCCGATGGGGAAAAACCCCATCCGGAGTCATCACCGAGACTATTGGATCAGGCCCAATAGCCTCCGGAGATCCCTCTCTACCTCGAGGCCGAGGCGGACCTCGATGACGCGCCGTCCTCGGCTCGATAGGGCGAGGAAGTCGCCCAGCGCCTGCGCCCGCTTCAAGAGCGAAAAGCCGTACGGTTCTCCGGGGATCGGAACGTCCGTCGCATCTTCGGCGGTGATCTGAATGAAGATTCCAGAATCGGGACCCCCTTTGTGAAACTGCCCCGTGGAGTGGAGGAACCTCGGTCCAAAGCCGAGTGTGGTCGCAAGACGGATTCGGTCCCTGATCCGTGCACGGAACTCCTGGAGCAGCGATTCGTTGGCTTCAGAGCGCTCCACATAGGCCATCAGGGCGACGTAGTCCGAGGCTTTCGATCTTTCCAGAAACTTCTTGAAGGTCTCCCAGATGGAATCGCGCGATCCAACATTCGCGCCTGTGAAAAGACGGATCCCCCCTTCTTCCAGGACCGGTTCACGGGGTGGAAGCTGCCCGCTTTTTTTGAAATCCTCCAGGAGCCGCTTGGTATTCTCCTTGCTCTCCGTGACGTTTGGCTCGTCAAATGGATTGACCCCGAGGATCGCCCCCGCGGTCGCCGTCGCCACCTCCCAGCGGAAAAACTCTCCGGCCAGATCGAGCGGGTCGCGAAGCGGAATTCGGACGATGGGATGATTCCCCGTCTGCAGGGCGAGAAGCCTTTGATCGGCCGTCTCCTCGGCGGACGAAGAGACCTCCAGCTCGACGAAGAGGCGGTCGTCTCCATACGCTTCCGGCTCCCCCAGCGGCTCGCCTTCGATTGGAAGGAGCCCTTTTCCCTCCTTCCCGGTGCTCTCAGCAAGGAGCTGCTCGACCCAATAGCCGAAGCTGTCGACCGCTGGTGAGACGAGGAAGGTTACTTTGTCGCGCCCCTTCATTCCCATCTCAGCCAGAATTCCCCCCAGCGAAACCCCCGCGTTTTCCTCCGCGGAAACTGCCGGGCCGCAGGCACCGACCATTTCCAGGGCGCGGTTCAAGAAGGGAGAGAGATCCGCCCCAATGAGCGCCAGCGGAACCAGACCGAAATAGGTGAGGGCCGAGTAGCGGCCGCCGACATCGGCGGGGGTCGTGAAGATCCTTCGGAAGCGTTGTTCGTGGGCGAGCGTCTCGAGCGGGGTTCCGGGATCGGTGATGGCGATGAACCGACTTCCGATCGAGCCCTCGACGACGGCACGCAGCCGTGTGGAAAAATAGCGGTAGAGCGACATCATCTCGATCGTCGTCCCCGACTTGCTCGCCAGAATGAAGAGGGTCTTCGGCAGATCGACTGAGCACTCCACGTTCAGGATGGCCGCCGGATCGGTGCTGTCGAGGACCCTTAGGTCGGGATACCCGCCTTCGACGCCATAAGTGTTTCTGAAGACCTCCGGGCAGAGGCTGCTCCCTCCCATCCCCAGAAGAACGGCGTCGGAGAAACCTTCCTCCTTGATGGTCCGGGCGAATGCCGCCAAATCCCCCGCTTTCGCGGACATCTCCTGAACGACGTTGAGCCAGCCGAGACGGTTTCGGATCCTCTTTTGAGACTCCGGATCGCTTTTCCAGAGGGTTGCGTCCTTCGCCCAGAGGCGTTCGCCGAACTTTTCCCGATCGAGGGCGCGAAGCCTCTCCCGGACCGCTTCCTCGTGCTGGCGCAACATTTTTATCGGTTTTTCCATAGGCGACTCCTGTTCAGACGGACCTCTTTCCTCCTCCGGTCCGGAGTAGAGGTCTTCTTTGCGATGCGATCAGGTTGCACTTTCCACCGCCCGCTTCATCTCCGAGATGGTCTTTTTGTAATCCTGACTGTCGAATATGGCCGAGCCGGCCACGAAAATGTTCACCCCCGCCTCGGAGAGGTTCTTGGCGTTGCTCACCTTGATTCCCCCGTCGACCTCCAGACAAGTCGACAACCCCTTGGCGTCGATCATCCGGCGGGCGGTCCGTACCTTCTCCAGCACCTTCGGGATGAAGCTCTGCCCGCCGAAGCCCGGATTGACCGACATCACCAGAAGCAGATCGATCTCCTCGATCACCTCCTCCACCGTCGCCAGGGAAGTGGCCGGGTTGAGCGCGACGCCCACATTCTTTCCCCTGTGTTTGATCATCTGGATCGTCCGATGCAGATGAACGGAGGCCTCCACGTGAACCGTCAGCGAGTCGGCGCCGGCCTCGATAAATTCATCGACCAGCGCGTCGGGGCGCTCGATCATCAGATGGACGTCCAGGGGAAGGGCGGTCACCTTCCGGATCGACTCCACCACCATGGGGCCGATCGTCAGATTCGGAACGAAATGTCCGTCCATCACGTCGACATGGATGAGATCCGCTCCCCCCTCTTCCACCGCCCGAATCTCATCCGCCAAACGGGAAAAATCAGCCGAGAGAATCGACGGTGCGATACGCTTCGAAGAATTCATCTCGCTCATTCCTCTTTCCTTATGCTCCGGCACCGCCTCATTCCATCTTTTATTATACTATCAACGGTCTCGGCAGATACACAATAGGCCAACGGAGCGACGATCCTTAGCAGGCTGCTACCGAGCAAAGCACTCCGATCAAAGCGCGGAGCCTCTTGACCGCACTGGAATATTTATACAGTAGTAAATTGCCTTTTATCAAGGGAAAGAACATCGGAGAGTTGACGAAATCGCACATGCTTCCCGACCAATTCTAGACCCCTTAATCAAAGGATCCGTTTTTGGACGAATATCATTCGGCCCCAGGTGAAGCACCCTGCTCAAAACGCGCGGATTTTCAACCTCAAGGCAGAACAAACCTCAACGAGAAAGGAAAATAGGCTAAAAAAGATTAACTGAGGAGGACTTATCATTAGATCAAACCGGAGATCAAACCGGCGAAAGGACTGCAATAGAAGAAAGCGTCAAGACGCCCTTCCTCCGGTCCGCCTCGGCCCCGTCGTCGAAAATTCTCCGAAGCAAGCTGCGGGGAATGTGACGCGCTATGCGCGTTCAAAAGAGAAGATGAATGGCCGACTCGAAGAGGCCCTCTTCCCCCCCCGCCGGATCGTGCCCGATGATCTTCCAGCGCCCGTCCTCTAGGACCAGGTGGTGAACGGCCTCGAACCAGTAGTCGACCTGCACCGGCTTTGCCGCCCCCTCCCGTCTCATGACCGGTACGCCGAAGAGGGCGCCGGTGCAGGTGAGTTGGGCGACCTTTTTCTTTTCGTCCACGATCACCTTGGAAAAAAGGTGGCGGGAGGAGAGACGGTCATAACGCGAAAAGATGTCTTTCCAGATCCGCGAGGTATCTTCCCTGCCAAGACCGCGGTTTCGGTAGTTTTTGGAATAAATCGACATCATCTCCGAGAGGTTTTTTTTCTGGAGCGCCTCCTCCGCCCGGTCGAAGGTCGCGAGGATCGCCTTCACCGCTTTTGGATCGCCTTGGATCTCCGCTCCCCTCATAATGTCGGTCATCGCGGGAACCGCTCTCCCGCATAGGAGAACCAGCAAGATTCCAATAGCCGTGGATTTAATCAGCGATCTCATTTCATCTCCCGTTGTTCCTTTCCCGGCACCTTTCACCGCCTAAGAATGTCGTCACTCGACCTTGATCTCTATCTTTCTTCCCGCGGCCTCTTTCGCCATTGGGAGCCGAATTTCCAGGACGCCGTCTTTGAGAATTACCTCGACCTTGTCGGATAGAACCTCGACCGGAAGATTGACAGACCTCTTGAAGGAACCGTAGGCTCGCTCGGCAAAACGATAGCGGCTCTTCTTGACCTCCTCTTCCCTTTTCTTCTCCCCCCGGATCACCAGAAAATGATCGTGAAGGTTCACTTCCAGATCGTCCTTGCGGACCCCGGGTAAATCGGCCCTCAATACGATATCTTTCCCCGTTTCGAAAAGGTCGATTGCCGGTCCGTCGAACCCCGGTCTTTCGCGGAGAATCCCCGGCAGCCTTGGACCGAACCGAATCCTGTCGTCAAAAAAACGTTCGAACATATCGCGTCCCCTATTAATAAATCTTTTGCAGACTCTCCTTTAACGCCTCCGCAAGGTCAGACGAGGACGGCTCGGGCTTCCCGGCAGCCGCAACCTCCTTCTCTTTGATTTTGGATCGAATAATTTGAAGGATCCGTTCATGATGGGTGTCTTTGTACTGAGCCGGTTCGAACTTCGCCGACATTCGGTCGATCAATCTAAGGGCCATAGCCAATTCCTCCGAGCCTGGCTCGGTTTCTCCCGGTAGCTCCTTGTTAAAAATGTCCATCGGGTGAACGGCGTCGGCGTAATAAAGCGTTTCCAGCACGATGGCGTCTTCAACCGACCTGAGAAGGGCTAGTCTCCCCTTTTCATGAAGGGCGACATGCCCGACTGCCGCTTTGCCGGAAACTCTCATCGCGTCCCTCAGGAGGGCGTAGGCCTTGACGCTGGCCGGATCGGGAACAAGGTAATAAGCATGGTCGTAATAAATAGGATCGACCTCCGACAGGCGGACGAAATGGACGATCTCGACGGCGTGAAAAAGGGTCGCCTCGGTTTTCTCGAAATCCTCCTCCTCAAGGATGACATGCTGATCCTTGCTTATCGGATAGCCCCGAACGATCTCTTCCTGGGGCGCCTCCTCTTCACAGACGGGGCAGTAGCGTTCGTATCGAATCCGCGCGTGGCATTTCTTGTGGAGCAGATGGAATTCCAAGGGCTGATCATCGGTCGCCGGATAGAGCTTGATCCGGATGCTCACCAGCCCGAAACGGATCGACCCTTTCCAGAATGAACGCATGATCACTTCCCAAAACTCCCAGACCGATACGTGTGAATTCGCAGAGCGAACCGAATCACGCCCGGCAACGATCCGATCCCATTTCCGTGGAAATCGATCGCCAGACCAAGGGCCCGGCTAGCGTCAGCCGGCCGGCTCCGGAACCGGACCCCCGCTCAGCTTCCGGATGTACGCGAGAACGTCCTGAAGCTCCTCATCCAAAAGCTCATCTTTCCAGGAGGCCATGGCCGTCTCGCTGTGTCCCTCCCGAATGGCCTTGAGGAGAACTTCATCCGACTTATTTCGACTCTCCGGCGTATGGAAGTTCGCAGCCGGGGGATTGAGGTGTAGACCGAGCGGCCCGTCACCCCTTCCCTCCGGGCCGTGGCACGAGAGGCAGTACCGCTCATAGAGCGGCCTCCCTTTAGCCGCTTGACCTTCGGTGGAATGCGCCGGAGTGATCCAGAACCAAAGTCCGGTTAGAAGGAATATGAATGCGATCCCGTAAGCAGTCTTCGACATTTATTTCTCCGATAAGATTGTCTGACAATTCCAATGTGGGACCAAAGAGGAAAACAATGTGTCCCAAAACGGAGTATTTCCCTGAATCGCCCTTTCCCCTCACTTCACCGTCATCACCGGGCAGGGGGCCAGATGAATAACCCGTTCCGCCACGCTTCCCAAAAGAAGATGCCGCACGCCTGTTCGGCCATGGGTTCCCATCACGATGAGATCGGCTTTGATCTCTCCGGCCTTCTTCACGATCTGTTCGTAGGGAACCCCCTGGATCAGATCGCTTGTCGCGGAAACCCCCACGTGCTCGATTTCGTTGACCTGTTTTTCCAACATCGGGCGAATGGATTCACCCAAGCGGTCGTATACTTTCTCCCACTGAAGCGATTCGCTCACGACGTAGCTCAGCGCGTCGACCACATGGATCAGCACGATCTTGGCACCGAACGTTTTAGCCAGCGCCGTTGCATTGTCCAGGGCTTTCTTGGAGTAATCCGAAAAATCGGTCGAAACCAGAATCGTCTTGATCGTACGGAATCCTTCCTTGTTTCTCGGCATGAAATCCTCCCCGGAGGTGAGCTGCCAGGCTCATCGCAAACCCCGCCCTTTGGGCGGGGACCATGGCGAGCGAATCTAGATGAGATCCATCCTCTTATACAACCAAGAAGCCACGCAAAACAACGGGACTCTTCTCATTTGGCTTTAAACGAGCATCCAAGGTTTTTCGTCGGCCTATCATCGCAGAAAAAGCCCGAACATTGCAAGCTTTCTCTTCGGTCGCCCCGTCTTGTTACTCCGCGCTCCACCTTCGGCCCGTCAGCAAACCCGGCTGGCGCCAATCGAAGATTCGGTAGGCCATGAGCTTCGCGCGATCGTTGACCAGGAACCAGGCAATGGCATACCCCCAAACCCAGAGCGCCCAATACCAACCGATGGGGGCCATAAATAACCCGTAGACGGCGATGAGCGTCGCCACAATCTGTGTGCCAACCACGGCCCAGAACAAGATCGGCGAGGGCTTGATCGACCAGAAAGGTCCCCGTGCCCGGGTGACGAAGATCGTCAAATGTCCGGCCACGGAAAGCTTCAGGTACATCAGAGACTGTATCGTCTCGCGGCCGAGGTGAAAGACCCGCTCGCCGAGGTAGAAGAGTCCGAACGAAGCGATCACGCCGAGGACGCCCAGCACGACGGACATCCCCATCACTTGCGGCATGTTCCACTTTTCGGGAGCGTCCGAATAATGGACTCGGTCATAGGCAATGGAGAGAATTGCGCCGTCGTTTAGCAGTGCCAGCAGGACGATCATCACCGCCGTGACCGGATAGAAATTGAATACCAGGATCGAGAGTGTCATGAACAACAACACCCGGATCGTCTCGGCGATCCGGTAGACGGCGTAATTGTTCATACGCTGGAAGATCTTGCGGCTTTCCTTGACGGCGTCTACGATCACCGAGAGCCCCGGGGTCAACAGGACAATGTCGGCGGCGGATCGAGCCGCGTCGGTCGCCCCGGAAACGGCGACTCCGGCGTTCGCCTTCTTCAGGGCGGGAGCGTCGTTCACACCGTCCCCCGTCATTCCGACGATGTGGTCCCGCTGCTGGAGGACGTCGACGATGTGATACTTGTGCTCCGGGAAAACCTGGGCGAATCCGTCGGCCTTCTCGATCGTATCGGCCAGACGGCCCGTCTCATGATGACGGGTCTCCGAGAAGAGGCCGGCGTCGAGAATGTTCGTTCCGAGATCGAGCTGCCTGGCGATCTCCTTGGCGATGGCGACCTGATCCCCGGTGACCATCTTCACGTCGATCCCCATCTCATCGTGGGCGGTCCGGAGCATTTCCCTGGAGTCCTCTCGAGGCGGATCGTACAGAGGAACGATGCCGAGAAATCTCCACCGGCCCTCCTCGTCGGTCCGGGCGACCCCCAGGGAGCGGAACCCCCTCGCCGCGAACGCGCCGACCGCCTTATCCACCTTCGATCGTATCTGTTCTTTATCGTCAGCCAATTCCAAGATCACCTGGGGCGCCCCCTTTGAGACCTTGAAAACACTCCCGTCTGCTCCACTCACGGTCGCCTCCGTCCGTTTGTGGACGGGGTCGAACGGAAGAAAATGGGTCACACGGTAGCCTTCAGGTCTCTCCCTTCCCTTCAAACCGCCGAGAATGGCCAGATCAATGGTGTCTTGATCTTCGGCCCGCGAGGCAAGCGCCGCATCGAGGATGATTTGACTTGAGTCGACGCCGTCCAGACAGAACGGTTCCCCCAACGTCAGCCTGTTTTGCGTCAACGTACCGGTTTTGTCGGAGCAGAGGACGTCCATTCCGGCCAGCTCTTCGATGCTGGAGAGACGGCTGACGATCGCCTCCTTTCGGGCCAGCAGGCGCGCGCCGACCGCCATCGTCACGGAGAGGACGGTCGGCATGGCGACCGGGATCGCGGCCACGGTCAAAACCAGGGCGAACTGGAGCGTGGTCAGTAGATTGTCTCCCCGGAAGAGCGCAACGGTCAGAATGAGGATCACAAGCGCCACGGCGATGACGATCAGAAAATCGCCGATCTTCAGCACTGCACGCTGGAAATGGCTGACGGTCCGGGCGCTCTCCACCAGGCCCGCGGTCTTCCCGAAATAGGTCTCCTTTCCCGTGGCCGAAACCCAGCCGTCGATCTCGCCCCGCTTGATGATCGATCCGGAATAGACGTTTTCCCCGGAGCTGCGCGTCACCGGCAACGATTCCCCGGTCAAGGTCGACTGGTCGACCTCCACCGGGTCCCCTTCCGTCAGGATACAGTCGGCGGGAACGATGTCGCCAATTCGCAAACGGACCAGGTCGCCCGGCACGAGCTCGCGCGCCGCGACGACCTTCCAAGTGCCGTCCCGCTTGACCCGGGCCTGTAGTGCAAGCTTGGCCTTGAGCGCGGCGATGGTATTGCCGGCCTGATATTCCTCCCAAAAACTCACAAGGGCGTTCATGACCAATAGGGCAAAAATGATCCAGAAGTCGGCCCAGTGGCGAAGCAGACCGGAGAGGACGACCGCGATCTCGATCATCCATGGAATCGGTCCCCAAAAGTAGCCGAGGAACTGAAGGTAGGGGTTCGTCTTTTTCTCGGGGAGCTCGTTGTAGCCGTACTGAATCAACCGGCGCTCGACCTCGGACTGACCGAGGCCGTCCGGAGAGGTTTTCAGGCGGGCTTGTAGTTCACTTTTTGGAATTTCTTCCGCCTTTGCGGCAGGAGGCCGGGCCGCGGCGCTCTTTCCGCTCATATTTCATCCTCCGAGGTCCGATGGGAACAGCTCAGACCATCCTGAATTGATGCTTCGCGCTTTTCACGGTCAACACCGGGCAGGAAGACTGGCGCACCACCCGCTCCGCCTGGCTTCCCATCAGCATGTGCGTCAGGCCGGTCCTTCCGTGCGTTCCCATAATGATCAGATCAGCATTGGCCTTTCGAGCGGTCCGTATAATCTCGACGAAGGGAACCCCGTCCGAAAGATCTGCGGTGGCCTCCATTCCGCCGTTTTTGACCCGTTTGACCAGGTCGCTGAGGGTAGATAGCGCGCGATCCCGTCGCGCTTCGAACATATCCGGGTCGGTATTGTCGTACCGTTCGATGCAATGGAAGAAGAGAATGCGGGCGCCGAGCTGGTGCGCGACCGATATCGCATAATTCACCGATTCGTCGGCTAGCTCCGAAAAATCGGTCGGAACCAGGATCAGGTTGATCCGGGCCGCCGGTCGGGCGGTTTTGGTTTCATCCTTGGTTTCTGTCATCGAATCAAACCCTCCTTTCTCTGGTTGAACGATGCCCGGATGCATTATTATGATTCGATTTATGACAGGATTACAATCCCCCCTTCGGGGCATTGTGTGCCGAGCTAAGCATCGGAAAATAGGTCAACAGCCTCGACCATGATCTCCCCGATCCGCTCCTTTGTGATCACCCCCACCACCTCCCGTCCCATTTCGGCTTCGGTTCCGTTCGACACCAGGGCGATCGAAGCCCTCCGAGCGGACATCCTCTGCATGACCCCGGAAAGCGGAGCATCTTGACCGACAATGATGAAATCCTTACCCCCGCTCGCCGCCAACGTCGCCGCTTCCCCCGATGCCGCCATGCCCCTCTCTACAACCGCGACGATCCCCTTCGAATCGACCGCCAGGAACCATCGAACGTCGGGTCGCTCTGGCAAGATTCGGACGAGTTCGTCGAGGGTCGTCGCTGCAGGAATCGCGGCGATGCCCGTTTGCATCACTTCCCGAGCACGCCAGAGCTGATGGACACTCGCCTGCAGGGCATCCGGTACCTTCCGGCCCCTTCGGACCAGTTTCAAGGTGTAGATGCTCTCCGGCGAGAGAACTTTTCGGATTCCGTAGCTGATCGCCACGGTAATGGTCATCGGAATGATCACGTTATAATCGAGGGTCATTTCGAATATCATTACGATCGCGGCCATCGCCGCACCGGTGGCCCCTCCCACCACCCCCGCCATCCCGGCAACCGCAAAGGCTTGGGGACTGACCGGATGCCCGGGGAAAAGACGACCCGCGACAAGTCCGTACGCTTCTCCCAACGCTCCCCCCAGAAACAGGCAGGGGGAAAAAACCCCGCCGGACGCTCCCGAACCGAGCGTCAGGGAGGTGGCAAGCAGCTTGAGCACGAAGAGAAGAAAAAGGAGATCGAACCGGGAGAGAGAGCCTGAAAGGATGTCCTGTACGGTGGAGTACCCGACCCCCTCGATGTAGTAATGGCCGTACCTCGTCATCAGGAGGACCATCATGATCCCCACCAAAGACATGCCGATCAGATGGCGCCGGTAGTAGCTTCCCCCGATCCGTTCGTCGAAGAAGTCCTCAAAGGCGTAAATCGACCTGATGAACAGCACCGATACCAACCCCATGATCAATCCCAGCCCGACGTAGGGAAGAAGGACCAGCGGGTTGTCTGCATGAAAGTAAGGCGCCTCGAATCGGGGAATGACGAATGAGGGTTGATTGCCAAAGAAAAGCCGACCGACGTACGCTGCCGTGGCCGTGGAAATGGTGACGGGAACCAGCGTTCTGACGCTGACCTCGTGCAGCATGATTTCAACGGCGAAAAGCACCCCGCCGATGGGAGTGTTGAAGGTCGCGGCGATGCCGCCGCCTGCCCCTGCCGCGATCAGCGTGATGGTCTGCCAAGGCGGCGTCTTCAGAATCTGGCCCACGGTGGAGCCGAACGACGAGCCGATCTGTATGATCGGTCCCTCGCGGCCGATCGACCCGCCGCTGCCGATGGAGAGCGCCGAGGCGACCGCCTTGACCGCCGCCACGACCGGCCGGATGATTCCCCGCTCATAGTAGATCGCCTCCATCACCTCCGGGACGCCGTGTCCCTTTGCCTCCGGGGCGAAGTTCTTAACCAAAAAAGCGACACCGATCGAGCCGGCGATCGGGACCAGGATCACGTACATCCCCCACGGGCTGGCCGGGGTGTGAACGTTGGCATTGTATTTGATAGACAAGGTTCCCAGGAAGAGGAGGTTGTGAAACAATCCGATCAGACCGCGAAAGATCACGGCCCCCAACCCGGCGATGACGCCGACCAAGACCGACAAGAGGTAGATCATTAACGGACTGAGCGAGCGGGTCGTTACCTCGTGTTCTCTTTCCATCGGATTGCTCGTGTCGGCCAATTCTCCCTGATGACCGCCTCGGATGACCGAGTGAAGAGCCCCGCGCAAAGCGCGGGGCTTCTTGACTGCAAAGGAAGATCAATCTTACTTCGACTCGCTTGCCTTTGTCCCCGCCCAAAGGGCGGGGCTTACGGCGAGCCTGGCAGTTTATACATGAAACCCTCTTTCGTCGCGACATCTAGGGGATGGCCCGTCACTTCAATATCCTATACCGCTTTTGGGGCATTACCTTCAACTCCCGCTCATTTTAGAATCGAAAAACGTCCGGAAGAAGCGAAGAAAACGCAATCGACGGGCGCCGAAACGCGGGGATTCCCCGGCACGCGTTAATCGGATGATCCGAGCCAACCGGACCGAGCATAAAGAGTGCCACTCCTCCAGAGAGCGAGACACCAATCGTCACGTTTCGCTGGAAAGTGCGCATCCAAAGCGATATAATGCTTTCCGAGGCAGAGCATTTTCATATGTGGCGACCTGCGGAGATTGTTCCGCCTCAGGCGGGAGAGGGACCCGCGTTGAATGTCATCGTTGAATACTAACTTTGTGAAACATCCTTCGCAATTTGTGATGCCAATTTCATTACAACTCCCGTCTGATGCGGCGATAATGCGGTCGCCGAGGAGGAACCGATGAGCGTAAACCCATCTGCCGGCAAGCCCGCGGACCCATCCTCGCTGGCCAATATCCCCAAGCTGATTACCGCCTACTACACGGAGGCTCCCGACCCGGCGGCGCCCGGTCAGCGGGTCATGTTCGGGACCTCGGGACATCGCGGCTCTTCCCTCGAAAAGGCCTTCAACGAGCGTCACATTCTCGCCATCACTCAAGCCATCTGCCTCTACCGGCAGCAAGAGAAAACGGAAGGCCCCCTCTTTCTCGGAATGGACACCCACGCCCTTTCCGTTCCGGCCTTTGCCAGTGCGCTCGAAGTACTGACGGCCAACGGGGTCGACGTAATGATCGCCGGGAAAGAGGAATATACGCCGACCCCCGTCATCTCGCATGCAATCCTGACGTACAACCGCGGCCGCAAGACGGGCCTCGCCGACGGCATCGTGATTACCCCGTCTCACAATCCACCCGACAACGGCGGCTTCAAGTACAATCCCCCGAACGGCGGTCCGGCCGATTCCAACGTCACCGGATGGATCGAGGCGATGGCGAATGAGTTAATCAAGAACGATCTGTCTGGGGTGAAGCGAATCCCCTTCGAGAAGGCGCTTCGCGCCGGCACGACGCGCCGACACGACTATCTCGACGCCTACGTCAACGATCTCGGCTCCGTCGTCGACCTGGAGGTGATTCGCGGGTCGAAGATCGTCCTTGGGGTGGATCCCCTCGGCGGCGCGGGCGTTCACTACTGGGGCCCGATCGCCGAGCGTTACGGTCTGAACCTCACGATCGTGAACGACGCCGTCGATCCGACTTTCCGCTTCATGACGGTCGATTGGGACGGCAAGATCCGGATGGACCCCTCCTCCCCCTACGCGATGCAGCGCCTGATCGGGCTGAAGGAACGCTTCGACGTCGCCTTCGCCAACGACACCGACCACGACCGTCACGGCATCGTCACCCGGAGCACCGGTCTCCTCCCCCCGAATCACTATCTTTCCGCCGCCGTTTCCTACCTCATTCAATCCCGTCCCCGCTGGCGGGCGGAGCTGGCGGTCGGGAAGACGGTGGTCAGCAGCAGGATGATCGACCTCGTTGCGGCGAAAGTCGGCCGAAAGCTCTACGAGGTTCCGGTCGGCTTCAAGTATTTCGTCGACGGCCTCCTCAACGGAACTCTCGCCTTCGGCGGCGAAGAGAGCGCGGGGGCGTCCTATCTCCGGCAGGACGGATCGGTCTGGGCGACGGAGAAGGACGGGATCATCATGGCCCTGCTCGCGGCTGAGATCACGGCTCGGACCGGTCGCGATCCGGGAGAACACTATCGATCGCTCACAAACGAGTTGGGCGATCCCGTCTACGAGCGGGTCGATGCCCCCGCCACCGCCGCACAGCGGGAGGTTCTGAAGAAGCTCTCTCCCCAACAGGTGAAATGCAAGGAACTGGCGGGTGAAAAGATCCTGGAGATGCTGACGCGCGCGCCCGGAAACGGCGCCCCGATCGGAGGGCTGAAGGTCGTCGCCGAAAACGGCTGGTTTGCCGCCCGTCCTTCTGGAACGGAGGACATCTACAAAATCTACGCGGAGAGCTTCCGCGGTAAGGACCACCTCCGGCGAATCCTGGATGAAGCGCAGACGATCGTCGGCTCCGTATTCAAGGCGGCGCAGCCGTAAGGCTCCGGCCAAACGCTTCTCTTCCAAGGACTCGAAAAACATTTAGAGGATACGAACATGCCCGAGCAGAGAAAATCGATTCATCCCTCCTTCGCTTTCCTTCCCGTCGAGGTCGAGGGGGTCGACGCATTGGCGGAGCTGGCGCTCGACATGCGCTGGTCGTGGAACCATTCGGCCGATGAAACCTGGATGCGCCTTGATCCCGACCTCTGGAATCTCACGCACAACCCCTGGGTCATCCTCCAGACGGTCTCGCGCGATCGGCTTCGCCGCGTTCTGGCCGATCCCGACTTCC
>OBLQ010000583.1_pt1 | contig 14003 bp, 8 predicted proteins | sample 1519881 | NCBI WGS metagenome assembly OBLQ01 (sample SAMN01911456, study PRJEB22533) | soil metagenome | biome: Soil | place: Malaysia | collected 2012-04-30 | depth DG_metagenome m | reverse complement strand
CATCATGCGGTGGGGATGTTTCTTCGCGAACGTCTTCACGGACGCGGACGGACGCCGATCGGAATTGCCCTCGCGCAGCACCGGATTGACCGCCGAGCCCAGCACGGCGGCGTAGCGCACCTGGAGGTCGCGTTCCGCCGGATTGTGCGGCTCTTCGGGATAGTCGGGAACCTGGTAACCCTGCGACTGCAGCTCGGCGATGGCTCCCTTCAACTGGGGAATGGAGGCGCTGATATTGGGCAGCTTGACGATGTTCGCGGCCGGCGTCCTCGCCAGCTCACCCAGACGCGCGAGTTCGTCGGGGATTCTCTGCTCCGGAGTCAGACGCTCGGGAAAATTGGCGATGATGCGTCCGGCCAGAGAAATATCGGCGAGTTCCACCTCGACGCCGGTGCCATCGAGGAACGCCTTGATGATGGGCAGGAGCGCGTAGGTGGCCAGCGCGGGGGCTTCGTCGGTCTTGGTCCAGGTGATCTTTGCAGAACGGGATGCAGGCATGTGCTTTTACCTTCCGAAATCAGCTGTGTGGTCGATGTGTTGTCCGCGCGGCCGGGCGGTTGTCATTATCGGAGCAGTATACCCGAAATCGCCTTCCGGCGGCCATAGGTGAAGGCGCTCTACCGTCAGTAACAGGCGAATCGGCCCGTTAGTTCTTATCGATCCGTCCGATTGTCCAGACAGCGTAGTTGGGGTGCATTGGCGCCATGCCGCAATGCACCCCGGAGGACCGCCCCCGGGGCAACTCGTCCTGCTGACCCGACGGGTTGCCCTGGGCCGGTCACATGCTGTAAACTTCTTAATTATTCGGCCGCCCCGCCGGGGGCCTGACTACCAACCATGGAGGTCTGATATGCGACTGCGCAGCATTACCATGGCGGTTCTCATGTGCGCGCTCATGCCCCTGACTGCCCGGGCGCAGGTTTTGTACCTCTTTCCCGAGACTGAATCAGGTTATGACGTGACCTGCAACCTTGTCACGACCAGCGTGGGGATGTACCAGGTGGCGGTCGTGTATTCGGGAGGGTACGTCAGCTCGTTTCATTTTGGCGTTCACGGGCCATCGCCGAGCTTTGCGCCAATCCAGTACGCGAGCCCGTACACCATCACCGGAAGCTATTTCTCCGACCTGACCGTCGACGTTGGGAGTTGCCAATTCGTAACCGTGGTGGCCACGCTCACCTATCTTTCAAACGGTGATCCGGTCTGTGGACGTATCTATGTGGGACAGGCGGGACAAGACGAACCGACCGTCACCGCGTGCCAGCCGTCGATTGCGACGTTCCCCCTCGGCGGTGCGGATATGTACATCAACAGTCACATCGTCAGCGATGGCTATCACGGCTATTGCACGTGTGACCCGGTTGCGACCAGCCCGTCCACATGGGGGCAGGTGAAGGCACTGTATCGAAATTGATAATGAATCGGGCGGTTCGTCCCGAACGAACCGCCCGATGTCTTTCTTTCCTTCGCCGTAGCCGCGTTCACGCGGTTCGCTATTTCTTCTTCGGGGCGCTCTGAACCTTCACGGCCAGCGCTTCGCTGTACATGATGTCGACCGTGTCGCCGACATTCACACCCTCGAGCTTCGACGGATCCTTCACCTTGATGGTGGCTTCGTTGCCCTGCGGTCCCTTGAACGTGACCGAGGGAACGCTGGGATCGATGGCCGTAATCACCACGGATACCATGGTCTCACTGTGGGCGACGGCAGCGGGTTTTTCGCCGGCGGCGGCCGTCGAGACACCTTCACTCGTGGTCGCACCCATGGTTCCGGGTTTCCGCACCGCGTAGGCGACCGCTTCCGTGTAAGTCGCCGTCACGGTGTCTCCCACCTTGACCTGTGCAAGATTCTTGACGGCCGGACCGGCCACGAAAGTGGTCTCCTTGCCATCCGCGCTCTTGACGGTGACCTCGCGTGTCTTCTGGTCGATCTTCGTCACCGTCGCGGTGACCGACACCGTCGAAACCGTGGCCTTGCCATGGGGCGCCGATGTGCCGGCAGACTTTTCCGCATGTGTGGCGGTGGACTTGTGGGTGGGTGCTGTGCTGGTGCCCGTCTGGGCGAACGCTACGGCGGCCAGCGACATGCTTGCGGCGACACACGCGGTTGACAGCAACGCTCTGGAAATATTCATGATACTCCTTCTTCACCCGGATTCACGGGTGGAATGGGACTGGGGTTGGTAACGCCTGACGCGGGCTTGTACACCGGTTGTGTCACCGGGTTGCAGGAACTACAGAGCTACCTTGACCGCTCCTGACATTTTCCGCGTAAACCATCCCGGCGGCGGGATCAGCCGGTCCACGTCGTCCGGCGTCCTGGGCCATTCGCACAGTCCCTCGAGCATCAGGAAGTCCAGCACCCCGATCAGGCTGCGGGCACCGGCCAGTGTGACCATGACCTCGCCGTTCATCACCTGGCTGCGATAGTCCATGTTGCAGCTGCCGATCGTAAAGAAGGCCACCATGCGCTCCTTCTCCTCGGCGGAAAGACCGGAAAAGTAGCCATCCAGAAGGGCTCTCACCCCCTGCTGCAGCTCCTCGGGTATCGCGCGCACATCTCGCGACGAACTGGTCCCCTGCTGCTCGGCCAGGTAGCGAATGTACGCGTCCACGACACCCGCCCACTCGGGACGCGACATCAGCCCGTCCCACACTTCCGACGAGGCGAAGAAGTTGGCTTTGAGGTGCAGCTTGGGGCTCTCCAGTGAATCCTTGGGCGTCAGGTAGGCAGGGTGGTAATTAATCTTCCCCAGGATGTCCCGCACACGCGACGCCACAGAATCCACGGCGCTGTTTCTTATGCTCACACGCGCGAGGCGGGGGTCGGAGAGCGACATGGCCTGCTCCACGCGGCCCGCGATGTCACCTACGCCCTGCTTCGGCGAGTACAACCCGACGGCAAGGATTCCGCCCTCGCGTTGCATGTAATCATCCATCGCATTTCCGAACACAACGAGACGTTTCATCAGACCGTTGGCGCGGGCCATCTGGGGCGCACCCGAACTGGGCGCACTGCGAAGCGTCGGCGCGATGATGATCGACCGGCAACCGCGGAGCGAACTTCCCGCCATCAGGGATGCATACAGGTAGCTCTGCCACAGTGAATCGGGAACCTTCATGACCGACCGTGGCGGCATGAGGCTGTACAACACGCACTTGGCGACGCTCAACGGCTTGGGCGTGAAGCCGGTCTCGTTGTGCAGCTCGATTACCCGGCCGCTCACGTAGTCCGGATACGTGGCGAGCTCCGCGGCTACGGCGGCGTCGTAGGTAGGTGCTTTGGGCCTGGCCCGCAGCGGAAATGGAATCTGATCGGGAGTAAAGCCCTGCGTCTCGAGCAGGAACCGGGCGGCGTTCTTGGTCTCGAGCGCAGCGGGGCCCTGCAGCATGAGCGCACGGTCCTCCCATGTGGCGCCGGTATAATGCTCACCCAACCCCATCCCGGTGAACATCGCCATGCCGCGATACGGATCGTCTTCCGTGATGTCGTAGAAGATGATCTTGCGGTGGTCGCGCATGTTGTTGTCCGGAATCGGCATCTTGCCGATCATCTTCATGCTGTAGAAAGAGTAGTCGGCCGGGTTGGTGATGTTGACCTGCACGCGGATGCGGTTATACAGCCAGTCATCGCCAAACTGGCTCTTCTCGATCTGCAGACCGATGGATTCGTCGACCGCCTTGCGCAGGTCGGCCTGCATGCGCTCGAGTTCCTGCTCCCAGGGCGCAAACTTCTTCGGGAGATCAACGTGATACCGCATGGGATCCTCGAGCAGCTTCATCCATAGCCGGGACTTGTTGGTCTCGAAGTAGTGCTGATCCAGGAAGATGATGTACATCGGGAACTTTCCCGTGGTGTCGTATGCCCGCACGTGCTCGGTGAGAGCCAGCAGGTAGTTGCGCACCTGCTCATAGGCGATGGCATCCGGCTCCCCCGCATGATTGACACCGGCAAAATCGTGGATCCACAGAACGTGGTAGTCCTGGGCAAGCCGCACGGAGCGCGCCATCTCATACTGGAATTCCTCATTCACGATGTACCAGACGCGGTTGCCGGCGGTGAAATCGCGCTGGGTTGCCCGGGCGATGATATCGTCGAACTCCTCCTGACTGTCGTGTTCCGCCGGAGTCAGCCCGTACTGAAGGGGAAGCCACACATAACGATTGTCTCCCCACCGTTCGCGCAGGTGGGACCGGTTTTCTTCCACGAAATCGCACAGCGACTGGAACACAAACGCAATGCGCTGGGCCTGAGTCGTATCTACCTTCTGGGTGGTGAGCAACCAGCGCACGAAGTTGGTCTGTGTGACCGCAATCATCCCGGAAAGCGTATCCTTCTTCTTGAGCTGGCCGATCAGGCGGTCGTAAGGAAGGATCAGATCGTCAAGGAGGATGCGCCGTGCCGCGGCGCTGATGGCGCGCCCGCGCTCCGTGCTCTCGCCGGGAGCGATCACATCTCCACTTTCGGCAATTGAAAACAGGTGGTCGAGCGTTTCGTGGTAGACACGAATCTCCTCATTGGCGGTATGGCCATGCGGAAAGAGCGCATCCGTGAGCGCCATGTGAGCGCGAAGCTCTTCGATGCGTGGCGCCATGGCCGCGGCGGCATCTGCACCGCCGTTGTCAGCGAAGGGCTGGGTCAACTCGGCAATCCAGCGGGCCCGCTCGCGCACAACAGCGAGTTCACGCTGCAGTGTCGAGTCCGGATCGCTCACCTGGTCTGCGCCCAGCCGTCTCGGACGCCGGTCGTCCATCTTCACGTAATCGGACTGCGGGCGCGTGCGCCCCATATCCCGGTCGCCGACCGGGACGGACAGCCCGACGCTGAAGGTCTGATCGCGCCCGGGAAGCCAGCGAAACGTCATGCATGAGCCCGCTCCCACAATCCCGCTGCGACGCATGGGCACATCGAGCTTCAGAATGAAGTCGTCCTTCCCGCTGTTGAAGCTGTGGTCAATACCGGCACCCACGAGCAGACTGGGTACCATGAAATAGAATCGAGCGCCTCCCTCGACCCCATTGGAGCGGCCACCGAAGTAACCTTCCGCCGACAACCCCGCGATACCAACAACTGGATGGCCCACGAAACGCATGATCTCGGCGTCCACCAGTCCGCCGAACTCGGAGTTTCCCGCGGGCTGATAGGCGAGGAACTCGGCGCCCAGCCTTTTGCGGAACAGTGAGGGAATTCCCATGGCTCGCGTGAATCCACCCTGATCGGGTGGACGATCAGTCGGTTCGATCGCACGGGCCTCAGGGAGGGCCGCAAAAATCAGTACTGCCATACTGACCGTTGCAGCCCATGAACGGGAGACATGAAGCATGGTCCGCCCTGCTATCGTCAGACACGCCGTCGCCGCAATTTGTCCACGCGCTGGCGCAGTTTCTTTTCCAGCGTCGGTGGCAGTTGATTGGCATCGACCAGTTTGCGCAAGACCTCCCCCTCATGCGCCAGTTCCGCGCTCCCGGCCGCGGCCCGCACCGATGGCTGGTACGGATCGCGTCCCAGCAGGTGGTGCAGAATGGAACGCGCGGCTTCCTTGTCGGGAATCAACCCGCGCGCGTTGACGTCGGGATCGAGGTGGGAGTACGGCGGCAGCGGCGATCCCACGCACGACGGGCATCCGGCCGCGCACGAACAACTGTCGAGCAGTTCCAGACACGCCGCCAGGATTTCGTCGATGAGTTCGTACGCCTTGAGCGCAAAACCCAGTCCACCCGGGAAGCGGTCGTGCACAAAGATGCCGGGCGCGTTGGCGGCGGACGAATCCACCGACGTCCCCACATCCACCGTGTCGCACATGGCGTACAGAGGGATGACCTCGCGGATGATGTTGGCGATACCCAGCAGCCCCTCGCGCGGCACACGGCCGGCGGCTTTGGCGAGCACGTAGGCTTCGGGTCTGGGAAGCAGCCACATGCCGGTGGTATCGAGAATCTGCTGGGGAAGATCGAGCGCGCCGAATCCCAGCGAATCGCGGCTGCCAAACTTGATCTTCTTGAACATGTAGGTCACCGACGTGACCGAGAGATCGCCCCAGTAGGCTTCGGCGGTTGAACCGCGCGGACTCTCTGCTCGCGGGTCCTGTCGCCGATCGCCCCCACCGTGCTCGCCCCCTGCGCGCGGTGGGGGGGCCCCATCGGCGCCACCCGCTCGCAGCGATGCATTCGGCACCACCGATTTGTGCAGCTCTTCGCTCTCGATCTTGATCTTGGTCTCGGTGATGGACTGGGTGTAGTAGTCGGTGTCTTCTTTCTGCACCCACGCAATTTTCTTGTGCGTGTCGAGCTCGTTCACGAAATAGGTCTCGCCGCCGTGGATGTAGATGGCCTGCGGGTGCAGCTGCTGGAAAGCGCCGGACTCGTCGATGGTGCCGATCACGCGCGACGACTTGACCAGCGCACTCAGGCCCTCCGCCGCCATCGCCGCCGATGTCCCCACGATGATGGTGTACACGTCGTCGCCGATGTTGCGCAGGCTCACGTCGGCGCTGGGATAGTTGGGGCCGCTCCAGAAGAACTGCCCGCCCTGCTGGCGCACCTGGCGGTCCTCTTCCAGCAGGCGCAGCACCGGGCCGCACGCCTCGCCGAACTGCGCGAAGTCGTCGCTGCGAACGGGAAGCTCGAAGGCCGCCGCGCGCACGTGCGAGAGCACGATGTGCGCATTGTGCGGATCGATCACCGCGTTTTCGGGCGAGCGGCCGAAGAAGTAATCGGGATGACGCGCCATGTACTGGTCGATGGGAGAATCGTACGGGAGCAACACCACCAGCGACGGATCCGCGCCACGGCCCGCGCGGCCGGCCTGCTGCCAGGTGCTGGCAATCGAGCCCGGATACCCCACCAGCAGCGCCGCCTCCATGCTGCCGATGTCGATGCCCAGTTCGAGCGCGTTGGTGCTCACCACCGCCTTGAGCTCACCCGAGAACAGCGCGCGCTCGATGGCGCGGCGCTCTTCGGGCAGATAGCCGCCGCGGTAGCTCTTGATCAGCTTTGCGCGCGAGGGCGAAATGCCCTGCACGAACTCCTGCGCGTACTTCGCCACGATCTCGCTCACCACGCGCGCGCGCACGAAGGCAATAGCCTGGTGGTCGTACCCGACCAGTTCCGAGAGAATACGCGCCGCTTCCACGTTGGCGCTCTTGCGCTCCACGCGGTCGTCGCCGAAGAACGGCGGGTTCCAGATGACGAACGCCTTGGGCCCGCGCGGAGAACCGTCGTTGTCGACCACATGCATGGCACGGCCGGTGAGACGCTCGGCCAGCTCCTTCGGATTGCGAATGGTGGCCGAGCAGCAGATGAAGATCGGCTTGGCGCCGTAGTGTTCGCAGATGCGATTCAAGCGCCCCAGCACGTGCGCCACATTGGAGCCGAAGGTACCGCGGTAGGTGTGCACCTCATCCACCACCACGTATTTGAGCTTGGCCAGAAAGCGCGCCCACGTGCCGTGATTGGGCAGAATGCCCGAATGCAGCATGTCGGGATTGGTGAGCAGAATGTTGGCGTCGTTCTTGAGCTTGCGGCGCGCATTGGGCGGCGTGTCGCCGTCGTAGGTGCCGCACACCACCGGCAGCGACGCATCGGCGTCCAGGTAGCGCGTCAGTGTGCGCAGCTGATCCTGCGCCAGCGCCTTGGTGGGATACAGATAGAGCGCGCACGAGGTGGAATCCTCGAGAATCGATTCGATGACGGGCACGTTGTAGCACAGCGTCTTGCCGCTGGCGGTGCCGGTGACAACCACCACATGCTCACCGGCGCGTGCGTGCGCGATGGCTTCGGCCTGGTGCGTGTAGAGCTTCGCGATGCCGTCCGAACCGATGACCGACGCCACGCGCGGCACGATCGGAGGTGTGAGCGAGGCGAAGCGTGCGGGCCGCTCGGGCAGCTCCTCGACGCGCACCATCTGGTCGTCGTACCACTCTGCGGTCTCGAGATGTTTCAGAAACTTGCGGACGTCCATCGTGATCCTGTCCCGGCGGGACGTGCGGGTGCAAAGCGGGGTTCGGCCCCGGGATGGTAGCAACCGCATGGCGGCGGGGCAAACAGCTTTTCAGGGCGGGCCGACGTGTCTTATGCTGGGAACCGGCCGCATCATCATCACCCCGAGGTCATGCATGAAATCCATCTTGTTTGCGGCCATGCTCCTGCTGGCCGCCTCGGTCGTTGCGACCGGGGAGGCGGAGAAATCAACCGCGATCCCGGAAAAGAAGCAGACCACGCTCGGTCTCTACGTCACGGCCGCCCAGGCCTACACCCGGTGGGAAGCCGACTCCACGAAGGTCAGGATTCTCGACGTTCGCACACCCGACGAGTACGTCTTCGTGGGTCACGCCCGGATGGCGTGGAACATTCCCTTCAAACTGCAGACGTATGCGTGGGATGACAGCACCAGGCGGTTCCCCATGAAGTCGAACCCGGATTTTCTCGCGCGCGCGAAGGAGTTGTTCAGCCCCACCGATACCCTGCTGGTGATGTGCCGCTCCGGAGGTCGCAGCGCGATGGCCGTGAACGCGCTGGCGCAGGCCGGCTTCACCCGGGTCTACAGCATCGTCGACGGCATGGAAGGCGATCTCGACAGGGATCCCGCCAGCTCGAACTATGGAAAGCGCGTGAAGAACGGCTGGAAGAATGCCGGTAATCCGTGGACCTACACAATCGATCCCGCGAAGATGAAACTACCCGGGACGAACTAGACGTGCGTCCACGCCAGGTGCGCGGCGTCTAGGCCAGCGTGACCACGAGCAGAATGGCCGTGGCGAAGTTCCCCGCCACCAGCCACCACCCCAGCGTGCGCAAGCGCCGGACGGGAAGACGCGCCGTGATGACGCCGAACGCCACCAGCGGCGCGGGAACCAGCGCCAGCAGCGGCACCGGCCCGCCCAGCATGAACGCCACCACCGCACCCACGGCGACCAGCAACGCCAGCGCTGCCACGATGGTGGTGGGCACATCGGTGTGCCGCTTGGATCTCGTCAGGATGGCGTGCACGGTGGCGGTACTCGTCACGAACGCCGCCGTCCATGCCGCCGCTGCCGCCACGGCAACGATCAGATCCGCACCGCCGGCCATGGTGACGGGAACGGATGCAAGTGACAACACCAGGGCGACGAAACTCTCACCGAAAAATGTCTTCTCCTGTTTGGTCACGATCAGAAATGCCAGCGGCACCGTGACCGGCACCAGCAGGAGGAATGCAAGGCGCACATCGGCCTCCGCGCGCCACAACCCGATCAGACCGCACGCCAGCACCACCGGCGCGAGCAGCAACAGCTGGCGCTTCGCCTGCGAACCCAGATTGGTTTTGACACGCCCTCCCCGCCGGCCCAGCAACACCAGCACCGGCTCGTGCATGAGAAACGCGGCGATGATGGCGATCGCGAAGCAGATTCCGCCGGGCGACCAGTGGCCAATCCACAACGCCGTGAAAATGGGAAAGCCGACTTCGGCGTAGACGCCGTGCTCACGTGGAATCAGCGTGACGCCACGGCGCGACGGCCGGCCGGCGGACACACCCGTGCTGTCGTCGGCGGGATGGCTGGAGGGCTCAGTTCGCGACATCGGTGGCCGAGGTGGAATCACCCGGCAACCCGGACCCGGGCGTAGCCGGAGCGCCACCGGCGGCGAGGTGGTTCAGGATCACCGCCATGGTGAAGAGATCCATGCGGTTGTGATAGGCCACATTGCGCATGATGCGCGCGTCCTTGCTGTGCACGAACTCATGATAGGCGCGCGGGATGAAACGGCTGGGGATGTCGTCCACACGGCCGGCGCCGCGCAGATGTTCTTCCACGGTCACCAGCCGGCAGTTGGGCAGCACTTCGCGAAACACGCGGCGCGACGCCTGCAGCAGATCCACCGATCCCATGGGTGGCATCTCGGGAATGCGGTGTACGGCCATGCGCGTGCGAATGAAGGGAATGTCGAAGGTCGCGCCGTTGTAGGTCACCAGGGTGTCGAAGCGTCCCATGGTGTCGTGCACGTGTTGCAGCACGCCCTTTTCCTCGGTGTAGTCGCGCGCAAACACCTGCTCCACGTGGAATCCGTTCTGGTTGGCGTACATCATCCCCACCAGAAACAGATAGGTATTGGCGGACAGTCCCGCCGTTTCAATGTCCAGAAAGAGTATGCGCTCGGGCGACACGGGCGCTTCGTGGACGGCACGAATGACATCCGCATGGGCGCGGCGCGGCGCCAGCACGGTGCGCGACACCGGTTCCGGCCAGTCGCTGAGACGTGCAAACCGTTCCGACTCGTTGGTCGAGGCGGGATCCACCTCCGGCCCGCCGAACTGCACCAGGTAGTAGTTGGAATCGTCCAGCATCCGCACTTCGCCCGGTAGTGCGCTCTCGATGGAAACCGGATCGCCCGTCACCACACTCGCCCGCATGTTCTGAAACTCGGCCTCGAAGCGCGAGTGGTACGCGGGCGCTTCGTCGCGAAGCATGCGCCGGCGCCACCACCACGGGCCGCGGCGCATGCGGGTTACGGGAATGTCGGATCCGCGCGATACGGCACCGGAGCGCAACGCGGCGTCGATCACCGGGTTGGGATGGGCGGGCTTCGCATCCGCGTTGACCGCTGCCGACGCGGATCGCTGCTCCAGCGGCGCCGAAACGGCGGACGCCGACCTGGGAACGCGGTCGGCTTGCGCGATATCCTGTTCTTCCGAACTGGCGCGTCCCGCCAACATGCGGGCGCGGGCTTTGATGGCGGCGAGCTGTTTCTTTAGCAGATTGTCCATGCCCCTCGTTTCTGAGCCTGCCCGGGTGCAAATCTCGAGGGTCTCCCCTGTCTCATATCCTATATAATGACGAATCGGCTCCAACCAACGGAAGGAAATCTTATGGCCGAACGCGCTTCCCGGGTCCTCAGCTGGACATTCTGCGCCCTGACGCTCCTCTTTGTGGCCGCGTCCGCCCGCGCCGCGGTCGTCACCGTGCCCTACAAGGGGCCCCGGCAGATTCAGGACCTGGAAGCCCACGGGGTTCGTGTCATTGCATTTACGAAATACGGGGTGGACATGGAAGCCGATGGACCGGCCCTCGACTACCTGCGTTCGCGCCCCTACCCCACGGGCCCGGTGGTGGACACCCTGGCCCCCATGCCCGGGGCCCAGGTGCTCGACGCCAACCTGGGCCAGTACCACACCTATGACGAGACCGAAGCCGCGCTGGGAGATCTGGTGGCCACATACCCGGCGCTGGCCGACACTTTCCACATCGGCCATGCCTACGGGCCGACGTACCGCAACATCACCGTCATCAAGATTTCCGACAACGTGCACGTCGACGAGGACGAACCCGAAGTCCTGTACATGGGCGACCATCATGCCCGCGAACTGATGAGCGTCGAGATTCCGCTGAAGTTTGCCACCTACCTGCTGCAGAACTACGGAACCGACGCCACGGTCACCAACTATGTGAACACGCGCGAGATCTTCATCATTCCCGTCATGAACCCCGACGGGCTGGCGTACGTTCAGGCCAACCATTCCGGTTCGTCCAACAACTGGTGGCGCAAGAACCGGCGCAACAACGGCGACGGCACGTACGGCGTCGATCTGAATCGCAACTATTCGTACGAGTGGGGGTACGACAACATCGGTTCGTCGAGCAGCACCTCCAGTGAGGTTTATCGCGGACCCGGCCCGTTCTCCGAGCCGGAAATGCAGGCGCTACGCGATTTCTGTGCGGCGCGCCATTTCACGTGCTGGCTGTCGTATCACAGCTACGGCGAACTGCTGCTCTACCCGTGGGGCTACATCAGCGGGTTCACACCCGATCAGAACGTCTTCGCCGCGCTGGGCGCCGAACTCGCCGCGGGCACCGGCTACGCGGTGGGCAATCCCGCGCTGGGCACCATCTACATCACCAACGGCGACTCCGACGACTGGGCGTACGGTGAGATCATGCAGAAGAACCGCATCTTCGGCTTCACGCCGGAGGTCAACAGCGCGGCGCAGGGCGGATTCGCCCCCGCGGAATCGTACATCCAGCCCACCTTCGACCTGCTGCTCAACATGAACCTGACGCTCCTCAAGTACGCCGACAATCCCTACCGCGTGCTGGGGCCGTATACGCCGCAGCAGTACGCGGTCCAGGCCCCGTACGGCAACGGCGTCAATCGCATCACGTGGAGCGGCAATGTTCCCGCCGATCCCAACCCGGTGGTCTCGTATGAGGTGGAGGGCTGCCTGAACCCGGCGTTGTCGGTGGATACGTGCACGCCCTCGCTCACCGGCTGGGTGAGCAACGGCTGGGTGTACACGGCGGGCGGCCTGAGCGGGGGCGGTTACAACGCGGGCGACGGCAACCAGATCACGCACACGCTGCAGATGGAACGCCCGCTGATCGTGGATGCCGCGAGCGACACGCTGAGCTTCGACATCAACTACAGCATCGAGAGCAACTACGACTACGGGTACGTCGACGTCAGCACCGACGGCGGGACACTGTGGACGACGGTGGCGGGCAACATCACCACCACCAGTAACCCCAACGGCAACAACCGCGGCAACGGCTTTACCGGCAGCAGCGGTGGCTGGGTGAACGCGGTGTTTCCGCTGACGGGATACTTCGGCCAGGAGGTGCTGTTGCGGTTTGCATACATCACCGACCAGTCTCTGACCGGCACCGGCATCACCATCGACAACATCAGTCCCCTGGTGACCTGCGAGAGTGTGAGCACCATCGCGAGCACGGTGGTGGATACCGTGTACGACCACACGCCGCCCAGCACGGGGCTATGGCGCTACCGGGTGCGTGCGGTGGATGCAGAGGGACAGTACAGCGCGTGGAGCAACCAGGAGGACCGTAACGTCGTCACGCTGTCGGCGGCCGGCGGGACGCGCCACTTCCAGACGGATCTCGGCGCCAACTATCCCAATCCCTTCAACCCGTCGACGCAGATTCCCTTTGTCGTGGGCGGCACACCGGGTGCGGCCGGCGTACGCGTGGAGCTGCGCATCTATGCGGTGAACGGCGCTCGCGTGGCCACACTCGTCAACGAGGCGCGCGCACCCGGAACGTATGTTGCCCGCTGGGCGGGCCGGGACGACACCGGGCATCCGGCCGCGTCCGGCATCTACTTTGCTCGTTTGAGCGTAGACGGGTCAGCCCCGGTTGTGCGAAAGTTGGTACTGTTGAAATAACGGCGGCGAGCCGTAATTCGCCGCCCCTGACGAATCCGCCGGATGTTCGCATCCGGCGGATTCGGTTTTTGGGGGCCAAACTGTGGCCCCTCGCGGCCCGGCGTCCAGGGGGCCGCTCCCCGCGTTTTCCGGTTACACCCGGTTGTTTCCGCCCGCTCCCCCGCGCCGGGGAACAAAAGTTGCAACTTTTGTAATTCGCCGGGCAAAAAAGGCCTTGCGCGCGTGTTGCGCGGTGGCCGAATATGGAACCACCCGGCTGGAAAGCAACCCAACTAACTCTAGATAAGACAGCGAGTTAATGCCAATGCAGAGACGCGCCACCATTCTTGTCATCACCGCTCTGGCGGTCTTTGCCTACGTGGGCCGTGACACCTTCGTACGCCCACTCCTGGATCGCTTCCGTGCGGGCGACGCCGAAGTCGCCGGATGCATTCGTCTCGCCGACGGCCAGGAAACCGTCGGCCTCAACGAACCCGTCCAGCTGGTGTACGGCTCCCTGCACGCCGAACCGGTCCACGGCACCATCGAAAAGAATTCCACGCTGTATGTCGAGCTGCGCAAGGCCGGCGTCTCGGCCTTCGACGTCGACACCATGACGCGCGAAACGCGCCCCAGCTTCGACTGGCGCAGGATTCGCCCGGGGCAGACCTTCGACGTCTACATGTCGGCCACCGGTGATCTGGACAGCATGCTGCTCTACACCAGCCCCCAGGACTACGTGCGCGTGCGCTACGACGAGTCCGGCGAGCACTTCACCGCGCGCATGTACCAGGTGCCCTACGAAATCACGTATCGCGTTACGCACGGCACCATCGAAAACTCGATCTTTGGTTCGCTGGAGGAACAGGGCGCG
>OBLQ010000581.1_pt1 | contig 14027 bp, 8 predicted proteins | sample 1519881 | NCBI WGS metagenome assembly OBLQ01 (sample SAMN01911456, study PRJEB22533) | soil metagenome | biome: Soil | place: Malaysia | collected 2012-04-30 | depth DG_metagenome m | reverse complement strand
TTAGCTCGGGTTGGGTGCTCCGGGCCCGATCACGGTTCGGTCTGACGGCCCAGCGACCGCTTCGCTCGGCTTCCCTCCTCGACCCCTGAAAATTGAAACCGGTCTCGTCAGGTGATCCTCGCTCGCTCCTTCGCGATGGGCCGTCAGACCGAACCGTGATCGGGCCATGTAGGTTTTCGATGTGACGGAACCAAGCAGGATCACCTACAGAAACGTTTCGGGGTCGACGTCCCAGCGCAGATCGATGCTGCTGCGGCCGCGTCCTTTTGCCACCAGGTCTTTGAACGCGCCCAGCACCGCGTCCTTGTCGCTCTGCTGGATGGCCCCCTTGAGCAACATCTGTTCGCGATAGCGGTTCTTCACACGAGGAACCAGCGGCGGCGCGGGGCCCAGCACCGAGACACTGCGGCGGGCGAGCAGCTGGCGCGCCGCCGAGGCCCACTGTTCCATGAACGCGTTCAATACGCCGGCATCGGGGCCCGTGCAGCAGGCCAGCACCAGGCGTGAATACGGCGGATAGTTGAGCTGGCGCCGCGTCTCGAGCTCCTCGCGCATGAAGCCCTCATAGTCGTGCGCCACCAGGTGACGAAAGACCGCGTGATCCGGCGAATACGTCTGGATCACAACGCCTCCCCGCCCGGCGCGGCCCGACCGGCCCGCCACCTGGGTGAGTTGCTGGAAAGTGCGCTCCGCGGAACGAAAATCGGGAAAGTTGAGTCCCTCTTCGGCGCTCACCACACCGACCAGATTCACGTTGGGAAAGTGGTGTCCCTTGGTCACCATCTGCGTCCCGAGAAGAATCGGGTACTGCCCGGTGCTGAACTCCTCGAGGATGCGGCGGTGGCCCTCCTTGCCCGAGGTGGTATCGGCGTCCATGCGCAACACGCCGGTCTCCGGGAACAACGCCCTGAGCTCCAGCTCGACGCGCTGCGTGCCCACGCCGGTGAAGTGCAACTGGCGGCTCCGGCATTTCTCGCACGCCTGCGGCGCGGCGCGCTCGTAGCCGCACAGGTGGCACTTGAGACGGTCCCCCACGCGATGAAACGTCAGCGACACGTCGCAGTTCTTGCACATCACCACGTGCCCGCACGCGTTGCACTGCACATAGCGCGCGTGCCCGCGCTTGTTCAGGAACAGAATCGTCTGATGCCCGGCGCGGATCACGTTCTCCATGCGTTCCAGGAGGCGGGGCGAAAAGATCTGCCCGCGCGCATCCTCTTCACGCATGTCGACGATTTCAATGTCCGGCAACGCGCCCCCGCCCACCCGCTCGGGCAGGCGCGCCAGCGCGTATTTGTTCTGCACGGCGTGTTGCAGCGTTTCCGCCGACGGCGTGGCCGAGCCCAGCAGCACCGTGAGGCGTTGGTCGCGTCCGCGCACCAGCGCCACGCTGCGGGCGTGGTAACGGGGCTTGTCGTCCTGCTTGTAGGATTCGTCCTGTTCCTCGTCCACGATGATGAGACGAAGATCCTTCACCGGGCTGAACACGGCCGAGCGCGGGCCGACCACCACCCGGTGTTCACCGCGTTCGATTCGTTCCCAGATGTCAAAACGGTCCGGCCCCGTGAGACGGCTGTGGATGATGGCAACGTCGTTGCCGAAGGCGCGCCGGTAACGCGCCGTGGCCTGTGGCAACAGGCCGATCTCGGGCACCAGCACGATGCATCCGCCGCCCTCGTCGACAACGCGGCGCGCAGCGCGCAGGTAGACCTCGGTTTTTCCGCTCCCCGTCACCCCGTGAATCAGGATGGGACGGAACGCTCGCGCAGCGAGCGCTTCCGCAGTCAACTCCAGAGCTTCAATCTGCGCGCCGGTAAGACTCTCGACTTTCGCTTCGAGGGACTCGAGCGGTGATATCTTCTCGATGGTATCAATCGCCACCATGCCCCGCGACACCAGGCCGTCGAGAATCAAGCGTGCGTAACCCCATTCTTCCAGAATGACGGGAACCGGCGCATACCCCCCGGCACTCAACAATTCCGTGAGCAGGGCCAGCTGGCGCTTGGCGCGCGAGAGCTTCTTCTGCACGAGAGCGTAGACATCGCTGCTCTCGCCGCCGGTGCGCAGCACATCGTCCACCACACGCGCCAGCCCGGTGGGACGCGGCCGGAGTTTGGCACGGCGCAGGCTGGGAGGCAGCACCGACTGCAGCGCCTCACCGCGCGTGCATCCATAATAGGAGGCGATCCACCCGGCCAGTTCCAGCAGCGGCGGGGACACGTAGGTCTCGTGCATGTCCTGGATGGGCTTGATGCGGGGCACGTCGGCTTGCTGCAGCAGTTCCACCACGATTCCCGAAAGCGCACGTTTTCCAAACGGCACGTCGACACGCGACCCCACGGCAACGCGACCGAGCAGGGACCCGGGGATTTCGTAGGTGAACGCCTGTTCGACGGGAATGGGCAGCACGACGCGCGCGAAGCGCGGTGCCTGAACCTGTGTCAACGACGTGGACATGCGACGCAGTATAACACGCGCCGCAAAAATGACCGGGCCCGCGGGCATGCAACGCGCCCGCGGGCCCCATGGATTGCAGGTAACGAAGACCGGGCGTCGCCTACTTGCGCACGCCGAGAATCTCCTGAATACGTTCGATCAGACGGCTGGGGCTGAACGGCTTCACGATGTAATCCACCGCGCCCACTTCGTAGCCGAGACGCTTGTCGAGGTCGCGGCCCTTGGCCGTCAACAGCACCACCGGAATGTTCTTGGTCTCCGGATCACGCTTGAGACGGCGGCAGGTTTCATAGCCGTCCAGCACCGGCATCATCACGTCCAGCACCACCAGGTGCGGCTTTTCCTGTCTGGCCTTTTCGATGGCCAGCTCACCATTGTTGGCGGTGATTACCTCGAAGCCTTCCGCACCAAGGCTGAAGTCGAGGATGTGCAGAATGTAGACTTCGTCATCGACCACCAGAATCTTGCCCAGAGCCATTGCCTTTCCTCCTTGCAATCCCTTCGCGTCACGCCTTGAGCGGGGCGTGGTGCGTTTCGTTCCGATCCTGATGCAACTCCCGCTCCGTCTCAAAGCGGTCGGCATGCTTTTCCACCACCGTCGTAAACGAATCCACGACCTGTGGGTCGAACAATGTGCCAGCGCGGTGTTTCAGGACTTCCAACGCCTCGCCCACGTTGTACTGCTTCTGATACGGGCGATGCGAAATCAACGCCCGGAAGGTGTCGGCAACGCGCAAAATGCGCGCGTCGAGCGGAATTTCCTCCCCGGCAAGTTTTCCCGGATAGCCCGTGCCGTCGAAATTCTCGTGGTGGTAGAGCACGGCATCGCGCACACGGGGAATGAATTCGATGGGCGCGAGCATGTCGGTGCCGACGATGGTGTGCCGTTCGACGTTGAACCGGTCTTCATGCGTCAGCTCGCGCGGCTGATTGATGATGTTGTGCCCCACCTTGGCCAGTCCGAGGTCGTAGACATGGAACGTGTAGCGCAGTGTGGCGCTCTCTTCCGGAGTCATACCCAGCCGCTCCGCCACTTCATGAATCACGATAGAAAGCGCATCAACGTTGTGCGTATTGATGAATCGTTTGGCGTCGAGAATCGACTTGAACGTGGAGCGCACGTCCTCGAACTCGCGGGAGCGCTCTTTGAAGCGTGACAACGCGTCCAGCGCCATGACCACGCGGTTGGCGAACAGTTCGAGCAGCGCGTGATCCTCTTCGTTGAGCGCCGCGCGCCCCACCGGATCCGTCACGTTGATCACGCCCACCACACGGTCGTCGCGGCGGATGGGCACCGACAGGAACGACTTCGATTCGTAGCGGCGGCCCGCAGTGCGCACGCGGCGGTCTTCGTGAATATCGCGCACCAGGTAGGCGTTGTTCTCCTTGGCCACAGTGCCGGCAATGGCCTCGCCCAGGCGCACGCGCGCATGCTCCACGATGTCCTCGTCGAGGCCGATGGCGCTGTCGATGCGCAATTCGCCCCCTTCGGGATCCATCATCATGAGCGAGGCGCGCTTCACATTCAGCAACTCGGCGATCAGTTCCACCACCAGCTCCATGTAGCGTTCCACCTCGAAACGGCGCGTGGAGACGTAATCGGTGAGCACTTCGCTGCGCACCACCGCCTGCTTCTTGGGAATCACCACCACAAAGCGGGCGCCGCGGCCCGGCACGTTCTCCACCCAGATGCGGCCGTCATGCCACTCGACGATGTTCTTGCAGATCGCCAATCCGATGCCGGTTCCACCGTGGCGGCGCGTGGCCGTGCCGTCGGCCTGGTGGAAATGATCGAAGATCTTCTCCAGCTCGTCTTCGGGAATACCGATGCCGTTGTCTTCCACCACAATGCGCGCGCTGACCACGTCGTCCTCGATGGCCACCCACACGTGGCCGTTTTCCGGCGTGAACTTGGAGGCATTGTGCAGCAGGTTGATGACCAGCTGCTTCATCAGGTCGCGCTCGGCGCGCACCTTGACTTCCGTCTCCGGCAGACGCGTGTGCAACGTGAGGTGCTTGCCCTCGAAGTTCTTTTCCAGCTCGTTGGCCGCCACCGTGATGATCTCGTTCATGTTGCAGGACGTGCGCTCGAAACGCACCGCGCCGGATTCCATCTGTGAGAAGTCGAGAATATCCTCGATGAGCGCCATCAGCCGGTTGCTCTCTTCTTCGATGACGATGAGGAACTCCTTCATGATGCCGCGATCGATTGACTCCGCGTTCTTGAGGAGCGTCTCGCAGTAGGCCTTGATGGATGTCAGCGGCGTGCGGAACTCGTGCGAGATGGTCGCCACGAAGTTGGATTTCATCTTGTTCAGGCCCGACAGCTTCTCCGTGTACTGCTTGAGCTTTTCGTTCTTCTCGCCCACCTCGCGATAGCGATTGAGGTTGCGGATCGCGATGGTCGCCAGTGTGGCGATGGTTTCCAGCGTTTCGATGACCTCCACCACGGAGCGGTCGGGGTCCTGCGGTTCTTCCACGGAGATGTATCCGATGGTGCGTTCGCCGGCGTCGTCGTCAATCAGGGGAACGATGAGCCGTTCGACGTCGCGCCAGTGGTTGTCGACGATAACGGCGGCCCCTTCGGCGGCCTGCTGGCCGGCGGTAACGGGCGTTGTGCTGCGCATGAAGTAGCTGCGGCTCACCCGGAAGCGCGGCTCAACCATGAGTTCGTAGTCGGCGATGGACGTACGGTGGTTCATCACCGCATCCTGCGCCTCGGCGTTGAGTCCAACGTACGCCTTGGGTTCGAACGATTGCGTGCGTTCATTGAGCAGGCGAATGATTACGGTATCGAAGCCGAGGTTTTCGCGCACGAGCTCGGCTACCATCTGCAGCAGTTCCTTGACGTTCTTGTGCTGCTGGATGCGGATGCCGATCGAGAGCATGCGCTCGAGATCTTCGGCGTGGCGCACGAGGCCACGGGAGGTGTCCTGCTGGCGGCGGATCATGGTCGCCGAGTCTTCGTACAGGTCGGACGCCACGCGATTCAGCTGCGTGAGCTCGGCCTGGGCGTTTTCGGCTTCACGCTGGCGGTCGACGGCATGGTCACGCATGGCCGCACCCAGCACGATGTAGTTGGTCTGCAGCGACATCAGACCGGCGATGAGCGCCACAATATCCATGGCCTGGGCGGCGCGCAGCGAAAAGGCCGACCCGTCGGCCACCGTGCCCGCGGCCACCACCAGCAGCCACGATGCACACAGCGAACCCGCGAGAACATAGAGCGAGGGCTTGACTTCGCGCGGGGCGAGGCGCGACGACGAGAATATCGCCACGCTCACGCGCACGGTCGCGCCGATGATCAACGCAATCAGAAATCCGGTCCACTTGAAGGTCGCGCCGCTGGCCTGCGGCACCAGTGCGTAGACGAGCCCGCCCGTCAATCCGAAGAGCAACGTCTGGAACTGAATCGTCCGCCAGGAACGCACGCTCTCGGGTTCCGCCTCCGCGAGGCGCGCCGGGTTGTTGTCTTCAAACGCGGGCGGGAGGCACTGCGCCGTCAGGTACAGGCACACCAGGTTCAGGAGCAGATACAGGAATGGCGGCCCGGTTTCACCCGCGATCATAGCGCCCGAGAACACCACGACGGTGATACGACTGGTCACGAAACTGAGCGCCGCCAGCGTGCGCCGGAAGAAGTACGTTGTGCCGGCTGTCATTGCCTCACGCCACAGCGTGAGGAACACGAGCACCACCAGCACGCCGCATAGCGTGAGGTACGTGGTCGGATTCCCGTCTGCGCTGATATGTGTCGTGGCGCTGGCAAACATGGCTACACCTGCGGTGCTCCCACCGGTGGATTGGTCACCTGCTTGCGGTAGCGATCCTTGTCGCGTCCGGTGAGCAACCCGTCCTCGACAAGCACCGACGCAAAGGCGTCGACGACGTCGCGATCAAATTGCGTTCCGGCGCAGTCGAAGAGCTCCTGCACGGCACGCTCCACCGTCATGCGGTGTTTGTAGGGGCGTCCGATTGTCATCGACTGGAACGCGTCGATAACCGCCAGAATGCGCCCGCCGACCGGAATCTCCTCGCCCTTGAGACCCATGGGATATCCACGGCCGTCCCAGCGCTCGTGGTGGTAGAGAATGATGTTGCTCACCGCTTCCACAAACTCGAGCGGCCGGATCAATTCGGCCCCGCGTTCGGGGTGGCGCTGGATGACACGCATTTCCTCGTTGGTCAGATTGAGCGCCTTGTTGAGAATCTCGTCGCTGATTTCCGTCATGCCGATGTCGTGCACACTGGCCACGTACTGGATGACGCTGACATCCTTCTCCGGCAGCCCCAGCTTGCGGGCAATCTTGACCGCGTGATCGACAGCCTGTTCGATGATGCGGGTCTTGGTCTGGTTGTCGAGGATGCGCTTGAACGCCTCGATGGTGTCCTGCAGGAAGAGGTGTGAATCCTCCACCACGCGCACCCGCTCCAACGCGCGCGAAATCCGTTCGCCGAACGAAATCAGCAGATTGAGGTCGTCACGGTCGAAGGGGCGTCCGCTGGTCTTGTTGTTCACATTGATGACGCCCACCACCACGTCGTGCACACGCAGTGGAACCGACAGCAGCGATGACGTCTCGTACTGCGGGCTGTTGGGCGCGCTGTAGACTTCGTTCTCCTCTATATTGGAGATGAGCAGCGGCTCGCCGGTTGCCGCCACCTTGCCCGCAATGCCCTCGCCCACCTTGACGCGGGTGTTTTCCACGACCCATTCCTCGATGCCGAATGACATCTTGATGAAGAGTTCAGCCCGGTCCTTGTCGAGCAGCATGAGCGAAACGCGCTTGGCGGACAGCAGCTCTGCGATCATGCGCACGATCAGCTCCAGCATTTCGTGCAACTGCTCGCGCGCGTCCACCAGCTCGCCGATGTAGCCGATCAGATCGTTGAAGCAGTGCTCGCGCGGCAGCGTGAAGTGGAAGGTCGTGCCCTTGCCCTCGACGCTGTCCACACGAATCGCGCCGCCGTGCTGTTCCACGATGTTCTTCACGATGGCCAGGCCCAGGCCCAGACCCTCGAGCTTGGAATCTTTCAGCGAGCGGGCGCGGAAGTACTTGTCGAATACGCTGCCCACTTCGTCCTTGGGAATACCGATACCCTGATCGGCGACCGAAACCGCCACGTTGACGGCCTCCTCGCGTGCGGCGAGGGTGATGGTGGTGCCGCGCGCGGAGTATTTGATCGCATTGGTAAGCAGATTGATGAATACCTGCTTGATGAGGTCTGCGTCGCCCTCCACGCGCGGAAGGTCCTCGGGAACGTCCACCGCGACGCGCATGTCGCGTTCGCGCAACACCGGCGACAGCACGGACACCGCATCGGCTGCGATCTGGCGCATGTCCAGCGTGACGCGCGACAGTGCGCGCTGTCCGAACTCGATCTTGGTCACATCGAGGATGTCGTTGACGATGCGAATCAGCCGGTTGGTTTCCTTGTTCACGATGTCCAGGAATTCGCTTCGCTGCACGAATGCCGCATCATCGGCGTTGTTCATCAACGTCTCGACGTAGGCCTTGATGGACGTGAGCGGCGTGCGCAGTTCGTGCGATACGTGGTTCACGAAATCGGACTTGAGCGCGTTGGCCTTTTGCGAGGCTTCCAGATTGCGCTCGAGATCGCGGATCTTCCGCTCCAGCGAGTCGTACAGCCGGCTCTTTTCGATGGCGACCGACAACTGCTGGCTGAGCGTGGTGAGCAGGCGCATGTGCGTTTCGCTCACCGTCTTGGGGACGAAGTCACCGGTATAGATGGCTCCCATCACCTGGCTGCCCGCCGCGAGCGGGAACCCCACCATGGACCGGATGCCGAAGTAGTTCACGAAGTCGCTGCAGTTGGCGCGACGGTCGCGTGTGGTGTCCTCCACCGCGATGGGGGAGTTGTGGGTCCAGACCCATTCGTTCAGACCGCCGCGGCGCATGCGCCGGTCGAGCCGCATCTCGCGGTTCTGGTTGAATCCCACGAACACCGAATGTGTGATCTCCTGCTTCTGATTGAAGAGCACGATGCTCGCCCAGGGTCGTTCGAGCAGCAGCGTTGCTTCCTTGGCGACGATCTTGAGCAGCGTCTCCAGCGAGATGGCGGCATTGATGCCGATGCTGATGTCGTAGAGGCGGGAGAGCTCGTTGGCGCGCGTCTCCGATTCCTGGCGCTTGCGGCGCAGGCGCTCCATGGAGCTGTTCATCCGGTCCTGGAAGGCATTGGACAGGAAGATGACCAGGCTCACGAACGCGCCGATGACCAGCAACGAGCCCGCCAGGTAATGCGCATTGGTGTAGACACCCGGAGCTTCGCTGTAGACCGTGTAGTGCGGAATGCTCCCGTGCATTTCCAGATAGCCCAGAATGCCGATGGCCGCCAGCGACGCCGATACGAAGTACGCCACCGTCGTCTTCCACGGAAACGTATTGCACACGAAGAACAACGGAACCGTGAGCATGAAGAGAAACGGACTCTCCACGGTACCTGTGAGGTGAATCAGAGCGAGGACGGCCGCCAGGTCCACATAGCTGGAATACCACAGCAGCGCTGCGTTGCGGCGCTCCCGCGACCAGTCGAGCGCGTCGCCCATCGCGTTCCACAACCATTCGCCGCTGTACTGCAGCACCGCCGCCGCCAGAAACAGCCCAACCATGAGGTTGGTCCGGTACACGAAGTCGCCCAGGAAACGCGCGGCGAACACCATCGCGAAGAAGGCGAGCAACTCGATGACTCTGAGGTAGAGAATACTCAACGGATTCGTCTCCAGAAACACCACCGCCACCTCGCGGTCGCGGTAATGCGTCATGGCAACACCACCCCGGGGTTTTCTCCCGGCAGGAGCGGCAGCGTTACAAACACGGTCGTGCCGTGCCCCGGTTCGCTGCGAACCGACACTTCGCCATCGCACATGTCCACGAGGCTTCGGACCAGAGTGAGTCCGAGGCCGGAGCCTTCCACGTTGTCATCCAGGCGGACAAAGGGACGAAACACACGTTTCAAGTCGTCTTCCGAGATACCCCCGCCCTCATCGGAAACCCGCAGCTTCAGCAGTTCGCCGTCGGCGCTGCCACGCAGGTTGCGCGATACTTCGACTTCGAAGCGCACCGGCGAAGCGGATGGCGAGTACTTGAGCGCGTTTTCAATCAGATTGAGGACGATCAGCTTCAATGCATTGCGATTCATGGAAACCCGCGGGAGTGAATCCACGATGGTCATGCGCACCCGTCCGGGGGCGTCCAACCCCGGCTCGGCCTGTTCCATGACCTCGAGCACCAGCTCTTCGACATTCACGCGCTCCACATGCGGCGTTCCCGTGCCGCTGTCCACCCTGAGCAACTCGAGATAGAACGCGTTGAGCTCGCCCAGCAGCTCGCACTCGGCGCGCGCTTTCTCGATGAGACGCATGGCTTCCGCCAGACCCGCCTGCGCAACGTCCTCGCCGGCCAGCTCGAGGTAGCCGCTGATGGCGGTGGCGGGTTTCTTGAGCTCGTGTCCCATAACCAGGCGCGTCGATGCAATGATGCGGCGATAGCGCTCGACCCGCGCACGCAGGTCGTTGGCCTCGATGCGCGCGTCGTTGAGAAGCGACTCCAGCGTTGCGGTTCTGTCTTCTGCCGTCCGAATGTCCATAGTGCGTTCCGTCACGACTCAGCCAATTTCGTGATTGCGCGCGGGGTTGACGGTGTCCTGGCGTCGTTCCTTGACCACAACGCTGCCGTCAATCCGCTTTCCGTATTCCTTGAGACTCGACGCGATGTCCGTCACTTCGGCGAAGTGCTCGATCTGATTGTCGGTACTTTTCACCAGCGCAATCGTGACGGCCATCACCGGGATGCGCTTGAGTTCTCCCTGGCGATCGCGCACTTCCAGATAGCCGCGTTTCACATCTTCGGGATTGAGCAGGTTGATTGTGCCCTTGTCGAACTCATCCACCACGTACTGCGCCATGATCTCGGCGCGGCCCGGCGACACCACCATGACAAAGTCGTCGCCGCCGATATGCCCCACGAAGTCGTCCTTGCCGCCCAGGCGCTCCACGGTGCGCCGGATGATGTCGGCGAGATAGACAATGATCTCGTCGCCCTTGGGATAGCCGTAGTAGTCGTTGAAACCCTTGAAGTTATCGATGTCGATGTAGAGAAATGCATAGGGCGTCTGGCGGGCAATGCGCGCAATCATTTCGCGCTCGATGGCAGTGTTGCCGGGCAGCGCCGTGAGTGGATTGGCTTCTTTCTGCCGGATGTTCCACTCCAGCACGTTCTTCACGCGCAGCAGCAATTCCTCGTTCGAGTAGGGTTTGACCAGATAGTCGTTGGCGCCGTGTTCCAGTCCGGCCACGCGGTCACGCTGATCACCGCGCGCGGACAGCATGATGACCGGCACCTGGTTCAGCGCGAAGTCCTGTCGCATTCTGCGGCACACTTCGTATCCGTCGACCTTGGGCATCATGACGTCGAGCAGCACGAGACTTGGCTTGATGTCCGCAGCGCGAGCGAGCGCCTCTTCACCATCCGACGCAGTGAAGACCTGATAACCGGCGCGCTCCAGAGTGAACCGGAGAATCTGCCGGATGTGCGGCTCGTCGTCCGCAATCAGGATTTTGTAACTCGAGTTCTCGGGTGCGTACATTTTCGTAACCGTAAGTGTGTGAATACAGTTAACTGCGCGCAGACGGGCAAGGAGCATGCCAAGCAATCGCTTGCTACGCGGAGCGTGTGGAAGCCACGAACCGCGTAGCGTTTGCACGTTCCGCGCCGCGGAGTGTGAAGAAATGTCCGGGTTACAACGGGAAACGACGGGGAATCAGACGCAACGCATACGATGCGTGATCAACGCAGATTCGGTGAGGCGTGTTCGCGGGAGGGTGGACACGAGCGAACGCCGGGGACCGGAATGTTCCTAGTTACGCAGACGGCGTTGGCGCCCCCACAACGCGAGCAGCAATAGCAGCGCGGTCAGGAGGGCAAAGTTGACCGGCCGACGGAACGATGCGGCGTCCACGGCACCCATGAAGTCGAGCGGAGCCGCCGATTGAATGATGGCATAGCACAGGCCGGTATAAATTGCCTCGAACGCCTTGCCGGATCGCGTCCAGGTTCCCAGCGCCACCGCCAGCGACGGCGCGAATGCCGCGCCCACGCACCATGCAATCAGTGCGTGCCATTCGCCCGCTATCACGTATCGCAGCGCCACCGTCCCCGCGGCCACCACGCTCAGCATGACGCCCGCCACCCACGTGGCCATGAGCTGGCGCGAGAGCGGATGCGGTGCGGAGAAGAATACCGGCTCGGTGTTGTACGTCGCTTCGCGCGTCCCGAGTTTCGACCACTGGAGCACGGGCCAGAACCAGGCGAGTGGCAGCACGATGGCGCGCACGCCGGCCAGCGGAGCGGTCAGCGCGGCAATGGAAATCCCCAGCGGACCGGCATACCACCAGCGCAGTCCACGCACGATGAGCTTCCATTCCGCCCATACCATGGCGCCGAAACGCGCGCTGTGCGTTCCGGCGGCGAGCGGTGTCAACGCAACGTTGTCGGTCCGGCGCCGACCACGCACGCCTCTCTCCTCCGCGTCCTCGCGTACAATGCCGGCGTCCATTCCCGCCTGGGGGGCCGCTGCGGATTGCTCCCCCGAGAGGCTGCGTCGCCGGCGCCTCCTGCCCACACGCAAACCACGGCTCCTGGCCGTGTCAAAACGATCAAAGGGAATCGCCGCCACCGCGGCCACGCCGAGCGCGGCCAACACCCAGGAGAGACGCCACCACAGGTACTGCGCTGTCCAGTCGATGCCGTTCCACGCAAAGGTCGTCAATGGAACCGCCTTGTCCTGAATGTTGATTCCCATCGACACACTGGCGTTGGCCGGGTCGAAATCCGAAAACGCCGCCTGGCAGGCACGAAGCATCCCGGGGAGAGCAATACCGGACCCCAGCGGATCGTTGTGCGCCTGCAAATGCCGACTGATCGCGCTTCCGCTCAGCAATCCGCCCCACATGAAGATGAACGCCACATTGCCGATTCCGCCACGCAGCACCGGCATGGTCTCGAAAAACACCGCCACCGCACTCACGACCAGCAACAGCGGCAACGTCAGCAACACGAACGGGACGAACATCTGCAAGGCGTTGAAGGTGGTGTCTTCACCGCGCAGGAACTGCATCCCCACGCAGGCCAGCGCCACCACGGTGGTCATGGCCGCCAGCACCGCGAAGTTGCTCAGGGTCTTCCCGATCGTGTACTGCAGCCTGGAAATCGGCGTGGTGGCGAGAATCTGTCCCACGCCGGTGCGACGGTCCCGCTCCACGGCGTTCTTGACGACGAAGAATCCAATCAGGGAGACGAACGCGCCCGACAGCATCGCCACCGCCGTGCCGATCCACGCCGAGTTGTAGATGCCGCGGTGGTGGCTCATGACCAGCGTGACATAGCGGCTGTTGTTGGGCGGAAGGAACGCATAACCGGCGTACACGGAGAACAACAGCGCCACCAGAAATCCGTGGCGTCGCACGCGCTCGAGGAAGTCGGCGCGCGCCAGATGATAGAAACGGCGGAGTGCTTTCACGCCACCTGTGCGCCCGCGTTTTCGGCTGGATTGATGAACAGCAGATAGGCGTCTTCCAGATTGGGCGACGCGGGCTGGGCGCCGGCCGCCGGTTGCATGTCGCTCACGGCGCGCACGCGCACGCCGTCACTGCGACGCAACGTGGCGCTGACACGGAAGCGGGCCTTCACGTCCGTCAGGTCGCTGCTCGGCACCATCCATTCCCACACGCGCCCCTCCACCTTCTGCAGCAGCGCCTCGGGCGGCGCCGATACCACCAGCCGCCCGCGGTTGATGAGCGCAATGTGCGTTGCGGTTGCTTCGACGTCGGAGACGATGTGCGTGGAGAGAATCACAATCCGTTCACCGGAGAGATCGGAAAGCAGGTTGCGAAAGCGCACGCGCTCCTCCGGATCGAGTCCCGCCGTCGGCTCATCCACGATGAGCAGACGCGGATCGTTGAGAAGCGCCTGGGCAATGCCCACACGCTGGCGCATGCCGCCGGAAAAGCCGCCCAGAGCCCGTTTGCGGGCATCGACCAGGTTGACGAGAACCAGCAGCTCCTGGATGCGGCGCCGGGCGGCGGCGTGTTCGATTCCCTTGGCCGCCGCGACGTATTCCAGAAACTCCTGCGCCGTGAGATTGGGATAAACGCCGAAGTCCTGGGGCAGATACCCGAGAACGGAGCGCAGCCCGTCGGGAGATTTCACGATGTTGGTGCCGTTCCACGTCACCGTTCCGTCGGTGGGCTTCGTGATCGTGGCCAGAATGCGCATCAGCGTCGACTTGCCGGCGCCGTTGGGGCCGAGCAATCCCAGTACGCCGGGCTCGAGCTCGAGCGAGAAATCATCCAGCCCGCGTGTCCCACCGCGATAGGTTTTTCCGACGTGTTCGATCGAGAGCTTCATTCTGTCTCCTTGTGGGTCACATGCCCGGCGGCGCGCGACCGATGTGTCCCGGCAGACGCATGCGAGCGGGTGGCACCGGACGGAGTCCCGGCAACGAGCGGAGCGAAGTTGCTCCGGGGTGGCCGGTGACAGGACCCGCGA
>OBLQ010000580.1_pt1 | contig 14029 bp, 12 predicted proteins | sample 1519881 | NCBI WGS metagenome assembly OBLQ01 (sample SAMN01911456, study PRJEB22533) | soil metagenome | biome: Soil | place: Malaysia | collected 2012-04-30 | depth DG_metagenome m | reverse complement strand
ATCGTCGACATCGATCCGTATACGTTTTTGTGAGCGGATCGTTATGCGAGGAAATCACCGTCAGCACGAACTGCGCGCGCTTGAGTTATTGCGCGGGCATGCTTCGCGCGCGCTCGATCTCATCCTCCCGCCGACCTGTCCGATCACTGGGGAGCGCGTCGAAAAACCGGGGCATTTGTCGGCGAAAGGATGGAGTCAGGTTCGTTTCATCGACGATCCCGTTTGCGCGCGATGCGGCGCGCCCTTCGCCCATGACGAAGGCGAAGGCGCCCTATGCCCGGCCTGCATTGCGGCGCCGCCCGCATTCGATCGCGCCCGCGCCGCCGTCATTTACGACGAAGCGAGCCACAAGCTGATCGTCGGCTTCAAGCATTCGGACCGCACGGAGCTTGGCCCCCTTTTCGCGGGTTGGCTCGAACGCGCCGGCGCGCCGCTCCTGCGCGAGGAAACGATTCTTATTCCAACACCGCTGCACAAACGCCGCCTCCTCGCGCGCCGCTTCAACCAGTCGGCGCTCCTGGCGCAAAGGCTTGCCGAGCGCGCCGGCGCAAAACTTCTCTCGGCCGGGCTCAAACGGGTGCGCGCCACGCCGCCGCAAAAGAATCTTTCGGCCGAGGCCCGCCGGCGCAATGTCGCCGGCGCGTTCGAGGTTGCCGCCGATCACAAAGCTGAGATCGCGGGCGCGCACATTATCGTGATCGATGACGTCATGACGACCGGCGCGACCTTGTCGGCCGCGGCCCGCGCCTTGAAGCGGGCGGGCGCAGCCAAGGTTGACGCGCTCGTCCTCGCCCGCGCGATGAAAGGCGGCGTCGACGCCTTTTAGAATGCTTCTTTACGGTCTCTTTCCGGGAACGGGCGCGTGATCGTCCGTTCTCTATTTGGGGTCGCGCAGGAGCATTGAAAGAAAAACGGCGCACGCCATATTCGCCGCCAATAGCGCCGGGCGATAAATCAGGATCGCCGGGCGCTATCGAGTCGTTAGCGGTCGCGCCAGCCGCGCGAAGATCCGGTCCTCATCCGAAGCCTGCCGAAGGACCGTTTTTTCGCCCGGCGCTCCAGGGAAAGAGTCGTATGAAGCCCGTCACTATATACACGCGCCCGATGTGTTCCTATTGCGTGCGCGCGCTCGCGCTTCTTGAAGAAAAGCGCGCTAATGTCGCCGAAATCAGCGCCGCCTTCGATGCGGAGAAGCGGCAGGAAATGATAAAACGGTCGGGAGGGCGCATGACCTATCCGCAGATCTTCATCGGCGAGACCCATATCGGCGGCTGCGACGAGCTTGTCGCGCTCGATCGCGCCGGCAAACTCGATGGGCTCTTGAATGGCGGGTGACCCCTTCCTCGCTGCCGCGGTGCAAATGCGCTCCGGATTGGACCGGATGCGGAATGTCGAGGCTGCGCGCGCGCTCATCGAGAAAGCCGCGGCGCGAGGGGCCAGACTGGTCGTCACGCCGGAAATGACCAATGTCGTCGACCGCGACGCCGGGCGGCTCTTTTCGACCTTGCCGGAGGAGAAGGACCTCGCCGAAATCCCGGCTTTCGCCTCGCTCGCCCGCGAGCGCAGGCTCTGGCTTCTGATCGGTTCGATGGCGGTCAAGGTCGGCGAACGGCGCGCGGCGAACCGGAGCTATCTCTTTTCGCCAACGGGCGCGGTCGCCGCGACTTACGACAAGATCCATATGTTCGACGTCGACCTTCCAAATGGCGAAAGCTGGAAGGAGTCGAATGTCTATCGGCCGGGGACCGAGGCGGCCGTCGTCGAAACCCCGCTCGCCACACTTGGCCTCACCATCTGCTACGATGTCCGCTTCCCGCATCTTTACCGCGCGCTCGCAAGAGCGGGCGCAGAAGTGATCGCCGTTCCCGCCGCCTTCACGAAACAGACCGGCGAGGCGCATTGGAAGACGCTGCTCGCCGCGCGGGCGATCGAAACCGGCTCCTTCATCATCGCCGCCGCGCAGGGCGGGGTTCATGAGGACGGCCGGTCGACATACGGTCATTCGCTGATCATCGGCCCGTGGGGCGAGATTCTTGCAGAGGCGAAGGACGCCGAACCGCAAACGATTATAGCGGAAATTAACCCTTTGCGCGCAGCCGAGGCGCGTGCGCGCATCCCCAATCTCGCCCTTGAAGTTGCGGCGAAAGTGCACACAATAAAGCTATGATTAAGTACCAGTTGCATTGCGATCGAGACCATGAGTTCGAGGGCTGGTTCCGGGGCAGCGCCGATTTCGAGCGCCAGGCCGGGGACGGCGTTCTCGAATGCCCGGTCTGCGGATCGAGCAATGTCCATAAGGCGATCATGGCGCCGAATGTCGCCCGCAAGGACGAGGGCGTCCGCGACTCCCGGCTCGCCGAAGTTAGAAAGTCGGTGGCGGAGGCGGCGGCGCGCGCCCGCGATTTCGTCGAGAAGAATTTCGAGCATGTCGGCGAGCGCTTCCCCGAAGAAGCGCGCAAGATTCATTACGGCGAGGTGGAGCCCCGAGGCATTTATGGCGAAGCGACCGGCCGCGAGGTCAAAGAGCTCGTCGAGGAAGGCGTCAAGGTCGCGCCGATGCCGGGCGCCGGCCCTCGCGAGAAACTCGCCGACGCGCCGAAGCCCAAAGGAAAGGCCGGCAAGAAAGCGTTGAACTGACGCTTGCGCGCTCAGCCGCGCTAGATTGACAGCGCCGATCAGCCTCGCGCATGTTGCCTTTGTTGCCGTAGGGCGCACCGGCCGTCGGGCCGAAAGGGCCAAGCCCGCCTACGAGACGGCCTTTCAACAACCCTTGCGCCCATGCCCGATCTCGAAAATCTGAAGAAGCAAGCCAAGCTCATTCTGCGTTGGCATCGCGAAGGCCGCTATCCCGTCGCCGAGCGGATCAGGAAATCTCTGCCCGCTTGTCAGGGCCGCAGCGACAGGGAAATTCTCGAAAGGCCTTTTCGCCTCGCCGAAGCGCAGGAAATGATCGCGCGCGAGAACGGATTCGAGAACTGGAAAGCGCTAAAATCAGGATTTGCAACCATGACGAAAGAAGCAAAGTCCGAAACGAACGCACCCAAACTCGTCATCGCCTTCCCGCAGGTCTTTGTCCGCGACGTGTCGGCCTCTTGCGCGTTCTACCGGGACAAGCTCGGCTTCGCCGTGACTTATTGCTACGGCTCGCCGCCGTTTTATGCGCTCGTCGAGCGGGGCGGGGCGGCGCTCAATCTGCGCCATGTCGATGGCCCGGTTTTTCATGAGGGTGTCCGCGGGCGCGACGAGCTGCTCGCCGCGAATATCGTCGTCGAGAATGTGAAAGAACTCTTCCGGGAGGTTCAGAAGGCGGGCGTCGCCCTTCACCAGACTTTGCGCAAGGAGCCCTGGGGCGCGGAAGATTTCGTGGTCGCCGATCCTGACGGCAATCTTATCCTGTTCGCCAGCCGCAATTTCGAGAAATAATGGCTTGCGGACGAAGACGGCGGGAAACAGGCGATCGCCTCGCTCGCGTCGACTCGCCTTGCCGCGCTTCGCGGCGCGTCCTAACACCGGGGCGATGAGCGAACTGACGGCGCGTCTTGCGGCGCTGCCTTTTTTCAAGAGTTTGAACGCAGCGACGGTAGAGGCGATCGCCGCGCGCGGGCTTTGGTTTTCGCTCGCCGGCGGCTGGGAGCTGTTTTCGCAGGGCGGCAATTCGCAGACTCTGTTCTTCTTGATTTCCGGACGATTGATCGTGGTGCGGTCCGGGCCGGCGGGCGACAACGTTCTCGGCTATGTCCGCGCCGGCGAGCCGGTCGGCGAGATGGCGCTCTTGTCGGGCGAGCAGCATTCGGCGTCGGTCTATGCGCTGCGCGACAGCGAGGTGTTGGCGCTGCCGCGCGCCGATTATGACGAGGTGATGGAATCGGGCTCCGATCTCGCCGTCGCGCTCGCCCGCGCCGTGCTTGCGCGTTCGCGCCATCCGCTCGCAAGCTTCCAGCAGACCGCGCCGCGCGTCTTCGCGCTGATCGGAACCTCGCCCGCGATCGACATCGATGCGCGCGCCAAACGCCTTGCGCGCGAGGCGTCGCGCTACGGAGCGAAGGTGCGCGCCTTCACCGAGGCGGATGAAGAGACCTGCTATGTCTCCTTCGAAGAGCTCGAGACCGGTCTCGACATTGTTCTGCTTTCGGCGAAGGTCAGCGACTCCTCCTGGTACCAATTCGTGCTGCGCCACGCCGATCGCTTCTTCGTGCTGGCGCGGCGCGACGCCCGCCCGCCGCGCCCTTTCCCGTTAACGCCGACAGAGTCTTCGCCGGCGCGGAAATTCCGTCTCGTTGATCTCATCGTCGTCGAAGAAGGGCTGAAGACGACGCCGGTCGCTGAATGGGCGAAGGCAGTCGATGCGAGCCGGGTTTTTCATTGGCGCAGCGATGCGTCTATCGGCAAGCTCGCGCGCGTCGTCGCTGGCAAATCGATCGGCCTTGTTCTGTCCGGCGGCGGGGCGCGCGCCTATGCTCATCTCGGCGCCATCCGCGCCTTGCGCGAGCGCGGCGTGCCGATCGACTTCATCGGCGGCGCCTCGATGGGCGCCGTTGTCGGCGCCTGCTTTGCCATGGGCTGGAGCGATGCCGAGATCGAGAGCCGCATCCGCGACGCTTTCGTCTCCTCAAATCCGCTCGGCGATCACATCTTGCCGGTCGTTGCGCTGACCCGCGGCGTCCGCGTCGATGAACGTCTGAAGCGCCATTTTGGCGATGCGCTCATCGAGGAACTCGAGACGCCGTTTTTTTGCGTTTCCTCCGACCTCGTCAATGGCGCCGCGCGCGTCGACACGATGGGCGTTTTGAGGAAGTCGCTGCGCGCGTCGGTCGCGTTGCCGGGCATTGTCCCGCCCGTCGTCGCGGATGGCGAGCTTCTGGTCGACGGCGCCGTTGTTGACAATTTTCCGACCGATTACATGGCGCGCGTGCACCGCGGCCTGACGGTCGGCGTCGACGTTGCGCTGCGCGGTTCGATCCGCCCGGAAGACTTCATCGATCCGCCGAGCTTTTTCAAATGGGTCTTCACGAACGGGTTCCGGTCGGCGCCGCCGATCGTCGCGCTCCTGATGCGCGCGGCGACGGCGCGCGAGGAGCCGATGGGCAAGGCGCATCCGGCCGACATCCTCGTCACGCCGACGATCGAAGGCGTTGATCTTCGCGACTGGAAGCGCTTCGAGCCGGCGGTCGCGGCAGGTTATGCCGCGACCAAAGCGGCGCTCGAAGCGCGCTGGCGCGATCTTGCTCCGATCGTCGAAGCGGCGAAAGGGGAGGCCGCATGATCCGCGCGGTCATCGGCGCTGTTCTTCTCTCCGCGTTTGCAGCGTTCTGGCTTTCCTTTCGCTATTGGCCGGTCGGCGCGCCCGCCGAGCAAGAGTCGATTCTCGCCCGGGAAATCGGCGCGCCGTCGCGCGCCAACCTCATCGGCGTCGAGCCTTATCTGACGCCTTACGATTATCGCAGCGCTGACGCGCTCAAAGGCGCCCTTGCGCGTTATCTCGACGATGCCAAGCAGCGCGGATGGATGACCGATAAAACGATTGTCATCTTTCCCGAACACGTCGGCAGCTGGCTCGCCGCCATGGATGCGCCAGCCGCGGCTTACGCGGCTAAGACGACGACCGGCGCAATGATCGCGGTCGCCGGGGGCGATCCAGTCAGTTTCCTCAAGGCGTATTTTCGGTCGCATGAAACGGACCGCGCTGCTGCTGCAATCTTTCGCATGCGTTCTGTAGCGATGGCGGCGGCCTATACGCGCGTCTTTGGCGGGCTTGCGCGCGACTACGACGTCACCATCGTCGCCGGCTCCATCGTACTGCAAGCGCCGAGCGTCGCGAATGGCGTCGTCGTCGCCGGCCGCGGCCCTCTCTACAGCGCCGGCGCCGTCTTCGGGCCTGACGGGCGCGCCGCGCAGAGCCTTGTCGTCAAAGTTCATCCAATCCCGTCCGAAGCCGGATTTTCATCCGGGGGCGACGGCGACTTGCCGGTATTCGAAACGCCGGCCGGCCGTCTCGGCGTCCTGATCTGCGCCGACTCTTGGCATCCGGCGCTTTATCAAACGTTGCGAGACAAGGGCGTCGACACCATCGCCGCGCCCGCATTTCTGCAGCCGGACGGCGTCTGGTCGAAGCCGTGGCGCGGCTATGTGACGCCGCCTCCCGCTGATCTTGATACGGACGATCCTGGCCGCCTTACTGAAGGCGAGGCTTGGTTGAAATATGCGCTTGCAGGGCGCCTCTACGCCTCCGGCGCCAAAGCGGGGCTGACGGCGTTCTTGCGCGGCGGCCTCTGGGATCTTGGCGCGGACGGCCATGCGATTGCCCGGCGCGGCGAGATGGTGACGCTCGTCGATGACGGCTCGCGCGGGGCGATCGTCGCTCTCTGGCTCGATTGAAGCTGCGCTGCAGCATCCGGAATATACTCGCAGCATATTCCTGCCGTTTCGCAGCAATTTAGTCGTATTCAGGCAAACGCAGTTTGCATCGGCGCCGCTCCATTGATAGGGGTTTAGTCTCAAAAAAGGCGGACAAGCCTTTTCGCCGCGCGGGGCGGCGTCAATAAAGAGAGGGATCTCCATGAAGCATTTTATGGCGGGCGCCGCGGCCTGCGCCCTCTTGTGCTCGGCCCCGGCCTTCGCGCAAGATCAAACGCTGCTGCTGCGCGACCCAGCGATCTCGAAGACGCACATCGCTTTCATTTATGCCGGCGACCTGTGGGTGGCCGATCGCGACGGATCGAATCCGCGACGCCTCACCTCGAGCGACGCCGAGGAGACGAATCCCATCTTTTCGCCCGACGGATCAAAGATCGCTTACAGCGCGGATTTCGAAAACAATGAGGACGTCTATGTCATCGACGTCGCGGGCGGCCAGCCAAAGCGATTGACCTGGCATCCAGGAGCCGACATCGCGGTCGACTGGACGCCGGATGGAGCGAAGATCGCGTTCGTTTCACGTCGCGAGACAAATGAAGGCCGCTCACGGCAGCTCTTCGAGGTGCCGATCACCGGCGGACTTCCGGTCAAGCAGATGAACGCGCGCGTCTATCGCGGGCGCTTCGATGCATCGGGCGGGAAATTCGCCTATATGGCGTTCGGCCCGGCCTATAATGGGCTGTACGGAGGATCATCCGGCTGGCGCGGCTATCGCGGCGGCGATTCGCCGTCGATCAGCATCATGGACATGGCCGCTAATAAGGCGACCGAGATTTCAGGAGATCGCGTCAACGATCTCGACCCGATGTGGGACGGCGAGACGCTCTATTTCCTGTCAGATCGTAATGCCGACAAAGTTCTGAACGTCTATCGATATGACGCGGCGTCCGGCGCCGTCACGCAGATTAGTCACGAAAATACCTGGGACGTGCGCGCGGCGGACGTCGCCGACGGGACGATCATCTACGAATCGGGCGGCCATCTCAAGACGATCGACCTTGCGAGCGGCGCCGTCTCCGAGGTCAAGGTGTCGATCCACCCCGACCTGCCGCAGCTTCGCCCGCAATGGAAGGACGCCTCGAAGACGATCGAGGCTTTCGACATCTCGCCGAGCGGCAAGCGGGTCGTCATCACGGCGCGCGGCGAAATTTTCACCGTGCCGACCGACGAGGGCTCGACGCGCAATCTGACGCATACGGACGGCGCGCGCGAATACACGGCGCTCTGGTCGCCGGACGGCAAAACGATCGCCTATATCGACGCGGCGAGCGAAGCTCAAAAGCTCGTCATCGAGAGCCAGACGGGGCTTGGCGGCGCTCAGCAGCGCTTCGACCTTGGCTCGGATTTCAACACGCTCCTTAACTGGGGCGGCGACGGCAAGCGGATCATCTACTTTAATCAGAAGCTCGAGCTTTGGTCAGTCGAAGTTGCGAATGGAAAGCGCACGCATATTTCGACCGACGCGCGTCGGGGCAATGCGGATGCAACGACATCGCCGGACGGCCGCTGGCTCGCTTTTGCGGAAGTCCAGCCGAACTTTAATCGCGTCATCAAGCTCTACGACTTTACGTCGGGTAAGACCTATCCAGTTACCGACGAAATGGCGGATGCTTCGGCGCCGGCCTTCAGCCCGGACGGGAAATATCTTTACTTCGCCGCCTCGACCAATTCCGGAACGACTGCAGAAGGCCTCGACATGTCGACGCAGGATCGGCCCTACCGCGCCGGGATCTATGTCGCGGTGCTCGCTTCTGACGGGGTCTCGCCGCTGAAGCCGAAGGCCGGCGACGAAGGCGAAAAAGACGATTCAGGAGATTCTGAGGACAAGGACAAATCGGGCGGCAAGAAGGGGGCGGCTGCGACCCGAATCGACATCGACGGCCTTCAGGACCGGATCGTCGCCCTTCCCGTGGCCGAGGCCAATTACGGCAACCTCGCCGTTGCGAAGAATGGTGACCTCTATTTTGTCCGCAATGTCCAGCCCGGCGCCTCCGTTCTTCCGCCTGACGAAAAGCCGGGAGGCGACAATGCGCTGATGAAATTCAATTTCAAGGATAAGTCGGCAGAAGACGCGATGTCCGGCGTAGTCGCAGCGGCGATCGGCGCCGACGGCGAGCACATCATTGTCCAGATGGCAGACTCTTCAATTCAGACCGGCAAGATCGCCGACTCCCTTGATCTCGACAGGCTCGATACGAGCGGCATGCGCATGTTCGTCGATCCGCGCCATGAGTGGGGCCAGATCTTCGACGAGGCCTGGCGCATGGAGAAGGATTTCTTCTACGACCCGAAATTGCGCGGGCTCGACTGGAAGGCGGTCTATGACCGCTACAAACCGCTACTCAAATATGTCGGGCGGCGGGAGGATCTTTCCGAGCTTCTTGTCGAGATGATCGGGGAGATAGAGTCGAGCCACGACAGAACCGGCGGCGGTGATATATTCCGAGGCGAAAGCGCGCATGCTGGCCTTCTTGGCGCCGACCTTGCGTTCGAGAACGGGCGCACGCGGATCAAAAAAATCTACACCGGCGAGCGCTGGAATCCGTTCGTCGACGCGCCGCTCGCCAAGCCGGGCGTCGGCGTCAAGGAGGGCGACTATATTCTCGCCGTCAATGGCCGCGACATCGGGCCGAGCGACAATATCTTCGAAGCCTTGCAGGGCGCGTCGGGCAAGCAGACGACTTTGCGCGTTGCGAGCTCCGCCGACGGCAAAGGCGCCCGTGACATCGTCCTCGAGCCGGTCGACGATGAAGACGACATGCGCCTTTGGTCGTGGATCGAAGCTAATCGCCGCGCAGTCGACAAAGCGAGCGGCGGCAAGGTCGGCTATGTCTATATGCCCAATACCGCTGGCGCCGGCTTCACATATTTCAACCGCATGTTCTTCGCGCAGATCGACAAGGACGCGATGATCATCGACGAGCGCGGCAATGGCGGCGGCCAGGCAGCAAATTACATCATCGACGTCCTGCGCCGGCCCTATCTTGCAGGCTGGAAGGATTTCGCCGGCATGATCTACAACACGCCGGGCGGCGCGATCTACGGGCCGAAACTGATGATGATCGACCAGGATGCGGGCTCCGGCGGCGACTTCATGCCCTATGCCTTCCGTCAGGCGGGCATCGGCAAACTTCTCGGCAAACGCACCTGGGGCGGCCTTATCGGCATCGCCGCCAATCCGAGCTTGATCGATGGCGGATTTCTCACCGTTCCTTATTTCCGCTTCTTCGACGCGAATGGGAAATGGACGGTCGAAAATGAGGGCGTCGCGCCGGACATTGACGTCGCCCTCGATCCTGTCGCCGTCAATTCGGGGCGCGACACGCAGCTAGAGCGCGCCATAGCTGAAGTGATGGCTGAACTTAAGGCGAATCCGCCGAGCGTACCGAAGGTCGCCCCGCCCGAGCCGACCGAAGTCGGGAAATAAGAGAAGCATTTTGGACAAGGCGCGCGGGGCGAGCCCCGCGCGCCGCTCCCCATCGTGCTGGCTTCGAGCGTCGACGCCGAGGAAAATCGGCGAAGCGTGGCGACCGCGCGGCGAGCGGCGCCCACGCCCGCGCGTCGCTCCCTATATCCTTTTTGTCAGGGCGGCAGAGTCACATGGCTCCGCCGCCGCTGCGTCCGGCGGCCGCACGCGCCCTCCTGCCGCCGCGCAACCTTGCCGGGCCCTTCGGGGCCCGGCTTCTTATGCGATCGTCGCGCGCAGCATCCACGCCATCTTCTCATGCGCTTCGATGCGTTGCGTCAGAAGATCGGCGCTCGCCGCGTCATTCGCCCCCTCCGCCGTTTCGAGCGCCTTGCGGGCGCGCCGTATCAGCGACTCGTGGCCGGAAAGGAGATTGCGCAGCATCAAGGTCGCCGGCGGCGGCTCTGATTCGGCGCTGTCGATCGAGGAAAGATCGGCGAAGGCTCTGCCGCTCGCCGGCGCGAAACGCCCTAGCGCGCGCACGCGCTCGGCGATCAAGTCGAGCGCCGCCCACATCTCGCGATATTGCTCTTCGAACATCAGATGCAGCGAATGGAAATGCGGACCTGTAACGTTCCAGTGATAGGCGTGCGTCTTTTGGTAGAGCACATAGGTGTCTGCGAGCACGCCGTTCAGCGCGTCGGCGACGGCGCTCACCGCATTGTCGGCGAGGCCGGTGTTGAGTGCGGTCATGATGTCTCTCCCACTCCGCGGCGCGAGATTCGTGCGCCTCCATGTCTGCCCGATAGGTAGGAATGAGAAGGGCCGAGAGCAAATAGATTAGCCGAAACGCGCCAATCGGATTTTTCGATGGCCGCGGTCTTGGGCTCGCGGGCTCCGCAGGAGCGATCAGCGCAGCGATGCGCAAAAGCGCTGAATGCGCCGGCAGGCCTCTTCGAGATCGGCTTTCGCGGCGGCGTAGGAAATGCGGAAATAGGGCGAAAGGCCGAACGCCGCGCCGAAGACGACGGCGACGTTCTCCGCTTCGAGAAGCGCGCTTGCGAAGTCCTCATCGCTCGCGATCATCCGGCCCGTAGGCGCCGCCTTGCCGATCGCGCCGGCGCAGGAGGGATAAACATAAAAGGCGCCTTCGGGCGTCGCGCAGGAAAGTCCCGCCGCCTCGTTCAGCATGGCGACGACTATGTTTCGGCGCTCCTCAAACGCGCGATTGCGCTCGATGAGGAAGGAGTGATCGCCGTTCAACGCCGCGACCGTCGCCCATTGGCTGATCGAGCAGGGATCGGTCGTCGATTGCGACATCACCTTCGCCATCGCCCTGATCAGTTTTTCGGGGCCGCCTGCATAGCCGATGCGCCAGCCGGTCATCGCATAAGCCTTGGAGGCGCCGTTCAATGTCAATGTGCGTTCGAAGAGTTGCGGCTCGATCTCGGCGATCGTTGCGAATGTGAAGCCGTCATAGACGATATGCTCATAGATATCATCGGTGAGGATGAGCACATGGGGATGCTTCAATAGGACGTCGGCGATGTCTTTGAGCGCCGCCGCGTCGTAAGCGGCGCCTGTCGGGTTCGACGGCGAGTTGAGGATCAGCCACCGCGTTCTTTTCGTGATCGCCCGATCGAGATCGTCCGGCCTCAGACGAAAGCCGTCTTCGGCGCGGGTTTCGACGATAACGGGCTCGCCGCCGGCAAGGCGCGTCATGTCCGGATAGGAAACCCAATATGGCGCCGGAATGACGACTTCGTCGCCGCCGTTCAGCGTCGCCGTCAGCGCATTGAAAATAACCGCCTTGCCGCCCGGCGCGACCGAGATTTCGCTTTCCTTGTATTCGAGAGAATTATCGCGCCTGAACTTGGCGGCGATCGCCGCCTTGAGTTCGGGAATGCCGTCGACATTGGTGTATTTCGTCTTGCCGCGGCGGATCGCTTCGATCGCCGCCTCCTTGACGTGATCGGGCGTGTCGAAATCAGGCTCGCCCGCGCCGAGGCCGATCACCGGCGCGCCGGCCGCCTTCAGCTCGCGCGCCTTCTGCGTGACGGCGAGCGTCGGGGAGGGTTTCACCCGTGCGAGGGCTTTCGAAAGCGCGATGTCCGTCATCATGAAAACTCCGCCGGCGGCGTTTGATAGCCTCTTGCGGCGCAGCGAGGATAGGGGGCGCAGACGCCCGCCGGATGCACGCCGCGCCTCTTAGTCGCGCATCTGGGGGAAATTTTGCATCATTCGGCCATGGCGCGAAGCTGAGCCATGACCCGAAGGGGGATCGGCAGGCCTCTGAAAATCATCTGTTTTCCGGCGCAAGGACCGCCGGAAGACGGTCGCCGGCGCTTGCCGAAACCGCTATTTCCCGGACCAGCGGCATATGGTTTGATTCTGATGAGCGGGGGAAGGAGACAAGGACCGCGCATGATCTTCGGATTGCAGACCGCGATTTCGAACACGCCGAGCCGCCGACCCGTAGAAAACCGACTTTCCGCCGCCGACCGCGTGAAGATACGCGCCGAACGCATGGCGCTCTTGATGCGCGGCGCGCCGGTCGCGATCGCCGTCACCATTGTCAATGTGATGATCACGCTCGCGATTGCGCGCGAAAGCGTTGAAGCGGGCGTGCTTGTCGCCTGGGCCGGGCTCGTCCTTTTTCTCGCCGGGGCGATGTTCGCGATTTGGCTTCGCCATTCGCGCCCGGCGGCGCCCGCACACGGCCTTGTCGTCTATTCGCGTGTTCATATCGCGTGGATGGGACTGAACGGGGTGCTTTGGGGCGCGCTCGCGCCGATCTTCGCCGTGCACGGGTTGCTCGGCAACGCGTTTCTTCCTTTCATGATCGCCGGCATGACGGCGGCGGCGCTCGCCTCGGCGGCCTCCTCCTGGCGCTCGGTCCTCGCCTTCAATGTGCCGGCGCTTGCGCCCTTCGCCTTCGTCTACGCTTTTTCAGGCGGCGCGATCGGCCCGGCGATCGCCGCGATCGTCGGCATCTATGCGGTGGCGACCGCCTATCTTGCCTGGACGAGCGAGCAGATGATCATGCGCTCGATTCGTCTGCGCTCGCGCAATGACCGACTGCTCGACGCATTGAAGAAACAGGTCGACGCCGCGCATGAAGCGGAAAAGCGCTATCGCGCGCTTGTCGAATCCTCGCAGGATGTAACGCTTATTTTTTCACCGGAAGGCGCTGTTGTTTATGCGAGTCCTTCGATCGCGACGGCGCTCGGGGCGCCTGCCCAGCACATGATCGGCCGGACAACCAAGGATCTCCTTCACCCCGACGATTTCGCGTTGTTTCGCGCCGTCGGGGAGCGCTCCCTTTCGACCCTCGGCGAAGTGATCCCGCTGCCGCATGTGTGCCTGAAATCTTCGGAAGGCGAATACATCGCCTTCGCCGGACGGCTCACCAATATGCTTTATGTGCCGGGCGTTGAAGGTTTCGTCTTCAGTGGCGGACGGCTTGACGGGCGCGCGCGCCTTCACGCAGCGGAATAGAGCCAATCGAAAATTCACCCGTAAGGAGAAGCTCTTCAAGCGGCGTTCTTGCCTCGTCGATTGCAAGCAGCGTCGGCGCCGGGCGATGCGGTCTGCTCAGAATAAGCGAGCCGACGCGGCGAATAACGGCGAACGGGCGGATCATGACTTCTCCTTTTGGGAGCGCCTTGCAATCGGTAGGCCAGCGAGCAGCTCATCGCGCTTGCGCGGGCTCGGCGGCGTCGGGCATTGTCGCGCCCGAGGAAGGAGCCGGCCTTGGGCGTTTTGGATGGATTGCGCGTCGTCGAATTCGAGGGACTCGGCCCCGCGCCGTTCTGCGGCATGTTGCTCGCCGATCTCGGCGCCGATGTCATTCTGATCGAGCGGCCGGATGGGGCGAATGTCGGCGCGACCGCCATTTATCGCCGCGGCAAGCGCTCAATCACGCTCGACCTCAAAACCGAGGCGGGGCGCGGCGCCGCGCTGAAGATCGCGGCAAACGCTGAAGCGCTGATCGAAGGGCTGCGCCCGGGTGTGATGGAGCGTCTCGGGCTTGGGCCCGCCGACATCCGCGCGCTCAATCCAAAGATCGTCTACGGACGATTGACAGGTTGGGGCCAGTCGGGGCCTTTGGCGCCGGCCGCCGGCCATGACGTCAATTATGTCAGCCTTTCCGGCGCGGCCTGGTATGCGGGCGCGGCCGGTTCGCCGCCGACGCCGCCGCCGACGCTT
>OBLQ010000579.1_pt1 | contig 14040 bp, 11 predicted proteins | sample 1519881 | NCBI WGS metagenome assembly OBLQ01 (sample SAMN01911456, study PRJEB22533) | soil metagenome | biome: Soil | place: Malaysia | collected 2012-04-30 | depth DG_metagenome m | reverse complement strand
TAAAGACTCCTGCCAGAACCGGCCGCCGCCAGAACAGGCTTTCGTAGTCTTCCATTGAGTCCGCATCGCGCTCACCACTGGAAAGAACGCTGACCACACCAAACGTGCCGAGCGTGGTCACGAAGTAGGCCACCAGATAAAACGTGACGGCCTCAGCTGCTCTGTTGCCTCCCGCGAGAAAAGCCACCAGCATGTAACCGAGGTGGGCAATCGAAGAGTAGGCAAGAATGCGCTTGACGTTGTTCTGGAGCAGCGCCAGCAGGTTTCCGGCAATCATGGAGGCAATCGCGATGATGCTGAAAACCACGAACACCGAGTGCAGTCGATAGGCGCCTGTCTCATAAAAGTACCTGAGCAGCAGCGCGACCATGCCACCCTTGGAGACGGTTGCAACAAAAGCCGTGACGGGCGCGGGCGCGCCTTCATAAACGTCAGGAGTCCACATATGGAAGGGCACAACGGCAAGCTTGAAACCGATTCCTGTGATCATCAGCGCCAGGCCTGGATAGATCAACGTCTTGTCGTATGCAATGCCACCCATCAACATGGCGGCGATCTGGCCGAATTGCAGCGTCCCAAGTTGCGCGTAAATCAGCGCCATACCGAAAAGCAGGAATGCGGCAGAGACGGCGGCCAGCACCAGGTACTTGATTCCGGCCTCAAGCGGAAGCTTGCGATTGCAGAGGTAGGCGTTCATGGCGTAAAGCGCTACGCTCAGGACTTCCAGCCCCAGGAAGAATGATACAAAGTGGTTGCTGGCAACCATCACGGAAGAGCCCAGCGCCGCCGTGAGGATGAGGACGTAAAGTTCTTCGCTGTATCCCTGCTGTTTTTCCAGGTAGCCGTAGGAGAGAATGACGGTCACAAACGTGGCGGCGATGATGAGGCCCATGTAGAACAGGGCGTAGCCGTCGATGATCAGCAGGGGTGTCACCTGAGCCGGCGAAACTGAAGCCGCTTTCCAGAGCGACACGAAGGCAGCCGCCAGGCCGAATAGAGTGAGCCACACAGCCAGCAAGTGGCTCCGCCGGATACAGACCGCCATCATCACCACGACCGCAGCCATGGTGAGGATCAGCAGGGGAAGTATCGCGATAAGATCAGTGCCGTTCAAAGTTCATCTCCGATTCGTTCCTGGAAGCCCATTCTGGTCGTACGACAACTGCCGCGCGTCCGGGGCCATGGTCATCACCGGCTGCGGCGCGGCATATTGCTGCAGCTTACGCATGGCCGGCTCAAAGGTCCTGAAGAGCGGCTGCGGATAAAGGCCAATCCAGAGCAGGATGAGCATCATTGGAACCATCATCACCAGTTCGCGTTTTCCGAGGTCAGGCAAAGACCATTCATGAGTATTCGGTCCATGGAACGCGCGCTGGATCACCTTCAACGCGTAGAGAGTCGAAATCAGGATTCCGATTACAGCAGCCACCGTCACGCTCAGGCTGATCCGGTAAGTCCCGAGCAAAGTCAGAAACTCGCCGATAAAATCTCCCAGCCCGGGCAGGCCGACGGACGCCATGGCAAAAAACATGACCACACCGCTCATCACCGGAACCGTGGCCCACAGTCCTCGCAAGCGGTCCATCTCGCGCGTGTGCGTTCGCTCCTGCAAGCCACCGACCAGTATGAAGAGTGCACCTGTGCTGATGCCGTGAGCGATCATCACGATCAGTACTCCCTGCAGCGCAATCGGGTTCCAGGCAAAAATGCCGACCAGCGCAAATCCCAGGTGGCTCACGCTGGTGTAAGCGACCAATCGCTTCAGGTCCGTCTGCGCAAAGGCAAGAACGGAACCATAGATGATTCCAACCACACCCAGCAACATGGCAATGGGAGCAAACTGGTGAGCTGCGCCGGGGAACAGCGGCACCACAAAGCGCAGCATTCCGTACGCTCCGGTCTTCAGCAGCAGTCCGGCCAGGATAACGCTGCCCGCCGTGGGCGCCTCAGTGTGTGCGTCCGGCAGCCAGGTGTGGAACGGAAACATGGGCAGCTTGACGGCGAAGGCGACAAAGAAACCCAGCATCAGCAGCATGGCCGTGTGGGGTGTCAATGACGTGCCCAGCAGGTCCTTATACTCGTAGCTATAGACGCCGGTGACGCTGTGATGGATGAAGTAAAGCGTCAGGATGGCAACCAGCATGAACAAACCGCTGATCTGAGTGAAGAGGAAAAATTTGACGGCGGCGTAGATGCGGCGCTCGTGGCCCCAGATGGCAATCAGGAAGTACATCGGCACCAGCATCAGTTCCCACATGAAGTAGAAAAGGAAGAGGTCCATCGCGAGGAAGACGCCTACGATACCGGCCAGGATCCACATCAGGTTGAAGTGGAAGAAGCCGACGCCTTCCTGAATCTCTTTCCAGGAAGCCAGCACCGACATGATGCCCAGCAGGAACGTGAGTACAACCATCAGAAGGCTCAATCCATCCATGGCCAGGTGGAAATGGATGCCGTACTGAGGGACCCACGCCCAGTCAACCTGCTTGAACCATTCGTTCTGGGTGGAGAGTGTGATTTGGGCGGAATTCTCCCGCCACAGGGCCAGGCCAATCACAAAATCAATGGTGACCGCGACCAGTGAGATGATGCGCGGCCAAAGCGTGCTGACCCGCCCCGCTAACCCGGCGAGCACGCCGGCCACAAGCAAAATCAAAATGAGCCAGACTAGAATCATAGGAACAACACAATCGCCAGAAAGATGATGGAACCAGCCGCAATCCCTGCCGCGTACCACCGCATGCGGCCGGTTTCCGTTTTCCGCACGCCGTGGTAAAGGAGCTCGGTAACGAGCGCAATTCCCGAGTAAATGTAGTCGACGAAATCGCTCTTATCCACCCGCGCAATCCATACGATGGGGCGGACAAAAACTCTTTCATACAGCCAGTCCATTCCCCAATCGGTAAACCAGAACCGGTGGAGCGCCTTCGAGATTGCGGGCGCCGTGATAGCCTCCGCAAGCTCACGCTTCTTAATAAAGAAAAGGTATGCGACGTAAAGGCCGGTCAGAAAAGCCAGCGTCACCAGGCCTTCTGACCCGAGTTCGGACAACCCGCGCAGCGGCCCTTCAGTCACGGGCGGCAGAGCATTGTGCATGAATTCGGTGAAAGTCTGAATGTGGAGCTTGCCGAAGAACTCGGGCGTATCAAGAAAACCTCCCACCACCGAAAGGACGCCGAGCACAACGCAGGGCATCATCATGGCAAAACCGGGACGCTTGTGCACCTTGGTCTTCATTTCACCGAAGAAGACCAGGAAGATCAGGCGGAACGTGTAAAGCGAGGTCATCAGCACTCCGAGGACGGCCGCCACCCACAGCGCCGTGCTGCCGCGGCTTGAGGACCATGTATCCCAGATGATCAGTCCCTTGCTGTAGAAGCCGGCGGTGATCAGCGGCAAGCCGGCCAGTGAACAGCCTGCGGCCAGGAACGTCCAGAAAGCCACTGGCATTTCCTTGCGCAGCCCGCCCATTTTGAAAATGCTTTGTTCGTGGTGAAGGGATTCAATAATGACCCCGGCTCCCAGAAAGAGCAACGCCTTGAAAAACGCGTGCGTCATGAAATGGAAGATTGCCGCCGACCACGCTCCCACGCCCAGCGCCAGGAACATATATCCGATCTGGCTGACGGTGGAATAAGCGAGCACACGCTTGATGTCCGATTGCGTCACGGCGCTAAAGCCCGCCAGGATCAGCGTTGCCGCACCAACGATGGCGACGGCAAGCTGCGCGGTTGGAGCAATAGAGAACAACACGTGCGTCCGGGCAATCAGATAAACACCGGCCGTTACCATCGTTGCGGCGTGGATCAGGGCGCTGGTGGGCGTCGGGCCCGCCATCGCGTCGGGCAACCAGGTTTGCAACGGAAGCTGGGCGGATTTGCCCACGGCGCCGCCCAGCAGCAGCAGGCCGGCCACCACCGGCAGTGTTGAATCCACCGGCCATTGCACCAGGGCCCGGTGCATCAGTTCCTGAATATTGAGCGTGCCCAGCTTGTCGAACAGCAGGAAAAGCCCGAGGGTCATGGCCGTGTCGCCGACGCGCGTGACGATGAAGGCTTTGCGCGCCGCCAGCCCGTTCTCCGGATTCTTATACCAGAAGCCGATCAGCAGGTAGCTGCACAGACCGACGCCTTCCCATCCCAGAAACAGGATGAGCAAATTCGAGCCCAGCAGCAGAGTGCACATTGAGGCGACAAACAGGTTCATGTAGGCGAAGAACCGGCTGTAGCCCTCGTCCTCACCCATGTATTCCGCTGAATAGAAGTGAATGAGGAAGCCGACGAAGGTGACCACCAGAATCATGACCAGGGAAAGCGCATCCAGATAGAACGCGATCTCGGGCCGGAAGCCTGCCACGTCAATCCATGTCCAGAGGACCTGGGTAAAGCTGTTGCCCGGCGGAGGTGAGGTGAGGAAACTGTAAGCAACCAGGAACGAGACTACGGCCGACAAGCCGATTGAGCCCGCGCCAAAAACCGGGACCATCTTTCGGGGCATGCGTTTCCCGAGAGTTGCGAGCACCACAAAGCTCGCAATCGGGAAGGCCGGAATCAACCACAACAGGTGGAGCACGTTATCCTCTCATCTCACTCACAGCGTCAGCATCCAGCGTCTTGAACCGGCGATAGATCTGAAGCACCAGGGCAAGTCCCACCGAAACCTCGGCGGCGGCCATGGTCAGAATAAAAAGAAACACAATCTGCCCGTCCGGCTGGCCCCAGCGGGCGCCGGCAACAACAAACGCCAGGCCGGCGGCGTTCAGCATGATCTCGAGCGACATCAGCATGAAGATCACATTCCGCCGCACCAGCAGGCCCACGAGTCCCAGAGCGAACAAGATGCCCGCCAGAAGCAGTCCCTGATGCATGGGTACGGGTGCCATTCTACTTCTCCGTTTTCTCCGGTGTACGCCGGCCCAGATGGTACGCTCCCACCAGGGCCCCCAGCAGCAGCATCGACGCCAGTTCCACTCCAATCAGATAAGGCCCGAAGAGGACGATTCCAACCTGCTTCGGTTCAATCGCCGCGGAGCCATAGACCGCAGTGCCCGCGCTTGACACCAGCCAGGCGACTTCTGCAATCAGAATCGCAGCCAGAATCGAGGGGCCAACCCACATACTTCCCCGCTGCCACTCGCGCTCCGTGTCCGTGGCCTTCTTCCCCAGGTTCAGCATCATGACCACGAAAACAAACAGCACCATGATGGCGCCGGCATAAATAATGACCTCCAGCGCAGCGATAAACGGGGCGCCGATGACAAAAAAGACGATGGCCACCGAAAGCAGCGAAACAATCAGGTAGAGCAGAGCGTGCACGGCGTTCATGCGCGTGATCGCCAGAATCGTCGAGGCAATCGCTACAATGGCCGCAATGTAGAAAACAACTTCCATAACCTTGGTCTCAGGGCATCAGGTCGTGGAGGTCCACAGGCGGAGCTTCGTTTTCCGCCTCTCCCTTGTCTTTCCCGCCGATCTTGACGCCCGCAACACGCCAGAAATTATAGCCGTGGTACTTGCCTTCACCACTGATCAGCAAATCCTCTTTTTCATAAACCAGGCTCTGCCGCTTGTATTCGCCCATCTCAAAATCCGGCGTCAACTGGATGGCGTAAGTCGGGCACGCTTCCTCGCAGTAACCGCAGAAGATGCACCGCGAAAAATTGATGCGGAAAAAATCCGGATAGCGTCGTCCGTTTTCATCTTCCGTCGCCTGCAGAGAAATACAATCCACAGGACAGGCCACAGCACAGAGATAGCACGCAACGCAACGCTCTTCACCGTCAGGGTCGCGGCTCAGAATAATGCGCCCCTTGTGCCGGGGAGGAAGGTAAGGCTTCTGCTCGGGGTACTGGACGGTCACCCGCCGCTGGAACATATGCAGGAAAACATTCCATAGCGATCTTATTACGCTCAGCATTTAATAACTCCCAACCTCGCCAACCAGAGCCTGCCTCCTTATTTGAAGGCAAGCACAAGAGCTCCCGTCACCATCAGATTTACCAGCGCCAGCGGGAGCATGATCTTCCATCCCCAGGTCATCAGTTGGTCAAACCGGGGCCTCGGCAGCGCAGCCCGCAGCAGGATGAAGAAACAGATCAGCAGGAATACCTTGATGGAGAACCAGACGCCCGCAGGAAGCCAGGGTCCCAGCCAGCCGCCGAGGTACAGCAGCGTGATCATGCAGGAGATGAGAATGACCCCCATGTATTCTCCGACGAAGAACATTCCGAACTTCATGCCGGAATATTCCGAGTGGAACCCGGCCACCAATTCGCTTTCCGCTTCTGGCAGATCGAACGGCAGACGGCGGGTTTCAGCGATGCCGGCGATAAAGAAAAGCACAAAACCCAGAAACTGCGGAATGACAAACCAGACGTGCTGTTGGGCCTCGACAATGTCCTGCAGATTGAACGAGCCGGCCATCAGCACCGTACCCATCATGGCCAGTCCCATGAAGACTTCGTAGCTCAGCATCTGCGCCGAGGCGCGTAATCCCCCCAGCAGCGCATATTTGTTGTCTGACGACCAGCCCGCGAGCACCACGCTGTAGACTCCCAGCGACGACAGGCCCAGGAAGAACAGCGCCCCGATATTCAGGTTGGCCACCACAAACGAAGGCGCAAAAGGAATCACCGCGAACGTCAGTAAAACAGTCACCACGATGATTGCGGGCGCCAGCACAAAGACCGCCCTGTCCGCAAAAGGAGGAACCCAGTCCTCCTTGAAAAAGATCTTCACCATGTCCGCCACAGACTGCAGCAACCCGAACGGCCCCACGCGGTTTGGTCCATAGCGGTCCTGCCAGAGGGCCAACAGCCTCCGCTCCAGCCAGATCAGGACCGCCGCCAGGTTCAGCGGAACCATCAGAACAACGAAAACAACGATGATGTAGTAGAGCGTCTCGTTCATGATCGTGAAAGCTTCGTCCAGGCCGGCAGGCCGCTCCCTTCCAACGGAACCAGACCCGCCGGAAGTCCGGCGATCCCTTTCGGTAGATCAGGGTGAACCACAACCGGAAGCTTCTGCCTCGTGCCGTCCAGGCTCACTTCAATCTGGGCGCCATCCTCCACATGCAGGCGCGCGGCATCGGCTGCGTTCAGAGCAACGTAAGGCTTGGGCGCCAGTTTCGCAACCGCAGGCGCCTGGTTGCTCAACTCCTCTGATCCAAAGACGTGATAGAGTGGCACCAGCAGCCATTCGTCGGCCCGCGCCTGGAAAGCTTTTTGTGGCCCCGAGAAATACATCGCGCTCCCGCCCTGCGGCGGTTCAATCAACCGCACTCCCGGGTCGCCTCCGCGTAACGCGCCGTTGATCTCGCTCTGGAACTTGTTCACCGACTGAATGGAATTCCAGCCGGGCGACCAGAAGAAAGGTGTCAGGGCGCCAGGCGGTTGGGCCGGGGAACCTTCCATTGAAAAGGCCAGTGCAGAATCCGGATCCTGCGGCGGCTTCGGTTCACTGACGCTGATGTTGGCCAGCATCGCCGTCCGCCCGCTGGAGCGGTGCGGAGAGCGCGGGACCTTTTCGTTGAGAATACGGAATTTCGAGGAGGGGGCCGCCTCAGTAATCTTCGCAAGTGCGGGCACAGCACCGGCCGCCGCAGAAACCAGATCGTCCAGCACGTTCCAGGAACCAGCCTCAGCTTTCCCGGCCGCCTTCATCATGTCCAAAAGCCAGCGCCAGCTTTCCTGAATGTCGTCTTCGGGAATGTACGCCTGGAAAAACCGCTGGGCTCGCCCTTCGTTGTTCACGAGGGTCCCATCGGACTCGGCAAAAGCGCCCGCCGGAAGCACAAACTCCGCTTTGGAAGAAGTCGGAGTTGTGAGGTGGTCCAGGACAATCATGTGCCGGACCGCCTGCATCAGGTTGTCCACAGACCTGGCAGGGGCGCGACGGTAGAGATCGTTTTCAAGGATAATGACGGTGTCCGCTTTGCCTTCTTCAACCTCTTTAAAGGCATCGCTCAGTTTTCCACCGCCCAACAGGGAAACGCCAAGGCTGTTCGCCTCCGGCATGGTAAAGCTCAGCCCGGCCTCTTTGCCATCCTTCGCGAGCGCCCTTGCCACGTTCGCAGCAGCCTGGATAACCGCCTCGCTGTTCAAGCTTGGCCCGGCAACAACCAGCGGCCGCTTCGCAGCCTTGAGGGTCTGGGCGATGCGCTCGGCCATCTGTCGAACGTCGTCTGAAAGATCAGCGCCCGCGGGGGCGTCAAAATCAAGCGCATGGGCAACGGCAAAGCCAAGGCGCGCAATGTCATCCGGAGCGGCGCGATAAGTATCGGTCGCTACGTCATCCAGCCGGGTCTCATTGGGAGTAGCGATGAACAACGGCCCGGTGTCATTTTGGACGGCTTCGCGGACCGCGTGGTCAAGCCAGCGGGGAATCTTCATCTTGTCGGTCATTTCCATCGGCTGCTGGCGGACCGACTGCCTGAGCGCCAAAGCAATTCTTGGGGCTGTGTTGCTGACGTCTTCACCAAGAACCAGAACAGCGTCGGAATTCTCGATCTCGCGGAGTGATGGCGACCGCGCCGGCCCCTGACGCAGGATCTCCGCCATCAGGGAAACAAGATGGGAAGATTCGTCCGACATACCGTTGAAGAAGCGGTCCGGCCCCACCAGGCTGCGCAACGCGAAGTTGGATTCGAGCGACGCTCTCGGAGACCCGATTCCAATCACCCTGCTCTTGCCCTTTAGAATGTCGCCCAACTGCTCAACGGCTTTCTTTTTGGGAACAGGCTTCAGCCTGCCGTCCTGGCGGGACAGAGTTTGGCGCACCCTCTGCTCGCTGTTGACAAATTCGTAGCCGAAGCGCCCGCGGTCGCACAGGAAGTAACCATTCACCTCGCCGTTGTAACGGTTGAGGATCCGCCGCAGCGTTCCGTAACGCTCGCCCGCGGAAGTGCTGCATCCCAGGCCGCAATGGACGCACACGGAGGGGGCCATCTGCAGGTCCCACTTGCGCGTGTAATGCTGCTTCAGCGTCTTGTCGGTAAAGACTCCCGTCGGGCAGATTTCAACCAGGTTGCCCGCAAATTCACTCTCCAGGATTCCGTCTTCCTGCCGCCCGAAATAGGCGATGTTCCGCAAGCCGAAAGCCTGCAGGTCCGTTCCGCCGGCATATTCGCGGTAATAGCGCACGCACCGGTAACACTGGATGCAGCGGTTCATCTCATGATTGATCAGGGGGCCCAGGTACTGATTGCGGAAGGTGCGTTTGGGATAGGGTGTCCGGCGGTAATTGTGACCGGTCATCACGGTCATATCCTGAAGGTGGCACTCTCCGCCTTCGTCGCAAACCGGGCAATCGTGCGGGTGGCTGAGCATCAGCCCTTCGATCACTCCTGCCCGAAAAGCCGCCGCGTCGGAATCTTTGACGGAGATGCGGGTGCCTTCGGCAGCGGGCGTCATGCAGGACATCACGATCCGCCCACGAGTGTCATTTTCATCTCTGAACTGCTTGACGGCACACTGCCGGCAGGCGCCGACAGAACCCAGCGCCGGATGCCAGCAGAAATAAGGCAGATCAAACCCCAACTCCAGGCAAACCTGGAGGAGGCTCTGGTCCGGGTTCACCTCATACCAATTGTCATCGACCCAGATCTTCCCCAATGCTATCTCCAAGGACACCGCTTCTCATGAATGTGCCGTTCAAAATCCTCGCGGAAATATTTCAATGCGCTCTGCAAGGGCTCGACGGCGCCGGGCGCAAGAGCGCAAAACGTGTTGCCGGGAGCCGCCATCCGGCAGATAAAATCCAGCCGGCCGAGGTCCGGCTCCTGCCCCTGCCCCTCCTCGATGCTTTGAAGCATTTTCTCTGCCCAAGAAAGCCCGCTCCAGCAGGGGGTGCACCAGCCGCAGGATTCCTGCGCAAAAAAGTGCTCGAGGTTTTGGACGAACCCGACCGGGCAAGTGCGGTCATCCATAACGATCATGGTTCCCGTGCCCATGCGGCTTCCGGCCTTCTGGACTTCCGTAAAGTCCATCTTCACGTCGAGGTGTTCTTCAACCAGGAAATCTGTGGAAGCGCCGCCGGGCAGCAATCCACGGAATTTCAAACCTTCTTTCATGCCGCCGGCGTGCTCTTCCAGAATTTCGCGGACCGTCGTCCCCATGGGAAGCTCCCACAGGCCGGGGCGCTTGACCTTTCCGCTTGCCCCATAGAGTTTTGTGCCGCCGTCTTCAGACTTGCTCAGACCCTTGAACCATTCAGGACCTTTGTTGATGATGTGGTGAACGTTGCAGAGCGTTTCGACGTTCTGCACGATGGTCGGCTTGCCGAAAAGTCCCGAGATCTGCGGGAACGGCGGCTTGGTACGCGGATTGGCGCGCTTGCCCTCCAACGCGTTCAGCAGCCCGGTTTCTTCGCCGCACATGTAGCGCCCGCCGCTCAGGTGCAGGTGCATTTCAAGGTTGTAGCCTGAACCCAGAATGTTCTTGCCCAGATATTTGTGTTCGTAGGCTTCAGCGAGTGCTTTTCTCAGGCGTTCCGCCGAGAGGAAATACTCGCCACGCAGGAAGATATAGGCGACATCCGCCTCAATTGCAAAAGCCGCACAGATCATTCCTTCAATCAACTGGTGCGGAGTTTCTTCCATCAGCAGGCGGTCTTTAAAAGTTCCCGGCTCCATTTCATCCGCGTTGCAGCAAAGGTATTTGGGATGGGGAGCGCCCGTCCCGCCGGGCACAAAGCTCCACTTCAGCCCGGTGGGGAAACCGGCGCCGCCGCGGCCGCGCAAGCCCGATTGCTTGACGACCTCGATGACTTCCTTGGGCGTCATTTTCAGAGCCTTGCGCGCGCCCTGATATCCACCCGCCAGCTCGTACCTCTTGATATCAAGGGCCGAGCCATCGGGCTGAACATCTTTTGTGAGAACTTTCTCCATATCGAATCTACTTGTACTGCTCGAGTATGCTGTCAATCTTATCCGTATCGATGTCGCGGTGCAGGTCCTCATCCACCATCATCGCGGGAGCGTGGTCGCAGGTGCCGAGGCACACGATAGGGAGCAGCGTAAACCGCCCGTCCGGCGTGGTCTCGCCCATCTTGACGCCCAGGCGGTTCATCAACTGGTCACGCAAGCGGTCGTAACCCATCATCCAGCAGCTGATGCTGTCGCAGACCATGATTACGTGCCGACCCACAGGCTTGCGGAAGATCAGGTTGTAGAACGTGGCCACGCTGTCCAGCTCGCTGACCGGGACTTCCAGCAGGTCTGAAATGTCCTTGAGCGCCTCATCAGACACCCATCCGCGGTGCTTCTGAACGATTTTCATGGCGTCAATAGTAAGAGCGCGCTTGTCGGGATAGTGTTCGAACTCCGCTTCGATCTCCCGTCGCTCCTCAGGACTTAACACGCTTTTCAAGCTCCTTATCGGTCGATGTCCGCAAGGACAAAATCAATACTCCCCAGAATGGCGAGCAGGTCCGGCACCAGCAATCCGCGGCACTGCAAAGGAAGCGTCTGCATATGGGCAAACGAAGGAGCGCGGATGCGTGTGCGGTAAGAATAGGTGCTGCCATCACTCACCAGGTAATAGCCATTGTTCCCCTTGGGGGCCTCGATCGCCCCCAGAGCCTCACCCGGCGGGACCACGGGACCCCAGCTTACGCCCAGGAAATGCGTAATCAGCGTTTCGATGTCGTGCATCGTCTGTTCCTTCCGCGGCGGGACGGCCAGCGGATGGTCTGACTTGTAGGGCCCTTCCGGCATGTTGTTTACGCACTGCTCGATGATGCGAAGGCTCTGACGCATCTCCTCGACGTGGATCACCGCACGGTCATAGCAGTCACCGTGCGTGGCAGTTGGAATATCAAACTCGAAATTCTCATAGCCGGAATACGGCTGCTTCTTGCGGAAGTCCCACTCCATGCCGGCGGCGCGGAGCATCGGCCCCGTCACGCTCCATTCGATGGCCTGCTCGACGGTCATCACGCCCACGCCCTGAGTCCTCGCCTTGAAAATCCTGTTCTTCATCACCGTCCGGTCGTATTCGTCAAGACGCGGAGGCATGTACTTGAGGAAGTCGCGGAACATGCCTTCCCAGCCGTCGGGCAGGTCGAGCGAGGTGCCGCCAATACGGAACCAGACGGGGTGCATGCGCGCACCGCAAACCGCTTCCACTATGTCGAAGATCCGTTCGCGGTCGTTAAAGCAGTAAAACACCGGCGACATCTGGCCCACGTCCTGCGCGAATGTCCCGTACCAGACCAAGTGGCTGGCAATCCGGAATAGTTCCGACATCATCACCCGGATCACCTGGCCGCGCGGCGGGACTTCAATTCCGGCCAGCTTTTCAAAGGCCGTCAGATAGGCGAGTTCGTTGAGGACCCCGGCTAGATAATCAATGCGGTCGGTGTAAGGAATAAAGGTGTGCCAGGTCTGGCGTTCACCCATCTTTTCCGCGCCCCGGTGGTGGAACCCGATCTCCGGAACGCAGTCGACAATCACTTCTCCATCAAGCTGCACCACCACCCGGAGGACGCCGTGGGTTCCCGGGTGCTGCGGGCCAATATTCAGGAAAATGAAGTCGGTCCCGTCCTCGCCACGCTTCATGCCCCATTCTTCCGGCCGGAACCGCATGGCTTCCTGCTCAACGTCCACCTTGTCCTGGTCCTGGCTGAAGGGGCCCGTTTCCGTTCCTCGCGCGGGATGGTCTTTGCGCAGCGGATGGCCCACCCAGGTCCTGGGCATCAGGATGCGGGCCAGGAAGGGGTGTCCGTCAAACTTAATCCCGAACATGTCCCAGACTTCCCGCTCGTACCAGTTGGCGGCGGGCCAGACGTCGGTGATGCTGGGCAGGTTGAGGGAGTCTTCCTTCAGGGGAACTTTGATGCGGATGTATCCGTTTCGCTCGAAGGACAGGAGATGATAGATGACCGTAAAATCGCTCGCCGGCAGTCCGTCACGATGCTGGCGAACACGGTCGTCGGTGGCCGTGATGTCATAGAGCATCCGGTAGGGTTGGGCAACCTCATTCTTGAGGTGATGAACAACCTCATGAACTTTTTCCTTCGACGTCCAGAAGGTGGGCACCTGGTCGCGGGCTGCCTGCGGAGCAATGGAGTCTTCGCCAAACTTCTGCTGAAGCTCCTGTAGGATGGTTGCGTTAGCGATCATAGGGTGCGTAGTTTAGATCTCGTTGGGTGGGCGTAACCGGGTGGCATTCTGCCTCTCGCTCCGTTTCAGATCACGCTGGGACGGAACGGGAGCGCGCTCAACGCCCTGAGGTCCTACCACCCAGCTCAACGGGCGCCGTTCCGTGCCCACAAGCTTGCTCAATAAAGTTACACCTTCCAGAAATGCGTCCGGACGAGGCGGACATCCCGGAACGTAAACATCAACAGGAAGGAACTTGTCCACGCCCTGAACGACGCTGTAAATGTCATACATGCCGCCCGAGTTGGCGCAGGAACCCATGGAAATGACCCAGCGCGGTTCCATCATCTGCTCATAAAGGCGCTGAATGATGGGAGCCATCTTGATGAAGGGAGTTCCCGCAATCACCATCAGGTCAGCCTCCCGCGGGGTCCCGCGGATGACTTCCGCTCCGAAACGCGAAATGTCATAGCGGCTGGTAATGCTGGTGGCCATTTCAACGAAGCAGCACGAAAGGCCAAAAGCGAAAGGCCAGATTGAATTCTTGCGCCCCCAGGCCACAAGGTCCTGCAGGCGGGTCAGGATCAGGCTCTTGCGGACGTGCGCTTCAAAAGACTCCGGAGCCGTATTCGTCAACGGCATGGTCAGTTGCGGCTTGGTAATCGACCACTTCATAAGGCTGGCTTCGCACAACTCCTAACGCGTCTTGCGCCGGGTCCTGGGCCCCCAGTCGAGCGCCCCCAGGCGCCACAGATACGCAAGCGTGGCAACCAGGATGACGGTGAAAAACAGGATTTCGAGGTATCCGGCCCATCCAACTTCACGCGCGGCGATGGCCCAGGAAATAATGAAGACTGCTTCCAGATCAAACACCACAAAAAACATTGCAATCAGGTAGAACTTAATTGAAAAACGGGCTTCCGCAGAGCCCTCAGATACGAT
>OBLQ010000578.1_pt1 | contig 14054 bp, 14 predicted proteins | sample 1519881 | NCBI WGS metagenome assembly OBLQ01 (sample SAMN01911456, study PRJEB22533) | soil metagenome | biome: Soil | place: Malaysia | collected 2012-04-30 | depth DG_metagenome m | reverse complement strand
CGGCGGGAGAGGTGATCCCAGTTGATGGCCCAGGAGTAGAAGGCGAAGTCCATCCACGGGAAGGGCCGATCGTCGACGGCGAGCTCGGGCAGCCGCTCCAGTGCCCTTCCCGCGTCGTAGGAAAAGTACCCGATGGCACCGCCCGGGAAGGGCCAGCGATCGGCGCCCAGCGAGCGACCGCGGCGGACGAGGGACTCCAGCAGGCCGAAGGGGTCGTCGGAGGCCGTTCGCTCCGGGCCGTCGGGACCCTCGATGACACCCTCTCCGGATCTCCACGAGACCGTGAGGACCGGATCGGCGGCGAGAATGCTGTACCGGCCGGTCTCGCCGGAGAGAGCCCCGCTGCACAGCAGGGCCGGCCGCCTGCCGGGGCTCAGCCTCCCGAGCAGCTCGGACGGCTCGCGCCACCCCGGGAGGTCGATGATGCAGGGGCGGGGCGGAACGTGCGCGCCACTGCGGGAGGCGAGGCCGGTGTGGGACGTCCCTCCACGCCGGCCCGAGGAGCTCCTAGAGGGCAAGCTCCTGGCCTTCGTAGGCCGCGAAGGTCTCCGCAAAGCCCCGGCGGGCCTGCTTCTCGATCTCGCGGATTTCCTGGTCGGTGTGCGTGGGATCGTGGTGGAAGAGCGCGAGGCGCCGGACTCCCGCCTGGCGCGCGACGGCGGCGGCCATCTCGTAGGTGCTGTGGCCGTATCCCTGCGTGGGAACGGGCATCCCGGTGTACTCCTCGGGGACGTACTGCGCGTCGTGGATGAGCAGGTCCGCTCCGGCCGCGAACTTCACGAGGCGGGAGTCCCCGCCGACATAGCCCTCCACGTCCGTGGCGTAGACGACGCTCCGGCCCGCGTAGGTGATTCGGTAGTTGACGACCCCGCCCTTCGGGTGGGCCAGGTTCTTGAGAACCCGGATCACGGCCGAGCCCGCGGCGGGCCGGTGCTGGTTTCGCTGGACGCTGGTGACCTGGGGGGGGGCGCCCTTGCGGAGGATGATCATGTCGGCCTCCTCCGCGTTCTGGATCCGGCGCGTGCTGTGCATGTCGGCGAGATCGACGGGGAAGAGCGGGGCCATCATCGATCGCGCCAGGATGTCCGAGAAGTCCTGGTTGAACATCCTCGGACCGAACATGTGTATCTGCGAGGACTCGATGTAGGCGGGCTTGAAGAACGGAAATCCCTGTGTGTGATCGTGATGGGCGTGGCTCACCAGGATCACCGTCTCCAGGGGCTTCTGTGCGCCCGGCCCCTTCGAGCTCAAGTGATTGCGAAGGAGGAGATCTCCGAGGCGGATGATCCCCGTTCCCATGTCGCAGATCACGAGGTGATCGCCGGCGCGGATCTCGACGCAGGAGGTGTTGCCGCCGAAGTGGAGGAAGGCTTCCCCAGAGACGGGAAAGGAGCCCCTGCAACCCCAGAATTTCACGGTCAGGCGGCCGGACTTGCGCGCGTCTGAGGCTCTGCTCATAGGTTCTGCCCGTTCCCCAGCCGGCCGGGGCGCCTTCGCTACGGTCGGGGAGCGACCGCCGGGCGACTCCGGGCCCTCCCCCGGGGCCGGGGGCCCCGGGCAGTCGAGGGCACATGATAGTGCCTCTGCGCCTTTCGGGTCATCTCCGCGGAGGCGGCGCCGGCTGCGGGATTGCAGCGAAGGCGCGGGCGCCTCGAGGGCCGCGCGCGGACGGTGCGGCCTTCTCAGCGCGCATAGTCGATGGCCCGCATCTCGCGAATGACGGTGACCTTGATTTTGCCCGGGTACTCCATCTCCTGCTGGATCTTCTTGGCCAGGAGCTGGGCCAGGAGGCTGGACTGGGCGTCGTCGAGCTTGTCCTGCCTCGCGATGACGCGGATTTCACGGCCGGCCTGGATGGCGTAGGACTCCTCCACGCCGTCCATGGAGCCCGCCAGCGATTCGAGCTTCTCCACCCGCTTGACGTAGTCCACCAGAGTGCGGCGCCTCGCTCCGGGACGGGCACCCGAGATCGCATCGGCGGCGGCCACGAGGACCGAGATGGGCGAGATCACCTCCACGTCTTCGTGATGGGAGGCGATGGCGTTCTGGACGATGTCGGGCTCTCCGTACTTCTTCGCGACCTCGAAGCCGATCTCCGGGTGCGTCCCCTCCCTCTCGTAGTCGATGGCCTTGCCGATGTCGTGGAAGAGGCCGGCACGCCTCGCGATCTTCCTGTCGAGCTTCAGCTCCGCCGCCATGAGCTCCGTCAGGCGGGCCACTTCCTTGGAGTGCTGCAGGACGTTCTGCCCGTAGGAGGTTCTGTACTTGAGCCTGCCGAGAAGCCGGACGATCTCGGGGTGGACGCCCTCGATCTTCAGCTCCCGCAGCGCCTCCTCGCCGATCCGCTGGATCTGACGGACCATCTTGCGCTTCATCTCGTTGGCCGTCTCCTCGATCCGCTGGGGGGTGATGTTGCCCTCCCTGAGGAGCTTCTCGAGGACCATCCGCGCGATCTCGCGCTTGACCGGGTTGAATCCGCTGAGAAGGACCGAGTCCGGTGAGTCGTCCACCACGAGCTGGATGCCCGTCTGCTTCTCGAAGGCCTTGATGTTCCGCCCCTCGAGCCCGATGAGGCGGCCCTTGATCTTCTCGTTGGGAATGGGGACGGCCGTCGCCGTCCGCTCGTTGGAGTAGTCCGCAGCTTGCCGCTCGATCGCCAGCGAGATGATCTTCTGGGCCTCTATCTCCCCCATCCGCTGCGCCTCGTCCCGGATCTCCTTGATCATGGCGGCGCCTTCGAGGCGGGTCTCGTTCCTGAGGTTGTTGAGGAGCATCTTCTTGGCCTCCTCTTCGGTGAGGCCGCTGATCCTCTCGAGCCTGAGGTTCTCCTCCTCGAGAAGCTCGGTGAGCTGCCGATCACGCTGGGAGAGCTGCCCCTCGAGGCTCGAGATCCGCTTCTCCCGATCCCGCAGCGACTGCTCGCCGCGGCGCAGGCTGGTCAAGGCTTCCTTGTGCGTCCGCTGCTGCTGCTCGAGGGTTCGAACCTGCTTGTCGAGCCCCCGCTGCCGCGCCTGGATCTCCTTCTCCATCTGGCTGCGGGTCCGCAGCGTCTTCTCCCGGGCGGCGAGAACCGCCTGCTTCTTCTTCTTCTCCGCCTCCTCGACGGCCTCCCGGAGAATCTCCTCGGCCTCCTGTCGCGCCGATTCGATGGGGTGGCCGCCCATGCGGCTCGAGAGGTACCAGGCCAGTCCGCCGGCTGCGAGGGCCGACGAAAGGCTCCAGGCGAGAATGGTCAGAATCATGGGCGTCTCTCCCGCGGAGAGACCCGGGCCACGACGGCGCACGGGGCTCTTCGCACCCGGCGGCCGGGGCGGCGGGACGACCCGGGTGCTGAGGGTGGACGCGGATCAGGCGGACGGGCGAGACGGGAAAAGCGTGGGCTGCGGACTCAGTCCAGGCGGGGCTCCCGGATGGAAGCTGGAGGGCGTCTGCGACACGCTCCCGGGGGCGGCCCGCCACGCAGGCGGCCGGCTTCGGGAAGCTCGTTGACGGTTCCAGAGGGCCACACGGGATCTGTCCTGTTGAAGTCTTGAGGAGAGCCTCGCCGGCTCGACGGGCTCTCTCGGGCGCTTTTCCTGCTGGTGTCTTGACCTCGCTGTCGTCACACTGAACCGCGGACACCGGCATCCGCCCCGGCCGGTCCCGGCATGCGCTGCATCCCGCACCGGTCTGAGCGGAATTCCTGACCCGGCTCCGCTGTCGTCCGGAATCTAGCACCCGGCCCTAAGTGCGTCAATTCAAAGGGTTAGCCTTGATTCGGCGGAGCGGATAACTGGGAATCCGGGGGGGTGCAGGAGTGCGGGAAGGATTCCGGGGCGGATCGGCCGATCCGCCCCGGCCGGTGACTCTGGCGGGCTCGCCTACTCCGAGGAGGGCTGCGGCGCGTCGGGGGCTGCCGCCGCGGCGCCCTGCTGGTTCGGGGCGACAGCGAGCCGGTCGTCGGTGACGAGACCGATCGCTTCGGCCCCTGCCGACCGGACGTCGTCCATCGCGTTGACGACGTCGCCGTAGTTCAGCTCGCGGGCGGCGGCGAAGAAGACGGTCTTCTTGCTGCGGCCCGACAGGATGTTGGAGAGGGTCTGCTCGAGAGCCTCCCTGGCGACCGGGTCCTTGTTGATGTAAACGTCGCCTTCCTTCGTGTAGGTGACGATGAGCTGATCCTGGATGACCTCGTCGGGGATGTCCACGTCGTCCATCTTCTGGGGAACGTCGAGATCGTATCCGACGTTCAGCATCGGCGTGACGACCATGAAGATGATCAGCAGCACGAGCACGACATCGACGAGAGGCGTGACGTTGATATCGGAGTTAACACCGCCGCCTGTGCCGACCGCCATTCCCATCGCCTGACTCCTCTTACTCGCCCGAGCCCGTCTTGCGCTTGTCCGACATCACGGAAACGTTCGTGAACCCGGCGTCGTTGATGATCATCATGATGTCCTTGACGTCCCCGAAGGTGAGACGACGGTCCCCCTTGATCAGAATCTTCTTGCCGGGGTTTCTCTCGAAGTCCTCGGACATCTTCTGCTGGAGGACTTCTTTCGTCACCGGATCCTGGCCCATGTAGAGCTGCTTGTCGGAGGTGAGCGAGATCATGACCTCGTTCTCGTCGTCCGACTTGCTCGACTTCGGATTGTTGGTCATGGGCAGCAGCACGTCCTTGCCCTTCTGGAGCATGGGCGTGACCACCATGAAGATGATCAGAAGCACCAGCACCACATCCACGAGGGGCGTGACGTTGATGTCCGACCTGACGCCCCCGCGGTTGTTCGTCGACATTGCCATCGGATCAGAACCTCAGTGCGCAGCCGCCGCGGAGGAGCGGTCGGCCCCGACGGACGCCGCGTGCCTCTTGAGGAAGAAGTCCACGAGCTCCGAAGCCGAGTTGGTCATCTCAATCTGGAAGCGGTCCACGCGCGTCGTGAAGTAGTTGAACATCCAGACGGCCGGGATTGCCACGGCCAGACCGATGGCGGTGTTGACGAGCGCCTCGGAGATTCCGGCCGAGACCGCGCCGAGACCGCCCGAGCCCGTGGCCGCCATGCCGCGGAATGCGTTGATGATCCCGACGACCGTTCCGAACAGGCCCACGAAGGGGGCCGTGGCGCCGATGGTGCCGAGGCCTCCGAGCTTGCTCTTCAGCTCGGCCATCACGAGGGCCGTCTCGCGCTCCAGCGCCCGTGTCACCGCGGCCACGACGTCATAGGCCCTGGGATCGTCCTGCTGGTTGAGGAACTCCTGAAGCCCGGCGGACATGACCCTGGGCAGATGTCCCTTCGGGTGCTTCTTGGCCTCCTCGACCGCCCTGCGCAGGTTTCCTTCCTTGAGCGCCTTGGTCACGACGGGCAGGAAGGTGAACGACTGCTTCACCGCCGCCCTGTACAGCAGGAGCTTCTCGAAGAAAACAGCGATCGAGTAAATCGACATGAGCATCATCGTCGTGGCGATGCCCTTGCCGAGTAGTGGCATCGTATGCCACATGCCCAGAATCGAAAACCCGCCTGCGCCTTCCATTGGCTGCTCCTTGGTGCGGCTCCCTCCGGAGCCACGGATCTGTTCTTTTCGCCCCGGAGGGCCTCTATTTCGCCGGCCTGCCGCCCCCGGTCCCATCCGCGGGCTCCCGGACGACGGCTATTTCAGTTTGAAGTCCACCACCACGGTCATGTAGACCTTGACCGGCCTGCCGCTCTGCAGGGCCGGGTTGTACTTCCACTGCTTGACGGCCGCGATGGCCGCCTGATCGAAGAGAGGATGGCTCTTGAGGACCTTGATGTTCTCGACGTCGCCATTTCTCGTCACGACGATCTCGAGAATGACCTTGCCCTCGGCGCGGGCCCTCCGCGCGACCTCGGGATACTCGGGATCCACCTTGTAGATTCTTTCGGGCGGACGGACGTCACCCGTGAGGTAGATCGGCTCGTCGCCCGTCCCACCCGGCACGCCGCCGAGGACGCCACCCGGGACGCCACCGAGGACGCCACCGACCACTCCGCCGACCACTCCGCCGGGCACACCACCCGGAACGCCGCCCGGAACGCCGCCCTCGACGCCCTCGTAGTCCTCGCCTTCGAACTCCTCGGGCTGGGGGATGTCTTCCGGAACGGCCTTCGGCTGGATCATGTCGGGGAGCTTCTCGATCGGAATGATCTCCTTCTTCTTCTCCACCTTCGGCTTCTTCTGTCCGCCAGAGGGAGGAGGCGGAGGAGGCGGTGGCGGAGGAGGAGGCGGCGGGGGGGCCACCAGGACCAGGTTGATGGGGGGCGGATGGATGACGCCGACGGCTATGTAGGTCGCGCCGACCGCGCCGCCGATGACCAGGAAGTGCGCCAGCAGCGAGATCGGGAACGAGAGCCAGGCGCGTCCGCTTCCTTGCTTCTTACCAGAGGAATCTAGTAGCTGCTGAAACATCGGTCACCGTAACCTATGTGCCTTCTTTCTTGGCCGAGGAGGCGGCGGCGGCTTCGGCCTCCTTCTTGGCTTTCATGAGCTCGAGGGCCTTCGCCTGGAACTCGTCGGCCGAGTTCGTGAATGCCACGCGATCTTCAGCGCTCCCTGCGAAGGCCGCCTTCTGGCGGTAGATGAGGTTCTTGTAGGCGTAGGCATCCGCGTAATCGGGACGGAGCTCTATGGCCTTGTCGAGGGCAGCCAGCCCGCGGTCGAGGATCTGGAACCGTGCGTCGGTGGAGAGATCCATCTTGTTGTACGAGCGGGCCCAGCAGTTCACTCCGATCGTGTAGTAGGCCTCGGGGTTGTCCGGCTCGAGGTCGACGCGCTTCTGCATCCACTTCAGGGCGGTGTCGATGTCGCCGAGCTTGGTGTAGAGGTTGCCGATGAGCGCGATCGTCTGGACGTCGTCGGGATGCCGCCGGTGCTCGTCTTCGAAGTACTGGATGGCCAGGTCCTCGTTGTTGGACTTCTGGCACATCTGGATCAGGTAGTTCCTCACGTCCTCGTTGAGCGGATCCAGCAGGAGGTAGTCCTCGAAGGCCTCGATGGCGCCGCGCGCGTACTGGATGTCCTTGGGATGGGTGGAGCCCGGCTGGTAGAGCGTGAGGTAGGCGAGCCCGAGATTCATGTGGGCATCGGGGTAGGCCGGGTCCATCTCGATGACCTTCTTGTAGGCCTCCACCGCCTGCTCGAACTTCTGGTTGTTGAAGGCCTCGTTGCCTTCCTTCATCTCCATCCTGACCTGGACGAAGGAGCAACCGGCGGTGAGCACCAGGCAGGCGGCCGACATCGCCGCCATCGTGATTCTGCCCGTGCTGACAGGGAAGGGTCGTCTCAAATCTCAGCTCCCGTACTTGTCGCGGTCGGTGCGCCCCATACCGAACTGGCGCCCATGGCGCCGGCATGCCTCACCCGCAGGCGCCAGAGGAGAGATCCAGAACGGGGTGCAGGCCAGGTCGATCTCACGATGTCGCAAACGCGTTAGTCTATGCACCGGCCTTCGGGGGTGTCAACAGGGTCTTCGCTGGCCGGACCGGCCACCCCGCGCCTCACGATCGACTTTGACCCACGAATGGGCCGCAAGGATGCCAGCGGAGGGGCGGAGGCGGGCTCAGGATCCCTCCGGGCCGGAACCCCGGTCCGGCTCGCCCTCCCGCCCAAACGCCGCCGATGCCGATCCCGGGGCGTCGTCCTCCAGGACCCACCCGGCCCCGGCCTCACCCTGCTCCTTCTTCCAGATGGGGACGCTCCCCTTCACCCGGTCGAGCGCATGGGCGCAGGCTTCGAAGGCCGCCCGGCGGTGCGGTGCGGCGACGGCCACGGCCACGCTCGCCTCGCCCACCTCGAGGGAGCCGACCCTGTGGACGATGGCGATTCCCTCCAGACCCCAGCGCTCGCGGGTCTCCTCGGCGATGCGGGCCATCTCCCGCTCGGCCATCGGCCCATAGGCCTCGTAGAGGATCCGCTCGACGCGCTTCCCGCGGCGGTTGTCGCGGACGACGCCCGTGAAGAGAGTCACCGCCCCGGAGGCGTCCGTGCGCACCGTCTCCAGCAGCGCCGCCGTGTCGATGGGGCCGGTGACGAGAGCGCAATGGACGCGGCGGCCCGGACCCTCGCTCATCGCCCCCTCCTATCCCCCGCTCACGGGGGGGAAGATCGCGAGCTCGTCACCGTCGTCGAGGAGGTGCTTCTTGGGGACGTGCTTGAGGTTGCAGGCGGTCAGGGGCATGTATCCCTGGTCCCGCAGGGCCGGGTAGCGCTCCTTGAGGACCTCCAGGATATCGCCCACGGTGGCCCCCTCCTCCACCTCGATGCAGAGCTGCTCCTCTCCGAGCATCTCGCGGTAGGTGGCGAAGAATTTGACCGTCACGTACACGGGCGGCCTCACCTCAGGACCTGGAGCCCGGAGGCTGCCATCACGACCAGCGCGGAGATCATCGCGTCGATCCCCTTCGCGGCCTCCCCCATTCCCGCGGCGGTCAGGAATCCGGGAGTGAACAGCGTCCGGCGCTCCTCGTCGACGACCACCTCCGTCGCGGGAAGGGAGAGATCCTCGTCGCTCATCTCCTGCTCGAAGTACGACCTCACCACCAGGCGCCCGAGGCTGATCGATCCGACCGGCTTCTTCCGGGAGACGACGTCATCCATGAGGTTCCGCACCTCGGGCAGGAGCTCCCGGCGCTCATCCAGCCGCATGAAGCCCGAGATGAGGGTCTTCGGCGCCCCATAGCCACCGGGGATGACGAGCCCCTGCAAATCTCCCGGCCAGAAGTCGCTCAGAGATGAGATCTTCCCCCGGGCGAGCCGCGCGGACTCCATCAGCGCCGAGCGGCGCTCCCCGTCCACCTCCTCGCCGGTCAGGTGGTCGACACAGTGCATCTGGTCTATTCCCGGCGCGACGCAGACCGGATGGGCACCCGAGCGCTCCAGCGCGAGCAGGGTGAGGACCGTCTCGGCGGGCTCCGAGCCGTCGTACATGCCGCAGCCCGAAAGAAGGACGCCGATCTTCATCAGCCGGTCGCGGCGCCGGCCCTTCCCGCGTCGGGAAGATAGTCCTGCATCCGGCCGATCAGCACCCTGATCGCTTCGTTGATGGGGACCGGCATGAGGATGCCCGCCGCGTTCTTGTGCCCCCCGCCGTTGTAGCTGGTCGCGAGCGCGCTGACGTCGATGTCGCCCTTGGACCGGAGGCTCACCTTCGTCTTCCCGTCCGGCATCTCACGGAAGAGGGCCCCGGCGAGGACTCCCTCCACCGCGAGGGCCATGTTGACGAGGTCGCCGGTATCCTCCTCCTCGGCCCTTCGATCCGCGATCTGCTTCCAGGTGAGCTGCATCCAGGCGAATCTTCCGCCGTACTCCAGCTTCATGCTGCTGAGGGCCTGCCCGGTCAGGGCCGCCATCCCGGGGGAGGTGTTCTCGTAGATCTGCGTGTAGAACCGGGGCGGGAAGATCTCCCCGACGTCCATGATGTGGGCCACGATCCTGTGCGTATCGGCGGTCGTCTTCGAGAACCTGAAGTGGCCCGTGTCGGTGATGAACGAGACGTAGAGAGCCTCGGCCATCTCCCGTGTGATCTCTCCCTTCATGTGATGGATCAGCTCGTAGATGAGCTGGCCGCTCGCGCAGGCGTCCGTGTCCACACAGTTGAGGTCCCAGAAGGGATTTCTCGCGGAATGGTGGTCGATGCAGACCTTCACCGCCCGCGTCGCCTCGACGTCCTCGCGCACGCGGGCGAGCCGCTCGACGCTGCTGTTGTCGATCACGATGAAGAGATCGGCGTCGCGAATGAGGCCGGAATGAACCTCCCGGTCGTAGGTCTCGATGGCGTCCGATCCCTCCAGGAACCGGTAGCGCTCCGAGCAGGCCTCGCTGTTGACGATCCGAACGTTCTTGCCCAGCGTCTTCAGGAACCGGTGGAAGGCGATCTCGCAGCCCAGCCCGTCGCCGTCGGCGTTGATGTGCGTGCCGAGGACGATCTTCTCCGCGCTCCGCAGCTTCCCGGCCAGGGGAGCCCAGTCCACGTTGCTCATGACCGCCCTCCCATCGCGGGATCGACGAGGCCCGCCCTGTAGGCCTTCGCGTAGGCCACGTAGGCCTTCCAGTTGCCCTGGATTCTCTCCGACTCCGCCGGGGTCACCTCGCGAACGATCCTCGCCGGCACTCCGAGGACGAGGGAGCCCGGAGGCACCTCGAAGCCTTCCTTGACCACGGCGCCCGCCCCGACGATGGAGCCCTTGCCGATCCGCGCCCCCGAGAGGACCTTCGCGCCGATACCGATCAGGCACTCGTCCTCGACGAAGGCCGCGTGCACCACCGCGGCGTGGCCCACCGTGACTCGCTCGCCGAGCCGGGCGGGAACGCCCACCTCGACGTGCATGATCGCGCCGTCCTGCAGGTTGGAGTCGGCCCCCACGATGACGGGCGCCAGGTCACCCCGCAGGATCGCGCCGTACCAGACGCTGGCGCGCGCTCCGACGGAGACCTCTCCCACGAGGACGGCGCTCCGGGCCACGAAGGCACCGGGGTCCAGGGAGAGTCGGGTGGGCAGGAGACCGGGCGCCGCCTCGCGGCTCCCCGTCCCCGCCGGGGGGGGTGTCGTGTGCATAAGAGGGGATCTATAAACCGGGCAGGGCCGCCGGGTCAAGGCGTGCGGCGTCCGGCCGCTCCGGAGTCCGTCTGGTATAGTCCCGTCCTCCGCGGATTCCCCGCGGGTGCCGGCAGCCCGATTCGGCCCCCGGGCGCTGTTCGATCACCGACCCATGTCTGCACGCAGGATCACTCTCGACACCCGAATCATCGAGCCGGCGAGGTTCGCCCACCGGCGCGTCCTCGTGCCCGAGGTCCTGGGGGACTCCGAGGCCGCCGATTCAGGGCCGCGCGGGGCGGCTGCCTCCCACCGCGCGAGGATGGTCGAAGGATTCGTCCGGTCGGTCTCGAGGAGAGCCCGCGAGGGAGCCAGGGTCCTCGACGTCGGGGCCGGCACGGGCGAGATCGCCGTCGAGCTCGCCCTGAAGAGGCCGGATCTCAGGATCACGGGGATCGATCTCTCCGCCGGGATGCTCCGGACCGCGCGCCGGCGCGTCCGGGAGGCGGGCGTCACGAGGCAGGTCCGGATGCGGAAGGCCAACGCGCGCCGGCTCCCCTTCCCCGGCGGGAGCTTCGACCTCGTGATCTCCAGCTCCGTCCTCCACCACCTCCCCGATCCCGGCTCCACCTTCGACGAGATCGCCCGCGTCCTCGCGCGCCGGGGATCCGTCTTCATCCGCGACCTCCGGCGTCCGGCCCCCTCCCGAATGAAGGAGCACATCCGGCGGCACGGCCGCTTCTACCACGGGGAGAGGCGGAGGCTCTTCGCGGAGTCGGTCCGGGCCGCCTTCAAGGTCTCCGAGATGCGCGAGATCGTCGAGGAGAGCCGCCTGGCGGGCTGCCGTGTCCGCCCGCAGCTCGCCACCTACCTCGTCATCGAGGGCTCGCCCCGGCGTCGGGGCTGAGCCGCCCTCAGGACGTCTTCTCCCGGGAGGGCCGGAGCCGCCACTGCAGGGCGATGGGGGCGATGAAGGTGGTGACGATCACCATGATGACGCAGGCCGCGTAGAGCTCGTCGTCCACGACCTTCAGCGCCCGGCCGATGCTCGCGAAGATGAGCCCGACCTCGCCCCGGGGAATCATCCCGATGCCGATGCTGACGCGATCGAGCCCCTTCTGCGTCACCACGAGGCCGCAGACCTGCTTGCCGATGATCGCCGCCGCGGTGATCCCGGCGGCGAGGTAGAGCGCCATCGGGTGGGTGAAGGCCTCCAGATTGACGTCGATCCCCATCAGGACGAAGAAGATCGGCACGAAGAAGGAGGAGAAGGGCTCCAGGAGCTCGTGGAGGGGCCGCTCGCGGGAGAAGCGCTGGAACTTCGCCTCCTCGAGAATGAGGCCTGCCGCGAAGGCGCCCACGATGGTCGCCAGCCCGATCATCCCCGCCAGCCACGACATGGCGAAGCAGATGAGCAGGGCGGTGATCATCTTCATCCCGCGCACCCGGAAGAGCCCGAAGTAGCTCGTCAGGACACCCGCGAGCTTCCCGCCGAGGAAGACGGCGCTCATCAGGAAGAGCGTCGCGACCACGACGATCCTCAGCACCGAGGTGAATCCGATGGTGCCGCTCGCGACCAGGCCGCTCACGATGGAGAGGATCACGAGGCCCAGGACGTCGTCGATGACGGCGGCGCCCAGGATGACCCTCGCCTCGCTCGTCTCGAGGCGTCCCATGTCCTTGAAGACGCGGGCGGTGATCCCCACGCTCGTGGCCGTGAGGATGGCCCCGACAAAGAGGTGGGCGCCGAAGTCCGCCGTCGGGTTGAGCAGCCGGTGGAGGCCGAAGCCCAGGATCCAGGGCGCCACGACCCCGGCGAAGGCCACGAGCGTCGCGGAGACCCCGACGCCCATCATCTGCTCGATGCTGGTCTCGAGCCCCACCTCGAATAGCAGGATGATGACGCCGAGGCCGGCGAAGATGGGCAGCAGCTCGTGTACGGGCCCGCTGCGCATGATCGCGAAGATGTTCGTCCCGAGGAGGGCGTCGGCGTTGCCGATCGCCACGCCCGCGATCAGCTCGCCGAGCACCGCGGGCTGGTGGATTAGCTCGAAGAGCTCCCCGCCGATCTTGGCCCCCAGCAGGACCACGATGAGCGCCACGAGAATCGGCATCACGGGCTCGGCGTGCCCCGACGACTCTTCGCCGGCTTCGTTCGCGGCGGCGTCATGCCCCGCATCGCCGGGCTCGGCCGCCGCCGCGGCCTTCTGCGGCGCATTGGCGTCGGGCGGCTCCTGCAGGAGGGCCTGGGCCGGGTAGATCGCCATGAGGAGCAGGGCGGCGAGGAGGAAGGGTCGGAGCCACTTCGCTGAGGGGAGGATTCTGGGGGTCATGGGCTCACTCTGTGCGTGGAGGTCGGGAACGGGAACGGGGTCGCGTGATTCTTCAGATGGGTGACGCTTCAGTCAAGCGCCGGGAATCCCCGCCGGGGAGCGGGCGCTCACCCCCCCACCTGAGAGAGGGCCCTGAGCCCGCAGCCGGCCATCCCGTGCTGCAGGTGGTGGCTTTCGGGCTTCACCGTCATGCCGAAGCGGATGAGCCTCTCCAGCTCGTGGTCGTCCGCCCCGGCGCGAAGGGGCGTGCGAAGATCGATCTCGTCGTCGCCGAAGAGGCACAGTCTGAGCTGGCCGGCCGCCGTCAGCCGCACCCGGTTGCACGTCTCGCAGAATGTGTGGCTCATCGGCGTGATGAACCCGATCGTTCCGCGGCCGCCCCTCATCCGGAAATACCGCGCGGGTCCGGACCCCGTCACGTCGTCGCAGGGATCGAGGGGCCCCACCTCGCGGATCCGCTCGATGATCTCGTCCGCGGAGACGAACCGGTCCGCTTGGAACTCCCGCGAGTCGCCGAGGGGCATGATCTCGATGAAGCGGACGACGACGTCGCGGTCGAGGGTCAGCCGCGCGAAGTCGGCGGCCTCGGAGTCGTTGAAGCCGCGGGCGGCCACGACGTTGATCTTCACCGGCCTGAGCCCGGCCGCGAGGGCGGCGTCGATGCCCTCCAGGACCTTCCCGAGATCCCCCCCCTGGGTGATGGCCGCGAACTTCCCCGCGTCGAGCGAGTCCATGCTCACGTTCACGCGCCGGAGCCCGGCCTCCCGGAGGCTCTCCGCGTGCGCGGCCAGGAGGATCCCGTTCGTCGACAGGGCGAGATCCTCGAGCTCCGGCAGGGATCCGAGAGCGCGGACGAGCCGCTCGATGCCGGAGCGCACGAGGGGCTCCCCGCCCGTGAGCCGGATCCGCCGGACGCCGGCCCCCGTGAAGATGCGCGCGAGCCGCGCGATCTCCTCGTAGGAGAGGATCTCCCCCTTCCGCAGCCACTCCATGTCGTTGGGAATGCAGTAGACGCAGCGCAGGTTGCACCGGTCGGTGACGGAGATCCGCAGGTAGTGGATGCGCCGCCCGAAGCGGTCGTCCAGAGATCCGGCCGATGGGAGGACAGGAAGACGGCCGGGGACCGCGAGCGTGCGCCCCTTGCCGTGCTTCTCCGCCCGGGTGGCCTCGATCGCCGGGACGGCGGAGAG
>OBLQ010000577.1_pt1 | contig 14065 bp, 11 predicted proteins | sample 1519881 | NCBI WGS metagenome assembly OBLQ01 (sample SAMN01911456, study PRJEB22533) | soil metagenome | biome: Soil | place: Malaysia | collected 2012-04-30 | depth DG_metagenome m | reverse complement strand
CGCGCATCCAGCGCGTGACCATGCCGGCGACATCGTCGCCCGACGCGGCGCGTCCGGCGCGCGTCACGAACAACACGCGGCGGACGGCGTCGTGGTGAGCCGCATCGGGCTGGCGCCACGGACACGGGGCTTCGTCGCTCTCCGCCAGGTAAAGCACCGCGCCCGAACCGTACCGGGAGGCAGCCAGTGTGAGAGCGCGGACGTGCTCGGAGCCGGCGTCCCAGGGTGGAACGTGCACCATCTCGATGCGGTCACGCGTGTCGTCGGAAGAGACCGGCGCCCCGTCTCCCCCGCCATCGAGCGTCAGCGCAAAAGTAACACCGGAGAATGCCACAACGTCTGCGGTGTGTCCCTTCGGTCCCGCCGCCCAGCAACACGGGTCCAGCGCCATGAAGCACCCCGCGTTTGCCGCCAGTCCGCTGATGTCCGCGATACGCACGCGAAAACCGCGCGCCACCGCCGCCAGCGCCAGGTTGGCAACATGAAAACCGGGCATGACGTCGCGATTGACGCCCGCCACCACCACGCGCAGTTGACGCGCGTCCCGGCGGGGCATGCGCGACAGATAAAGGTGGGCAATGTCGCGAATGTGCCGTGGTGGGTCGGCGCGCATACGCCCCATTTCACACCACCAGCAGCGAGTTCTCCTGGCCGAATCCGTTGCGCACGTAGTCCTGGTTCTGCGGATCGCGCATCCACAGTCCGTCCACGATGAAACGGTACTCGTACTCGCCCCTGGGGATGTCCAGCACGACCTTCCACAGGCCGTCCTCGGCATCGCGCGTGAGCGGTTCACCACCCCGCTGCCAGTCATTGAACTCGCCCGTCACCGCCACGCTCGACGCCTCCGGCGCATCGAGCGTGAAGAGCACGCCTTCGGCGATGCGACGCGGTCCGTGAAGCTGCTCCATCCACGCCTGCATGTTGCGCGTCTCAATGCGCGGCATCCGGTCGGTCAGCTCGCGCGCCAGCGCCAGAAACTGCAGCGCCGGCTTGGACGACGCATCGAGGTCGAAGATGGTGACCCCGCGCACCGCGGCTTCCTTGAGCCGGACGGAGTTGGAAATGAACGACTCCAGCAGCGAGCCCGCGTGGCGGGACGACATTTCTTCGAGCATGTGGTTCGAGAAATTGGTGCGCGTATCCACATTGTTACAGACCACGTGGACGCGGAACGGATGTTTGAGCTCGGTCTCGATCACATCGAGCGTCTCACGCAGCCGCGCCAGCCCGTTCAGCGAAAACAGACTCGCGTCCACCGGAATGAGAACCTCGTCCGCGGCAACCAGCGCGTTGAACGTCAACAGCCCCACGCCCGGCGGGCAATCCATCACCACGACGTCGAACGCGTCGGACTGGAGCCGGGCCAGCTTCCTCACCAGCCGCTCCTCGCGACCGGCTTCGCGGGAGAACTCCTGCTCGATACCACTCAGGGCGGTGCTACTGGGGATGATCCACAGCCCCGGTTGGACCTCCTGCGTCGCATTCATCGCGGTGACGTGCGGGTCGCTGAGCAGCTCGTAGCTGGTGACACGCTGGTCTTCTCCCGCAATTCCCAGCCCCAGCGAGGCATGGGCCTGCGGGTCCATGTCAACCAGCAGCACCCGCTTTCCCAGGCGCGCCAGCGCACCACTCACGTGGATGGCGATGGTGGTCTTGCCGCAACCACCCTTTTGATTGATGACAGCCAGGGTTCTCATGACAACCTCCCCGCGGAGGAAGCCGGCCCTGAGCCGAAGCGTCCGCTGAAAATGAAGACGGCCGGACTATCCAGTCCGGCCGAAAGATGATCCGTCCGCTCCGTCGCCCGAGCCCGCGCTGCGCGCTCGCTGCACTCCGCGCCTTGCGAAATACGCCATTGTCCACCAACCAGGTTATGGGGGCTGTTGGCCCTGTTCACTTAACGGCCGTGCCGGAAACCCTGTCAATAACTATTCGTACGCCCTGTGCAGGCATGGCATCACCGGCGGCGGAGCCGGATGTTCCGGTCCGAAAATGCCCCGTACCGTTCGCGATGAAATCTGCTATCTTGATGAAGGCCGCGTGATTATGACACACACGCCTGTTTCCACTCGCAGCGGCCACACCGTCTCGCACTATGAGATCCAGGAGCCGATCGGCTCGGGTGGCATGGGAGACGTGTACGGCGCCATCGATCTTCGTCTCGGCCGGCGCGTTGCGCTCAAGTTCCTCAGGTCCACGGGCGACGGCGGTCGTCACGAGCTGATGCGCGAAGCGCACGCGGCCTCCCTGCTGGATCATCCCAACATCTGCACGATTTTCGAGATCGACGAGACACCTGCCGGCGACGTGTTCATCGCCATGCCGCGCTACGACGGGGTCACGCTCGACCACCTTCTCGCCGAGGGTGCGCTCGACCCGCCGCGCGCACTCTCGATTGCGCTCCAGACCGCGCGCGGGCTGGCGGCCGCGCACGAGGAGTTGATCGTGCACCGTGACATCAAGCCCGGCAATCTGATGATCCTGCGCGGCGACCTGGTCAAGATTCTCGATTTCGGCCTGGCGCGATCGGTGCACGACGCAGAGGACGCCGCGCTGACCGAGGTGGCCGGCACGCCGCTGTACATGTCGCCCGAACAACTGCGTGGCGAGCGGCTGGACCAGCGCAGCGACATCTGGTCGCTGGGTGTCGTGTTCTACGAGATGGTGACCGGCCAGCGCCCGTTTGCGGGCGACAGCGCCAGACACATCGTGGCGTCGATCCTCGACAGCACGCCGGTGCGCCCCTCCACCGTACGCCCCGGCATCCCCGCCGGAATCGAGCGCATCATCACCCGGGCGCTGGAAAAGAACGTGCGCCGGCGCTACGAACGCACCGACGAGCTGATTCACGACCTGCAGGATGTGCACGCCGCGCTCGACTCCAAGGCGATCACGCGCCGCATTCCCGTGGCGTCCCGAACCGCGTTGGCGGTGCTTCCCTTCGAGGACATGAGCGAGTCCCAGGACCAGGGCTTCCTGTGCAACGGCATCGCCGAGGAAATCATGCGCGCGCTGGGCCGCATTCCCGAGCTGCATGTGGCATCGCGCACCTCGGCGTTCCAGTTCCGCAACCGGACCGCCGACATCCGCGAAATCGGCGCGCAACTCAATGTGAACAGCGTGCTCGAGGGCAGTGTACGTCGCGTGGGCAACCGTGTCCGCATATCGGTGCAACTGGTGAACGTCGACGACGGCTACCGGCTCTGGTATGAGCGCTACGACCGTCAGATGCAGGATCTGTTTGCCATCGAGGATGAGATCGCGGAACAGGTGTCGCGCGCGCTGGAAGTGGCGCTCGGCACGTCAGTGCGCGTGGCGCGCACGGGCTCACCGGATGACGCGCAGGCGTACGAACTCTACCTGCGCGGGCGCGAGTTCATCCACCAGCATCGTCGCAAAGGCTTCGAGACCGCGTTGCAGGTGTTTGCCCAGGCAATCGAAATCAATCCGCATTACGCGCGCGCCCACGCCGGGATCGCGGAATGCCACGCCTTCATCTGCATGTACTTCGGTGGGGGCGACGCGGCCGCCGCCGCCGCGGAGTCCGCCAGTGCGCGGGCGCTGGAACTCGCGCCGGATCTTCCCGAAGCGCATGCATCGCGGGGCGCCGCGCTCTTTCTGCGCGGCAATTTCGACGACGCAGAGCGGCATCTGCGCCGTGCCATCGAGCTCGCTCCGCGTCTTTACGACGCACACTACATGTTCGCGCGGCTGTATTTCATGCAGGGCCAGTTCGACCGGGCGGCCACGTGCTTCGCGGAGGCGTGCGCCGTTGTGCCCGAAGCATTCGACGCGTGGTACCTGCTGGGAATGTGCTACCAACGACTGGACGATCCCGTTCGCGCACGCCACGCGAATCTCGAAAGCATCGAGGCGGTGAAGCGATGGGTACGGGTGCATCCCGAGGACACGCGCGCGTGGACGATGGGAGCATCGGTGCTGGCAGCCATGGGCGAACCGGAGCGCGCGGCGCGCTGGGTCGAGCGGGCGCTCGCGGTGGATGCCGACGAGCCCATCATCGAGTACAACGCCGCGTGCGTTTACGTGGGGCTGCAACGCCCGGACGACGCGATTCGGTGTCTGCGGGCGGCGCTGGGCGCGGGAGGTGTCACCCGGAACTGGGCGCTCAACGACCCCGACCTGGATCCGCTTCGTAACGACCCGCGGTTTCAGGAGATCATCAACGCATCGGAACCGGGCGGATAACGCGCGGCCAGTCCCCCTACCGGGCGATCACCATCTTGCGCGCGACGGTTTCGTTGTCCGCGTGCACCTGGTAGAAGTACACGCCGCTGGGCAACGCGCGTCCCTTCGAATCCAGCCCGGAGAATGGAATCTCGTGCAACCCCGCCGCCGCGTGCGCCACGTCCAGTGTGCTCACCCGGCGACCCGCCACGTCGTATATCTCCACCTCGATATCCGATGCAGCCGGCAGGCCGATTTCGAACTCGGTGGTCGTGCTGAACGGGTTGGGGTCGTTGGTGAGCACGGTGAGCGTCGCGATCGATGGCGTGTCGCGCACACCCGTCGAGCGCGCGCCTGCGATGCCGGCGGCGTTCACCTCCTGTGCATAGACGTCGTAGTCGGTGAGTCGAGGGTCCTGCCAGGCGACGATCGCACCCGACGCGCCGTCGGATACGATCGTGGGGTTGGACTGGTCACCGGCCGCGGTACAGAGGGCAACTCCAGCCGGGGGCCATTGCACCACGCCATAGGAGTTCAGCCGTTGCGAGTAGATGTCGTAGTCGGTGCCGCCCTGCAAGTCACGCCAGGCGACAATGGCACCGCCCAGGTTGTCGGAGACGATCGTGGGGTTGAACTGGTTGCCCGGGGCGGTACAGACCGGCGCCCCGTCCGGAGGCCACTGCGGCACGCCCGAAGCGTTCACGCGCTGCGCGTAGATGTCGCTGTCGGTGACATTCCGGAAATCGTACCAGGTGATGATCGCGCCCCCGGAGCCGTCGGTGGTGATCATGGGAATGCCCTGGCTCCCCGGCGCGGTACACAGCGCCACCCCGTTCGGTGTCCACAGTGGCGTTCCCGCATTGTTCACCCGCTGCACGAAGATGTCGTAGTTTGAGTTTCGATAGTCTTCCCAGGTGATGATCGCACCGCCGGCGCCGTCCGGGAGGATCGTGGGCAGATACTGCGAATTCGCGGCGGTACAGACCGGCAAACCGTTCGGGGCCCACTGCACCACGCCCGCCATGTCCACCCGCTGCGCGAAGATATCGTCATCAATGCCGTTTCGCAGGTCATACCAGGTGATGATGGCGCCCGCGGCACCCACTGAGGCGATCATGGGGCCGAGTTGATCATTCACGGCAGTACAGACTGCGACGCCGTTGGTGGTCCACTGCACCACGCCTGAGGGGTCCACGCGCTGCGTGTAGATGTCGGCGGTGGTACTGCTGTTGCGATAATCCTCCCATGTCACGATCGCGCCCCCCAACCCGTCCGCGGTGATCATGGGGTGACCCCGGCCGTTCACCTCGGTACACAGTGACACGCCGTTCGCGGTCCACTGTGGGACGCCGCCGGCATCCACCCGTTGCGCGAAGATGCTCTTCAGGTCAGCACCCGGAAAAGACCGGGTATCGTACCAGGTGACGATCGCCCCGCCGGCGCCGTCCGAGGCGATCGCGGGGTCCGTCTGATTCGCGCCCTCGGTACACAGCGCCACCCCGTTCGTGGTCCAGAGCGCCGTGCCCGAGGCGTCCACCCGCTGCACGTAGATGTCCCAGTTGTTGCCGCTTTGGAAGTCCTGCCAGGCGACGATCACACCGCCCGCCCCGTCCGAGACGCTCACTGGCACCGTCTGGTCATGTATGGCGGTTGAAAGAGCGGCGCCATCGGGTTGCCACTGGGCAAGTGCGGTCGTGGAGTAGAGAAGACAGAAAAGAGCGAACGAAGAAAAAACGATGCGGCCCATGGAATGTCCTCCGAGTCCGGCATTGGCGGTGTCGGAGACCGCCGATGAATACCTGGGCACCCGGCCGACGCCAGGTGTCGACGACCAGGCGGGAGCTCGAAAGACTCTGGGCTCTCGCGTTGGGAAAAAGGTAACACGCGCGACCCGGGCGGGCAAGGCATGCAATACGCTGTCATACTACATTGATACCTCAAGATCTTCGTCTTCTCTCTTGATCTCGCCCGCCGGGATGCGCCCGTCTGCGTCCTGAGGATGTTCTTCGTGATCGGGGACGCTTACCCACGCACGTGGCTGCGCGCTACGAACCCCGGGGTTACACGATCATCTCACGACAATCATCTTCTTCGATTCCACGCGCGGACTGCCGGCGAGGCGGTAGAAGTAAACGCCGCTGGCAACGGAGCGACCCAGCGTGTCTGTCCCGTCCCACGCCACCGAATAGGTTCCCGCTTCACGCAGACCCTGGTTCAGAACGGCGATTTGCGCACCACGAGCGTCGTAGACTTCGACCAAGAGTTCGGCACGCGATGCGAGCGTCACGTCGATCGTCGTCCCGGGCTTGAACGGGTTGGGGTGGTTCTGCCCCAGCGACGCGACCAGCACCGGTGTGGTTGCCGTCGCCACCGGAGAGCGAATGTCATCTCCCGCGCGCGTGTGCAGGACCAGGATGTAGTCATAGGTCGTCGCGGGTTTGACACTTCGGTCGACGAACGATTCCAGCCCGATCTGGTAACTCTGGTCGTTCACGACGACCCACGGCGATTCCGGCCGCTGGCGCCGTTCGATCTGCAAACGATCGATGGCTTCGTCCGACCACAGGCTCCACGCGAGGCGGACCGTGCCCACATCGGCCGCTGCGTCGAAGCGCTGAATCAATACCGGGACCGGTGTGCTCTGGAATTTGGCGAGAAACACATTCCAGCTCCCATTTCCCGGGGGGGCCGAGTTGACGACCGGTCCGCCACCAAAATCGATGGATCCATCGAACTCGCCTGCGAACAGGATGCCTCCCGAGGCATCCGTGGCGACGGTGTAACCATCCTGTGCGTTGTTGTCTCCGAAGAGCTGGCTCCAGACGTGGTTTCCGGACGGATCGAACTGTGCAGCAAAGACATCGATCCCCGCGGCCGCGAGCACCCCGCCACCAAAGTCGGCGCTTCCAGAATAGTATCCCGTCAGGAATACGTTGCCGACCGCGTCGGCGGCGATCCCCATCCCCTTCTGATCCGCATACTCGTCCGCGTCGCCAAAGCCGTGGCTCCAGAGATGGGCACCCAGCGGATCGAATTTGGCAATGAAGATATCCTCACCGCCCGCACTCACCAGCGGCGGCCCACCCAGATCCTGTGTCAGCGAGAAGTAGCCCGTGATGAGTGCGTTTCCCGATGGGTCCGAGGCCACGCACTGCGGATAAATATGCGGACCGTAGTCATGGTCCCAGGAGGGATTGCCCGCCGCATCGTACTTCGCGAGGAACGTGTGCGTGTAGAATTCCGAATCACTGAAGCTGCCGAGAACCAGGACGTTGCCACTGCCGTCACTCGCGACACCCACGCCGAGGTCGTTGTACACGTCACCGTGACGCAGGCTCCACACGTGATTTCCGTCGGGATCCAGCTTGGTCACAAAGGCATCCGGCCCACCCGCGCTCACCAGCGGCCCGCCTCCAAAATCAACGGTACCGCTAAAGTTCCCGGTCACCAGAATGTTTCCGGACAGATCGGTGGCCACCGATGCCGCGCTCATGGTTCCGGTGCTGCCGAATTGCCGGCTCCAGAGATGATTCCCCGACGGATCGAATTTGACCACGAAGGCGCTTGTCTTCACCGCACTCAGCGGCCCGCCGCCGAAATCCACGGTGCCGGTAAAGCGCCCCGAGATCAGAACATTTCCCGACACATCGGTGGCGACATCCAGCGCCGTCTGGTCGTCGGCATCGCCGAAACCATGGCTCCACAGATAGGCGCCATTCGGGTCGAACTTGGCGACGAAGGCGTCTGTGCCCCCACCACCGGTGAGAGGTCCGCCGCCGAAGTCCATGCTGGAGTAGTACCACCCCGAGATCACGACGTTTCCCGATGGATCGGCGGCCACACTCAGCGCCCCTCCAACCCCACCGCTGTACCCATGACTCCAGACGTGAGACGGAACCGTTGCCTGCGAAACGGAAACCACCAGAAAGACACCCAACAACGCTGCGAGCAGCATGCTGTACCAACGCATGAGGCACCTCTCCTCGAATGGCCCACACGGGTGTGCCGGGGCGACGCGCACCGGCGGTTCTCCCCGCGAGGCATGAGTGCGTACAGTATACCAAACGATAGGCCGGACTCCCAGATACGCTCGACCCGGAACTATTGCAGCCCGGACCAGGTGCGATCTCATTGAGAACGAGGTAGGATACCCAAAGGTCGTTTTCAAAAGCGTCGTGGGCGGAAAGAATGTCGCCACCATCGGAGGATCACACGATGAAACGTTGCAACCATTGCGGCCGCGAAAATACGGATGATGCGAGGCTCTGCCAGGAGTGCGACGCTGAGTTCTCGCAGGCGTCAACCACCGGGGACGCCGATCCGGTTGGCGAGCTGGAACGCATCGCAACACTGGATACCGAGATTCAGGCGGGCCTGGTCGACGCCATTCTCTCCGAGCGCAAGATTCCGCATATCATGCAGACGTACCACGACACCGCGTACGACGGACTTTTCCAGTTTCAGCAAGGGTGGGGTGTGGTGCTGGCACCCGCCGAGTTCCGGGACGAGATCATGGCTGTGATCGATGACATCAAGCAACAGTCGTCATCGTCGACGCCCACGGAGTCCGACGCGGAGGAAGACGACGAGTGAGAGGTGGACCCTTCTAGCGCGGCAACAACCAGTCCGAACTTCCGTCGCGGTAGTGTTCCTTCTTCCAGATCGGAACCCGTGTTTTCAGCGCATCCACGATCTCCCTGACGGCATCGAAGGCGGGGCGGCGGTGTGCCGCCGCGACGGCGACGAGCACGGACGTCTCTCCGGCGGGCACCTTTCCGTTGCGGTGGATGATGAGCGCCGCGTGCAGGTCGTGGCGAGACATGGCATCCTGCAGCACGCCGGTCATCTCTTTCTCAGCCATCTCACGATAGCACTCGTACTCGATGGCGGCCACGTCCCGGCCGCCGTCGTGCGCACGCACCACGCCGCGAAACGAGGCCACCGCGCCGGAACGCGCGTCGGCCAGGTGTGACGCGGCGTCCTCCGCGATCACGCCTTCCTCGATACGCACGATGAGTTTCCCGGACGCGTGTTCCATGTTCATCCCCCTGCGAACGGCGCCAGCACGGCGACCCGATCGCCGTCTTGCGGAATGTGATCGTCCCCCACCAGAGCCTCATTCACCGCGAAACGAACCGGAGGCAGCGTGTCCCACCGGACACCGCGTTGTTCGAGAAACGCCGTGGCGATTTCTCTCACGGTCGCGCCTTCGTGCGTGGGCACCACCGCGCGCGCGGTGCCGGCGGCCTCGCGCACCGGGGCAAAGAGCATCAACTCGATCTTCATCGGCGTGGTTCCCGGGCGTGTGCAAGCCGGATGCATGAGACCCGGGTTCCCGCGGCCAGCACGTCCCGCCCGCTCCCCGGGCGCCGGGGCGGCACCATCACGAGGTGGCTTGCCAGGGCGAGCGGTGTCGACATGTGCGAGCCCTGGCGCGCAAACACTTCGAGACGTGATGTGTCCGGCAGTTCGCGCGCCCGCAGCAGGCGCCAGCGCAGCGGGTCGCAATTCACGGCGTTGCCCAGCAGGCGCCGTTCGAGACGGGGCGTTGCGGCACCGCGGCCCGCAAGCACCGCGAGCGCCGGTTCCACGTACACGCTGAAACACACGAAGGCGCTGACGGGATTGCCCGGCAGGCCGAACACCAGCCGCCGTCCCCGGCGGCCAAAATACAGCGGCTTCCCCGGTTGTTGCGCGACTCTCCAGAACACCTGCCGCACTCCGTTTTCGCGCACCGTGTCGCGCACGTAGTCGCGCCGTCCCACCGACACACCGCCCACCGTGATCACCACGTCGCTGTCGGTCAGTGCCTCGCGCAGGGCGCGGGAGAGAGCGGCGGGCGCATCGCGCACGTGGCGCATCCGCGCGGGCACGATTCCGGACTGGCGCAGCAGTGCATCCAGCATGACAAAGTTGCTGTCGTACACGCGTCCGAACGGCAACGGTCCGCCCGGCATGACGGTTTCGTCCCCGGTGGTAATGACGGTCACACGCGGCCGCGGTACCGCGCGCACACGCGCGCACCCGAACGCGCTGAGAGAACCTACAGCCCCGGCGTGGAGCACGCTCCCGCGCGGGAGAACCACGGCGCCGACGCCGACTTCTTCGCCGCGACGGCGCACGTACTGCCACCGTGGAACCGGTGACACCACCCGCAACCGGCCGTCGCCGGTTTGCGCCGACTCGAAGGGGACGACCGCATCAGCGCCTGCCGGCAACGGAGCACCCGTGGCGATACCCATGGCTTCGCCCGGCCGCAGCCCACGCGGGCGCGGTGCACCGGCGTGCACCGAACCCATGATGCGAAGCGTCGCTGGACGGCGCACGCTAGCGCGCGTCGTGTCCCGTGCGCGCACGGCGTATCCATCCATGGACGAATTGTCGAAGGACGGAAGCGCGATGCGCGCGCGCACGTCTTCGGCAACCACCAGCCCGAGCGCATCGGCAATGGAGACGCGGCGTGCAGCCAGCGCGACGCACTCCCCCAGCACCAGACGCATCGCGGTACGCGGTGAAATCACGGGTGGATCGCCTCCCACAGGGTGCGCAGCGCGACGATCAACAGAAACAGGGCAAGCAACTGCCGCAGGCGGTGCGTCGGGAGCCGCCGCGCACCCAATCGCGAACCCAGTTGTCCGCCCACCACCGCGGCCACAATCAACGGCACGGCGCTTGCGCCCAGCACGAACCCGCGCTGAATGTGCCCCGCGAATCCAGCGACCGAGTTGGCGAACGTGAATACGGCCATGGTTCCCGCCGCGGTCCTGGCATCCATCCAGCGCGACAGCACGAGCACGGCGCCCAGCAGGATTCCTCCGCCGATCCCGACCAGGCCGGAAATGAATCCGACGATCCCTCCGATCGACAGGCCGGCAATCCACAGACGCAACCTTCCCCCGGGCCGCAGGCCCTGTCCGGGCGAAGCGAGCATGCGCACGCCGGCAATCAGGAGCGCGCCGCCGAGCGCGAACTCAAACGCCGTGGGCCCGACATGCAGCCGGCCACCGAGGTACGCCGCGGGCACCGAAGCCAGGAGGAGGGGCAGGCACGCCCGAAACGACACGTGTCCCGCGCGACCGAAGTGCCAGATTCCCCCTCCGGCCACGAGAATGTTGCAGGCGAGTGCCACCTGAGGAATCGCCGCGTAGGGAGCACCGAGGGTCACGAGCGCGGCGGCATAGGCGGACCCGCCGCCGAGACCGACCGTCGCATAGGCAGCGGCAATCACGAAGAACAGCAGGGCCACCCAGAGAGGAAATGAATCCATGCGTCAGTGAGTCCCGCCGCGCATGATCTCAAAGGCGTGAAACAGACCGGGCAGCAGCGCATCGAGCCCGTCTTCCACCGCGGAGATCGACCCGGGCAGGTTGACGATCATCGTGCGCCCGCACACGCCCGCCGCACCGCGCGAGAGCATGGCGCGCGCGTTGCGCGCCTGTCCGTGCGCGCGCACCGCTTCGGAGACGCCGGGAAGGTCGCGCTCGATCACGTCACGCGTCGCGTCGACGGTCACGTCGCGTGGACCCAGGCCCGTGCCCCCGGTGGTGATCACAAGATCCGTCCGGCGTTCGACACGCTCACGCAGCGTTCGCACGATGACCTCGCGATCATCCGGAACCACGCAGAGTGACGCCTCGATTCCCCACGCGCGCAGCCGTTCCACGATCGCGGCGCCCGAGTGGTCCTGCCTCTCGCCGCGCGACACGCCGTCCGACGCCACCACCACAGCCGCCGTGAAACCGTCCGGCACGCGCGCGTTGGCCGGGTCCGAGCGGCCTCCCTGTTTGAATTCGAGATGAACGTTTTCGATCACCATGTGACGGTCGTCGGGCTTGAGCATGTCGTAGATGGTCAGCGCCGCCACCGACGCCGCCGTGAGCGCCTCCATTTCGAGTCCGGTCCGCGCCACCGCTTCGACCTGCACCGCAATGTCGATGACGTCACCCTCGAGTTCGAAGGAAACATCGACCGACTCCACCGGCACCGGATGGCAGTACGGGATCAGGTCGGATGTCTTCTTGGCCGCCGAAATCGCAGCCACGCGTGCCACCGCGAGCACGTCGCGTTTCGAGGTTTCGTTGGAGCGGACACGATCAATCGTGGCCGCCGACGCACGCACGCGCGCGTGCGCAACGGCGCGACGCAGGCTGGTGGTCTTGCGTGTGATGCGCCGCATCATCCCCCCACCGCGCGAATCGGGGGTCCCTGCTCGGCCGATACCCCGGCCGCGTCCATGCGCTGCAGGGGAACGTCGCTGAACTGGCTGCCCCGGGGCTTGTTGAATACCGCCAAACGGATCAGTGACGCGAGCTCCGCGTCGTCGGCGCCTGAGCGCAGGCGCGCCCCCAGGTCCACCGCATAATCGGAAAACAGGCACGGCCGCAACTGGCCGTCGGCCGTCAGACGAATGCGCGAGCAGGTGGTGCAGAACGGTTCGGAGAGCGGCGCGATGAAGCCGACCCGACCGCGTCCCCCGGCCAGCTGGAACGTGCGCGCGGGTGCACCGTCGCGTGCCAGCTCGCGCAGTTCGAAATGGCGTTCGATCAACGCGCGCACCTCGGGCACCGGATACACGTCATCGCGGTTCCATGGCGACGTGCTCAACGGCATGAATTCGAGAAAGCGCACATCCACGTGCTCGGCGTACGCCAGGCGCGTGAACTCAAGGATCTCGTCGTCCGGCATGTCACGCAGCACGACCACGTTGATCTTCACGGGGAAACCGGCGCTCACCGCGGCGGCGATGCCATCACGCACCTTCGCATAGCCATCGACACCCGTCACCCGGGCGAAGCGATGCGCGTCGAGGCTGTCCAGGCTGATGTTGAGGCGGTCGAGGCCCGCGTCGCGCAACGGCCGCGCGTACTCGCGCAGACGACTGGCGTTGGTGGTCATCGAGAGTTCGCGCACACCGTCGATGGAGCGCAGCAACGCCACGATCTCGACAATATCGCGGCGCATCAGCGGCTCGCCGCCCGTCAGCCGGTAGCGCATCACACCGAACCCGGCGGTCAGGCGTACCAGACGAGCCAGCTCGCCGGCTGCGAGATAGTTCGAGGCCGGCATGGGATGAAAATGGGCGGGGCTGCAATAGAGGCAACGGAAGTTGCACCGGTCGGTCAACGATACGCGCAGCGACCTGACGCGGCGGCCGTACCTGTCCACCAGCGGTTGCGGACGGCTGGAAGCACTCATGCCATTACTCTAGCCCACCTTGCGGCCATCCTCAAGCCGTTGAACAATGGATATTAATACCTTTAATATTTTATTCTACTCATCTATACTCACGCCAATTATCCGGAATCTCGTCGCGTTGCTTCGGTCTCCATGAGGTGAAGGACGATGGAAGAACACGAACTGATCTACGACTGGAATGCGCGGGGCCTCCCCACGCCGGCCATCCGCATCGTGGACCTCGACGACGAGACGCTGCGGGACGGGCTCCAGTCCGCCTCCGCATCGGATCCGTCCGATGAAGACAAGATTGAGCTCGTCCACCTGATGGTCGAGCTGGGCATCCTCTCCGCGGACATCGGGCTGCCCGGGGCCAACGCGCGCGCCTTTGCGTCCGCCCGCGCCATCGCCCTGGAGATCGCGGGCCATCACCTGCCGATCAAGGCCAACTGCGCCGCGCGCACCGTCCCGCGCGACATCGCTCCCATTGTCGACGTCTCGCAGGCCGCGGGCATTCCCATCGAAGCCTCGTTGTTCATCGGATCCAGCCCCATCCGCAGGCTGGTGGAGAAATGGGACGTCGACGTGATGGTGAAGCGCGTCGAGGAGTCGGTGACGTTTGCGGTCGAACGCAACCTGCCGGTGATGTTCGTCACCGAAGACACCACGCGCGCCGATCCCGACGTGCTGCGCACCCTCTACC
>OBLQ010000576.1_pt1 | contig 14071 bp, 14 predicted proteins | sample 1519881 | NCBI WGS metagenome assembly OBLQ01 (sample SAMN01911456, study PRJEB22533) | soil metagenome | biome: Soil | place: Malaysia | collected 2012-04-30 | depth DG_metagenome m | reverse complement strand
GGAAAATTCCACGATGGTTACAGTCTCCGCGTTCGTTTCTGCAGGCTGGGTATTCTTCATAGGAAAAGTATAAGCCTCCGAAAAAGCAGTCAGCACTTTACACGCATTCAGCCCTGACCTGCCTCCATGCCCAAAATACTGTCCTGGCTGGCATCAAAGCTGAGAGCTGAACGCTGACGGCTGAGTGCCATTTCGAGTACGCATCCCGCTCAAATTCGGATTGGAGACTTCAGCGCGGCCACAGCCAGCCGAACGTCCCTGCGGTCAGCAGAGCGTAGATCAGCCCGTCCACGGTGGCCTTGATGGTCGTGCTCAGGGCGCGGCGGTACCAGATGGACATCTGCCAGAGCGCTAACGAATAGCTGAGAAACGCCGTGGCCCCGGCGAAGCGGAAAACCTGCAGGTAGTTCGCGCCCACGGGCAGCGCGCGCCCGGTGATGTACGCGGAGAAAATGCCGACCACAATGGAGTATAGAAACCAGAGGACCAGGTTCCTCCCCATTGCCATGGGCCCGTTGGGCAGCACGGTGAACACCATGACCGGGCCTTTCTTCATTTTGTCCGCAAACTCCGGCGACTTCATCTCCTGCATGCTGGAGGGACGGGGCACCATGTAATCGCCCGGCGGGATGGCCAGCGGGCGGAGCGCATCCGTGAACTTGTCCTCGTCCGGGACTTTGGCATAGTCGCCCTTATGCCACGGAGTCGCCATGTGGATGATGGAACTCGCCACAAAAACAATCACGGACGAAAGAAGAATGGGAAGCCACAACGCGTCTAGTCCTGTCATGGCCGCACAGCATCGCACACTTCCCCGCATGGGGTCAAATCCAACGCCTGGTTCCCTTCAAGTCAGCCAAGGGACCGCGCTCACCCCGATGAATTGCTGCCGGAGCCCTGAACAAGTCCTGCCGGTTCCTCGACGAATCGGTGTCCCGGCCGGGCTCCGTGAGGGATTTTTCATTAGGAAGATTAATGCTGCTCTAATTCTTCTTTAGAAGTCGGGGGCCATGATTACCTGCAGCGGGACGATTTGATCTTCCGGCGAGTTGTAAATGGCTGCTGTTTTTGCTCCCTCCGCTGCAAAGGCAGCCATTGGACAAGGGGAGCTTGAGCGATGACGGATCGGAACCAAAAGACATTTGGCATGCTGCGTTTCGCGGCAGCCTTGGTTGTAGCGATTGTTTACGTTGTGCTCGCACGTGGCGGGTACTGAGGCGCAAAGTTTGTCGAGCGGTAGGATCTGCCGGGAGGGCTAACCGGCGTCCAGGCAGACCTCACCAGGACCAAAACTGGAATACCTCTCCAAAGAGATCAGCACAGTCGAACCTGACTGTGCTGATTTGTTTATGGTTCGCTGAGATTTAGAAACCTCGCTCTATTAACCCAGGCACGCTGAGGTGTACCTCGCGATTCCTCATCGTCATTTTCTCCACGTACTTGGCCAGAATGTCCACTTCGATGTTGAGCGGATCACCGGGGCGCAATGCGCGCAGGTTGGTCGCTTCGTAAGTATGGGGGATGATGGCGATTTCCACCCGTTTTCCTTCAATCCCGGCAACGGTAAGGCTGATGCCTTCAATGGCGATTGAACCCTGAGGCACAACGTACTTTGTCAGCGGCGCGGGAAGCTCCAACACCAGGCGGCGGTCTTCGCGCCCCTCAATCTGCTGCACCTTCACCAGCTTGCCGACGCCGTCCACGTGGCCCTGAACAACATGCCCGCCAAGCCGGTCCTGCGGCCGCGCGGGCAGCTCCAGATTGACCAGCGATCCCTTGCGCAGGTTCTCCAGCGAGGTACGGCGTAAAGTTTCCTCCGCCAGGTCGGCGCTGAAATCTTTGCGCCCGAGTTCCACCGCCGTAAGGCATACGCCGCTGACGGCAACACTGTCGCCTGTCTTCAACTCTCCGGGAAGGTCCCCGGCAGCAATGGTAATGCGCGTGAGCACGCCGCCGCTTCCGGCGCGCTGACGGCGAATGCCTTCAATACGCCCGGTTTCCTGCACCAGTCCGGTGAACATCAGCTGGCCTCCTGCGATTCGTAAGGATCGCGCACGTAGCCTTCAACGGCAAAATCTTCCCCGAAGCGATGCAGGACAATGTTTTTCACTGCAGCGGCTTCGCTCATCCTGCGGTAGCCGGGCCCGGTGGCGAAGGGCACAGAACCCGTTCCGGCAAGAATTTTGGGCGCGTAATAGAAAAAAACCTTGTCTACGATCCCTGAGGCCAGCGCAGCCCAGTTCACCAATGCTCCACCTTCAATCAGCAGGCTGGTGATTTCCAGTTCGCCCAGGCGCGCGGCGATCTTCACCAGATCAGGACGGCCATCGGCCGTGCCAAGCGCGACCTGTTCCACGCGAATGCCGCGCGCCTCCAGTTCCTGCTTCTTCTTCTCTTCCGCAAAGGAGCACAGGACCAGCACATCTTCCTTCGCGGTTTTTGCCAGCCGCGATTCCAGGGGCAAACGGAGTCGGGAATCCAGGACCACGCGCAGCAAGGGACGCCGCCTCGATCGCCCGGTGCGGTCGGTGAGCAGGGGATCGTCGGCGACAACCGTGCCCACACCAACCATGATCGCATCCGACTCATGGCGCAGTTCCTGCACGTGGGCGCGCGCCTCCACGCTGGTGATCCAGCCTCCGGTGGCGCCACCTGCGCCCAGCGCTGAAGGATTGAACGACTCGCCGGGCGGCGGCGCTATTTTTCCGTCCAGGGTCATTCCGGATTTCAACGTCACCAGCGGACGCTTGCTGAGAATGTAGCGGGCAAACGCTTCGTTCAGCTTGCGCGCTTCCGCTTCCAGCAGTCCGGTTTCAACCGTGACGCCGGCTGCGCGCAGCTTTTCGAATCCCCTGCCTGCCACTTGAGGGTTGGGATCGGCCATCGCCGCCACCACGCGTTTAACACCCGCCGCAATCACCAGCTCCGCGCATGGGCCGGTGCGCCCGTGGTGCGAGCACGGCTCCAGATTCAGGTAGAGCGTGGCGCCACGCGCTTTGGCGCCTGCCCGCTCCAAAGCCAGCGCCTCGCCGTGCTTTACGCCTTCATAAGCATGGAAGCCGTCACCGGCAAGCTCTCCATTGGCGCCCACCACCACGGCCCCAACCAGGGGATTCGGTGAAGCCAGCGCGACGCCCTGGCGAGCCAATTCCAGGGCCCGACGCATGAACTGTTCGTCTTTTTCGCTGAAGCGCATCTTGGCTCTGCGATCAGGCCGCAAACAGCGAGTCGACAAAGTTCTCCGGGCTGAAAGGCAGAAGGTCGCCGGCCTTTTCGCCCACTCCCACGTAACGCACCGGCAGGCCGAGCTCGCGCGAGATGGCAATCACGACCCCGCCCTTTGCGGTCCCATCCAGCTTGGTAAGGACGATGCCGGTCACGCCGGCCGACTCGGTGAAGATGCGTGCCTGCTGCAATCCATTCTGCCCGGTGGTGGCGTCCATCACCAGCAGGACTTCATGCGGCGCGCCGGGAATAATACGCTGGGCCGTGCGCTTCATCTTCTCCAACTCCGCCATCAGGCTGGTCTTGGTGTGCAGGCGGCGGGCGGTATCCACGATCACACTGTCGACATGACGGGCCCTTGCGGCGTTGAGCGCGTCAAACAGCACCGCCGAGGGATCGCCGCCCGGTTTGGTCTTGATGACTTCCACTCCCGTGCGCGAACCCCAGATCTCAAGCTGCTCGATGGCGGCCGCGCGGAATGTATCGGCCGCGCAGAGCAGGACCGATTTGCCTTCACTGCGCAGCGCGTGCGCCAGCTTGCCGATGGTTGTGGTCTTGCCCGTGCCGTTCACGCCCACCACCATCACCACTTCCGGCTCGCCCTTCGACGGGGCGCCTGCCTTCGGCGGGGTCGACTTCAGGATCTCCAGCAGTTGTTCTTTGATAAGACGCTTCAGCTCGCTTGCGTCCTTGATCTGCTTGCGATCGGCTTTCTCGCGCAGCGTGCTCAGGAGTTCCTGCGTCGTCCTGGTTCCAATGTCGGCGCCGATCAACACGGCTTCAAGGTCATCCAGGGTATCGCGGTCAATTTCCTTGGTGAAAGCCAGGGCCTCATCAATGCGCTCGCTCAGGTTCTCGCGCGTGCGCGTGACCGCCTGTTTCATCTTGTCTACAAACGTAGGTTCGGGAGTGCCAAAAAGCGTCTGAATCATGAATGATTGCCGTCCGAGTCTTGATTTATAGCGGCTGGCAACGAGGACTGGAGCGTAACTGGCTTCGGCCGAGGGCCAGGGAGCCGCAGGGTCTGGACAAAGACCAGATTCAACACGTTGGAAAAGGGGAAATTAGAGCTGTTCGGCCGCGGTGGTCACGCCGACTTCCGCAGCCTGCGGGCCCGTGACCGTGGCCGCGCGCTGGATGCGCAGCTTGCCTGACTCGAAAACCTTGGTCATGGCAGCCACCACGTAAGGATCGAATTTCGTGGCAGCCAGAGAGTTGATGATGCGGATTACGTACTCGGGATCCATGGCCGCCTGGTAAGGTCGGTTGGTGGTCATGGCGTCAAAGGTATCGGCCACCATGATCACGCGCGGCATCAGCGGAATCTGGTCGCCCTTCAAGCCATGGGGATAGCCGCGGCCGTCGAGCGACTCGTGGTGCAGTTCGATGCCTGGCAGCATGTCGCGCAGCGCCTCAACCGGGCGGAGGATGGCCGCTCCCTTGGTGGTGTGCGTCTTCATGATCTCGAATTCTTCCGGCGTCAGCGCGCCCGGCTTTTTCAGGATGCGGTCTTCAATGCCGATCTTGCCTACGTCATGCAACAGAGCGGAAATGCGGATCTTTTCCACGTCTTCTTCGCTCAAGCCCATCTCTTTGGCGATGAGAATGGAGTAGCGCGTAACGCGATCAGAGTGGCCGCGGGTGTAAGGGTCCTTTTCGTCGACCGCACCGGCCAGCATTTGAATGGAGCTGAGGAACAGTGTCTTGTTTTCGTGAGCGGCTGTTTTCAGCTCATCGACGTACCGCTCCAGATCATCCGTCATGCTGTTGAAGGACTGCGCCAGTTCGCCGAATTCAGTCCTGCTCTTGAGCTGCACGCGCTGGGAAAAATCGCCGCCGGCAATGGTCCGGCTGGATTGCGTGAGAACGCTCAGCGGCGTGGTCAGGCGGCGCGTGGCCCAGATGCCGATGAAGATGCTGAACGCAATGGCGATCATGGCGAAGCGGATCGCTTCATGCTGCATGTCAACGATGTCGATGTAGGCCTCATTCTGAGGCTTCTGCGCCATCACGGCCCAACCCAGCGCCGGCACCGTGTCATACGTGCCCAGCATGGGGATGCGCGCCTTTCCTGCCTGGAGGGTGTACTGGCTGGTCGCAGTCACCCGCACCTTGGCGCTCTGCTCCACAAAATCTTTCACCAGTTGGTTGGAGCTCATGTCCTGGCCGGTGGCATACTGCACATTGGCCGAGGCCACGAGCCTTCCGGAACGGTCTACGACAAACGCATCCAGACCCTGGCGGTCGCGAGCCTCTTTGAGCTTCTGCACCAGATAGTTGAGATCGACGACCAGTTCCAGCGCTCCCTCCACCGTTTTGTTGGAGTCCTCGACATACTTGCTGATGACCATGACGGTGCGCGCCCGCTTGCCGGAACCGATGGCCAGCGCCTCGCCGTTGTATTCGCGATGGTCCCGGGCCGCGTTCAGCCCGCGCTCCAGTTCTTTCTCCAGGAAGGCATCAATATCCACGTCCCCTACGTAGATGTATCGGCCCTCCATGTTGACCAGGCGGGCGTAGGGAATCACGGACCCCGTGGAACCGATGCTGTTTTGTAGAAGACGCTCGACAGAAGGTGCTTGCAGCCGGGCTCCGCTGAGGTCGCCGCCGCTGGTGACCTGCACCGAGTAGGCAAGGTCGGAAAGCTTGGAAAGAATGTCCCTTTCCCGCTGCGCGATGGCCTCCGCCAGGCTGTTGCTCACCGTGTTCTGCAATATCTGCTCGTTGATCTGCAGGCGGTCGCGGTTGGTTTCAACGACCTTGGTGGCGTAGAAGTAAAGCGGCAGGACTCCCACCACGATCAGCACAAAAAGGATCGCGTAAATAATCGGAATCCTGGACGGTAGCGGAAGCTTCATAAGGCCCGGAGTTACCTGGAGTTACCTGCAAATTGTATTCTGAATCCGGCGGAATTCAGCAGGAAAAATGCCGTTACGGAAGTACCTTTGGGCCGGCATTGTTCGCTGTGGCGCGAAAACAGCGGCCTCTAAAACCGCTCCTCGGCCTTTCCCGGGCGGGTCATCAGCTCGCGGATGGCGTCGTGCGGCGACTTGCCGGCATGCAGGATGGCGTACATCTGCTCGGTGATGGGCATCTCCACGCCGTATTTTTTCGCCAGACCGATGGCCGCATTCGTGGTGAGTACGCCTTCCGCCACCATCCCTTTCATACCGGCGATGATCTGTTCCAGCTTCTGCCCCTGGCCCAGGGCCTCGCCCACGCTGCGGTTGCGCGAAAGACCTCCGGTGCAGGTCAACACCAGGTCGCCCATGCCGGCCAGGCCGGCCATGGTCTGCGGCTTGGCCCCGCAGCCAACCGCCAGGCGGGTAATCTCCGCCAGGCCGCGCGTAATCAGCGCCGCCACCGGGTTGTGGCCGATCTTCATTCCCGCGCACACGCCCGCGGCAATGGCAATCACGTTTTTCAGAGCGCCGCCCAGTTCCACGCCGGTCAAGTCGTCATTCACGTAGACACGAAAACACGGGTCGCTGAATTCTTTTTGCACCCGCGCCGCCAGGGAATGGTCTTTTGAAGCCACGGTGACCGCCGTCGGCTTCCCTTCCGCCACTTCTTTCGCGAATGACGGCCCGCTCAGCGCCGCCAGGGTGGGCTTGAATCCGCAGTACCGGCCCACCACTTCCTCGATTACCTGGCTCATGCGCAGCAGGGTGTCATTCTCCACACCCTTGGTGGCGCTGACAAAAAGCATTCGCGGCAACAGCCACTGCGCCATGTGCTCAAAGGTACGGCGGCAGTGATGCGAGGGCATGACGCTGACCACAATTTCAACTGCGTCCAATGCCTCTTTGAAATCGTTGGTGACGGCAACGTTCGGCGGGAGCGGGCAGCCGGGCAGAAACACGCTGTTGATGCGCGTCTCCTGGATCGCCTGCAGGACCTCCCTTTCGTAGGCCCACAGGCGGACCTCATGATCGCCGCGGCGTCCCAGCACAATGGCCAGTGCCGTTCCCCACGCGCCCGCGCCAATGACCGCAATCCGGCTCATGCCTGTTTCTCCGCCCCCGGCGCTTTGGAGCCGAACCGGTTCTCACCTCCAGCCAGCAGACGGCGGATGTTCTCATGATGCTTGGCCACGATCAGCCCGCTGATGATGCAGGTGGGGACCAGGGACGACCAGTCCGGATGCTCCATGAAATAAGCCGCTATGGGAAACGAGAGCGCCCCGAGGATGGAGCCCAGAGAGACGTAGCGCGTGGCGGCAACGGTCACAATGAAGATCGCCAGCGAAATGAGCAACGCCTTGGGAAAAAGCAGGATGAAAACGCCCAGTGCCGTAGCCACTCCCTTGCCGCCCTTGAATTTCAACCATACGGGGAACATGTGGCCGAGCACGGCGAACAGCGCGGCGAGGGACATGTAAGGAAGAGGCGAAACCCCTGAAGGCGCAATGCGAGCGGCGATCCACACCGCCGCAAGCCCTTTCAACGCGTCCAAAGCCAGCGTGGCGATGCCCAGCCCCTTGGAGCCGGACCGCGCAACGTTGGTCGCCCCGATATTGCCGCTGCCGCTGCGACGAATGTCCTCGCCGCGAAACATCCTGACCAGCAGATACCCGAACGGTATCGAGCCAAGCAGGTATGCGGTGATGGTGATCGTGAGGTAAGTGGTCATTGAATAGCGCTGTTTTTCTTCCAGCGTAGATCTTAAGAGCTCAATCCAAACCTCTCCAGCTTCGTATACTTCGATCCGCCACGGCCCAACTCGCTGCGGTAAAGCCAGAACTCGCGAGCAGTCATTGTACCGAACTGCGGCGCAGGTTCGCGCTCCATCAGCGGCGCCAGTCCCTTGAGGCTGTGCGGGCTGGATCCCGAGCGCGCCAGAGTCAGATGAGGATTGTACTCGCGTTCTTCGCGGGCGATGTCCAGCGCTTCCAGCTTCTGCTCAATGGTTGATGCCAGCCGCGGCAACTCCTCGCCGGCATCCACACCGGCCCAGAAGACCCGTGGCGAGCGAGGGTTGGGGAAGAAACCGACCTTGCCGAACGCAACAGTAAACGGCGAGGCGCTCACGCCGGCCAGCGCTTTCTTGATCCCATCAAGTTGCTGGTCTTTCACTTCGCCCACAAACTTCAGTGTCAGGTGCAGACCCTCAACGCGGGCCCAGCGGGCCTCCGGAGCATACGGCCGGACGCGCTCCACGTATTCCGCCAGCCGGGCGCGGATTTCGCCGGGGATGTCCAGTGCAATGAAGATGCGCATCTCACTTCAACCTGCGGCGCACCATGTCCAGGGCCTGCTGCGTGGCCCAGTTTCGTATGCGTTCACGGCCGCCGAAAAATTTCCGTTCCGCCACCTCAGTCTTGTCTTCGCCGCTCAGGGCAACGTAGACCAGACCTACCGGTTTGAGCGCCGTCCCACCGTCAGGACCGGCAATCCCGGTGATGCCCACGCCCAGCGTGGCCTTGCATTGCTTCCGGATGCCTTCAGCCAGGTGGCTGCAGCCCTGGCTGCTCACCGCGCCATGTTCGGTGATCAGCAGGGGCGGCACGTCGGCAAAGAGCGTCTTCAAACTGTTGTCATACACCACGGCGCCGCCAAGAAAATAGCGTGAACTGCCCGGGACCGAGGTGATGCGTTCGGCCAGCATGCCACCGGTGCATGACTCCGCCGCGGCCAGCGTGGCCCCGCGCATCTGCAGGTAGTAGCCCACGATCTGTTCCATGCTCTCACCGTGGGTGGCAAAGACGGCGTCTTCGAATTCGTCCTCCAGAGCTGAAGCCAGGGAATCCACTTTTTGCTGCGCCTCCTCCTGCGTGTTGCCGTGCGCGCGCAGGTGAAGCTGCACTTCCCCGGGACTTCCTGCCAGGACCGTGGTTTCCACATCCTTGTGGTGCCTGTAAATGCCGGCGGCACGGGCATCCACCGCCGATTCACCGATCATGGCGATCTTGATTTCGCCGGTAGCGATGAAACGCCGCGGAACGAGCTTGCGCAGCCGGCTCACGCACTGCCCTTCAAACATCGCCTTGAGTTCGTGCGGCGGCCCGGGCAGCAGAATCACGACGGCCTCCCCACCTGCATCCCGCACATGGAGAAACTGACCCGGCGCGCTGCCGCGGCCGTTGGGCAGGACCTCGGCGCCATCGATCACGTCGCCCTGCTGCGCGTTGTTTTCCGCCATCTTCCAGCCGCGGGCGGCGAAGCGGGCGCGCAGCTCTTCCACGATCTCAGGATGGCGAACCAGGCGGCGTTTCAGCACCTCGGCAACACACTCGCGGGTCAGGTCGTCTTCCGTGGGACCGAGCCCGCCCATGAAGATCACAATGTCGGCGCGCGCCAGCGCAGCCTGCGCGGCGTGGATAAGGTCGGAACGACGGTCTCCCACCACGGTCTTAAAGCTGACCTCCACGCCCAGTTCGTTGAGTTTGGCCGTGAGATAGAGTGAGTTCGTGTCCTGGCGGAACGGCGTGAGCAGTTCCGAGCCAATGGCAATGATCTCAGCTTTCACGGTGAAGAGTTTAAATGAGAGATAGCGGTTGGACACCCCAGGCGAGATGGAAAATCGCGCTGGTGGTGGCCAGCACCGCGCCGCCGGTGCGGGTGAACGCCAGACCCACAAGGCCATGGCCTGCAATCACAAGAGAGGCCACCTTGTCCGGCGTGATCTTCACAATCCCCCGCTTGCCCGCCAGGGACGCCGCCACATAAAGGTTGCCCTGGGCGTCAAAAGCAAGCCCCTGGGGGCGTCCGAGCCCGCGGTAGAAAACAGAGACTGTCCCGTGCGGATCAACGGCATACACGGCGTCAAAACTTGAGGTGGTGGGACCGCTGACGTACAGCGTTCCATTGGGCGCAAAAGCCAGATGGTAGGCAGCCACGCTCGGCTCCAGCGTAGCAAAAACGAACATCTGCCGGTCGGGCGCGATGCGCCAGATAGTCCCGCTGCGGTCGCCCACGTAAAGGCTGCCTTCGCGGTCAAAGGCAATGCCCGTGGCCACGCCCAGACCTTCGGCATAGGTTGTCATGCTCCCGCTGGGAGACACGCGATAGATCGTGCCGTCGTAACGGGAAGAGACGTACAACTGGCCTTCGCGATCAAAGGCCATGCCGGTGGCGTTCATCAGGTCAGAAAGAAACGGCTTGACTGCGTAATTCGTGTCGATTTTGTAGATGGAAACCGGCACTTTCTGGCCGCGCGCGCCGGAATACGTGACATAGGTGTTCCCCTCCGGGTCGATGGCGGGGTTGGCCACGGGGTGAAGGTTTTCCGCCAGAGGCTGGGCAATCGCGATCTCGCGTGCATTGCTGGCGTGGCCGTTGCTGTGCACCGTGACCTGGCCGGACTGCGCGCCATAAGGAACGCGCGTGATCACAAAATCTTCCGAGCTGACCACGATGGAGCCGTTCACGCCGTTGAAGCTGACCTGCGGGCGGGCCAGGCTGGGCGGCTTCAGCGATTTGCCCACAATACGCACCTCGCCGCCGGGCAGCGCGGCTGCAGGCTCGATAGCCTCAATATACGGATTGCCATTTACGTTTTTTCTGCCCAGCAGAGTGTCTGAAATGCCCATGGGACGGTCTTACCGCGCTAAAAAATAAATCCCCAACTGCAACAGGACCAGCGCGTAGAGTCCTGCGCCCACGTCGTCCATCATGATTCCCGTTCCGCCGGGCAGTTTTTCCAGGCGCCGCAGAGGAAAAGGCTTCACGATATCGAAGCTACGAAAAAGTATAAAGCCCGCAAGAAGGTATTTCCAAGCGAGGGGGGCGCCGATCAGCGCGATCATCTGCCCGGCCACCTCGTCGATCACCACGAAACCCGGGTCTTCCGCTCCGCTTTCACGCGCAACCACCGTGGAAGGCGGTATTCCGGTCAGTGTGATGGCAACCGCGGCCAACGCGGCTGCCGGCAGGAGCCAGCCGGGGCCGATGGCATGCGCGATCAGCCACCACAAGAACACGGTGGCGCCTGACGCCCATGTTCCCGGCCCGGGATGCATGTACCCGATATAGAAAAAAGTGGCGATAAGCCAGGAGAAATGGGATTTGCTTGCGGTGGTTGGGGCGGACGGCATCCGCTTCAGAATACGATATTGGGCAGCCAGAGACTAGAAAAACGTCTCTCACCGTCTCGCAAATCAGCAGCGAGTCAGTGTTTTCCGATTGAAGAATCGTCGTCGCCCGGCTTCCGGCCAGCCTGTTCTTCCGCCATGTTCTCCAGCATCTCCGGATCCGTGATCGGCGTGGAAATCACGTAGCCGCCGCTGGCCCATTTGCCCAGATCGATCAGGCGGCAGCGTTCGCTGCAGAAAGGAAAGTTCTCTTCGCCTGCCGTAACCAGGGCGCGGCAGGTGGGACAGCGAAACGAACTGACTTTCTTTCTGGGCATACTTTAAGTTAGATGATTACGGTTCCTCGACGATGCGCGCCACCAGGTCGTAATCATGCGCCTCGGTGATTTCGCAGCGGTAAAACTTCCCCGGCTCAAGTTCCTCACGGTCGCCGAAATCATTGATGAACAGCTTGCCGTCGATTTCCGGAGCGTGCATCTCCGTTCGGCCTTCCCAGAGCAGCTCCGTTTCTTCCGACGGGCCGAGCGCCAGGACATCGAACCGCCGGCCCACCAGTTTGCGCTTTGCCTTCTTGCTGATCTGTTTCTGGACTTGCATCAGCTTGCGGCGGCGGGCCTCGATCGTACGCCTGGGAACTTTGCCTTCCAGGTGGAATGCCGCTGAGCCTTCTTCGTCAGAGTAGCTGAAGACGCCCAGCCAGTCGAACTGCGCGGCTTTCACGAAGTCGCACAGTTCCCCAAAATCTTTTTCGGTCTCTCCGGGAAAGCCGACGATGAAGGATGTGCGCAGCGTGAGATTGGGGATAGCACGGCGCATCTTCTCAATCGACTTCAGAAATATCTCTGCTCCAGCCCCGCGCTTCATGCGCTTTAAGAGCGAAGCCGAAGCGTGCTGCAGCGGCACATCGATGTAAGAGCAGATTTTTTCGTGCTCGGCGATGGTCTCCAGCAGCCTGCCGGTAATCTTGTTGGGATAGGCATAGAGGAAACGCACCCAGCGCAGGTCTTCTATTGAGGCCAGACGCTCCAACAGCAGCGCCAGGCCGTCTTTCAGGCCCAGGTCCTCGCCGTAACAGGTGGTGTCCTGGCCGATGAGAGTGATCTCGCGCACGCCGCCGGCGGCCAGACGTTCGGCCTCAGCAATCACGGACTCAAAATGGCGCGAGCGAAACTTGCCGCGTAGCTGGGGAATGATGCAGAAGCCGCAGGGGTGGTCGCATCCTTCTGCGATCTTGATGTAAGCCGAAGCCCGGGGCGTGGCCAGCACGCGCGGGGTGTTTTCATCGTAAAGGTAGTTGGGCAGATCGGCGATGGCGCCATCCCACTCGGCGCGGGAAAACCTTCCACTCTGCTCGCGGGCGAGGCCTTCGGCGCGCGAGGGCACGCCGGATTTCAGCGCCTGGCTGGCGGACGCCGCATTGAGAATGACAAAAGGCGAGTCGTTTTGCGCCGCATCGCTGCCCGGGCGCAGTCCCACGGCGGCAAGAATCTCATCCAACTCGCCGGTGCCGACCACGGCGTCCACTTCAGGAATGTTCTTGCGGATCTCATCGCGGTAGCGTTCCACCAGGCATCCGGCCACCACCAGTTTTTTTGCCCGGCCGCTGGTCTTGTGCTGCACCATCTCCAGGATGGTGTTTACAGACTCCTGCTTGGCGGAATCGATAAACGAGCAGGTGTTGACCACGATGACGTCGGCCTCGTCAGCCTTTGCGGTGATTTGCGCCCCGCCGCTGTGCAGCATGCCCATCATCACCTCGCTATCCACCAGGTTTTTGGGACAGCCCAGGCTTACAAAGCCTACCTTCAAGGGAGCCTGCGGCGACGAGGAGTTTTCCTGCGGGGGCGCTACTGTGGAGTTCTCAACTGGCATCCGGTCTCTACATTTTAGCATCTCTGATTCCGGCCTCCTTGCGGCAACCATGGCAAAGGAGAGCAGAATTGCGGGTCCGAATTCGGGCCACGTCTGAGAAGGAGTTCGACCTATGCTATCCAGACTCGGGACACTGATGGTTGTACTTGCCGCGCTGTTCCTGGCCTTCTCCGCCGCGGGCAAGAACCAAAAGCAGAAAGACCAACCTGTCAAAGTCACTATGAAAGATGCGCAAGGGAAAGACGTGGGCACGGCCACGCTTTCATCCGCGGTCCACGGCGTCAGGATCAAGCTGGACCTGAAGAATCTTCCCCCGGGAGAACATGCGATTCATATCCATCAGAACGCCCGGTGCGACCCGCCCGACTTCAAATCGGCCGGAGGCCACTTCAATCCCTACAACAAGAAGCACGGCCTGGAGAACCCTGAAGGTCCGCACGCCGGGGACATCCCCAACTTCAACGTAGACGCCAGCGGGAAGGCCACAGAAACCATTGGCGCACCGGGCGTGACCATGGGCGAAGGCGCCAACTCGGTCTTCGCCGGAGGCGGAACCGCGCTGGTAATCCACGCGAAGGCCGACGACAACAAGACTGACCCATCCGGCAACTCCGGGGACCGGATTGCCTGTGGAGTGATTGCGAAGTAAGGTCTGCGATCTTTGCCGGCGCTGCAAACAGGCTCCAGCGGACTTAGTTGGGAACAGAGTTTTCAACTGCGTGCGACGCGCGCCGGCGCCACTGAATCAGGCAGGTAATCGTAGAAAGGAATCCCAACACGGCCCACAGCCCTGCGCCCAGAGCAAACAAACCCAGGCTCGCATCGGCCAGTACACTCTCGTCTGCAAGCATGACAAGCGAAGATGATAGCCCCACAACCATGATCAAAGCGCCGGCGAACCCTTCGATGAATCGCAGGCCAGGGAGAACCATTCCTCGCCTC
>OBLQ010000575.1_pt1 | contig 14083 bp, 14 predicted proteins | sample 1519881 | NCBI WGS metagenome assembly OBLQ01 (sample SAMN01911456, study PRJEB22533) | soil metagenome | biome: Soil | place: Malaysia | collected 2012-04-30 | depth DG_metagenome m | reverse complement strand
GGCCCCCTGGATCGGGATCAGGTCGGGGTATTGAGCCGGTGGCTGGCCTCTCTGCAATGAGGGCGCAGTCGTCGCAGACGCCGGATGGGCAGGAAAGCCTGACGTCCAAATCCATGGCAGCGGCATGACACATACAAATGATAGGGGTATTCGCGGCTGGACTGATCCGGGCCCGGGCGTTATAAATGCGTCCCTATGAACAGCGTCGTCATTGCCCCCTCCATCCTTTCCGCAGATTTTGCCAGCCTCGGTGCCGAGATCCGCGCCATCGACGAGGGCGGCTGCGACTGGGTGCATGTGGATGTGATGGACGGGCGCTTCGTCCCGCCGATCACCATCGGCGACAACATCGTGAAGGCCATCCGCCCGCATACGAGCAAGCCTTTGGATGTGCATCTGATGATCGTCGAGCCGGACCGCCAGGTCGAGGCCTTCGCCAAGGCCGGGTCCGATATCATCACCGTGCACCAGGAGGCCTGCATCCACCTGGAGCGCACGCTGCAGCTGATCCGCTCGCTGGGCAAGCAGGCCGGCGTCAGCCTGAATCCGGCCACGCCGGTATCGACGATCCGCCACGTGCTGCACTGCACGGACATGGTGCTGTTGATGAGCGTGAACCCGGGCTATGGCGGTCAGAGCTATATCCATGCCGTGACGGACAAGATCCGCGAGGCCCGGCGCATGCTCGACGAGGCCGGTTCCGATGCGCGCCTGCAGGTCGACGGTGGCGTCAATGCGGCGACGATGGCCGAGGTGGCCGCGGCTGGAGCGGATACCTTCGTGGCCGGTTCGGCCGTATACGGCAAGCCGGATTACGGTGTGGCGATTCGCGAATTGCGCACCCTGGCCGAAGGGGCGGCGCAATAAGTACTCTGATTTTTTTTGGGGTATAAAAAGGCGTCGGAAGCGAGTATTATCGGCCGTTGCATATGGCTGGGGAGCCTAAGCCGGTAGATTTCTGGATGCTCTAGGGCATCACGCAGAGCATGAAAAACAGAGGGGGGGGAGCCTTATGAGGCTTGGTGCGAAGACTCCGTATTCGTTTGTATTCTGGTGCATGGCCATCGTGGTGGCCGCGGGGCTTTTGCTGCCCCTGACTGCACAGGCTGACGATGTCAGCAATGATCCGCAGCCGATCGATTTCCCCCATTACATCCACGCCGGCAAATTCAAGATCGATTGCATGTACTGCCATACCTATGCCCGCCGCAGCAAGGTGTCGGGCATCCCGATGGTGGCCAAGTGCATCGGTTGCCATTCCCATATCCCGGCGGTGCGGGAGAAGCCGCGCATCAAGAAGCTGTTCTCCTACTGGGAGAAGAAGGAGCCGATTCCATGGCTCAAGGTGCATGACCTGCCGGATTTCGTGTATTTCCCGCACAAGCGTCATATCCAGCGCTTCATCTTCAAGGACGGCCGTCCCACCCAGCAGGTGTGCGGCATGTGCCACGGCGACGTGAAGACCTTTGTCACGGCGCAGAAGATCCGGCCGCTGACGATGGGATGGTGCCTGAGCTGCCACAAACAGTTCCAGGGTGATTCGGACATCGGCAAACCGGCGCCGGCCAGCCGCTGGATGGTGCCGACCAGTACCGCGCCGCTGATGCAGGTGGATAACCCGCAGCCTGCGGTGCTGAATCCGGAGCATCCGGAGACGATGACCCATGCCGAGATCGCGAAGCTGACCGACCAGCTGCCCGAGAGCGTCAAGGAACATATGGTCCGTGCGCCTCACGATTGCTGGAAATGCCACATCTAAGCTGCTGGTCGAGAAGGAGAGGGAGACGATGAGCCGTAATTCATGGAGCCGCCGTACATTCCTGAAGGCCATGGGTCTGGGAGGTGCCGGCAGCGCACTGCTTCTGAGCGGATGCGGGGATACCGATATCATCAATGAGGTGGACCTGGAGGTCCGCAAGGAGAAGGTCGAGCCGAACGTCGATCCGCAGGACTTCGTCCAGCCCGGCGTCGACCTGTACTATGCGTCGACCTGCCGCATGTGCCCCGCGGGCTGCAACCTGCATGCGCGCATCCGTGAGGCCCGCGTGCTGAAGCTCGAGGGCAATCCGGGATCGCCGGTCAACCACGGGCGCCTGTGCCCGATGGGCCAGGCCGGCCTGCATGCGCACTACAACCCGGACCGCCTGACCAAGCCGATGATCCGCAAGAACGGCGGCCTGGTCGAGATCAGCTGGGACGAGGCCATGGATACCCTGAAGGAGAGGCTGGCCAAGAAGAACGGCAAGCTGGCCTGGCTCAACGGTGCGGTCAGCGGCCATCATGCGGCCCTGATCAAGACCTATCTCGATGAGGCCGGCTCGAAGAACTTCTTCGTGTTCGACACCCTGCCGCCGGCCGTCGGCCATGCGGCGAACGAGGCCATGTTCGGCAATGCCATGCCGAGGCTGGACTTCAAGAAGGCCAAGGTGATCCTGTCCTTCGGCGCGGACTTCCTGGCCACCTGGATGTCTCCGGTGCAGTTCGCCACCCAGTACGCGGATTTCCGCGAAGCCCCGCGCGGCACCCTGGTCATGGTCGAGTCGAAGATGACCATCACCGGCGCCAATGCCGACCGCTGGATCGGCATCCGTCCGGGCACCGAAGGTCACCTGGCGATGGCCCTGGCCTCGCTGCTGATCCAGGATCCCGCATATGCCAAGCGCCTTCCCAAGGACCTGGTGGACGAGATCTCGAAGGTCGACCACGATGAGGTGGCGAAGATCACCGGCGTGACGGGCGATCGCATGCATCACCTGCACAATCTGCTGACCGCCAACACGCCGAGCCTGGTACTGTCCGGTTCCTCGGCCGAGGGCGTGGAGCACGGCTCCGAGACGGCCCGTGCCGTGCTGTTGCTCAACATCATCCTCGGCAATGTCGGCGAAACCATTCTGCCGCGATCCGAGGCGGTGTTCCCGGACCTGATGCCGAAGATGGGCGGCTGGGCCGAGATGAAGGCCTTCCTGGACGGCCTGAACAGCGGCAGGTTCGACACCGCCGTGGTGTTCGGCAGCAATCCGCTGTACCAGGCGCCGGACTTCATGCATGCGGACAAGGCCTATGCCAAGGCCGCTTACCGCATCGCCTTCTCGATGTTCCCGGACGAGACCACGATGGCCTCGGACCTGGTGCTGCCGATCCATTCCTATCTCGAGGAGTGGAACACGGCGATGCCGGCCTATTCACCCGAGGACGGCTTCATCGGCCTGCAGCAGCCGGTGATGACCCCGGTGTTCGGCGACGGCAGCACGCGCGGCTTCGGCGACCTGCTGCTGGCGGTCGTCACCGAGATGAATCCGAAGTACAAGACCTGGAAGGACTACGAGGCCTATGTGCGCGGGGCGCTGCTGGCCATGAAGCCGGTCCTGGTCAACCCGCCGGTGCCGACCGTTGGCGGCCAGACCGCCGACGAGGCCTTCCATCAGGGCATCCAGTCCGACGGCTATGTCCGCCTGAAGACCAAACCGGCCCCGGCCATCAAGACCAAGCTTGAGGCGGTCAACCTGCCCCAGGCCCCGAAGGCGAACGCGCAGTATCCGTTCCGGCTGCTGCCCACCGCCCGCCTGGGCCTGTGGGACGGCCGGCACGCCAACCTGCCCTGGCTGCAGGAGCTGCCGGACCAGCTGGCCGAGGTCGTCTGGGATTCGTGGGCCGAGATCCATCCGTCCACGGCCAAGAAGCTCGGCGTGGAGACGGGCGACGTGCTGCGCGTGAGCTCCGCTTCCGGTTCGGTCGAGGTCAAGGCCTTCGTGTTTCCGGGCATCCATCCGGACGCCGTCGCCATCCCGCTGGGCCAGGGCCACACGGAGTACGGCCGCTATGCCAAGGGCATCGGCGTCAACCCGTACCGCATCCTGGATCCGAAGTTCGATGCCAAGACCGGTGAGCTGGCGACCTTCGCCACCGACGTGCAGGTGGTCAAGGTGGCCGACCGCGGTCCGATCGTGACCCTGGCGCACGGCGATCTGGTGCTTGAGAACGGCAGCGACTCGCAGGCCGGGCGTCATTTCGTCAAGACGGTCACGGCCAAGCAGTTCAACCGTACCGAGGAGGCATAACCATGGGCCTGAAACGCATGCTCGAAAACTGGTCGGACTTCCGCAAGGACGACTACTACGACAACGAGCCCTACATGTGGGGCATGGCCATCGACCTGAACAAGTGCATCGGCTGCGGTGCCTGCGTGACGGCCTGCTACGCGGAGAACAACCTGCCGGTGGTCGGCAAGGAGCACTACTCCCGCGGTTATGCCATGCACTGGATGCGCATCGAGCGCTACTGGGATGAGCCGGACGGCAAGACGGATATCGACCAGGCGGTGGAAACGGACTTTCCGGAGCGCGGTGCCCACTACATCCCGATGCTGTGCCAGCAGTGCAACCATGCACCCTGCGAGCCGGTGTGCCCGGTGGCGGCCACCTACCATACGCCGGACGGCCTGAACGCACAGGTCTACAACCGCTGTGTGGGTTCGCGCTACTGCGGCAACAACTGCCCCTACAAGGTGCGTTACTTCAACTTCTTCGACTTCTGGGAGGATCTGCCGCATCCGCTGGAGTATCAGCTGAACCCGGATCTGTCGGTGCGTACCAAGGGCGTGATGGAGAAGTGCACCTTCTGCGTGCAGCGCCAGCGCGCCGCCAAGGACGCGGCCGAGGATGCCGGGCATCCGAATCATGTCGAGGACATGTCGTTCATGACCGCCTGCCAGCAGACCTGCCCGACGCGGGCCATCGTGTTCGGAAACCTCAGGGATCCGAAGAGCGAGGTGTCCAAGCTGTGGGCCAGCCATCAGGTCGAGCTCGACCGTACCGAGCAGGACAAGATCAGCGACGTGCGCGGGTACCGCGTGTTCGAGGAACTGAATGTGGAGCCCTGCATCATGTACATGGACCGGGTTCGCGATATCGAGGCCTGAGGATCAGCTCACTGGAGTCCACAGCGTTAATTGAGGGGAGAACGACCAAATGATGGACAGCATGAAAGACATTGAATGGGCCAGAATCAATAAGGACGTGCTGGGGAGCCTTGAAACGCCCCGCGTCACGTTCTGGATCGTCCTGGCCGTCTGCTCGGTGCTCGTACTGTGCGGCGTCGCGGCGGAGGTATACCAGTACAACAACGGTCTGGGCGTGGCCCTGATGGATCGCCCCCATTTCTGGCAGTTGTACATCTCGAACTTCATCTTCTGGATCGGCATGAGCCATTCGGGCACGCTGCTCTCCGCAGTGCTGCTGCTGACCAAGGCGGACTGGCGCAAGCCGATCTACCGTTTCGCCGAGGCGATGACGCTGTTCTCGATCCTGACCGCCGCCTTCTTCCCGGTGATCCACCTGGGCCGCGTCTGGAATATGTACTGGGTGCTGCCGTACCCGAACGAGCGCGGCATCTGGCCGAACTTCCGTTCCCCGCTGCTGTGGGATGCCTCGGCCATCTTCACCTACGCCACCAGTTCGGCGCTGTTCCTGTACATCGGCATGATCCCGGATCTGGCGATCTGCCGCGACAACGCCAGGGGCTGGCGCAAGCCGCTGTACTCCCTGCTGTCCCTGGGCTGGATGGGCCGCGCCCGCGAGTGGATCGCGTTCCGCAAGACCTACGTGCTGATGGGCTGCTTCCTGGTGCCTCTGGCCGTGTCCGTGCACTCGATCGTGGCCTCGGACTTCGCGATGTCCATCGTGCCGGACTGGCACATCACCTCGTTCCCGCCGTACTTCGTGGCCGGCGCGCTGTACTCCGGATGTGCGGCCATCATCACGCTGTTCGTGATGCTGCGCTACATCTTCAAGTTCGAGGCCTACATGACCATCGACATCCTGGACAAGGTCGCCAAGCTGACCTTCGCCATCGCCATGGTCTGGAACTACCTGAACCTCAGCGAGTACGCCGCGATCTGGTACAGCAACGACATGTACGAGCATGAGGTGCTGATCCAGAAGTTCATCGGCCCGTACTGGCCGGTGGTGTGGGGCATGATCCTGTGCTCGACCGTGGCACCGTTCGCCATGGCCTTCAAGAAGTTCCGCCAGAGCCTGTGGGGCATGTTCGGGCTGTCGATCGTCATCCAGCTCGGCATGTGGCTGGAGCGCTTCCAGATCGTCAGCCCGTCGCTGGCCAGCAACCACGAGCCCTGGACCTGGGCCGTCGTGTGGCCTGGCATGGTGCAGATGACGATCACGGCCGCGAGCTTCGGCTGGTTCACGATGCTCTTCCTGATCTTCTGTAAGGTGTTCCCGAGCGTGTCCATGTACGAGGTCAAGGAACTGGTGTTCCCACCACCGCCGCGTCAGCGCCCGTAGCGAGCTCGAGGATCTAGCAAGGAGAAGGATGAGGCGATCCGTGCTCGGGAGGGAATGGCATGAGAAGGAAGAAACTGAGTGTACTGTTCGCGCTGTACGACGACTTCGACCGGGCGCGGGATGTGGTCGCCGACCTGAAGATCCTGGACATGAAGGAGCTGGTCGTCGAGGACATCGAGCTGTACTCGCCGATCGAGCATCCGGAGGTGGAGGAGATACTGGGCGATATCGAGCCGCCGATCCAGCGCTTCACCTTCTTCGGCGCCATCACCGGCGCGGTCTGCGTCTTCCTGCTGGTGGCCGCGGCGGCGCAATCGATGTTCACGGTGCAGCCGCAGGGCGGCAAGCCGGTGATCCCGCTGCCGACGGATATCGTGATCACCTATGAGGGCACGATCCTGTTCGGCGTCTGGATCACGCTGGTCGGTTTCCTGATCTATTCGGGGATGCCGCGCCGGCGCCTGAAGGAGTACTACAGCCACAAGGTCAGTGAGGACCAGATCGGCATCGAGGTTCACATGAAGCCGGAGAACAAGGACAAGGTTCGCGAAACCCTGCAGAAATCCGGCCCACTCGAGATCAGGGAAGTGTAAGCATGAAAAAGTATCTGTTGATCATCATCTGCATTCTCGCGCTGCCGGTCGCGGCCCAGGCATGGCCGTGGTCGCGTGACCTGATGGACCAGCCGTCGCTCAAGCCGCAGGAGCCGCCGCTGTTCACCTATCCGAAGGATTCGGTGCCGGTGGGCGGCCTGTGGACCAAGGTGGCCGATCGCGATGCCGCGGATCACATGAAGAACCCGATGCCGGCCACCCAGGAGTCGATCCGCATGGGGCATGCGCTGTTCATGACCTACTGCCTGCCGTGCCACGGTCCCGACGGCAAGGGTGACGGCCTGGTCGGGCAGGTGTTCGAGCTGCAGCCGGCCGACCTGAGCTCGGATTACGTCAAGGGCCTGTCCGACGGCTGGATCTTCGGCACGATCACCTTCGGCAGCTACATCATGCCGCACTACGGCTACGACATGCGCCCGTGGGAGCGCTGGGATGTGGTCAACTATGTGCGCAACGTGCTCGAGAAGCCGATGGACGTGAAGACGAAGGAAGAGCGGGCCAAAGAGATGAAGGAGTACTTCTCGAAGTACAACAAGCCGCAATCGCTGGGCAAGGAGTAACAGATGCATTCGTATGCCAACTGGGCCATCCTGATGGACAACTTCCTGTTCGTCCTCTACATACCGCTGGCAGCCGTGTTCTGGTGTGCCGTCCTGCATCTGGTCAACGGCAAGTGGCGTTTCGAGGTGCGTGGGGTCCTGGCCTCGGCCACCGCACTGTTCCCGCTGGGCTTCGTACTGCTGCTGATCATCCTGGCGGCCGGCCAGCGCTGCTTCCCCTGGATGGGGGGCGACAATGTCGGCGGCGAGCCTTTGAACGGCTGGCACAACATCACCTTCTTCAACGTGCGCGAGATCGTGCTGTACCTGGCCGTCTGGGGCTTCTGCTCGTACTTCGTCAGGTTGCAGAAGACCGAATTCCCGAATGCGCCCGAAGCCATGCGCCGGCGCTTCCGCAACGTGGCGCTGCTGGTGCCTTTCGTCTATTGCATCTACGGCACCATCATCGCCTGGGATTTCGAGATGACGCAGATCCCGCGCTGGTGGAGCCCGATCTACGGCCCGTACCATTTCGAGAGCATGATGCGCATGTTCCTGGCCTTCTCGATCATCGCCCTGTTCATCCTGCGCAAGCGCGACGTGCTGAAGGTTCCGATGCATGACTACGTGTTCAATTACATCGCGCAGATCATGCTGGCGTTGACCATCATCTGGACCTATGCCTTCTTCGTGCAGTACCTGGTGATGTGGTACGGCAAGCTGCCGGATGAGATGATGCGCTACTTCAAGATGATGGACGGCCCCAACTGGTTCCTGTTCTGGGCCTTCTTCTTCATGAACTCGTTCATCCCGTTCCTGATGCTGATCTTCAAGGCGATGCGCAATTCGCCGGCACTGATGCTGATCCCGTCGGCCAGCATCGTCATGGGCACCTTCCTGGAGCGCTACATGTGGATCATCAGCCCGCATGCGGACGACATCGACCATACGCCGTTCCTGTCCTCCTGGGTGGATGTGGCCATCACGGTCTCGGTGCTGATCGCCGCCTACCTGCTGTGGTCGCGGCGCATGCGCAAGGACGGCCTGCTTTACGAAGAGGGCCTGGCCGAGGAGACTGCCTCGGCCTAAGGCAGATTTCTCCGGCGCCTTCCGGGGCCGGCGGCGCAGCCGCCGGCCCTTTCTGCGTCCGAAGGCGGGTGCGCCGAGATGACACAGCCGGGCATGCCGCGCATGCAAGAAGGGTTATACAGCCGTGCCGTTCAGGGTAGAATCGGGGCCGATTTCTGGCCGATGCGATGAAAGCGTCGGCAGGCGGGTCCGGGGACTGTGCGGCCAGTACTTCGGATTTTTCTTCATCCCATCCCGGAAGCGTCGCCCCGATTCGGCGCGATGGTGGGGTGAGGGTATCCGCAAAAGGTGACGATCATGGACGGAAAGACAAAGCCGACATTCGATATTCTGAATGCACCGCCGCTCGGCAGGAGCGGCAAGGATCTGGTCAACGGCATCCAGCGGCATTACATCCGCACCCTGGGCCGGCATGAGGCCGACCATGTCGAGCATTACCGCTACCAGGCGCTGGCCTTCACGATCCGCGATCATCTGATGGAGTGCTGGCGCAACACCAAGCATGTGCAGGAGGCCCATGCCAACCGCCGGGCCTATTACCTGTCGCTGGAATTCCTGATGGGACGCGCCTTGGGCAATGCGGTGCTGAACCTGGGCCTGGACGAGGCCGTGGTCGAGGCGCTGTACGGCCTGGGCCTGGACATGGAGACCATGTTCGACGAGGAGCATGATGCCGGGCTGGGCAACGGCGGCCTGGGACGGCTGGCTGCCTGCTTCATGGACAGCTGTGCCACGCTGCGCCTGCCGGTCATCGGCTACGGCATCCGCTACGAGTACGGCATGTTCCGCCAGCTGATCAATGACGGGCACCAGGTCGAGGAGCCGGATCACTGGCTCAGAAACGGCAACATCTGGGAGATCGAACGCCCCGAATACGCCCAGCGCGTGCATTTCGGCGGCCGCGTCGAGCACTACCGCGACGAGGAAGGGGTGTTGCGCAAGCGCTGGGTGGACACCCACGACGTGCTGGCCGTGCCCTTCGACATGCCGATCCCCGGCTACAAGAACGGCACGGTGAACACGCTGAGGCTGTGGAAGTCCGCGGCCACCGACGAGTTCAACCTCGGCGAGTTCAACGCAGGCAGCTACCCGGAATCGGTGGCGGCGAAGAACGCGGCCGAGAACATCACGATGGTGCTGTATCCGAACGATGCCAGCGAGAACGGCAAGGAGCTCAGGCTGCGCCAGCAGTACCTGCTGGCCTCGGCCAGCCTCAAGGATGTGATCCGCCAGTGGGTGGAGGTGCACGGCGAGGATTTCAGCCGGTTCGCCGAGGAGAACTGCTTCCAGCTCAACGACACGCATCCGACCGTCGCCGTGGCCGAGCTGATGCGCCTGCTGATGGACAGGTACCATCTGGAATGGGATGAGGCCTGGGACATCACCCGGCGCACCATGGCCTATACCAACCACACGCTGCTGCCCGAAGCCCTGGAGCGCTGGCCGGTCTACCTGTTCGGGCGCCTGCTGCCCAGGATTCTGGAGATCATCTACGAGATCAACGCCGAGTTCCTGGCCGAGGTGGCGCAGCAATGGCCCGGCGACATCGACCGCCAGCGGCGCATGTCCATCCTCGAGGAGGGGCCGGTGCAGCAGGTGCGCATGGCCTATCTGGCCCTGGTCGGCAGCTTCTCGGTCAACGGCGTGGCCCAGCTGCATTCGGACCTGCTGAAGCAGGGCCTGTTCGCCGACTTCTACGAGCTGTGGCCGGAGAAGTTCAACAACAAGACCAACGGCGTGACGCAGCGCCGCTGGATGGCCTGGTGCAACAAGCCGATGTCGCACCTGATCACAGAGACCATCGGCGACGGCTGGATCACCGATCTTTCCCAGCTCAGAAAGCTGGCGCCGTATGCCGAGGACGGCGCCTTCCGCCAGCGGTGGGCCGACTGCAAGCAGCAGAACAAGCTGCGCCTGGCCAGGCTCGTCGAGGAAGAGTGCGACGTGCATTTCGACGTGCACGCGATGTTCGACGTGCAGGTCAAGCGCATCCACGAGTACAAGCGCCAGCTGTTGAACGTGCTGCACGTGATCCACCTGTACGACCGCATCAAGCGCGGCGATGTCGCGGACTGGACGCCGCGCTGCGTGCTGATCGGCGGCAAGGCCGCGCCCGGCTATCACATGGCCAAGCTGATCATCAAGCTGGTCAGCAACGTGGCGCAGGTGGTCAACAACGATCCGGATGTCGGCCACCTGCTGAAGGTGGTGTTCTTCCCGAACTACCGCGTGTCGGCGATGGAGGTCATCTGCCCGGCGGCCGATCTGTCCGAGCAGATCTCGACGGCCGGCAAGGAGGCCTCGGGCACCGGCAACATGAAGTTCATGATGAACGGGGCGCTGACCATCGGCACCCTGGACGGCGCCAATATCGAGATCCGCGAGGAGGTGGGCGACGACAACTTCTTCCTGTTCGGCCTGACGGCCGCCGAGGTGGAGAAGACGCGCGCCGCCTACGATCCCAATGCCATCATCGCCGCCGATCCGGACCTGAAAGGGGTGATGCGCCTGCTCGAATGCGGGCACTTCAGCCAGTCCGATCCGGGGCTGTTCTCGTCGATCATCGGCGCCATCCGCAGCCCGCACGATCCGTGGCTGGTGGCCGCGGACTTCCGCTCCTATGTGGACGCCCAGCGCCGCGCGGCGAAGGCGTTCAAGGATCGCGAGAACTGGCTGCGCATGAGCATCCTGAACACGGCCTGCAGCGGCAAGTTCTCGACCGACCGCACGATGGCCGACTACAACCGCGAGATCTGGAAGCTGGAGCCGGTGGTGCCGCACTACGACAAGGTCGTCGGCGGCTGACGGGGTTCAGCCGACGGCGGCCAGCCTGCCGTGGCTGGTGTGCGTGATGCGGTTGGCCGCATCGACATAGACCAGCATGGGCTTGAAGTGCGCCGCCTCCGCGGCCTCCATCTCCGCATAGGTGCAGATGATCAACAGATCGCCGCGGCTGGCCTTGTGCGCGGCCGCGCCGTTGACGCCGATGGTGCCGCTGCCGCGCGGGGCGGTGATGGCGTAGGTGGTGAAGCGCTCACCGTTGGCGATGTTGTAGATGTGCAGCTGCTCGAACGGCAGGATACCCGCCGCCTCCATCAGATCCTGGTCGATGGCGCAGGAGCCCTCGTAGTCGAGCTCGGCATGCGTCACGGTGACGCGGTGCAGTTTCGATTTCAGCATCGTCAGCTTCATGGTCTTACTCCAACCCGTCCAGGGCCATGTTGTCAATCAGGCGCGCGGTACCGATGCGCGCGGCGACGAAGGCGCGCGCCGCCCGTCCCGGCTTCGGTTCCTGCAATGTCTCGGCATCGCGGATCTCCAGGTATTCCGGCTCGATGCCGTCCTCCTTCAGGCTGTCGCGGCCGATATCCAGCAGCAGTTCGAGCGACTCCTCGCCGGCCTGTGCGGCCGTGTGCATGGCCTGAAGCGCCCGGAACAGCCCCGCGGCCTGCTGCCGCTCCTCCTCGCCCAGGTAGCGGTTGCGGCTGCTCATGGCCAGGCCGTCGGGTTCGCGCACGATCGTGGCGCCGATGACGGCTACGGGCATGGCCAGGTCCGACGCCATGCGGCGGATGATGGCCAGCTGCTGCCAGTCCTTCTCGCCGAACACCGCCACGTCCGGCTGCACGATGTTGAACAGGATGGCGACGACGGTGGCCACGCCGTCGAAATGACCGGGGCGGGTTGCCCCGCACAGCACATCATCCAGCCCCGCCACATGCAGCGACACCTGCGGCCCGCCCTCCGGGTACAGGTTCTGCGGGTGGAACAGCAGGTCGACCCCGGCCTCCAGGCAGGCCCGCTCGTCGTCCGCGAAGGGGCGCGGGTAGGCCGAAAAATCCTCGCTCGGGCCGAACTGCAGCGGATTGACGTAGATGCTGACGACAACGACGTCGGCGAGCTCCCTGGCGAGCCTGATCAGGCTCATGTGGCCTTCGTGCAGGCAGCCCATCGTCGGCACCAGCGCCACACGGTTGCCGTTGCGCCGCGCCTGCAGTTCCCGGCGCAGCCCGCTGACCGTCTCGATGGTCTTCATTTCGGGAAGCCTTCCTGACGCACGTCGTCGGCCCAGCGGCCGATGGCATCCGCCATCACTTGCCGGATATTGGCGTAGGCGGGGGCGAAGGGCGGGTTTTCCTCGGAGATGCCGAGCAGGTCGTGCCATACCAGCACCTGCGCATCGCAGCTGGCTCCCGCCCCGATGCCGACGGTGGGGATGGCAAGGGTCTTGGTGATCCCGGCGGCGAGATCCTCCGGCATGTTCTCCAGCACCACGGCCACCGCACCGGCCTCGGCCACGGCCTTGGCATCATTGAGAAGCCCGGCTCGTTCCGCTTCGTCCTTGCCGCGCTTGCGGTAGCTGCCGAAGCGCTTGACCGACTGCGGCGTCAGGCCGATGTGGGCGACGACGGCGATGCCGCGCTCGGCCAGGAAGCGGATGGTGGGGGCCATCGGCTCGCCGCCCTCGATCTTGACGGCGTCGCAGCCGGTTTCCTGCAGCACGCGCACCGAGGTGTCGAAGGCCTGCTCGGGCGAGCGCTGGTAGCTGCCGAAGGGCAGGTCGCAGACCACCCAGGCGCGATGCCTGCCGCGCACCACGGCGGCGGTGTGGTGGATCATCTGATCGAGGCTGACGGGCAGGGTGGTGTCGTAACCGAGGATGGCCATGCCGAGCGAGTCGCCGACGAGCAGCACGTCAATGCCGGCGGCCTCGGCGATCCGGGCGGAGGCGGCGTCGTACGCCGTCAGCCAGGCTGTCTTTTCGCCACGCTGCTTGGCGCGCAGGAGCGTCGCCGCCGTGACGGGCTTTCTCTCGTTCATACCTTCCTTCCGCTTCGGTCCGCATGGGTACCGTCTTCAGGCTGGATGCATTCTATACCCGCATCACATTTTCCGCCATCGCGGCCCGTTTTTGGCTTTCTACGTCCGAATACGGACCCGGTCATCGGCTGTTCGATGTGTGTAATGCGTCACATCTACCGATGTCCAACGGCCCGCATATTCCGCGCATGGATCGCCGCAAGTGGTGCTTCGGCACCCTTCGGCATCCACAGGACACGGTCTGAGGACCGGGACAAGGAGAAAAGCAAATGAAGAAGAATCAGATCAATCTTGCTCTGAACGCTCTGGCCCTGGCCGGCATGCTCGTGTTTGCCGCCCAGGCCGCTAATGCTGCCCCGGGATCGACCGCTACTCCGCCGTCGGTATCGACGGCGCAGAACACGCCGTCGGTCTCCAATGACACCTCGCCGGACGTGGCGGATGCCAAGGAGATCGATGACGCCACCGATGTCGCCGATCTCAACAACCACGAGATCGAGACCCCGGATGTTGCCGAGGTCGAGACCCCCGAGTTCGAGACCCCTGATTCGAACTAAGGGCTGACATGGCGCCCGCCGGCTTGCCCGGCGGGCGCTTTCCTTTTCAACCAAGCCACGTTTTCAGCCAGGCTGCCTTTTCCGCCATCACGTCCCCGTTACACACTGATTCGACAGCCATTGTGGCAGTCATTCGTTCGCATCCCGTTTGGGACGCTACTATT
>OBLQ010000574.1_pt1 | contig 14095 bp, 14 predicted proteins | sample 1519881 | NCBI WGS metagenome assembly OBLQ01 (sample SAMN01911456, study PRJEB22533) | soil metagenome | biome: Soil | place: Malaysia | collected 2012-04-30 | depth DG_metagenome m | reverse complement strand
CTTCGCGTCTCTCGAGCTCGAACTGCGGCTTGATCAGAATCAGAAAATCGGCGCCGCGATCTGCGATGGGCACGATCGCGGGAAGGATTTTGCTCACGGAAATGAAGGATACGTCCACGGTGACGACACCGACCGCTTCGCCGATATCTGCGGGGCGGAGGTAGCGGGCGTTGCGTTCCACGGTCACGACGCGCGAATCCCGCCGCAGACTCCAATCTAACTGGCCGATCGTCACGTCGACGGCGTACACCTTGCGCGCCCCATGTTGCAAGAGGCAATCCGTAAAGCCTCCGGCCGAGCTCCCCACGTCCATGCAGACTTTGCCTTGGGGACTGACGCCGAAATCCTCGAGCGCGCCCTCGAGCTTCAGTCCGGCGCGGCTTGCATAGCGAAGCGTTTCGCCGACGATTTCGATACGCGCATCTTTTGCAACTTGGGTTCCGGCCTTTTCCATCCTCACGCCGTCTACGCGCACCTGCCCGGCCAGCAGCAGAGCCTGAGCGCGCTCTCGCGACGCAGCCAGCCCCCGCTCGACCACGAGCACATCCAGCCGCGCTTTTCCCGGCTTTGCGCTTCTTCGTCGCGCCCGAGTCTCGTCGGTTGTGTTCGGACGGTGGGCCAAAGGGAACCCCGGAGACGTAAAAAGGTCGGCTCGCAGGATAGTGTTTCAGTCAGGCCCTGCGTGCCGCCAGAAACTCAGCAAGTTGGCGCAGGCGCCCGGCGCGTCCGCCGTAAGGGGCGATCGCTTTCAGAGCCTCTGCTTCAAGTTCGGCGGCTATGGCGCGCGATTTCTCAAGTCCGTAAAGGGACGGGTAGGTTGCCTTCTCCTGCGCCGCGTCCTTGCCCGCCGTTTTTCCTAGCGCCGCGGACGACTCCTCCACGTCAAGAATATCGTCGACCACCTGAAAGGCCCAGCCGAGCGAGTTGCCGAATCGTCGCAGGCGATCAGCGTCCTCGTCCGCTGCGCCGCCCGCTATGCTTCCCGCTACGATCGAGCTGCGAATGAGCGCCGCGGTCTTCGACCGATGGATATATTCGAGAGTGACGACGTCCGGTGGCTTTCCTTCTGCCTCGATGTCCGCTACTTGGCCGCCGACCATGCCGTTCACGGTTCCCGCGGCGGCACTGATTTCCGCGATTACGCGTACGCGGCGCGCGGGTTCGAGCGGCGCTCCGGCCAGCGTCTGAAACGCGAGCGTGAGAAGGCCATCACCGGCCAGGATGGCGATGGCTTCGCCGAACACCTTGTGGTTGGTGGGCTTGCCGCGCCGGAGATCATCGTTATCGAGCGCGGGCAGATCGTCGTGGATCAGCGAATACGTATGAATGAACTCCAGTGCGCAGCCCACTTGGATTGCAGCCTCCAGATTTTCGGTGAACATGCGCGCCGCCTCGAGGCAGAGCACCGGACGGATCCTCTTCCCGCCGGCGAAGACGCTGTAGCGCATCGCGCGATGGATCGAGGTCGGCAAGGTTGCCTCCGGTGGGAGAAGCCTGTCGAGGGCCGCCTCGATCGCGGCGTGATCTGCCTCGAAAAAATCGGGCAGTTTCATGTGAGAGGCTGAACCGATATTCGGCTGGTGAAGGGCTGAAGCCGGTGGCAAGGGCTACGACGATTCATCTTCGGGTTCAAATGGTTCTGCGGCAATCTTTCCGTCGGCCTTCTTCAACAAAATTTCGACGCGGCCCTCAGCGTCCTCAAGCTGCTTTTGGCACTCGCGCGAGAGTTTCACGCCCTCCTCGAAGAGCTTCATAGCCTCGTCGAGAGAAAGGTCCGCGATCTCGAGCCGCTTCACGACCTCTTCAAGACGCACGAGCGATTTCTCGAAGTCGCCTTTGCGGGCGGTTTCGGCCGCCTTATTCGTGGTTGAACTCATGTCGCCTCGGCCGGCACGATCCCCTGCGACAACCGCTGCAGGAAATGGACCGGGTCTGCATTCCAGGATTCCGCCTGGGCTGCGAAACCGCGCGCTCGCACCACAGAAATCGCGAGCCCGGCGGACAGCACATTCTAGCGCACGTCGCGGAAGGTGGTCAACAATGGCCTTTGGACGTGCCCGGCGCGCCTCGCTCTCGTGCCTACATGATGGCCCGAACGACGGCGTCGGTAAACTCGGCGGTCGTGGCGCTCCCGCCCAAGTCTCGCGTCAACGACTTCCCCTCGCGATATACCTTGTGCAGCGCGGCTTCGATCGTCTGGGCGGCGGGCACCTCGCCGATGTGATCGAGCATCATGATCGCGCTCATCAGGAGCGCCGTCGGGTTCGCGATTCCTCTTCCGGCGATGTCCGGCGCCGTACCGTGTACGGCCTCGAAGACCGCGGCACGTTCTCCGATGTTCGCGCTGGGCACAACTCCGAGGCCTCCGACGAGCCCCGCCGCCAGGTCGCTCATGATGTCGCCGTACAGGTTCGTCAGCAGCAACATGTCGAATTGGTGTGGATTGAGCACCATCTGCATGCACGCATTGTCGATGATCAGTTCTTGATACTCGATCTCCGGGTATTCCGTCGCCACCTTGCGGATCGATGTAAGAAACAGACCGTCCGACAGCTTCATGATGTTCGCTTTGTGGATCGCGTGAATCTTCTTGCGGCCCCACTTTCGCGCATACTCAAAGGCGAAATGCGCAATCCGCACCGAAGCCCTCTCGGTAATGATCTTCAGGCTTTCGACGACGCCCGGCACGACCTCGTGCTCGAGCCCAGCGTAAAGGTCCTCGGTATTTTCTCGGATCAGGACTACATCCACGTCTTGGTAGCGGGCGGTGACGCCCGTGAGGTTTTTTACCGGGCGCACGTTGGCATAGAGATCGAGGGCCTTGCGCAGCCGCACGTTGAGGCTCGGCGGCCCAGCCGCCACGGCCGTTGCCAGCGGTCCCTTCAGTGCAACTCCGTTTCTGCGGATCGATTCGATAACGGCCGTGAGCGTTGCGTCGCTGCCGCGGCGCTCCGGGTCGGCGCGCGCGCTCATCTCTTGCCAATCGATGCTCACTCCTGCAGCGTTGATGATCGTCTGTACTGCCTTGGAAACTTCCGGCCCGATCCCGTCTCCGGGAATCAACGTAATGGTATGTGTCATGTGGGACTTACAGTGTAGGAGGATCGCGCCCGGTTGTACACGCCTGTTGCGACCTCCTGCTCTCTTTGCATCACCGTTTGTTGCGCAAGGCGCGCTTCGGATCGACCAAATAGAGGCTCGATCTGATTGCAATCCGGACAACCAGCACTTGACCCGCTCGCTGCTCAAATCTGCTATACTACATGGAGATTTCGGGCGGGCGCCGGTCGCGCGTTCGAATACAGGAGTCGATCTCGCCTTTTGTGCGTGATTTCTGGAGGATGGAGAGATGGTTCAACTTACGCCGGTAGCTGTGAACAAGGTAAAAGAGATTTTGGCGCAGCAGACCCCCGTGCCGGTGGGCCTGCGCGTGGCTGTGGTCGGGGGCGGCTGTTCGGGATTCAGCTATCGGATGGCCTTTGAGAATCAGGTCAACGACGGCAGCGACAGCGTTTACGAATTTGACGGCCTGAAGGTGATGGTCGACCAGATGAGCGAGATGTACCTCGACGGCGTCTCCATCGACTACATCGAAACGCTCGAAGGCGCCGGCTTCAAGTTCAACAATCCGAACGTCAAGAGCACTTGCGGCTGCGGCAGTTCGTTCACCGTATAAGCGGGAGGATAGGCTTCTGGAATCTGCGCGGCGCACGGGCGCCGGCGGGACAGAAGCCTTTCTTGTATTCGGACGCCATCCCTCGAGTGTGACTCCGCCCCGGATGACGTGCTCCTCTCCTTCCGTGCAACACCGTTGGTCCCCTAACAGGCGCATCCTGATAGAATCGCGACTGATGCGAGTTTCGGCGAATCGCGCACGCCTGCGGGCGTGGGCCGGTCGCCGGGCGACAATGCGATGACAGCCGTGCACATCTTCGGAATCGTTTTTCTGGTCGCCATGAATGCGTTCTTCTCCGCGGCGGAATTTTCGCTGGTCGCTGTCCGCCTGTCGCGCATCCGGCAGCTCGTCGCGCAGGGAGATCCGCGCGCCAAAATCGTCGAACACCTGCTGAGCGATCTCGGCAGGGTCGTCTCCGGCGTACAGGTGGGAGTGACGATCGCGAGCCTTTCGCTCGGCTATCTCGGCGAAGTGACGCTAGCGGGGACCCTTCGCCCCATCGTCGAACAGATCACTCGCCCCTGGGCCGCGTTGCTCACGCACGGCGTGGCCACCGTCTTGGTCTTTGGCTTCCTCACCTTCCTCCAGGTGGCCTTTGGGGAACTCGTGCCGAAGGGGCTGAGTCTGGCGCGGGCCGAGCGCGTTGCTTTGCTCATCGCGCGCCCGTTTAACTGGTTCCTGAACACGTTTCGCTGGGCGATCAATTTCCTGGATGGTTTCGCCGACAAGGTCATGGGAACGTTCGGCATCATCTCGCCCGCGAGCCACACCATCGTGCGTTCGGCAGAAGAGCTGCAGGTCATGATTCAGCAAGTGCGCGACCTGGGATTGCTGCCCGCCGGGGAGGCGAGATTCATTCAAAACGCGATGGAGCTGAGCCGAGTGCAGATTCGCGAAGTGATGGTCCCGCGCCCGGACATCCACGCCTTGCCCGCCGAGTCGAGCCTCGAAGAGACCATGAACCTGTTCGCCACGACCCAGCGCTCGCGCATCCCCGTCTACGAAAGTTCGCTCGATCACATCCTCGGCTTCGTGCACATCAAGGATGTGGTGTGGGTTCTGCTCGAGCGGGCGTCTCGTGCCCGAGAAGCCGCACCCGAAGAGAAGTTCAGACTGCAAAACTTTCTCCGCGACGTCCTCATCGTTCCGGAAACGAAGCCAGCCAGCGAACTTCTGCGCGATTTTTTGGCGCGCCGAACCGGCCTGGCAATGGTGGTGGACGAGTACGGCAACATTCAGGGCCTGGTGACGCTCGAAGATATACTCGAGCAGATGGTGGGCGAGATTCACGACGAGTTCGACGTCGTCGAGCATCCGCTGGTTCTCGCGGACGGCTCGATGATCTTCGACGGCGCGATGAAAGTCCGCGATCTCGAAGCGCAGCACAACATCGTGCTTCCCGAGGATCCGTCCTACGAAACCGTGGGCGGATTTATTCTTAGCCGGCTAGGTTTTATCCCCCGTGGCGGCGAAAGTTTCGAAGCGGAGGGCTATCGCTTCAGCGTCATGGAAGTGGACCGCCGGCGCGTCTCTCGTGTGAAAATCAAGGCACTCCGGCCGTCTGCAGAGAATCTGGCCACACCCTCCCAGAGCGCGGGGCCTGCTCGGGTTCCGGAGGAAGCCGCCCGCCGGGCCTCTTCCGCGGGCTCCGCGGAACCGCCGAAGGCCTCGGCAGGCGCCGCGAGGGAGCCTCGCCGAAAATGATCCGCTACATTTCGCTGCGGCTCTTGCTCACCCTGCCCGCGCTGTGGGTTATCGTGACCCTGGTCTTCCTGCTCGCGCACATCGTCCCGGGCGATCCCGTGCAACAGATGCTGGGCGAAGGCGCGCGCGCCGAGGACTTGCAGCAGCTTCGCCATTCGCTGGGACTCGATCAGCCGATTCCCGAACAATATGCGCATTACCTGGCGGGAGTCCTGCACGGTGATTTGGGGCAATCATTCCGGTTCCAGGAACCGGTCGCGCGCGTCGTGCTCTCGCACTATCCCGCGACGCTTGAGCTGGCCTTCGTTTCGCTGCTCGTCTGTGCGGCGATTGGGATTCCCGCCGGAATGCTCGCTGCCGGGCGCCGCGGGAGCTCGACCGACCATGCCGTAGGTGTGTTCACGCTCTTCGGCCTCTCCGTCCCAAATTTTGCGCTCGGCCCGGTTCTGATTCTGGTGTTTTCAGTGATCCTGGGCTGGCTGCCGGTTTCAGGGCGCGGGGGCTTGGCCCACCTGGTCTTGCCGGCAGCCACGCTTGGCGCAGCGTTCGCCGCGATCCTGACGCGCATGGTGCGCACCTCCGTGATCGAGGAGTTGTCGAGCGACTACGTCCGCACCGCCCGCGCCAAGGGCCTCTCGGAGACCGCGGTCATGTTCCGCCACGCGTTTCGCAACGCGCTGATCCCGATTCTCACGATCCTGGGCCTGCAGTTCGGCACGCTGCTGGCCGGAACGATCGTTACCGAAACCATCTTTTCGTGGCCGGGGATCGGCCGGCTCGCCGTTCAGTCGATTGGGGCGCGCGACTATCCGCTTCTGCAGGGCTGCATTCTCTTGATCGCGGTCTCCTACGTGGCCGTGAATCTTCTGACGGATCTGATCTACGCGCTTGTCGATCCTCGGGTGAAGTTCGAATGAAGGGCGTTCGCGACTTCCTTCGCCAGAGCGGCCCGGGACGGTGGGGCCTCGCCCTCACGGTCCTTCTCGTCCTGCTCGCGATCGGTGCTCCGTGGCTCTCTCCCGCGGATCCAACCGTGCAGAATCTTGCCGCGCGCCTGGCTGGCCCCAGTGCCGCGCACTGGCTGGGCACCGACGAGCTTGGCCGCGACATTCTCTCGCGCATTCTTTTCGGTGCGCGTGTTTCCATGCTCGTGAGCGTCAGCGTCGTCCTGGGAGCAGGGATCCTGGGCCTCGCCATTGGCGCGGTCGCGGGATATTGCGGAGGTTGGTTCGACCGTCTTGTCAACATCGTGCTCATCAACGCGTTTCTTTCGTTTCCCGGAATCCTTTTGGCGATCGCCTTCGCTGCGTTCCTCGGGCCTGGCATCGGGAACGTAATTCTGGCGCTGATCATCACGGGTTGGGCCGGATACGCGCGCCTGGCGCGTGCCCAGATTTTGCAGGCTAAGGAAATGGAATACGTTCTCGCGGCACGGTCGTTGGGTGCCTCGCCCGCGCGCATACTGGTGCGCCACCTCCTGCCGAATATCCTCCAGCCGGTAATGGTGCAGGCGACCATCGGCATGGCCGGCGCGATTCTTGCGGAGTCTACGCTGAGCTTTCTTGGCGTCGGCGTGCTTGCGCCCATGCCGAGCTGGGGCGCGATGCTCAACGACGCGCGCAGCCATCTCTTCGACGCGCCGCACATGGTCGTCTTTCCCGCGCTGGCGGTCATGGCCGCCGTCCTAGCCTTCAATCTTCTCGGTGACGCCCTCCGCGACTGGCTCGATCCGCGCATGCGCGCGTACCTGATCGCGGCCTCGTCGGCTCGCTAGCAGGGAACGAATTGCGGGGATCTGGATTCCTTCCGTAGTTTTTTTGTGACGGTGTGTGAGGTGTTCTCTGTGTCAATCGTCTTGCGCTTGTGTAGGTTCTCAGGGTGTCTGGGGTGAGCTTTTATTGCTAGCCCAGCTCGATGGTCACTTCCGTGCCCCGCCCGGCGGCAATGGTGCGGGCAGCGTTGCCCTTATTCACGCAAATCTCCAGATACCCGCTCGATCCGATAACGCCGACCGCCTGGCCCGCCGCTCCTTGCGCAAACGTCGGGACGATCTTGTTCACCTGCGCATTACCAGCGTGAATCGTGAACTTGGCATCGGCGGCGACCAGGGCGGGCACGTCTTCGAGCGTTAGGTTCGTCACCAGATTCCCGAAATGATCGACGCGCAGGACCACGCCCTTCACCGTCTTCCCGCTGACCTTCGGCTTCGGCATGGCAAACCGCGCAAAATCCGTGACCGATTCCCCGAACGCGGACGTTTGCCAGGACTTGGACAGCCACGCCGCGACCGGCGCAAAGATGTCGCGTCCGTGGAACGTATTGCTCACCGGCTGGCGAAAATAGTGTTCGGAAATGATATGCCACGCGTGGAGCGCCTGCGACTGGTCATACACGCTCGACAGCACGCCGTTATCCGGAGCGATAAAGTAGTGCTGGTCGCCCGCCACCAGCAGCGGCCGCCGCTCGGTCCCGACGCCTGGATCCACAACGACCACGTGGATGGTCTTCGCCGGGAAGTATTTGTAGGCTTGGCCGATCGCGAGCGCGCCGTCCAAAACGTCGTGCGCGAGCACGCCGTGGGTAATGTCCACGATGTTGACGTCGGGGTTGATGCTGAGGATTACGCCCTTCATCACTCCGACCAGATGGTCGCTCGTTCCGTAATCCGTCGTCAGCGTAATGATGGGCCGGGTCAAGGCTATCTCCTGCGCAGGTTTCGACGCGCAAAGGAATCGCCGCGCGTCATGTTTCGACTCTAGCCGACGCACGCGCTGCGGTCAAAGCCATCCCGTCGCGTCTGGCGCGATTGAGTAACGCACTCCCATGTGAGGATACGTAGGAGAGGGACAGGAGAGCCGCACGCTGCCTCCGCCGAGGCCGCCCGCTCGCAAATCTGGAAATTCCTAATCTTCGGTCAGGAGGTCGATTTCGCCCACTCCGCCGTGCACCGTCATCTCGATCGTCGCCGGAGTCTTTCCGTAGGCGGCGTTCACGTACGCGCCGCCATCGCGCGTCATACCGCGCGTGTTGATCGACCCGATTCCGCCCGAGGCATAAACCCGCACGCCCACGTCTTTCGGCAGCCGAATCCTCGCCTGCCCGGCTCCGCCCTCGATGGTGGCCTCGAGATCGCTCTTTCGCTCGCCCCTCAGGTCGAGGTTCAGCTCGCCGGCGCCCATGTGAACCTCAAGGCGCCTCACATCGAGCTCGTTCAGATTTAGATTGCTCTGGCCTGCGCCCATGTTCAGGCGAACTTCCAGCGGAACGCTTGCCCCGAATCGCAGGTTCCAATCCTCGCCGGACCTGCCGAAACGAACCGCCCCGGCTTGGCGTTGCGATATCTCGAGTTCGCCGCGGTCTCCGGACACACTGTAGTCCACGCGTGGCTTGTCGTAGTGTTCGTTGTAGCCGAATTCCGCGTCGAGCAGCCGGCTCGAGCCTCCGCCGATTCTCAGCATTCCCGCCGGCATGTCGATATTCGCTCTCACCGATTTCGCTCCCTGCAACTCGACGGCCTGCGTGTCGTGCATCTCGTTGCCGAAATCTCGCCCGTGCCAGCCCCATCGGTCTTGCCATGGGCGCTGGGCTTGTCGGTTTGCGCTCCCGTGCAAGACCGCCACGATGAAAAGCACGAGCAGGGCAAGCCACGCGATGGCGGTTCCCGAAAGCCGCCCTTCGGTGGGCTGCTCGGGATGCTGGCGGCTGCGGTAGCTGTCCCAAATATGTCCCAGCCCCAGAAAAATCAGAATCAGCGGCCAGTAGCGCGCGAAAATCGGCCAGGGATCGAAGTTCGGATAGAAGTTGAAGAAAAGGAACAAAACGCCGAAGGCAATCAGAACGATTGGGCCAACCAGCGAACGCCGCCGCGGATTCCCTGCCTCTGTCATCGCGCACCTCGCTTGCCTGAAGATACGCCTAATCCGCGCAAAAAGTTCCACCTTCGTCCAAGTATTGCGCTCGCGCCCATTCTAACCTGTTACGTTCGCTATCCGGTCCGGGCTGGCCGGCGCAAAGGGAGTTTTCTACCGTCGATGAGTCTTCAAGCTGCCGAGAAGGCGAGTGACGACTTCGCGAGGACCACGATCGTCGGATTCTCTTCGAGCGATGCGGCACCGGGCTGAATTAGAGGCGTCAATAGAGCCGGGAAGGTTCAAAGGGCCCCGTCCACCACAATTGTCCACACCAACATCCGCTAGAATCTCGTCCGCCTCTTCGTTAGGTTGGTCGCGTGAGTATGGCGGAGACAAATCCGGGGCTAAGCTTGGCCGAAGTAAACTGTTCTCGATGCGGGTATGCGTGTTTCTGGGTGGCAACGCAGTACGCTCTTACATCCGTACTGGCAAGGCCTGTCCAACCCCGGTCCCTGGCGTTCCCGGCCTTGACCCCCTTTCCCACTGCCGTTATCCTGAATCCATCGGGCCCCTCAAATGCGAATCTATCTTGATTACAACGCGACCACCCCTGTGGACCCTGCCGTCCTCGCAGCCATGTTGCCGTATTTTTCCGAGAACTTCGGCAATGCGGGCTCGGTGCACTCGGCGGGACAGCGCGCCCGGGCGGCCGTCGACGCAGCTCGGGAATCGGTTGCAGCCCTCATCGGCGCCGTGCCCAACGAAATCGTGTTCACGAGCGGCGGGACGGAAGCGGACAATCTTGGGATTTTCGGCGCGGTTGCAGCTTCGCAAAAGTCGCGGAAGCACGTCATAACCACGGCGATCGATCATCACGCCGTCCTGCATAGCTGTGAGGAACTGGCGAGGCAGGGCGTGGACGTGACGTTCGTTCCCGTCGGCCGCGGCCCAGCATCGCAAGGAATCGTTGATCCAGAGGATATCCGGCGCGCCCTGCGCCCTGAAACCGTTTTGATTACGGTGATGCACGCCAACAATGAGCTCGGCACCATCCAACCCATCGAGGAAATCGGCCGCATCGCGGCCGAGGCCGGAGTCCGTTTCCATTGCGACGCCGTTCAGTCGGCCGGGAAAGTGCCTCTCGACGTAAAGAGCCTCGGCGTCGATCTTCTCTCCATTTCCGCGCACAAGTTCTGCGGCCCGAAGGGAGTCGGAGCTCTCTTCGTCCGCTCCGGCACTCGCATCGTCCCTCGCGCCTGGGGCGGACACGCCGAGCGGGATCGCCGGCCGGGAACGGAGAATGTCCCGGGCATCGTGGGCATCGGCAAGGCGGCTGAACTCGCGCGCCTGAAATTGACGGAGGACGCATCTCGGATTCGCGCTTTGCGCGATCGCTTGGAGGCGTCCCTGCTCGAGCGGGTTCCTTCAGTGCGCGTCAACGGCGATCGCACCCGCCGCGTCCCGAACACTTCGAACCTCACGTTCGTAGGTGCCGGCGGCGAGGCGCTTCTGATCGCGCTCGACTTGCAAGGCGTCGCGTGCTCGACTGGCGCGGCCTGCTCCTCCGGCTCGACGGAACCGTCGCACGTGCTGACGGCATCGGGGCTCTCGCGCGAGGATGCGCGCTCGAGCCTGCGTTTCAGCCTCGGCCGTCCAACTACCGCCGAGGAAGTCGACCATGCGATTTCGGTGATCCCTGCCGTGGTCGAGCGCATTCGTGCGCTCTCGCCGCGTACGGCGCCATCATCCACCGCTGCGATGCCCGCGCGGTGACCGCCCCAGATTCCACGATGCCTCTTCTTACTCAAATCGAGTCGGCAGCTTCGGCCGGCGTGGGATCAAACGCTGGAGCCGTGGCTCGCGCGCCGGGTGAGAATGCAGTCGCGGTAGCGATGTCCGGGGGCGTCGACAGCTCCACTGTCGCCGCCATTCTGCGCGATTGCGGGCGTCCAATCGTAGGTCTCACCATGCAGCTCTGGAACCAGCGCCGCCTCCCGCAGCTCCAGGGAAATGGTCCCGTTCAGCACCGCTGCTGTTCGCTTGACGATGTTTACGACGCGCGGCGCGTCGCCGAATGCCTCGGCATCCCTTTCTACGTTGTCAATTTCGAGCGCGCCTTCGAGCAGGCCGTCGTTCGGCCGTTTGTCGAGGACTACCTCGCCGGCCGCACGCCCATTCCCTGCACCCATTGCAACAACCAGGTCAAGTTTGCCGAGCTTTTGACGACCGCGCGGCAGATCGGCGCCGAGCACATCGCCACCGGCCACTATGCGCGCGTCCGCCACAATCCCGATACGGACCGTTACGAATTGCTTCGCGCGGTTGACGACAGCAAGGACCAGTCCTACTTCCTCTTCGGCTTGACTCAAGAGCAGCTGGCGCGCACGGAATTCCCTCTCGGCGGCCTGTTGAAGCGCGAAGTGCGCGAAATCGCGCGGCGCCTGGCCGTTCCGGTCGCCGAGAAGCCAGAAAGCCAGGAGATCTGCTTCGTCCCGTCGGGCAGTTACGCACGCTTCATCGAAAGCTATTTGCAGGAGCAGGGAAGCGGGCGGAGCGAGGAGCTTGGCGGTCTCGTCGGCGGAAACGGAAAGCTGGGCGAAGCGGGGGAGATCGTGTCAACTTCCGGCGAGGTCATCGGTCGCCACAACGGCCTGCATCACTTTACGGTCGGCCAGCGCCGCGGCCTCGGTTTCGCCGCAGGGCGGCCTCGCTACGTTGTCGCGCTAGATCGCGCGAGCAATCGGTTGGTTGTCGGAGAAGATGCGGAGATTCGCAGCGCAATCTGCCACGTGCGCGACGTCAACTGGATACCGTTCGCCGCTCCTGGCGGGCCCGTGCGGGCACGCGTTCGCATCCGCAATCGTCACGAACCGGCCGAAGCGGAAATTACTCCGCTCAGTGAAACCACAGCGCGCGTCTCGTTCCGCGAGCCGCAGCGCGCTATCACGCCCGGCCAGGCCGCCGTCTTTTATGCGGGCGAGCACGTTCTCGGCGGCGGCTGGATCGCATAACGCCGGCACAGGGAAATAGGGCTGAATTTGCTTACGAGCGGCGCGAGCGAATCGCCGGTGGCGGCGTGTCGCTCAGATGAAGAGTTCTTCGTCCTGCGTTGCGGGCTCGGCGTGACGCTGGGGTTTCGGGCCGCGAATCACGTCCAGCCCGGCCTTGATGCCCTTGATGATGGCGGAAATCTGATTGAATGGCTGCCACAATCTCTTTCGAAAAGTCGATTCGGCTGTTTCGATCATTTCGAGCACCCCGCTCAGGATGCGGTCGGCTCGAATCACTTGGTCGCGCAGGCGGTCGGTGGCGTCGGTAAACACACGGTCCACCTTCTGGGCTTGGGTGCGGGTCAGGCGCGTGATTTCCGCTGCATCGCCCATGATGCTCGCGAGTCGGTCCTCCGAGTCCTCTAGTATGCGGTTGACGCGTACAAGAATCGGGTCGAAGCGCGCGTGGAGGTCGGATGCGATCCGCGTAAAATGGCGCATCGCGACGCGCATCTGGATGAACATCGCCAGCAGAATCGCCATTTGAATCACGATGGCGATCGTGGCTATTACGATGAATGCCTGGAGCCAGCCCGACATCCTAATTCCTTAAAGGAGCTTACGACGCCTTCGTCTCCCGCTTGTAGGTTTCCTTACCGGCTTCGACTGCCGACGAAATGGCGTCCTTTTGACGAGACATGATGTCCTTGCTGCGTTCGATCAGATCTTCCGCCCGCTCGCGGAGTTCCCGAGCTTTCTTTTGCGCGTATTCGCGGCCCTCGTCCGCTCTCCCCGCGAGATATTCACGCGTCTCATCTCCGGATTTAGGTGCGAACAAGATTCCGAGCAGCGCTCCGATTCCGAGTCCTACGAGAAAAAAGCTTGCCTTCGAGCCCGCATCGTTCGCCATATTGCACCTCCGGTTTCACACTAGCACAGCCCGTGCAGCCCAGGCAAGCAAGTGTGCTGGTCCCCTCGAAAAAGTCGCTTGAACGTCTTCGCTCCGCGAACGAAGTTTGCGTAGTACAGAATTCCGGCGACCGACTTCGCGTCGCGGATTTTTCCGGAGCGTATCCAGCGTTCGATCTCGCGCAAACGGAAGATTCGGTGCGTGATTCTCTCATCGTCTTCGGGCCTAGGTGCGCCCTTGGTCAGGCCCTCCGCCAAGAAGATCTCCATTCGCTCGCCGAGCAAACCGGGGGAAGGGAAGATGTCGAGGAGTTTTCGGACGCGCCGCGCCTGGTAGCCGGTTTCCTCCTGCAATTCGCGCCGCGCGCCTTCGGCGCCCGTTTCGTTCGATTCCTTGTGCCCCGCGACGAGTTCCCACAGATACTGTCCGGCCGCATGGCGGTACTGCCGGATCAACAGGATGCGTCCGTCGGCGAACACGGGCAGCACAACGACCGAGCCTGGATGCACGACGAACTCGCGCGTCGCTTCGAGTCCGCTCGGCTCGACCACGCGGTCGCGCCGCACCTGGAAAACGCGCCCGCGAAACATGACCTGGCTGCTGCGTACCCCCACCCGCTTTGCGTTCCGGCTCTTGCGCTTCTTCACGTGGACTCCTTGTTGTGTTGCAGCCGCAATTCTACCTTAGCTTCGGGGGTCCCCTGCCGAGGTGTTTGACGGGGTGTACCTGCTGTGACGCCGGCTTTTGCTATACTTTCAAGCACATCCTATGCCGATACGCACCGTGATCGTCGACGATGAGCGCCCGGCTCGCGATGAGCTCGTCTTTCTGCTGAAAGGGTTCCCCGAGGTGAGCGTGGTGGCGCAGGGGAAGAACGGCCTGGAAGCCCTTGCGCTGATCAAAGAGCACACACCGGATCTCGTGTTCCTGGATGTCGAGATGCCGGGTCTCGACGGCTTCGGCG